>Ga0209335_10000211_pt1 | contig 66864 bp, 24 predicted proteins | sample COG_09_FD_184753 | JGI IMG/M metagenome (GOLD analysis project Ga0209335, IMG submission 184753) | Pelagic Microbial community sample from North Sea - COGITO 998_met_09 (SPAdes) (version 2) | ecosystem: Environmental > Aquatic > Marine > Neritic zone/Coastal water | place: Helgoland, sampling...
TGAAGAAGACAAAACGAATTCTTCAATAACAAACGACCAACTTTGCTTTTCGGCAAACTTTATGCACCACACCAAAAAGAAACGAAGAGCGAAACTTTTTAACGCGATGATGATGAAATCGTCGTCGCGAGGATGTATTAAATGTCGTTTTCTGACTCGTCGTCGGGGTAAATAATAAACGATGAAACGCAAAACTTCTTTTAACGAACAACATCGACGAAACGCAAATTTGAAGAAGAAAAACAACAACAACTATCACTCCTTGTTCTTCTTCTCTTTCGTTTTGAAATGCGCGTGCGTTCTCCTCGCCCTCCTCGTCCTCCTCTTTTCTTGGATGCGAGCGATTTATTTCAGCGAAAACGAGTGTCAGATGACGTACATGCGTCCCGGATATTCGAAAATTGATTTGAGCGAAAGTGGTGTTGGATTCTTTGAGAAAGGAAAAGGGCGAAAGTATGATCTCATCCGATACGAGGAGATGGACGACATTTCGGAGAACGGTGGAAAGAACAAAAACGCTTTTATGGAAGGAACAAAAACTGTGCTGGCTTTGTTCATACCGGGAAACGGCGGCGATTACGCGCAGGTGCGCTCGCTCGCGCACTCGACGCACGCGCTCGGGAAATACTATTTGTCTTCTTCTTCTTCTTCTTCTTCGAGTGAAGAAACGAAGGCAAAAAAGACAAAGATTGAATGGTACGCGATGGATTTCAAGGAAGAGTTCTCGGCGTTCGACGCGGATGCGATGGAACGGCAAGTTGAAACAACGAGATGGGTGTTAGAGGAGTATTTTGGGAGGAAGATTTTTGAAAGCGATGAAGACGACGACGACGACGATGACGGCGGTGGAAAATATTTGAAGAACGTTATCGTGGTCGGGCACTCCATGGGCGGGTTAGTCGCGAAGTATGCAGCAGAGCAAGTGATAGTGAATAAAAGTGATTTTAACGGAAGAAGAATAGAGCACGTGCACGTGACGACTCTGGCAACGCCGCACGCGTACCATCCCGGAGCGTTTGCGCTTTCGAGTTTCGCCAATCACGCGTGGCGGAAAAGAACATCGAAGAAGATGACGACTGGCGAAGGGAAGAAGGAGTTGATGTCCGTGATGTCCGTGAGTGGGGGGATGCGCGATTGGCAAGTTTCCGGAGTGGACGCTTCGCTTGTTCTCTCTTTGAATGATAGTAATAATAATAGTGGTAATAATAGGAATAGGAATAGCGAAAGAGTGAAGACCGTATCGACGCGAACGTCCTGCGATCATCTCGCGATATGCTGGTGCAAGCAAGTGATTTTATCGCTCGCGGTCGCATTACATCGCGTGGCAAAAGCAGGTGGAAATGAAGGAGTAGGTGATATTTCTCAATACATAAAGAATATACACGTTGATATTCCGCCGCATTTGGGTTGGCATGGCTTTGAAGACGCGTCTTCGACTTTGAAGAAAAAAGACAACCACGGCGTCTTCATCGATGGATTTTTTTCTGGAGTAGACGATATCAATACCGATAGAAATACTCGAGGATGGTACACGTTTGCACCCATCCTCGTCGCGAGAACACCGAACGTTGCGTCTGCTGCAATATCTTGGCACGTTTTGTTCTCGTCGGGCCCGTCGTCGTCGATGGCATTTTCGGGTCTTGCATTTTCCTCGCTCTACGTGCTCTCGGCTTTGAGTGAAAACTTTGCAATCGGCGCGAAAGAGATGCGAGCTTTACGATTAGAAATGTACGTTCTTTTTGCAACGAGCGTTGTTTTAGTCTGCGGTTACGGCATGGCTAAGAGTTTACACCTGCTTTTTTGCAAGATGCTCGCGTTATCGAGAAAGAATACCGCTTCAACAAAGCTTGATTTTCTGCGACGAATGTCGGTGTCGACGCACGTATCGATTTCCGCGGCGTTAGCGGCTGTCGCTCCGGCGCTCGTGCACGCGTACATGATCGTTTTCAAGTGCACTTTTGGTACTAGTACTGATGAAAATACACTCGTGCACTCGTGTTGCGCCTCTGTTTGGGCTTCTTTCTTACTTTTACCCGCGTTCGTGACGAAAGTAAAAGATGGGAACTTACCGGGCGGGGTGTGGTCTGCGATAGATTCGGGGGTTGCTTTTTGCACCGCGGTAGGAACGATTTTAGTATATCATTCCAATCATGCGGAGGGAAAGAAGAAGAAGAAGAAGAAGAAAAGTATGACGATAATAATAACGAGTTTGCTCTTCTGCGCTGTATCGAGCGGCGCCGGGATGGCGTCGTTGGCACATCTCGGTCTCCTCTTCTTCTCGTTTTGTTGATTGTTGTGTAAATATAATTGCTATTTAATTTTATATATTAAAACCACACACTTGTGCGTACGCTCAGCTTAAGTTCTCTCACTCTCTCACTCTCTCAAATCAATGTTCTCACACCCTCTCTCTCTCCATTTTTTCTCTCTGTTTTTCTTTTTCTACAAAAGACGCACACGCCGCTTATTGCAATTGCATGTACCACAAACCGGTGATCTTGACATCCTTCGGCGCCTTGGAGCCCAAATCAGTGTCAGACGGTTGGATGGATTCGAACACGCCGGCAATCTCCCCAGTAGTTTCGTCGTACTTCGCGACGTTGAAGACGGCACTACCCTTCAACGCGGCGACGTTCTTGTTGTTTTCCTTTTGTAAGTCATCGGCGTCAGATCTGGCCGGCAACGCGACGGCGTTATCGTAACCAGTGGAGCCACCTCTACCCTTCGGGTCAAGGAAGGACGAACCTCTGTACGAAGCGACAACGAAGTCACCGCCGAATTGGGAGGTGTTACCCTTCGCTTGCAACTCCTTCAAGGTGAACAAGAACGGAACACGTTCGCCCCCAGCCAATTGGACCGTGGTCGGCGCGTAGTCGATGCCGTCCTTCTCGACGACGTTGACCGAACCGTCAGAGCCAACCTTGAAGTCGCCAGACATGGCGTCCAAAGTGTAGGTCAAACGAGTCATCAACTTCGTCTTGGCAAACTCGGTGGAACCGTCCGCCTTTTCTTCCTTCACCGTAAACGAAGTCGGTTCGACGCAAAACTTGTCAAACTTGTAGTCGCCAGCCTTCAACGCCTTCGGGCCGGAGCCGCTTTCGACAACCGGGCACGTGTTCGCCAAACCGGTACCTTTGACTTGCAAATACGTCAAGCCTTGCAACTCATCGTACGTGACCGCTTGCGCAGACTGTTAGTAGTATTATATTTTCGTTTTTATCAAGTTTTGAGAAGAAAGAAGGGAGAAAAAGGGAAAAAAGGTCAGTTCTCTTATTTTTAAAAATGACATTTCTTTCAGATTGTTGTGTTGTTTGGTTTCACACCAAAAACGCTCTCAAAAAAAAATTCGCCTCCTCTTCTTTTGAGATCTTTTTGGCCAAAAAAATTTTGAGATTAGAGCGAAGCGAGAAGAGATACGATTTTTCCGAAGCTTTTTCCCTCCTTCCGTCTCTCGTCTCGGATCGCGCTCAAATCTCTCTCATCATCTCATCGTTTTTTCTTCTTCTTCTTCCGTGGTCTCTCAAAAGGAAGAGGAGGAGGAGTGCCTCGAGAGACTTTTAAGGCGCGCGCACGATGTAACGACGACGAAGAGAGAGAGAGAGAGAGAACCTCTTCTTCTTCTTCTTCAAAAGCGCGAAGTGTTTTTTTATCCCCGTTGTTTAAAACCACCCTTCGTAAAACGAGACCAAAAGAGCAAAGAAAAAAGAAACGTACCGATGCGAACAACGCGGCGGTGGTGGCCGCAGTGACGGCCGCCTTGGAGAGCTTTTCCGACAAGTTGGACGCTTGGACGACCGTCTTGTTGACCGAACTGTTGTGTTGTTTTGATGACGACGAAGAGCATTAAGACAAGAGAGGTGAGTGTGAGTATACAAACATCGAGAGGAGGATGCCATCATCGATTTTCCCTCTTCAATCTCGCCCAAAGAAGAGAGCGTACTATATAAAACAAAAAAAAAGGACAATCGTAATTCAACGCGTAACTCCATCACGCGAAGATCAAATACACGTACCGTTTGGAGGAAACCTTGTTTACGGTAATTTGCTTGCCAGCTAAAGCGGATTGCATCGAAAGGGCCATTTTGTAAGTGTGTGTATTGGGTGCGTTTATATATGACGAATCGATGAAAAGAAGGGGCCGATGATGATTTTTGATGTTTTTGGTGGTGTTTCGTTCTTCGCAAAAAGAAAGAGATGGTTCATGGTGAAAAAAAATCCAGAACAACAAATCTTGATTTTCCCTCTGTGCTCTTGAATCAGGGTTTAACAGAAGCCAACAACAACACAAGGGAGGAAACTTCCTTTGCCTTTTTGCACAAACAAGGAGGAAAAAAGAAGGGAAAAAAGAGAAGAAAAGAGAGGAAACAGACAGTTAACATTGCTGAGAGCTCGACACGACGCCGTTTGCTTGCTCGTCAACACATTCCGCCACAAAACAACTCTTGCGAGAACGCGCATTACACACAACAAGAGAAACAACGAGAGTATATAAAAACACGATCACAAACGACGAGATCGTCACCACACCGGAAGAGAACAAACACAGATCTCTCTTTAAACGAGCAAAACAAAGAGAGAAGGAGGAAAAGCATTTCATCGAGAGAGAAAGAAGTCTTAAGAGCGCGCGCGATTGTTTGGACGTTCCAATAGACAGAATTGAAGAAGTTTAAAAGAGAAAACGGAATCAAACAGAAGAGATACAAAGAAGAATAAGAAGAAATAATGTCGCATCGAAACTCGTACGAGGATCTTTCCCTGAAAGAAATGGGCGATCGAGCGACGACGCCGACGTACTGGAAAACCGAGGAGGAGTGGTTGACGAAACACCACCCGAGCGCTTTGTTGCTCAATGATGATGATGACGAGAACGATGGTATCGAGGGAAGAGAAGAAGAAGAAAAACAACGAACGAATCAGAATAACAGTTTGATCGCGAAATTGAAGAAACAACTGAAATCGGAAGGGAAACAGTTGGTGGTTTTTTTGGATTACGACGGGACGTTATCGCCGATTGTATCTCAGCCGGAAAAAGCGTTCATGTCAGAAGAGACGAGGCGAGCGGTGCAAACGGTGGCGAAGAAGTTTCCGACGGCGATCGTTTCCGGACGAGCGAGAGAGAAGGTGTACGATTTTGTAAAGTTGGACGAGTTGTATTACGCGGGATCGCATGGGTTAGATATAGCCGGTCCGAAAGGCTCGCCAGATATCGATTATAAGCCGTGCTTGTGGGCAGAGGATGTCATGCAGAACGTGTTTGAGACGTTGAAGAAAAAGTTAGATTCAATAAAAGGCGCGGTTGTGGAGACCAACGTGTTTTGCGTGAGCGCGCATTATCGCCAATGCGAAAACGAAGAGGACGAAGCAGAGGTGGAAAAAGCGGTAGATGAAATCGTAGCGCAAAATAAAGACAAGTTGCGGAAACATTCCGGGAAGAAAGTGTGGGAAGTGAAACCAAAAGTCGACTGGGATAAAGGGAAAGCTTTGTCTTATTTGTTGGAAGCTTTGAAATTGAACGATCGAAAAGATGTCATTTCCATGTATTTAGGCGACGACGTGACGGATGAAGACGCGTTTGAGGTTTTACGGAAACTCAGCGACGACGAGACGCAAGGCGACGGCGTCGGGATCGTGGTGACCAAAGTTCCCAAGCAAACGAAAGCGAGTTATTCGTTGAGAGATACCGACGAAGTTTTGCAATTTTTAACCAAAGTCGGAAACATAGACGTGTAGGAAGACGAAAGGCAGAAAGCAATTTTTACTACAGATTATTACTGTACATAAAAGTAAAGAAGAAGAAAAGAAATAGAAGTGATAGAGTGCGTGTGTGACTGTGTATGTGTGTGTAATATTATTTTAAAGAACTTTGTGAAAATGCTGTAAACGAGTACTACTAAGTAGTACTACGTATGATTAAATAATGATGATTAAAGAGGAAATACATACAAAAAAAGAATAGTTATAACACGCCGCGTTTATATACGCACAAAAGCGCAAAAGCGATTTGTTTTTCACGAAGATAAAATGCGACCATCGAACGAGCCGTCTTGCGACAAAAGCAAGGGAGTCGTGCCTGCACTCTTTGGTGCGTACTTCTCCAGAAGTCGGCAAACTTCAAGGCACACGTCTTGTCGCAAATCGTAATACGCGTCACCACCGTCCGCCATCGGGATGAACGCTCGTACTTCCATCTCCAACTTTGCCGAGCCTAAGTTTGTGATCAGTGATTTGGATCCAGCCTTAACATCCACGTGTGGATGTTGAGCCAAAAAGTCATTAATGCCTTCTTTGATTTGAGTCGCCTGGCCGACGTCTTCGTATCGAATTTCAAACGCCGCTCGAACGAATCGATGCGTCGCTCGAGAATGGTTGATGGTCGCGTTGCCTAAGAAGTAGCCATTTGGTACGATCGTTGGTTTCTTATCTCTCGGCATTAACAACGTCGAGTACCAGCCAATCTTCTCGACGCTATATTCACTGATTTTTGGTGAATCTGATCCTCTAAACTTACCACCAGACGCCAACAAGACGATCTTATCGCCTTCGCTAAACGGCGACGTGACGGCGATGATGACGCCGCCGATTAAATTCGCGATGAAATCTTTGGCGGCTAAACCAAAAGCTAAACCTCCGAGACCACCGAAAGAGAATAAAAACGAGGCAGGTAAGCCAAAAGTGACCAGAGTAGCCGCAAATGTGGCGAGTAACGTGATCATGGTGGCAAATCGAACCAAAATTAACTTCTTCCCTTCCTCGGTTTGCGCCGAACTATCCGGGAACATTTTCGTCAACAATTGGCTGCCGTACTTTGATAACCACATCGATACGATAAGCCCAGCGGTAAAAATATACGTCCCTCGATCAAAACCCGCGGCCACGTTCTCGGGAACCGCAAAATTTACATACATCGCGTCCACGAATTCACACGTCACGTCGAAAACGTACCCGGTGATCCACAAAAACATTAAAGCGCCGAGCGGTTTCCCAATCCAATGCGCGAACGTTTCTCGATACGGTGAATCCAAAACGTCCGCGCTTTCTAACTGCTCGATTACTTTCTCTCTTTTTGAATCCTCTCCTCTTCCTCCGAACGCTTTCATCCTTTGTTTTTCAAACCATAAAAACATCTCCCGTCTTCGTTTTATAACCAACCTCAACGCGAATATCGCCCATACATCTTCCAAGTTCCACGGTTCGTTGATTTTCCGATCGATCGTATCGATGGTCGATTTCGCCACATCTAAAGAACATTTCACCGCTTTTTTCGACTGTTTGCGTAACTCGCGAACGGCCGTGTTCGTTGGTTCTTTCCGTTCGCCTTTCGCAGAAGGAGAAGCAGCAGCACACGCAGCAGACGGAACAAAAAACCCATTTTCAGTAAACCCAAGAAACCCCCCGAAAGTGGCGGAAAAGACGAACATCATCGCTGGGGCGACGATCATTTTCTTGATGATCATTATTTTCGTCGTCGTCGTTTTCATCGTCGTCGTCTTCTTTTTTTCATCGGAAGAGGAGGAGGAGGACGAAGAAGAAGAAGAAGAACGAATAACAGAATGTCGACCTTTTATTATCCGATGTTGACGACGAATTTGACCTTTGAAGACGACGACGGAGGAAGAAGTTTTCTCGCTTCCTTTTGATGATAATAACAGCGAGCGAGGACGACAAGGTCGTTTAAAAGAGGATTGAATCGTCGTCGTTGTATTCATTGCTGCGAATATCGTCGCTGTTGATGACATTTTTTTTATTATGTGATGTCCTCGACTTTTGACGACTTTTGAGGACGCTCTCTTCCCGTTGTTTGTCAAGTGTAAGCATGTGTGCGGATGTATGTTTATTTAAGTTCATTCGCTAGTAGTACCTCTCTCTACTATATATATATATACTAGTATTATTATTATTATTATTATTAAGAAAACAAGTTATCGTCGGCGACGAACGAGATGGAAGAATTCGTCGCGTCGCGCTGAAGATGGTGTCGATTACGATGACGACCGCCTTTTCTCGCCCACTCGTTCAACGCGGTTTCGTCCACCGACCGTAAGAGCTCGCTCCATTCGTCCTTCTCCTCTGTATTCTCGTCGTCGTCAAAATCTTCTCGTAATACATCCACGATGTTTTTCAAAGCGCGAACGTCGATGATATCGTCCGCGGTTCCCGAAAACGAACGCTCGTCCGGGCATGTGAGCAAGGCTATTTTTGTTCTCGTCCTCTCGGCGCTTTTGCCGTCGTTTGCCATCTGGTTCAAGCGGTTGAACAACGCCGCCTCGGCGCCGACGACGGCCCGGCCTACCGATAAAGGTTTCTTATTTGTGCTATTTTTACGTGTTTTTGTATTCGAATAAGTAGTGTACGCCTCGTTCCCTACGTATTGCACGGCAAAGCGAGCGCTATCACCGAAACCGTTTTCATCCGCGTCCGTATCGTCGGCGTACGAGGAAACGAACGACGTGACGACGAACGCCTTTCGTAGCGGCGATGTTTGACGACTACGCATCCTTCCTTCATCGTCGTCGTCTGGAAAGAGACTCTTTAAAACTGTTTCCGCCCATCTCGTCGCATTTTCCACGGGAACGTCGTACGTACACTTCACGAGAGCGATCTTCGTTTCTCTCTGGTAATACACGTCGCACGTTCTCGTGAACGTCTCGTGTCGTTTTGTGTTCTCGTCGTCAAAATCATCCTCATCAAAATCGTCGCTCAAACAGTCGTTCCGTTCGCTCACGCCTGATACTTTCACGTGGCCAATCTTCTCAAACTTTTTGTTTTTCTTCTTAAACGAGGATAAAATCTCCTCGCACACCGTCAGAGGCACTCGGCTGTTCGAGAAGAACGCGATCGTTTCGATGCCTTTTTCTTCTTCTTCTTCGGTTTTTCTTTCTAACGACGACGACGATTTGGATTTTGAGAGAAAAGCAAACGCCACTTTTGCCTGCTCAGACGACACATAGGACGACGATTCTTCTTCCAATACTAATCGTCTCCTCGCTCGTTCTTTTTCGCACGCTTTCTCCTCGTCCTCGTTTTCGTTGGTTCGTTCGAACACGTCCTCCTCGATCGGGTTCGTCAACAACATTGTGTATTGTTAGTAGAGTCTCTTCTGTGAATGGCGTTTTTTGTGTCTTGTTTTTCTTTGTTGCTCAAATTATTTTATTGTTGTTTTAATATAGAGTAATGTAAACCCTAATGGAGAGTCGTCTCGTTCGATTAGCTTAGTGGTTAGAGCATCTCGTTTACACCGAGAAGGTCACGCGTTCAACTCGCGTATTGAACAACTTCTTTTTTTTGCATCATTATTAATATAGTAGAGTATTATAGTATTATATTAAGCTATGAAATCGTTGAATGGATCGTACGTGGAACTCCCGTCCTCGTCCAACAAGTTTAACTGCCTCAAGCGTCGCTCTTGGTAATACTCTAAGCGATCGACAGAGGCGCGAATGGTTTCGAAATATCGCAACGTGTTTCTGAGCGCTTTTTTTTCGCCCAACAAGACGCGAATGGAGAGAAGCTTTTCGTCGGAAATGTCCTGGATCGATAACATGTCCTCGTCTTGTTCGATGCTCGTTTCGTATTGCAACAGAGCGTCTTTGCATCCCGCAATCATCGTTTCGCAGGCTTGCGTTTCGTTCTCTTTCGAGACGGGTTCGGAAATCAACTCCCACGCGTTGTTTCGAAACAAAGCTTCCAACAAAAACGCGTCCGAGCCTTGGATGTTCAACAATCTGCTGAAAACGCGCAAGTTTGGATCTGGATCTTCGTACGCTTTTAAATAAAAGGTTGGATCGTCGCCGCCGCCTATGATTTGTTGACTCACGTCGCAAATGTCGATTTTATCGTCTCTGTTTGGATCGTTTTCTGGAATGCCTATTCGTAACTCGTAGCCACCGTTTCGTTCCACGGGATCGACGAAGCCGTAATCGACGCAGGTTTTACCATCCAAAGGTCGCTCGTCGAAGTTGATGGAGGCGTAGTAATCCATAAAAATTTCCTCGCCCGGTTGAATGGTATCTTGTTGCGCTCGAAACGAGGCGAATTTGATGTTGTTATTCTCGCTTTTTGCGCCGCTACTCTTACCGCTACCGCTGCTCCCCCTGGCGTCCTCCTTCTTCCCACCACCGCCGAATAAGTTTGTAATCGCCGCCATGGGTGAATCCATCGCGCCGTCGTCCATACCTGCCTCGTAGACTTGCCAATCTGGCTTTTTCTTCTTCCCGCCAACCCCAAAATCGTTCTCCGAATATCTCGCCTTGTGGTTTAACATGTCCAACCCGGGAACTAAGGTAACTTCCGACCCGTCTCGCATGGGTTGTTGCGCTCGAGACCGTAAAATTCCAAACGCCCACAAGAACGTATCCTCCGGTACACCGTCGTTGCTTAAATTCAACGACTCGTACGTGCCTCGAACGTACGAATCGTACCCAGCCGCGTCGTCGAGGAGTTGCGACCCGGCGATTGCGTTCACGTCCTCCGTCGACCAAAATAGCGGCGACTCTAACACCGTCGCTTCGCGTAAATAACTCAAATACGGCGCGTAAAACGAACTTTCGCCTTTCTCGAGTTCGCACACCAAATACACGGAAAGTTCCACCCACGCCGGCGCGGCTTCGCCTTGCGCCGCCAGACGCTTTAAAATCTTCCCGCACTTCCCGTCCGCATCTTCTCTCGCTTTCTCCGCAGTCATCCACACCGAATCGCCAACTTTTAAGATCGACTCGTTCTTTTTAATACTCGTGTTATCGTCGCTGCTGATGTTACTCCTACTACTACTTGTACTACTACTTTTACTACCACGATTGAAAATACCGCACGTGTTTTTACGAATCATCAAAGTGTTATCTTCTTCCATCATAGAGCTAAACCCAAACTCGCACTTTTCGTTCATCTCCGACCCGTTCTCTCGAAGCCATCGCTCCAAATTCGACAATAAATCTTGCACTTTCGCTTTCTCGATGTATTTAGAATTGTTGTTAATGTTGTTGTTGCTGTCGTTACTCCTCGTCGCTCGTGTTGCAATCGTTGAATATTGATTCTGATGAATCTTTCCTCCTTTACCTCGCGATAAAGTTGAAAACGATGATTTGGAGGAAAAACAACGAGAAGAAGAAGAAGAAGAACGACAGTTGTTGTTGTGAGAGACGCACGGAGAGGAGGAGGAGGACGAGAGAAGAGGGAAGAGCGTCATCGTTTCACTTTTCTTTGTTGATTAAATGAGGAGATGAAAAAATGACGAACTTTTCCCGCCATTTTCTCCAGTACACCACAATCCATACTAATACTCTAATAAGTACAACTCTTGTTGTTGTTGAGAAGAAGAAGAAGAAGACGAAGACAAAGAAGAAGACAAAAGAGAGGACAGAAGACAAATGTCTTCTTCTTCGGCGTATTTCTTGGAAAAGAAGACGACAAAGAAAACACCCACAGAGGAGGCGTTTGAAGAGGAGGAACACGAGAAAAACGGGAAAAACATTAGATTTTATAACGATGGTTCGCGGACGAGGAGGACGAGAGAAACGTCTTCGTCTTTGAATTCGTCTTCTTCTGAAAACGCGAAGGATTTCCCTCGCGTGAGAGAGATTTTGTGGGACGCGGAGACGACGACGAAGGAGAAGGAAACGACGACGACAGTGGTTTGGTCCAGCGACGTCGGGCCGACGATATTTCAGTTCGTGGACGACGACTTTGACTCGTTGGCGGGAAAGATACTCGAGAAATTAAAATCAAAATCGGTTTCGCACCATCATCTCTACGCGAGATGCGATTTTAGCAGCAGCGAGGGCAACAACAACAACAACACGATGTATAGCAGTAACAGTAATAGCAACGATAGCTTTGGGATAGTGACGATTAGTAGCAGTAGTGGCGTCAAAAGCAACAAAACAGGCGAAAGAAACAAACGCGGATTTAGTCATTGTAGTAGCGAGAGACGCGTACCGCTGGACGTCTCGTTCCGCCGCGGCGGAGGAAGTCAAGAAGGGAAAAAGCGATGCGAGAGAATGGCATCGCGATTGGCGTGGGGGAAGAGTTTTACGAGCGTGAGAGAGTCGTTTTACGCGACGTGCGATGCGATGCCTTTAACGACGACGAAGAGTATCGTCGTCGACGCCGAGGAGAAGGAGGAGGAAGAAGAAGAAGAAGAGATGGACAAAGATAAAGATGAAGACGAGCCGTTGACACCTCTGGACATGTGGCCGATGCGAATAGGAGCCGTCGTTGAACGGTACGACGGTGTGAAAACGAAGCGAAACTCGCCGCCTGCGTGGAAAGTACATCTCACCGTAGCCTTGGAGATGCCTTCGTGCGCTTTCCGGTTTGCGCCGATTCGGCCGTTGAGGGTCTCCAGAGAATTTTCATCATCCTCTCGAGTTATTTCCGCGTTATTCGATGACGACCACTTTTTGAATGGTTACAACGGTAGAAGGACGAGGGAAAGTTCTCTTTCTTCATCTTCGACGACGAGGACGAAAATGACGACAGGATTTCTCACGCTCGATCGAGCTCGCCGGTTGTGCTTTCTCAAAACAAACTCATCGAGAGTGCATAATTGTGAAACGCCTTTGGTTGGTGTTTGGATACATCGTCTCGATGATGATGCTCGCGATAGTCTTGCATTTTTACAATCGAGCGAAGTGTGGGCGGCGTGTTTGCGCTACGCCTCGAATTCTGTTTTGAGGAAAGTATCTCAAAACGGCAGTTTTCTAGTCTGCGTTGTGAACGGCAAAAGAAAAGATGACGACGGAGATTATGACAAAAAGAATGCCTCCGCGGCGATGCCGCGACTCGAGTGTTACGATTGCGTCGCCACGCAAGGAAAAGAACCTTTCGTGCCGCATCAAGTTGACGTCACTTTAAATACAAATGCCGACGATTCCAACGATTCAGCGGATGCGTTTGTTCTCGGCGCGGTGAAAGAAATCAATCGCGCCTCGATCGCCTTTAATTTTGATCGCAACAACAACGGCATTGGCAAAGAGAACAGAGGAAAGGGGGAGAACGATGAAGGCGACGACGACGACGACGACGACGAAAACCACGAAATCGATGATATTATTGGGTACAAGAATTTCGGCAGCGCAACTTTCCCGCGTCCAAAATCTGAGGATACAAAAAATATGTCAGAAGCAGAAAGAGAAGTTGTAGCTTTAGAAAAGATGCTTCAAAATCGACATCGTCGCGATGAGGAATTCAATAATAAGAGCTCTCCAGTGAGAGGTACCTCCGTATCGACTGGAAATCTCTCGCCTCGCTCCTTGGCGGCTGATTTGGTGAAACGCGCCGAGCGTTCGTTTGCGAATAACCGAAGAAGAGTTAATAAACAAACGTCGATGCAAAAGGATGCAAGAAAAGATGGCCACAAGCCGTCGAGCGTATTTGTCGATAAAGTTTTGCGCGAACGTCTTCGCCTCGTTCGTTTCGTCGTCGAAGATCAACTCGAAGAAAGCTTCGTCGAGGAAGAAGACCGCGGACGAGGAAGAGGAGTTGATGCCTACTCAGAGGAGGAGGAGATGGCAACTGGAATCATCAATACTACTATTTTTAGAAGTAACGATCACCATCAACGAGAAAACAAGAGCGGCCCCGGCGATGATGGTGACTATAACGACTATCATAACGACGATTCAGACGACGCCGACGCGCACATTCTTCGCAAATACACTTCTTAGACTTTCTTTACTAATTATTTAGGGACTCATTTCGAATTTAATGGCCAGAATCGAAAGAATCGAACAGTCGTTTTGAAGCAATTCGCCCTCAAAAATCTCACACGCCCATCAAAGCTTAAGCTTTCTTGCGCTTTATAACGTAACAAAAGTAAACTACCATAACAGTTTACGCGTAGTACTTTAACGTAGCTACCGCTGCTCACCGTGAATTAGGACGCGTCTTCTCTGTTTTCTTCCGAAAAAAAGAAACGCGCGCGAATAGGACTTGAACCACACCGAAAGAGAAATCGAAGGCTTCGTGTTCAAACAAGTAGAAAAGGCGACGCAGATCTCCTCCTCTCTCTTTACGAGGACGACGATAAGGGAGTGAAAACAAAAAGCTTTTCACTTTCCCTCTCTTCTTTAGGAGATCTGATCCTCTTTTGGATCGGTAGTAGATAGAAATATACCAGAGCGGGCACAAGGTACGTCATCTCATCGTCAAAGTCAGCCGCGATCGTGGATGGAGTGATTTCCGTCTCAAACGTCTCTCTGTAATCCAAATTTATCTTTTTACGTGGCGCGCGCGCCGCTTTCCTTTTCTGTGGTTTTAAATCACTCACAACTCCTTCCTCGTTTATATCACAACAGATCAGATCAGATCAGATCGTCTTCGCTCTCGTAGAGAAGTAGTTTTGTAGTGTGTATACACACACACACGTACTAGAAGAAGAACTCTTTCCGACGACGACGACGTAAAACGACGCGATAAGAGGAAGATGAGTTTTTTTAGCAAAAAATTTAGCAGCAAAAAGAAGGCGACGACAAAATTCTTCGTCTTCTTCGCGCTCGTCGCCTTGTGCTCGTCCGTTGCATTCGGAGTGAGCGGCGCGCCATCACAGAAGGCGCACCGCTACGGTTCGGATGATTTGACTCGCGAAGGCTTTTCGGACGCGACGAGAGCTGACAATCGTGAGTCGCTCAGCTCTGACCTGCCTCGCGTCGAAGATTTCGGCGGAGAGGATTCCTCCTCCTCCTCCTCGGCGGCGACGACTGATGGCGACGTGCACGTCGTCTCTTCGGACGATGTCAAGGTTGTGAGAAGAGGTGCTGGGTCGAGAACGCTTAATGAATTCACGGAAGACGGTCACTTCATCAGTCCGTTGTCTCCCGAAGTCATTGGTTGGGAAGAGGATGCCGTCGACGAAGCGTTGGCGTTTTATTCTCCTCAATTTTACGAGGCGTTTTATTCGTTTTACGACTTTTACTCGTTCTACGACTTTTATGATTTCTACGATCAAAAAGTCGACGCTGAGTTTAAGGAGTTTACTGGTCCGGACGGAGGCATCTTGCAGCTTTGCGAAATTGCGGTTTCTCCTGCGATTGGTTCAGATAAGGGAGGCACGAAAGTCTCCGTTATGTTGTCCGGTCACGTCGCGCGGGACCACAACTCGTTTTACTGTAAGTTTGGCGAACAACCAGTCGAAGCCATGAGCGCTCAGATCATGGAGGAATCAGGTGTCCTCGTTATTGTTTGCGAAGCACCGCCTATGGAGGACGACGAGGACGTCACCTTGCGCATTTCGTTGGATGGATCTTTGTATTCCGTCAACGGCGCGCAGTTTCATTACCACTCAAAGATGAGCGTCGCGGATGTCAAACCATCCGCGCCGAAAGTTTCCGCCGAGGGCGGAACTGCCATTCGTTTCACTTTGGGCGACTACATGTTTGGTCCAGGTTTTGATCCCAGCTCTGTCACGGTGCCGTCGGCGTGCTACTTTGGTTCCATGAGAGTGGATGGCGAGTTTGACGCCATGAAGTCCCAGCTGACTTGCCTCGCGCCGTCTTTGAAACAAATTACAAAGACGTCGTCGAGTGCGAACGTGGAGCTTCGAATATCCTTGGATGGGCAAATCTTTTCGGATGAGACGGTTATGGTCCGTTACGGCTCTGGAAAATCGTCTTTGAGTACGATCACGGCGCCGAAGCAATTCAATAATTGGTTCGATATCATGCAATTCGACTACCTTCCGTTTCACCCGGAATATTGCGTGTTCTTTGAAAACGGCGATTTTGCCTCCTTGGCTGGTATTGCGGTTACTCCTGGCGTTATCGAACCTCCGTTTTACTCCGGAACGTTCGAATACTTTGTCTTGTTGACCGTAGATGACTTACCAGACATGAGAGTCGCGTTGACTCCAGTCGCCACTCAACCGGACGCGACCATTCGCATCGGTGGATTATACGGGAAGCAAGTGAGATCTGGCGATACTTTTCGAATTGGCGTTAGACTCGGCGAGAACAAAGCGTTGATTGTAGTTACCTCTCCAAACGGATTGTCCACCCGCACTTACATTGTTACGGTGTATGTGTTGATGGACGAAGAGGAGGGCGCTTCGCTCGGCGATATTCAACTCGATCGTGGCGAGCTCGAACCCTCGTTCATGCCGGATGTCTTCAAATATTCGACGTTCTTGGATTCTACGAATCATAGAATTGGTATTACTCCGCACTCGCTCTCTGGAAACGACGTCAAGATTTGCAGAATCACGACTGGTTCCTCCGAGGAGATGAAAAGAATGTGGGCGAGAAAACGCATCCGCAAAAATTTTTACGATAACGCCTTCGCTTGTGAAACTGTAAACTCTGGAGAAAAAGGTTACATGCGACTCGAAGATGGATTCAACTTGATTCAAATTCGTGCTAAGGATGGCCGAAACACCGCGGTCTACGAACTCCTTGCTTACAAAGAGCCAGGATTTGACGACGGTTTCTCTTGCGACGGATTCGCCGAAGCTGGTCTCGTCGATACCATCACTCATTCTTTGAATGTCGATATTGATTACTCGTTATTCAGCGACCCCACGACGCAATTTTACTCAAATTTCTTGGCAGATTTGATCGACGTGTTGACGTGTAACGCGCAGTTGTACCTCGGCGATGCGTCCGTTACTTCGGCATCCTTCACGATTAATTCCGTGACGGCTGATCGTAGCGGATACACCGATATTTCGGTTACGTTCTCTGCTCCCATCGGAGCTTTGACTTCGTCCTACAGGAGTCAAGCGCGCGAAAATTTGCAGGTATTCTTTTCCAATTGCGCTTCAGTTTCCGTCATGAATCTTCAAGCGTACGACTGGTCGACGAATTCCATTTCTATTTCTTGCGAGGAAGGAACGGTTATTATTCCTCTCGATCCGTACAACGCGTTTGCGCTACCGGATATTCAGGTCAAGGAGGGTTCGCTCGGATATGCCACGGCAGATACCCGAGAAAGCACGGCTGGTCGCTGTCAAGGCGGTCCAGAACGCTTCGGAGTCATCCTCAATCGCACGTCTGGAACGACGGGTTGCGGGATGTGGGAGCGACCAGTGGGGACGATTTTGAACAAGCCAATTTCGAGCACTGGTTTCGCTGAATTTTACATGGGAGGTTCGGACACGTGTTCCGGCGAAGTCGGCTTTGACTTCGCGACGCCAATTTACAAAGCAATTGCGAATCCGGCGGCTTCGATCGAAACGTTGATGAAGAACCCGTCGCTTTACAAATCAGGGCCGGGGGCCACTGTTTGGTACAGACTTTCCGACGCCGATGGTCGAAGCCAAGTCCAACTCAGTGGTTTAACTGTTTCTATGACTTTGAACTTAAACGGCGCGACGACGAAGGGCGAATGTGAAACTCCAAGCTCCGTAACCGGTGCCGGCGTTTGTAGAGTGGAAGCGGTTTCAGAATGGTTTTCCACTACTAACGAGCAAGTTGGACAAGCGACAATTTCCTATCAATACGATTCGGTCACTTACGGAACGAGTCTTACCCAGCAGTTCACTTTGAAGAAACACTATGAACACGATGCGGTTTCTGAACCTACTATTATTTTGGAAGCACCAAAATATCCTGTTTTTGAAGGAGAAGAAAGTGTCGTTGAAGTCTTTGTCAACACTGGAGATTACGGCTTATACGCTGGAGATTTCGAAATCTTGATCAGCGACGCTGGAAACGGAGAGCAATGGGATTCTACGTTTGAATACGTTGGGTTCACGTCGAGCGGTATTTGGCAAGCGAAGGCTAGCGAAGCCATTCCAGGTTATCTCATCTCGGTTGTCTTTTTATCTCCTTCGACAAATGTTCTCGAAGAAGAGACGAAAGGTACGAAGTTAAAGATCGGAGAGATAACGCTCAGGCAAAAGATCACGTCGTACACGAGCTCATTCGGTACGTACGCGTGTGTTGCTGGAAGCTCCTGGTTTGACTGTGACCAAGGATTGTTATCAGCCACCGTTAGGCAAATGGCAAACTGGGGCTTGCGCACTTACGTTCCAACGGGAACTGCGAGCGTCGTAAATTCGTACTCTCGCAGTGCCCCTTCGGGTGGCTTAGAACCCGGATTGGTGAGTTCTACGAAGCAAGTGAAGATGTATTCAGCGATCGGTCAAACTGACTTGGTCAATGCGTACCCCATCACTTCGGAAGGTACGTCCACGAGCATCGTGACTTACGTTGTTTGGTCTTCGCCGAGCACTTCGGATGCCGTCCTTGAACCAAGTTCGTGCTCGAGCAGCACCGGCTCCTCAACTGCATTCACCTTGGCCGTCAGCTCGTCGGGTTGCGACATTACCATCGACGAAACGCATACCGGACACGGCAACTTTTCGATCACCACAACGAGTGGAAGTTTGAGTTCTTCTACCTCGCTCAACGTGTACTACCCGCTTGAGTCTGAAATTGTCGTCACCGATGCTGTCTTGAACCCGATCAATTTACCATCAATCACAAATACGATTGCAACTTACAACGAAACGTCGAACACGACGTCTTATGAAACTTCGATTACTTATCCGTCGTGCTCGGAGAAACTTTGGCAGTATGCAGATATTAAGGCGTACGTGACATTTGGCGGTGATAACTTAGAATCAATTTACAACAACGACGTCACCTGTTACACCTCTTTTCAAGTGGAAGATTCCGAAGATTCCGTAGCGGAAGCAGTTTCCCTCTCAAAGACGCGAATTACAGTGAACGAAGCGTATGCGTCGACGATCGAAAAAGTTCCGGAAATTGTGGAAGTTTATGACGAATTGACGAATACGACATCTAACGAAACTATCACCGCGTACCCAGAAGTTGGGGATGTTATTGTTTCGTTTGCGAGCCCGGCCATTTCAAGCATTTTGAACGCGACGGCAATCGTGACCGTGAGCGCCGTGGACGATTACGTCAACGTCACCCAGTTGCTAGGGGCTGTCGTCACTGGTACGGAACTTTTGAGCACTCCTGCCGGGGTTGCCATTGGTGCTGATTCGGAAGTGGCCGTGAGCGTCGAGCTCAAGCACGACTTCAAAAATGAATTAGATCAAGGTCAGATATGGGTTTGGGCGCACTTCACGGACGGGTCGACGAGGTACATCAGAAAATCCGATGGTTTGGACATCTCTGTCGCGGTAAATTCAACGAATGACTTGTCAGTCGCGGAGAATGTCAACGGCACATCTGACTTTCAATTAACAATTCCAGTGAGGGCAACTTCTGTTGATTCGCTCGTTGATGGTTCGTTATTGAAACCAATTTGGACGGTCTGCGAGACCCCGTACAACGTCTCTGGAATTATTCCGACTTTGGTTGACCTCGCGGTTCCTATTTCTGTCGAGTTTTCCGCAAACACGAACAGAATCACGCGACGAGGAGACGGTGCGAGTGAACAACCTATCGCAATTCCCGTTGAGGCTGTACTGACCTACACTATCAACTACGACGACGGATCCTCCAAGAATTTTATTCTCGATGATCGTGCGAATTTCACTATTTCGACGGGTGAAGATTTGGCGGATGTAATCAATGGCGTCGTCGTTCCTAAAACCGATTCTAACGGGATCGGAACGATCACGGTCAGCGCGTCGTTGCCTGAGTATGCTCCGGAGCTCGGCACTGCAACAGTATCCATGACTTTGGTCATTCTCACGGATGTTGATATGCGCACTAATCCTTTTCCAGCTTACTCAGGCTCAACGTCATACGAGACGACGACGCTTCACAAAGTTGCGTGCACTGAGTACTACCAAAGTCTCGAGGCTTCCTTATCCGCAACCTTGTCGGATGGATCTGTTTTCGACATTTCTAAGTATGGTAACTACGCTACCTCCGATGTTTCCATTGGTCTCGTGTACGGTGCCGACAGCACTGTTGGTGGTGCAGGTGTTGGAGCCAACTTTGCGCGCGGGATCTCGGCGAGTACTTTTGATATGACGTCCAGTTTCGGAAGTGGTGAAAAGGCTTTCTTAGTTTCTCAAACGATCACGGTCACAGATACTCGCATCAGCATCGAATCCATTTCGCACGTAACGCAGTGGGATTCCGGAAATGCATTCGTTGCCTCATTTGGGACCTCTAAAGAAGTCCGAATGAAGGTTGTCTTCAGCGACGGAACGATGTTTGAAGACATTTTGGACCAAGACATTCCCGTTTCTGCACTCGTTGAGCTCTCCTCGAGTGCAGACGAAGTGATCAAAGTGGTTTCATCGTTCGTTGAATTAAAGGCGAATTACTACAAAGCTGTCACTTTGACTGCTTCGAGTATTTGCTCCGCTGCTCTTAACGCGAACAACGAGCATCCGACCGTCACGGGAACTGATGAAGTGTATGCGAATCTTTTAGCGGACTTGTACGATCTCGATATCGGTGCAAACACTGGAATTCCTTTGCCGCCGAAATCCGCGGGCGAGTTGTTTGAAGTTGCCGTCAGAATCAATACGGGCGATGAAATCCTCGTTGGTGCTCAGCTGAAAGTTAACTTTGACGACACTTACATCAAGGCTGTCAGTGCTGTCGTAGGCAGCGACTGGCCATCTTACTTCCAAGAGACGATCAATTATCCTTCAACTTCGGCTTCGATTCTTATTTCTAACACTGAGTCTACCGTTACGGGTTCGGCGACTGAAGTAGCGATAATTACGTTCGAAGTCGTCACGGATCAGGCTGTCGTGACTGAACTGGAAGTTGATGTTCAGTCTTTCATTCACAGAAATGAGTTTGACTCGACTTCTAAAATTCCATTTACATCTCCGAGAAGTGTGACCCAAATTGCCTTGAACTCTGCGTCTCGTCGAAGAACGTTGCTTTCCAACGTCTCGCGTCGTAAAATGCTTCAAACAGCTGATGATTGCGTTTCGACTGGTGTTACTGTCAAAAAGGGAACTATTGGTGTTGATTGCTATCCGCGTGTTTTTGGAGACGTGAACGGCGATTGTCTGTTCAACTTGGATGATGCTATTGTAATTGAATATCACTTGTTGGGCCAAACCGTGAATGGGATCGATTATAAGGATCTCTCCATTTTCTCCCAGTGGCAGCTCATGCAAATGGACGCTACGTTGAACTACCTAGATCCAGATTACGATCGAGTAGCGGGCGGCTGTAAGTTGTGGAACGGTGAGGAGAACTCTACCAAAGTCTGTCCCACGGCTGTCGATGGCTCGTACCTGAAGAAGGCAACTGGAGTTTACAAATTCCTCGCTATGTTTTCGACTTACGAAATTGTGACTCCAAAATTGAATAACGAATATTCGTATTTGACGGTGACGGCGAGGGTGTATGACCCAATCTTTGATCCTTTCAATATTGCTGGTTTGAATGGTGATTCGTGCGCTTTGGGCTATTTGCCATCAACTTCTCGTACGGTTGTCGGTGAATTGGATAACAGTTTTCTTGGCGATTACACGCATTACGCATATCAGCCTGCATATGGCGATGAGAGCTACGGCGACTCGTACTCCAAAGTTTTTATCGAGTATGGACGCACGGATGGCCGAGTGTTCAATAACTCTGACATGACGATTGTCATGGGCGAACGCTGGGGAACACTGTATAATCAAACGTTGGATGAATCGACGGTGAAAAACAACGTGATCACGAAAGCCTCGCAAACGAATGTTGGGACTTATGTTGTTCAAACGAAAGGTAACGAGGAGAACAACTACGCATTCAACTACGAATGGAACGAAGATGCTCCCACTGAGAGTGTTGCTGGCGTGACGATCATTATTCAAAATTATGCCGCAGATGGCTCTGACCTTGGGACGCACTATCCATTCTATGGCACTTCGGAATATCCGTACAACGTGTCTGGTTACGAGTTTGATCCTATCGCCCCGATTTCGATTCAACCCGCCGGTGATGGTCTCTTACTCGCGGATTTCGAAGTTTCTATGACGACAACTGCGGACTCCCCGGGATTACCATCAGGGACGACCAAGCAAAATGAGCCGAAAGGATATTACTCCAGAGACTTCTTTGCGTTCAACAATAAGGCACCAGGATCTACTGGTAGCCTGAAACTAACTGTTGGTAGCGACGACGCGTGTTCTACCGAAAGCTTAACGAATATTGAAGGTCAAATATCTGGCGAATACACTACTGCGCGAGACAGAGCATCTGAAATGTCTGTCATTCTGAAAAACCCGACAGTGGAAATAGGCGAGCCAATTTTTCGATTGCGCTACCAGTTGCGCGACGCCAACGGACGTCCGCAGATATTGACGTCAGGAATTTCTGTAACGTTCAAACTCACTTCCCCTGATGGCTCTGAAGAGGTTTTAACTGCTTGCGGTTTGCCCAGTGCCGTTTCCGGTGGCGGTGACTGCGAGACCACGATCAGCTCCGACTGGTTTCCGGCTTCAAGTTCGAGCGCGTGGAACTCCGACGTAACTTTTGACATTGAAATGTTGTTGAAGTATTCAGATGAAATTATTGCAACGTTTGCATCCTCTGGCACTTTGGTGAGACCACCGTCTAACGATGACCACCAGATCACCATGGTAAACAACCCACACGTTTACATGCAATTGAGATACTCGCCGGTGTACGCTGGTAGAGTGGAGACTTTTGATTTATACGCTGCCACTGATTCACAAGCGTTGATTTCGTATATGGTTACGTTAGAGTGGAACACAACTTACTTGTCGTACAACTACTTCAGTGTGAATTCTGAATTATTCAGCCCGTCTCCTATTGTTCAAGCGGTTGGAACGAACTCAGTTCGTATCGTATCTGTTGGCTTGAACGTGACAAAATCGTTCTCCGATACAAGTGGTTCCGCCGTTTATTTGGGGACGGTGGGATTTATTGTCGCGGCTGATGCTCCCATTGGGAAAGCTGAAATGCCGTTGTGGGGTACCACGAATGCCCTCGTCAACGAGGGTACTCGGGAATACGTTGTCAATGAAGAAATGCAATTTGACCACTTGTACGGAACGTCTTCGTTTGGTTCGCTTTTGGTTGGCCAAAAGACGCGCACGGGAGTGTACGCCTACATGGATCAAGCGGAAATTCTCAATACTGCCTACTTGACTGGCACGACGCAAGATCACTTCCTTACTGTCATGAATGTTTGGAACGTCGGTTCCGACACTCAAGTTACCGATATGGTAGATTGTGGTTCCAGCGCATCTTTTGCGGCGCAAGCCATCGATTCAATTGGTGGCTGCTCCGTTTTGATTTTGCCAGGCTCATCTGATGGATACAAAAATATTCAAGTTTCCGCCAGCGTCGGGGACTACTCAGCTGTGGTTCCTGTGACGGTTTGGTTTCCACTTGATGTGGAAATAGCTGTTGCTCAGCCAGTTTTGCACCCTATTTCTGGTGCTTGTGCTGTCTGCAGTTTCACGGATTGTGTCAGTCCGCTGTATCAAACGTCCTCGATTCGTACTCTTGTCACGTATGGCGGTCAATTCCTGGACCCTGTCTCCGGTGTTGATGTCACGTGCTCCGTCGCGTACGAGTCATCGCGGTCTGAAGTTGCCGCAGTTACTGGAGCGACTTTAACTGGTACTAATCCAGGATCAAGTATTATAACGCTTTCTAATTCTAGATCTTCGGCTTTCGCTGAAGTCATCATTGATTCGACTGAAGTAACCGTGGCAAATTTGGAAGCTTTGCTTCCGAACTTGGCGCAATGGTCAGCTATTACGGCGCCGGAAGCCCAAATCGACTACAGCGTTAATGTGAAAGCAACTTTGGAGCAATCTCTCACGGCTGCTGGCGAAGGTGGTCCATTATATTTCATGGCCACGTTCAGCGATGATACTACACAGTATCTCACCAAGGATATGGGTATTTCGGCCGGTATTTCTACCGCTGACTGCTTCGATAACAATGGTGGGGTAACCAGTTGCGCTGATTCTGTGAAAATTGTGACTGATGAGGACGTCATCAACGCTTACGTTGCTCCAAATGCAATAAGTATCTCGACTGAATCTGCAATCACAGCGCAATGGTCCAATATTTGTAATCAAGAAGTGATTTATTCTGGCGTTGGGAACGTAACAATTTCTTTGTCACCAGTTGCGGCTATCTTTGTCAATGCAGATACTAGATACATCACGGACTCTTCGTCCAGTGCGAAAGATCCACCAGCTAGCATTGCAACTTCCATTCAACTTACTGTTGCTGTCAGATACGAAGATGGAAGCGTGGTGGACTTCACCAATGATGCGGACAGACCGCCATCATTCAGTGTTTCCATGGGTACCGATATTGCCCAGGTTTCATCTACTGGTGAAGTCACCGTTTTACCCGATGGTCCCAAACAAGGAATGTTTCAGATTCTCGTGACCATTCCAGGTTACACCGAAGCGGAGGGCGTCCGTGGCTCCGCAACCTTTTTCGCAATTGATATTGCCGATGATGGTTTACAGACAGAACTTGCACCGTGGCCGACATACTCTGGCGCTTCTTCGCTCGGAGATAGCGCTGAGCTTAAAGTCATTCAGTGCAGTGGTAATTACACCGCCGTCTCTCTTTCTTCGAAACTCGTATACACCGACGATAGTTCGATCGACATTTCTTCTCTCGTAACCGTAAGCTCCAGTGATTCTAGCATTGCTTCAGTTGGACTTGTAGATGGGACGTATGTAGTATACGGTAAGTCATTAGGAACTGCTATCATCACTACTACTTACGCGGGCAAAACTGATTCGGTTTCAGTGACCGTTTCGTCGGAAATGCTGAGAGTTCAAGCCATGGAGCTCATCACCGGATTTCCGGCTGATGCGACTTTCACTGGCGTCGTCAAGACCGAAACGCAACTCTCTGCGAAAATAACGTTCGAAGATGGGACAATTATACCGGATGTCACGGTGCGTCCGGAGTTGCTTGACACATTGCTGCTCTGGTCAACCTCCGTAACTTCCGCGATTGAAGTTACAAACACTGGCAGAGCAATTTTGAGTGATAACCATTACGAGTCCATCACCCTTGGCATTACCGTGCAGTGCCCTTTCAACTCATCCTCAATTCTCGCGGACACAGATGCATCGGAAATGGTTTATGCCAACCTGAAACCCGAGATTGGGGATGTCGATATAGGCTTAACTTCCGGTGTACCGTTACGACCAAGCGTGTTTGGAGATGCTGTGGTCATTCCTATTTCGGTCAATACAGGTGAAGCGTCACTCGAGTCTTTTGTGATTGAGATTGAGACTACCGCAACTGACTTCACAGTAACAGATTGCACTGTTTCCAACGAATGGTCAAAGGAAATTTTTATTTGCAACATTGATACTGCGAGTGGGAAAATTTCTCTCGTCGGTAGTGCTGTTCAAGAAGAACTCATCGGGGAAGAGGCTGAGATCGCGTCAATAACGTTGTCTACTTTGTCCACTGCGACCACCAGTCTTATTTACACTCAAGTTTCATCTATTGTTCTTTCTGACGGAGCCACGTATTCAAACGAAGCTTCGGTAGCTGGAACGACTTACGTTAAGTTGAATGGTGCGAGACGTCGCTCTCTGCTCTCTGTTGGTGCTCCGAAAGACTGGGTGAACTCCAACGTCAAAGTACCAGCTCAGCACATGGCAGTGGTCCCAGCGACCACCAAATCTCCTGACGAAAAGCGAGCTTCGCACGAGTATTTAGCAGCTGAGAAGCGCTCCAGAAGCGCGAAACGTACGCTCCTCCAAGACTTTACGTGCTCGTCGAATGTGCAAGGCGATGTTAATGGTGACTGTAAGTTCGACGCAAACGATTACCTCGCTCTCATGCGTTGGATTGCTGGCTCGGATGAATACACGAATCTTACTTCGACCTTGGGCGATGCGGACTCCTTCCAGCGCAAACAAGTTGATCCTACTATGGACTGGATGCGCGGTGAAGATTTCGACACATCTCGATGTGCAGTACATGGAGCTAGCGGATCACCATGCCCAGAACTTAGAGATGCGCAGTTCTTATTGAAGGTTCTTGAAGGGGACTACAGGTTCTTGTTCGCGACGTCCGTTGATGATATCATCGTCCTCCCTGAATCTCCGTACGATTCGCTTACTTTCCAGGCACAGCTCTTCGATTACGCTGGTACTGGTGTCAGCGGAGAATACACCAGAGTCCGCTTCGAATTTACTTCGACTAACGAGACATATTTCGCGAATGCTGCCATGAGTTTTGCCGAGGCTGAATCATATATTTCAAGCGCAGATGGCGAATTACCGGTGCGCTATGCCGTTGAAGCTCCAATGTCTTCTGCTGGTTTGTTTTCCGTGACAGCCTCGGGCCCAAGCGGAGAATTTGCAAAAGAAAACATTACCGTTGCACTTGTCGTGGAGACGTGTGAATCTAAATGCGCTTCAAGCTCCGTCGGTTCTACGAGCGCCACGATCTTCCCATACACTGGTGTATCGCTTGATCCTCACATGTCTGCGCTTGGGTATACGTACACTCCGGTGCTTACGTTTGAAACCCCGGACCCCATCGCTGGTGCGAATGAAGACTCTTACGTTTCCGCGCTCCAACCGCAGATTATTTCCGATGATTATCAAATATCTGGAGATGGTTTTGGCATTGGCTCGACCACCTACGCGTCATTGGGTGCATTCTCTCGCGAATTCGGTATTTTCGTTCCTGGATCAACAACCACCACGAAAAGCGTTTCCGCCAAGCTGATGGCTGATCGATGTGGAGACTCCACCCCAACTGGTTTCACTGAAGCATCCGCTACAATTGCAATCTCTCGTCGTCCGGTGTCTTCTGTGAAGTTAATTGTTCTAACGAGCACGGTGTATCCAGATACAGCGAAATTGCAGGTGAGATTTCAATTGATGGACGCCACGACTGCTGGCACAGTTTTGCAAACTGGATTGTCGTTACGCCTGTCGGCAACGTTATCGGAAGATGCAACCTCTGTTGCCTCCATCGGTTGCGCCTTGCCTTCGCTCACTACTGGCGTTGGATCTTGTGAACTCGATGTTCCGACCGCGTGGTTCCAAGCCGACGAAGTTGTTTCTATGAAAGCGCAGCTGCTCTTCCGATACGGTATTGAGGATTCCTCGACATCGTCCATCCTTTCCGTCCAGCTTGCGAACTCTGCGACCTATGTTGCGCTTCCCTCGACTGGTGGTGTCATCCTTGAGATGCCGAAGTCCCCTCGCTTCAGCGAGAACGAACTCACAGTTCCAGTTTCAGCGAATACGGGCGGCTTTCCGCTCGGAGCATGGAGTGGTAGTTTGAAATACAATACCACAGTTCTTCGATTTGACTCTTTCACTACTTCTACCGGATACAACTCTGCGGCTGTTGGATTAGAAAGAAACAGCACGGAAGGAATCGTCTCTATCGTTGTCGCTGGAGCTACCTCCAGCGCTACACTGGCAGATCTCACGGGTGACGAAGTCATTTTGGGCTACATCACGTTTACCATCAACAACGTACCGGTGGGAACCTACAACGACGTGGCTGCACTCAATGTTGATTCCTTGGTAACGATCGGTGGCTACACATTCTTAGAAAGCTTTGACGCGTATGTAACGGATGCACGAGGTGGTAGTGTCACAAACGCCCAACTTATTGTACTCGACACCAACGAGATTATCGGTTCCTACAGCATTGTTTCCAAGACTGAGATCGTCAATACGGCAGTTTTGGACACCACGAGGGCAATACAAGAGACGGAAATTGTTGGATACGCTGTGTACAGAAACCCAGACAATTACATTAAAAACGGAGGCGACGAAGTTATGCAAAGTGTTGAATGCTCTATAACGTCGAGTTCTGTACTTACCGTAGAAACGGGTAACTTGAAAATTAACGGTGTGGACGGGACGCAAAACGCCTGTGTGGCCAAAATTGGAAAAACGAACGAAGCTGGTGCTGCTGCGGCATCTGTCAAATTGACCTCTGGGGACGGTGCACAGTTTGTCGTATCATCTATCAGAGTCTGGTTTCCGAAAGTTGTGTCTTTAGAAGCACAAGATAAAGTATTGGCTCCGGTCGAGGATGTGTATTACGAGGATTGCAGTTCAGTGTATCAATACACCAACATCTCTGCGTTGGCAACATATGGCGGGAGTGGTTTAACTGACCAAGATGAAGTTGACATCACGTGTATGGTTGACTTGTACTTGAACAATACAGAAGGGGATGCGTTCTCCTTTAGGGATGGCAGTACTACAATCGTAGAAACCAATGGCGTTGGTAAGGCGACAATTACTCTGATAAATTCGAATTTGGCAGTCGAGCCATCGGTGACTATCTCGGCAATTTCCGACCCTATCGGTATCGAGTCGCTTCGACCTGTACTTGTTTCCCGAGCTGAATTTACTTCCGAACAGTTTGATTCGCAGACTCCTTCCGATTTGAACGCAGATACATACGCTGATGTGTCTGTGAATATGATTCAAAAGTTGAATCGTAAGGGTGCGCAAGGCGCTATTGTTGTCTATGCCCGCTTTAAAGATAACAAAGTCAACGAACTTTCTCACCTGCCTGGCCTGACCGTAAGTACCGGTATCCGATACAACGGTTTGAGCATTATAAGCACGGCTGGCTCAGACAACACGGCCGCACCTTACTATGGAGAAATTGGAGATGTGAAAGGCGGTATGGAAGGCTATGATGTCATCCAGGCAAAGCTGCTTACGACCACCTGTAACGGTGCCGTAGGAGGTGAAGATATCATTTACGGCTACGGTGGTGTCGAAGCTGTCATCGCTGATCTCGAATATGTGAATTTGACTGCGAGTGCATCCAAGCTTACCTTTGAAGGTGATCTCTCTACGAACGCTCCTATGAATATCGGAAGTGTTGCTAACTTGGAACTTACTGGAACATACTCTGACGGTGATATTCAGAGTTTCACATCTTCAGCCACGTCTCAGTTTCTGATAAAACACCCTACCGATCTCGATATCTACAACAATCCCACATACGTAACCAATCACTCATATGCTCGCGTATCTAACGATGGTGTGCTCACCATATTTGGTTCAACTGATGACACGAGCATCACCGTTATGGGCATTTGGACAGATGAGATGAAGACGGCGAAGGTGACGATTGACATAGTTAAACATATGAGCACGCAAACAGTGATGACTCCGTATCCGGCATTCACAGGAAGCAGCGACATTGAAAAACTGTCTTTGAACAAGATTGTGTGCACCAGTAGTTATCAACGAGCGATATTGAAGTCAGTTGCTACTTTAACGGATGGCTCAGTTTTTGATATCACCAGCGAAACATCTTACACAGCCTCTGACATATTCACATTGACCCAGTCCTCCACTTCTTCGGAGGTGATAATTGCTGCTGCTGGATCCACTACTGGAAATGCAGCTATTAGTAGCACTTTTGCCGAGTCTACCATTGAGACGACTTTTGCGCTTTCGGATACACCAGTAACGCTGACCTCTGTCCTCTTTGATGAAGATATTTGGGACGCGTCTACTTCTTTCATCGGCCTGGTAGACGCAACAAAATCTTTAGATGTACACATGTACTTCAATGATGGATCTCAGATTTCCAACGCGGTGTCTTCGGAAGAAGTGCAAGCAGTCTTCAACTGGGAAGAAGTAGTCAAATTCGACTCTACTTTGCCCTCTATCATTGAAGTCAGTGGAAGCACGGCGACTTTGAAGAACCAGTATTGGACTCGAGTTCTCATTTCTGCTTCTGCTGTTTGCGCTGATGGCAGTGTCGATTACCTCGTATCGGCAACTTCTTCGATTGCCCCGAATCTCTTGCCAGCTGAGAATGACGTTTCCTTGGGTGCGTTGACAGGCATTCCGTTTCCTCCGAAGATTAAAGACGAAACGTTCGACATTGAAGTTCGAATCAATTCGGGATCTGCGAATCTTCGAAGTTTCCAACTCGTTACCCAGTTTGATTCAAATATGATCGCAGCGACTGGTTGCACGGTAGGAGACGACTGGGCTCAATACGATTTTGCCTGTACCAGGAATAACCCGTCCACTGAAGTGCTCATGATTGGTACCGAGCCGCTTTCTACCGTAAGTGGTTCCTCCATTCACGTCGCTACGATTTCGTTCTCTGTGAAAACTTCCTTCAAGATTTTGGCTAAAATCAAAACCACAGTCCAGGTCTTGACTGTTGAGGGTACCGATGGTGCCGACATAACAGCAGCTGCCTTCGTTTCTAACATGACTGGTTCAGGTGATATCGCTCTTAACAGCTACTCTGGAAAGAAACGTCGTCGTCAATTGCTCGAGGATGGCTCTATCTCCGAAGTTTTGGAGGTGGAAATTGCCGTACTTCCTTCCCACATGAGATCACTCCTCCAAGATACTGATACCGAAGCAGTTTGTAATGGAGTCGGGACGTGCGCAAGTGGTGTTGATAGTGGATGTAAGTTTGGGGACGTCAACGGAGATTGTTCTTTCGATGTTTCCGACGTTTTAGCTCTTAAAAGAGCCATCATGGGCAAGAGCTATGATGCTGACTTCGATCTGAGCGTTTATAGCGATTGGCAGAGACAGCAAATGGACCCGAATCTTGACTGGTTGAAGTCTGGAGCTTACGTATCGCCAGACGCAGCAGATTCTCTGTACTTGCTTCACGCCTTGTCCAAAAAAGCTCGATTCATCGATGTCACGAATGGATTAACAAGCTATAAAGGGTTCTTGACATATGAGTCCGGAAATGCCACGGATGTACTCCTAGACATGGAAGTGAGAGTTTATGACGAAAGCTCTGAAGCTGCAACGTCTGATGATACAAAGGTACGAATCGAACTCAGTTTCGATGGTGGGTCCGATCCAAGTAACAACGATGCCATCACCTCCATTGGTACTAGAACTTCCGATTATTCCTCAATCGGTACAATCTACGAGGCCAGTGACTTGTGGACTGCAGCAACAGATCAAAGAGGCGTATTCAGACTCGTTTTGAAACCTCCTATTTTCAGAGATGGTTCGGCAAACTGGATTGGTGAAACCGATGTCGGTATTTCTATCATTATCGATACCTACAATGACTTTGGTAAGGATGATGAATATGGACAAGGAGGCAGTGGATCCACGGAAGAAGCTGAGAGAATTAAAGTGTTCTATGGGTCTGCCACGCCACCGCTTGATGTTACTTTCGGCGGCGGTTTTATTCCATATGTCAGCTTTGATTTGCTTGGTGTTGACCCGGTGCAATCCATTTCTCTGAAAGATATCACTATTGGTGGAGGAGAATTCGGCCTTGTTTCCTCATTGGATGAGACTGCGTCTGGATTTTCTACTTCGGTCCCCAGCTACAACGTTTACGTCAATGCTGACACTTCCACCGTACAATTGCTCACGTTCATTGACGATTCCTTGAGTTGCACAGCAGAGCAAATTGCCAGCGGTGATACCGACAATTGCTTTACGACTCAATCGGTCACTATCGATGGATCCGAAGCGTCTACGTGCAGTTTGCTGACGTGCTCTTACTTTTCGGAAATTTCACTCAACGTTGGCTCCAAGACTGTTCGAGTTACGGTATATTCAGCCACATCGGAAACGTTTTACTTGGTAACTTTCATTCGCCCAGATGTGCCTACATTTTCGAGCGTCACTCTGTCGAAGGGGCAAAATCAGCTGAATTTCTCTCCGAAAACGTTTACGTATTACCTCGAATACTCGTACGATAATAATGGCGAAGGTCTCACTTTTAAACCAATTGTGAATGGAGACACCACCAGGAGTGCAATCACATTTGTTTCCTCCGGCGGGTACGAATCTACTGCTTCTTTCTTGAGCGGATCCTCTCAAGGTATCGAGCTCTCAACTACAGATACGATTGTGGTTATGACGGTTACATCTTTAGATGAGACTGTAAAGAGCACGTATACATTCTACGTGGACGTGAAGGAATCACCATTCTTGTCTTCTCTTGATGTTATCGGCGAACAAATGGTTCCTGCGTTTACGGCAAGTTCTTACACGTACGCTGTAAACGTGTTAGCCACAGTCTCTTCTATTACTCTGTCTTCCATTGTTTCTTCAGATGTGCCGCATGTTTCCCTCACGGTTGCGGCGCCTGATGGAACTAAGTCAATAACGAGTGAATCTTCACTAACGACTCCAGTTGCGTTAGATTACGGCGTCAATGCTTTGCTCGTAACTGTTTCTGGCGCGGAGGGCACGACTGTATATTCCATTTCAATTACTCGAGCAGACGCTTCATCGGTCACCGCACTTGAAATTGGCAACTATAAATGGGAGTCAGATCCCACCACCTCGGACGGCAGTCCATCAGAAAGTCCCTCATTCACCGATCCGACTGCATTCTCGAGCAATACATATATGTATAATGTGGATGTGCCGCAATACGTGTACGAGACTTTGATCACAATCACGCCGTCTTCATCTTCCGTCCTGTTTGTTGATGGAGTTGAGGTAACGTGTGATCAAGCCGATGTGAGTTGTTCTACTTCTGGTGCATACGCGTTACCACTACGAATCGATGAAGGTTTGAGCACGCACACGGTGACTGTTGTTCCTACGGATGGTTCCGGCCTCTCCTCTATTACTCTGCAGTCAGTTGCTGAGGGTCAAAACGTGGATGGCGGTTCGACGTACACGTTCACATTTACGAGGCCATATACTCCGAAACTCACGAGTATCGCTGTCGTGGACTCGAGTGACGCAGCGATTTTACTTTCGCCCTCGTTTTCAACATCCGTTTACGTCTACCGGTCTACAGTCGCTGCGACAAAATCTGAATTAGACATCTCTGTGGCATTCCTTAAAACTGGCGATGTTCCAGTCTCTGATGCTTTCGTACAATATGGTAGTCTCTCACGTATTGCTTTCCCAGAAAGTGGGCGTTTGACTGTGCCAGTTGCGGAAGGCACGACGACTGCAATTACGGTAACTGTGCAAGGAAGTCTTGCAATAGGTGGAGTCGAGTCTATTTACATGTACTATGTTACACGTGGCACGTTGCCAAAGTTAGACTCTTTGACCTTTTCCTCATCTTCTGTTACGCCAACCTTCTCAACGTCTCGTTACAATTACGTGGCTGCCTTGGGGAGCGCAGAGAACAGCTTCACTTACACTGTATCTAAAAGCAGTACCAGCTCTACGTGTCTAGTCAGTTTGAGTCAAGACTTCTCAACGTGCTTGACAAGTGGAAAACAAACACACGACACTACGGGTGTTACGGAAGATATCGGAGCACTGAAAATTTATGTGAGGGATTTGAGTAACTTGAACGTCGTGAACGTTTACACAGTTACCTTTACAAAAGAGGCACTCCCAACTTTGAATACTCTCAGTATTTCAGGCTCGACGGGTGCTAAACTGGACCCTTCTTTTGCTGCCACGACGTACGCATACGACATGCCAGTTCCGTTTGATTCCTCATCCGTTTGCTTCACCATGTCATTCGATACTGTGAGTTACAGTTCAAGCATTCAAATGGGTGGAGGTGCGCCACTCGCGGTTGCTACCAATGTCGCTTCTTGCGTCGAAATTCCGTTTGGCAAGATTGATATCACCATTGCAGTAACGTCGAGAACAACTGGATTTTCCGGTTCTTACATTATCTCATCGTCTCGTAAAGTTGCGCCATATCTTACATCTCTCAGTCTCACTCCGAGTGGATTCATGCCATCGTTTGATGCAACCGTGAACACGTACTCTGCCACGGTTGGGTACGACACGACTGAACTCGATATTAGAGCGGCCGCTAACTTGGTTGCCAAGGAAGGGTCCGTTGTGTATGTATCCTTAGGAGCTGGCGCAAGAACTTCGTTGGATTCATCCGAGAGTTACAAAGTTTATCCTGACGTTGGTGATCAGAACTATGTGGCAGTCTCCGTGGAATACACAGATGAAGAAGATGGTGTCACCGTCATCAACACGTACACAATACAGGTAACCCGAAGTCCTCAGAGTTCTGAGGACATTGCCATCTTGTCTTCTATTAATGCGTACGATATCAACGGTACGGTAAATGTTGGAGGTGTCGATTTTACTGGTAGTGCTGTGACCGAACCACTTTCGTTTGACCCTTCTGTTCTCGCGTACACCAGAAGCATCCAACATGGCGCCGACGCCGCCACAGTTGAGTGGGAATTGTACCCAGGAACGTATGTCCGAATCAACGATGTTGTTAAAACAAATGATGCGGGTGATGCCATCCATGGAACGGATACGAGTTATACCGTGTATGACTTAGTTCCTGGAACCCCCGTTACGGTCAGCTTAACAATTCTTCCCAGTAGTACGAAGGATACTCCGGATGCGACGTGCACGGACTCTCTCTGCACCACGTACACCGTAACACTTACGAGAATGACTGCAGAAGATATGGCGCAATATTACTCGCTTGAACCGAGTACGCAGCGTTCTACGTCCGTGTTCAAAGCATCGTCAACTGACAAAGTTGGCTACACTATCGAGCTCGACACCGAGGGTTTCATGGCCAATTCTAACACGGGATTAAAGAACATCGGAACGGTGTCTTCTACCTTGAAAACGCATTACTTCACCTCAAAAGTAAGCCAGTACTCGGGAAGTAGTGTTACGTGGTCGCCTACAATCATCGGAACAGATGTTCCAACTGTAGAAATCAACAATGTCTTAGTCATTGGCACGGATATTACAGCATCAACAGCTGACTCTGCTTCGGCTGCGGTTTACGATGATAATGCATATTTTACAGTAGATAGGAAAATTGCCACTCGCTTTAAAGTGGAGGCTTACTTCATGAGCTTGTACGACGATGAGAATGAAGAAACCTTCGCTCTGCAATATTGGCCGACAGTGGGTAAGATGGTCGCTTATGAAGGTTATTTCGTTCAGGTGGGTACTGGGGCGCCGTACGATTCTACTACGGTTGTTCAAGCAAACCTCATCCCCGATTACGAAGAGTTCACGGTCATTCCGGGTACGATGTCTGTCGCGCATACAAATTGGACCTTGCAGTATTCCGATACTTCTTCTACTACGGACAACAAAGGAACTGGCCAGTCCAGTTTTAAGTTGACTCCGTACGATAGCGTTCTCCCAAACGAAATTTCGTCGAAATCTTCGGGATTAGTCTACGGAGAAGACAAAGATTTCGTTGCTCGGGTTTGCAAAGTCTCGAGCAGAACTGTAGCAGCGGCTGATCCAGCTGGGTGTGGATCTAGCGCTGTGCCTGCGAGCGCCGTGCACAATGCTGACGGTACGTACACGATTTCTTACGATGCATCTGATGCAGGCTTCTACATTGCCATGGTGGTGTTCAAGAACGATGCGGGAAGCTTTGTGTTTGGTGGTCAATTGGCCTCAGGCGCAATGATCACTTCATTTGAAGTTTCTGAAACCGTCATCAGTCCAGAGAACTCGTATATGTCCGGCGTCTGTGATGAAGGATCGGCGACGGAACACTTGAATTCAAACGCCGTTGATTGTGTGGAAAGAGATTCTGCAACGGGTGGCAAGGAGAGCTTCACGCAAACTGGGACCGTCACTTACACAGTTGTCACACGAGGCTGGAATTCTGGAGATTCTCAAACACTTGATAACTTGATCAATCTCTCTAATGGTGGCCAAAGTTTGTTTGTCTCGTATCTTTGCAAATTTGGTACCGCCGCTGATTACACGAGCTGCGTCTTCCCTGCTGGTCATGAGAATGCGGGCCAAGCTATTGTTGAGAACGCGGGCCTGTCTGCTCAGCCCTGGAAAGACAATTTTGATGGCACGTATTCAATTTCACTCTTGATTAAGGCTCCGGTATTGATTGAGTTAGATGTGAAAATTGGAAGTGATGAATATGGTGAAGCTATTTCTCAATTCGTTGATAATAAACTTGTCATCGACGTGAGACATGGTCCGATTTCTGAGGAGTCTGTCGCGGTAGACTTCCCGACATCCTTGATTGCGGGCGAGGAGGAAGAGTTCACGCTTGATCCTTTGGATTCTCAAGGGAACCAAGCCACAAATAAGGAGGAAGTTCCGAGTGCAAGTGGTATCGTGTTCACGAGTACGCCTGCGTCGTCTTCATTTACTGACAGCATCGTCATTACTCCGGATACGCAAGAACCGTATGACATTAAAATTAAGTTCACAGCTCCACAAGTTGCTGGCTCGTACACCTTCAAGATTTACGTCAATACGAATGAGCTTGCGGTTTCCAAGACAATTGTTGTAAAAGCGAGCACATACATTGCTACCTCGTCAACTACGGTGGATTACGGCACTAGACGTGTTGGAACTCAAAAAATAATAGTATCCATAAAAGATATCTATTCGAATCCGACGTGTGTTACGCGCGATAACTTCAATTGGGCGTGGGGTGTCACCGGTGGTGAGTTATCAGAACCAGGTACCTTCACATCGTGTATCTCTGCTGGTAAGCATCTTGTTTCGATTCCGTCAGTGAATACAGTTGGAACATATACGTTCACTGCGATGATAAGTAACCTATTGAATGTGGATACAGACCAACCATTCGATCGTGAAACTCTCAGTACATCTACCAGTATCAACGTGGTTTCTGATGTACCAAGTACTAAGTCTACGATGACCACGCCGAGTGAATACATCGAAGTTGGTCAACCTGCTTACTTTTATGTCATTGCTATCGACCGTCTTGGAAATAGCATTGCTGTTTCTGGACAATCCTCTGCATTTTCTGTCACTGTGACTGGGAGCATCTCCGGAACTAGAGCTGCAGAAGTTTCGAATTCTCTTTCTGATAGAACAGGGTCGGTTGGTTCATACTATGGATCATTTACTCCCCTGTACGCTGAAACATACACACTTACAGTCTCAGTAGACGGGTACCCGCTTGATCAAGGATCGTCTACCCACATTGCCTCTGTGTTCCTCACGAACGAGGCAGATTACTTCAAGGTAACCGGTGCACCAGTTTCTGGCGTTGTTGGATCGAGTGTGACGTTCATCATAAATCAATGGAACCTGGAATATAATTTGGATATGAACACGATTTCCACGACGTTTCTCTCGAAACTTTCTCGACCTCAAAGTCAAGTATCATTGACTTTATCACCACTAGGAACCGGTGCAGGAGACGCGGATATGAATCGCCGTCTTTATGTGGACAAATTGTACACAACGAAGTCTGGGACTTACACACTTTCAGTATCTAAAGCTGATGCGGACACGCCTTCGGTCTATCATGCGGTGAAGGACTCGCCTGTTTCTTTCACTTTAGCTGCCGCGAAGGCAAGTGGAAGTGTGTCTACTATTACCAAGCCTTCAACTCCAGCAGGTGGGTACGCGCCCGGAGCTACGTTATCGTTACCGTTGAGTTTGAAAGATTCATATGGAAACGCCATCACCACGGCTCGATTTTCGGATGACGTAATTGTCCAGATCAAGTCGAAAAACACCGCGAGAATCCAAACTTTGACTATTAAGGCCGACAGTACCGGAACTGGATTAGTCGCCGAAGGTGTACTTAAGTTCGCATCCGATCAATACTCTGTCTTGGCCTATGCCAGTGGAGTAGCATTGACGATGGTGAACCCAGAGATTATCATTGCGACGAATAATGTGGTTGCGCCGGCCTTGGTCGACGGAACTGCTTCATTTGCTGCTTCGGCTGGTTTACCTGCACAAGGAAGCTCTGCTGCTTTTGTTGCTGGTACGGAATATTCGCTGTACATCTTTCCCGCTGATGTATATGGAAACGTTGCGGTAAGTGACGTGCTAATGGTTGTCGTGCTTCGGGCGAACAACATTGTCCTTTCGCAGGGTGTTTGGAATACAAATACGGGCGGTTATAAGGTTTCATACACTTTCACAACGGCAGGTACAACACCGGTGACAGTTTCTGTGACACCGGCTGGAGCCACTGCGGCCACGGTCAGAAGCTTCACTGCTGTCGTGAGTCCTGGTGCCGTCGTTGGTAGCACGACGAAGCTCATTTCTATCACGAATGCAACGTCTGTGACTCGTGGAACATGGGTTGTGCGTTTGTACGATAGATATGGAAACGCCCTGACTTCTTCCCCAGCTGGATCTGTGGATGTCAAGGCTGAAATGATTTTGCAGTCAACTACGAAATCGAGTACCTTGTTTGGCTCTTTACCAGTAGTTTCTAACAGCGCTGATGCCATTTCAATTACTCTCGGTTCAGACGGCACTCAAATTGGTTTGGTGACTCTTCAGTATTTAGGAACAATCACGGGAACGTACACTTTAAAATTGTATGTTGACGGTGTTGCTGCTACCGACGTTTCAAGCTATAAAGCATACATCACCTCTGGACCTATCGTAGCTACGACTTCTACGGCCTCGGGTACGGGGTGGAACTCTGCCAAAGCTGGAGTGAAGTCCAGTTTTGTCGTTGTTCCACGAGATAAGTACTCGAACAGAGTCTACACGAGTGCTGCGAGTGCCTCTTCTTCGTTAGTGGTATCGCGTGGCCTCGGTGTTACGAAAGATCTTGTTACGGAGACTGCACCATCCTTTGTCTTTGATACAGCACTCGGTCAGTACAACGTTTCGTACACTCCTTCAGTGGCTGGTACCTCTAGTCTCTCGTTCAAGATAAATGGTGCAAACATCGCAGATTCTCCTCGAGTTTTCACTGTTACTGCTGGAGCCGCTTCTGCTTCCAAGTCCTTCCTTAGTGGCGCGGGTGTCCGAGGAACTCTGTTTGGAGCTGCGTCAGAAGTTGTCATTCAAGCTGTGGATTCCTTTGGCAACTTAAAAACGTCGGGTGGAGATACTTTCCGGGCGAGTTTGAACCAGACAGGCTCTACGACAACTGTAACTGATAACAGTGATGGTACTTACACCATCACGTACACGCCTGTGGCTGCCGGAGCAGCATTGCTCAAGATTGAGTACGGCACTGGTTTTGTTCAAATTGGATGCGATTTCGTCACCATTCCTTCATCAGGTTGTTTGTTGGATATCAAAACTGCCGATTCTGTTCAGACTTTGGATCCATTGCAGACTACCTACAAAGCTGCATATTTGTCCACCAGTGATGGTGATCTTACGCTTGGCTTCGCATCTGTAGCAAGCACGGGAAAACCCTCAGGTTCTTTCCGTATCTTGACATTTGATCAAGATGGAGTCCAAATGGGCAGAAATGATGTCACCATCCAGTTATCAATTGGTGGAACCGTACTCTCTGGATCTGATATCGCCATCACAGCAGTGGAAGGTACAACGGGTGAGTTCCGAATCGACTACTACTACAGTACGGCAGGAACGTGGCCGATATCTATCACGGCGAACGGCGTCGAAATTGGCGCTCGCTTACGTGAGATTGCTTTCGATGAGGCTGGTGCTAGCACTGATCTTGTTGCCGAGTTTGGAGGATATTCTAATCTCGTCATCCGACCAGATTTCACTACAGCTTCCAGCGTTGATGTTGTTATTGCATCTGGTGTTCAAGGAACGAACCCGATTGTTGCTACCGCAGGATTTCCCGTTGAGTTTGCGATTTCGGCGAAAGATTCATACGGCAACGTGCAATACTATTCCTCGGATTACCCCGGGGATGTGTTCACAGTCACGGCTACCGCGTCACAAGCGGAAACTTTGAATGCTGAATTTACTTCGTTGGCATGCTTCCCGTCATCATCATTCTTTCCGGACTGCAGAATTCCTTCAAACTACGTGGAGGCGTTTCCTGATGGATCGGTGTCTGCTGAAGCTTCGTTGACTTTCTCCAACACCGCTGCATACACCATCTCTGTCAGCTTGCAACCGAGATTTGCTATGGGTATCTCAACAACCGAAGGATCGGCACCGGTCTCTGATGCGGTTCAAGTCAAACAATTCAAGGTCACAGTTGTTCCTGGCGTTGTGAATGCGGCAAACTCTCTCATGAATGGGGACGGTCTGTCTGGTTCTATCGCGGACGAACGAAAATCTGTGCTCATCTCAGCCTATGATGCCGGCTCTAATGCTCTCTATAAATTGTCAGAAGACGAGAGAGAAGATGCGTTGACTTCCTGCCGCATTGATTTTGTTGGAACTTCGGAAGGCAACATGGGAGAAAAATTTTCCTCAAGCTCGGAGAACTGCTTTGCACTCGATGGTTGCTTTGGTCTCACGACTGACCAGTGCTTGTTCGAAGTATTTTACAACATAACTTACCTCACGGGGACGTTTGACATGTCTGTAAGACTTTGCGCGAGTGGCTCACCGGATGATTTGGAGGTCAACCCTGACGGATGTCTTGTCTCTGGAGAGTCCGTTTCCATCACAGTTACTGCGGGTTCACCGAATTCCAAAACTTCGGGATTACTCGCGACACCTCCAAGTACTGTCACTGCAATGGAAAGTGGAACGTTAAAATTTGTTGCCCGGGATGAATTCAATAACGAAATCACAAGTGGTGGAGACGGAAATCCGCTCGTTGTTTCTGCAATTCAAACGAAACCAACAGCTGGGTCGCTCCTCACCAATGTCGCTACCTTGTCTGATAATGAAGATGGCACTTACATTATTGTGTACACGTTGCCAACTGGCGGAAATGGTGTTGAATATCAGTTCAATATCACTTACGACGGTGATCACATTATCGGTTCTCCGTACACGATGTCGGTTGCTTCTCCAAATATCTCGCCAATGTACTCGTTCGCGTACGGTGAAGCTTTGAGTGATGCTACGATGACTGCCAGGGCTGGCGAAGTTACTTCGTTCACCATTCAGCCTGTCGATGCGTCAGGCAACACGATCACGAAGATGCCTGATACGAACAAATTTAAAGTAGTGTCAAGAAATCTCGAACTGTCGGCCGGTGGTGGACAAGAGCCATCTTTCACTACGAACCCGGATGGTTCAATCAAGGTTTCTTTTACAGCCGTAGTGACCTCCCCGGCGCAGTTGACAATTTCTGCAATTCGACCAGTTGACGGCATGAGCACAGAAACTGTCATAGATTCACCCGCCAACGGTATTATTTACGTGAATGTCGATCCTGGGGTTGCCGTAGCTTCAAGTTCGTACACAAGAAATGACCGAACAGTTCCATTGACGCAGGTAGCCGTTGCTGGTTCGGAACACAACTATCAGATTATTACTGCGGATAAGTACTCGAACCAATTGACGTATGATCCGTATGGTACGCCGACGAATCTTACATTCGCGGCTCCGAACAAATACGGGCCTGAAGGCTACAAGTACGTAAGCGGGCCAGCTCCTGCTAAGTATGGCTACGCACAAGAAATTGGTGCATCTGAACCAGGAAACTGGCGAGTGCGCTGGTCTGCGGAAACGACTGGAACTTATGCTCTCCGAGCATACATATCAGATGGGCTAGTCCTGGACGGCCCTGGTGGGTCTCAGTTACCATTGAACATGGAAGTCATCGCATCTGATGCGGATTATTCGAAATTTACCCTCACTGGTGCTGGTATTACGGCTTCTGCAACAGTCAACAGTAAGGCTACGTTGACTTTGGAGGCGAGAGATGTGTATGGAAACTTCAAGAAGGACCGCGGTAATCTCGTGAATGACATCATCGATGGTATTTCACAAACGATTTACTCTGATGATGCCTTATTAATGGAAGAATCGACCATCCAGGAACACTCTGTGACTTTTGACAGTGCTACTGGGAAATACACCATCGAATACACCCCATCTGTTATTGGTTACATGGAAACGGCCCTCAATATTCGCGGCGTGGATATTGCCAATTCGCCATTCCAGCAGGAGATTGTTGCTGGTGCTATTAGCGCGAGCTACACGCGCGCTTCTGGACCTGGTATTGTTGGAGGCTCTCTCGGCATCCAAACTTACATTGCCATAGATCCTCGTGATGCCTCAGATTTTCTCGTCACGGCAGGTACAAGTGCCTCTTCGTTTGAAGTGACTGTTACCACGACTGCGGGATCGATTATTCAAAGCGGTCCAACATGGGACGAATCTTCCCGAGTTTATCGATTTGAGTATATGATTGAGGGTAGCACAGACGCTACGGTCACGGTCGATATTGCTTACGATAGTGAGGCTATTGCAGGCTCTCCGTTCTCGAACATACCAATCTCCTCTTCCGTAAGCACGGATGTGGATGAGAAAAGGTGCGTTATCTCAGGTCCTGGAATAACATATGGAGTTGCGGGTGAATTGACTGCCATCGCCATCACGCTTTACGACAGCGATGGTATATTGGCGGTACCATCCGAAGCACCTTCTCTGGTGCTTACTGTCTTCAATGGGAACAACGAAAATTTCGTTGAGTACACAGATTTTCAATTATTTGATTCATCGGTGCTTTCTGGTTTGGGCCTCGATCCAAGTGCGTTTGGCTACGTCAACGAAGATGCGGGTGGCACATACTTTGTTACTTTTACTAAGACTAGTGTAGCTGAAGCACCGTACAAATTGACGGTCGCTGTCAATGGTTTAGTCACCGGTTCTGTCGAATACGAGAATCCTGGGGAGTTCACGTTCGAACTCGTTTCTAGCGTCACGTCTAGTTCAACTTCTTATGTTCAGCTCGGGAACACGGATGGAAGCATCGTTGCAGGTGATAGCGTACCTGTTTACATTTACCCAAGAGATGCGTATTACAACGGCCAGGATTACAAGAATTTAGCGAATAAAGAAGAAACGTTCTCTATCGCCCTCACCGGTCCTGCTGCTTACACCGTCACTTACACTGGTTCGGCGAGTGATGGTACGATGAAGTTGGTCAAGGATACCGAAAATGACTCGTACTATTATTACGGTTTCATCAAACCTGTCAAGGCTGGTGTGTATAGAGGCACTGCGCAACTCGTTCAGAATGGTGTGACATCGAGTGTTCTTACCCTCGCTCAAGCTGCTCTTTCTCTTGATGTCAGTGCTGGTGCCCTTGATATTTCTAACTCAGTGGTAGGTGGACAAGGTGTGTTCTCAAGTAAGGTTTTGGCGAAGGGTGCTGTTAAAGTACAATTTCGCGACTCTGTTTCGAACCTTTTGACGGACGATATCGTTCAGTCCTCGCTCAGTGCAGTGAAATTCAACTTGATGAGGCGCGATGTAAATGAAGCAGCGTTTGCAAGTGATATTGAACTCGTGTATGTTAGTGCTCAATCTGCTTTTGTTGGTGAGTATATTTCTACTGTCGCGGGTACACTTGACATGCAAGTTAGTGCGTGTGATTCCTCAGACCCACCTGTATGTGAAGAAGTTCCCATCTCTGGATACACTGGTACAGTTATATCCCCTGGTAGTTTCGTCTCTGCTATGGCTGAGGTCGTCGGCGCTGATAGTACCTCCGAATTCAAAGTCGCTGAAGACTCGCTCGTGTATGTCTTTGGGCGCGACTCTCAAGGAAACACTTTGAGCACCGGTGGTGAAATTCTGAGCGCTAAATTAGTCCCCACGCTAACCACCGGTCAAAGCGAACTTCGCATCTCTCCATCTAACATCGTCGATAATGGCGATGGAATGTACACTATAACAGTACAACCAAAGCAATCTGGTGATTTCAAATTGTTGATCACAAGATCTGGAGCAGTTGTCGGTACAACAGATGAGACGGGCTTCCTTATCACTGTTGAGCCAGGAGTTGCTTCTACTGCGTCAACAGTCTCAGGAACTGGATTCGGATTACAGTCGACTGGCTACATCGTTGCCGGTAACGAAGCCAAACTTACCCTGATTGCAAGAGACGCCATTGGGAATGCCATTGTGTCAAGCGCAGATGAGTTCACGTATGAAATTTCTGCAGGTGGCTCGGTAGTTGATTTCGGTCAGTTTGCGTACGTTGAAGAGTCTGACGGCACATACGAAGCTACTTACACAATTGAAAAGTCTGGCGACTTGATCGTCGAAGTTAAGTTGCGCGGCGAATCTCTCCTTTCTGTACCATCTGGCGGTAAGGTGCTTCATTCGTCTGTATCTTTGAAGGACTGTTTGCTGTACGGAGATGCTTTGACTGCCGGAGTGGAGGCGGGTGTCCTCTCAACTCTGTCTTTAATCGCGAAGGATCAGTACGGAAATGTTGTAACTGACTTGCAAAACAGCGGTTTGTTCGAACTTAAAGTTGATACACTCAATAATCCTGGCTTCTTGCCGTTCGAAATCTCGGATGCCTCGATTGGCTTGTTAACGGTTGACTTTACTCTCCCCTCTGTTGACGTTGCGCCAGGTTTAGTGACTGTCGTATACGACAACGACTTGGCATTGAATCTGTACAAAAACTACGACACGAAAGAACAATTCTCCATTCAAGTTTATGTCGGACAGCCGTCCGCTTCTACTACTACACTTGTTGGAATTTCACCCACGATTCCGTTTCAAACGGACGTGGCTTCGACAGTTGAATTGTACGTTCGTGACGCTAATGGCAATGTGATCGGCGAAAGTGATGAGCTAACTGCAGTTCTTGATTCTTTGGCCCTGAACGTCTTCACAGTCCGAGGTCAAACTTACGCAGTTGACATCACTTTCACGTCAAGTAACGCCGTGAATGGAGATTACATCACTATCCTGAACTTCTCACCTCCTGCTGCGGGTTCATTGCGTCTCTCTCTTTACATTGATGGTTCTGAGGTGATTGACCCCACTACGGAGAAGGATTACGAGTGCACGGTGCTACCAGGTGCAATTGGTGCTCCGTACTCAACTTACTCAGGTGCCGGTATCTTTTCTGGCGCTATTGCTGGATCGGAATCTACGATTTACATTCAAGCTGCGGATAGAACCGGTGGTATTATCACAACTGATAAAAGCACTGATACTACAGCATTCACTCTAGAATTTGAGATTCTTTCTAATTCTGGCATATCGAATGCAACTGATAAGGCAAGCGCTATCTCTGGCGTTGAGGTTATCGGGCCGACGTACACTGGTGCTGGTACGTACATGTTCAAGTACATTCCGTATGACCTGGGCTATCCGTATTCTATGTACGCTAAAATTGCTACTGGTAATGATCCGATCGGCACTTCAGATGGTCTCTCCGGTGGTGAAACCGTTCAAGTCTACGATGTTGCCTCGACGCGTGAATCGAGTGCGGAAAAATCAGCAGCTTTGTTGGCCATCGATTCGGACGGTACTCTTATGCTGGGTTCGCAGATTCCAGTTGCAGGTTCAATTTTCTTTGAAACCGTGGCGGGAGAAGCAATTGTCTTCTTCATTCAAGAACGAGACGTGAATGGATTAGATGTCGCTTCGAATAGTGCCACCGCTCCGTCTGTTCAAGTATCTTCTGGCTTTGTGCCAACTGCTCCGACTGTTGTTAACGATGGTTCTGGCATATGGAGAGTCACTGTCAAGCCTGAAAAGTCTGGTGAAGTTCCAATCTTTGTTGCCTTCGATGGCGTGGAGATCGCGAACTCTCAAATGATTTTGACTGTAATCCCAGCGGCAACTTCGGCGTTGACGTCGACCATTGAAGGTACAGGTCTCGAGCCCGATGAAACGAATTTGGTTCGTGCAGGCCTTTCGTCAAAATTTTCCATCATCGCTAGAGATGCTTTTGGAAACTACGCCGAGTACGACGACGTCGCCGGGAACGACGAGTTCCACGCTGAAATTGCTTCTTCGGTGGAGTCGGAGACTATCGTTGTTGAGGGTATCATCACGAAGATTGATGGTAATGGTTACGAATACGAAGTTGAATTCGTTCCGCGTTACGTTGGCACAAACACTGTGAGTGTTTACCTCGGACCTGTTGGAGGTAAGTTGCTTGTTACCACGGCATCTGTCGAGGTAACGAACGGTGTGGTGAATGTGCAGGCCACGGAGGCGAGTGTTACAACTGAAGAACTTTCAGGAACCACTGTGAGTGCGGGAGACAGATTTGAGTTCAGTATTTACGCCAAAGATATATATGGCTACGATCACGCTACTCCAGCGCTCCTATGGGATGTTGAATTGATTCCCAGCGATGCTTTGAAAGCAACCGGTGCCACTTCAAGGACTGGCACCGTCACTGGATACTCTGGAACGAAGGAAAGCGGTGGTTACTCTGTAACGTTCACCTTGTACAAGGAAGGAACCTGGTACTTATCCTTGACTGAACGAGACGAGTCCGGTGGGTCAATGGTGTCGTCCATGTATGTTCCGATCACGGTTGTAGGTGGCACTGCGAATGTGTATAAAACGACGTTATCTGGTGGCATCGCATCTGGTCTTGTTGCTACTTCTACGGACCGAACGGTTTACATCACCACGCGAGACGTGTACGGAAACCTTGCATTTAGCTCTGGATTGCACCCATTCAGCGCGGATGATGAATTGAACGACTTTGAGATTACCATCGACCTTGATGAAATCGTACCCGAAGGTGCGGAGATTCAAGGATATGAATACACGAATAACGGCGCTGAGTACGTTTCGCCGGGTGTCTTCAAATTTACATATTCGACAATTCTGCCGGGCACGTACTACATCCAAATAATTCAAAAGAAAGAAGCGATTGGTGATGGTTCAAATAAAGTCATCACCGTGAAACCAGTTCCTGCGCCTGTTGTCACGGAAGTGAGATTTGCAAACTCTTTGTCAACGATCCAAGTTGTGTTCGATGTGGAGACAGATGAGGCTATGCAAATAGGCGCATCTGACTGTTCGAACGTCCTTGCCACAGCCACGATCAGTCTTTTGGGTACGAACCCATTGTGTAAGTGGACTAACATTCCGACCGATGATGGCGCTGGCTCGAAAACTCACAATTATTTGCAAATTACGCTCGGATCGAACCCTACGGTGAAGCCACAAACGTCGCAGAACGCGGCATCGTTCATCACCTTGAAGCAACAAACCATCCGAACGAAGGACAGAAATTCGTACTTCGCCGTTGCGTCGACGGGTGTCCTTGGACCTCTCATTTACCCATCTGTAAAGGCCTCAATAACTGGTGTGGTCAGTGTTGGTACGTGCACTCCTCTCAACTTTGATGCGTTGAGATCGACTGGTGGTGGTGGTAGAGCCCTCACGTACGTTTGGAGAATTACCAGTACGCAAGATGTATCTAATATTGATATTTGCGAAGTTGACACAGCTAACAAGATTAATACTTGCACAGATAGTCTCTTCGTTCCGTACACGGACCTTGTGCCAGGCGGAACGTACACTGCTGAGTTACAAGTTACGAACTTTTTAGGAACAACGTCAACTGCGACTTTTGATACGGCAGTCGCTGCTGTTCCTTTGCCCAAGATTGCAACTCCGGAAGAAGTTACCATCTACGCTTCGGATCGCTTGACAATTATCTCGTACGTATCAGCTCCGGACACGTCTTGCATGGATTATCCCGAGAATTTGAACGCTCTCGAGTATTATTGGGAGTTCACAGCGGGATCCTTGCAAGTTGAATCTTCTGATTGGATTAATACGCGAGGGACTCCGGAACTTACTCTTCCTCCAAACTCTTTCGAACCTGGAGAAACGTATGAGTTGTTAGTTACGGCAACTATTGCTTCTTCCGGCAATACTGCTCAAGCTATAACATCAACAACGAAAGTGAATGTCGCTTACCGTGAAATTATCGTCGAGGATAGGCTTGGTGGAGATAGAATTGTTTCACCATTTTTGACAAACTCACTCGTTGCGTCTCCGTTTGATCCTGAAGACTCACGTGATGAGTCTGGTGTGGCTTATCCGTGGAGTTACTACTGGTTCTGCACGAAAGCATGTGAAATTCCTGATGGTGAATCGACGTGCGAACTGGTTGAGATCGCCGATGGTGCAGATTGCTTCACTGATGCGAGTGCTATGTTTGCGACTGACACTGACACCATATCTATTCCAGGGAGTGATCTACTTCAATATCTCGGAACGAATAACATGTACGAGATTGGCTGTACCATCTCGAAAGGAGTTCGCGGTCAGTCATCGCTCACCGGAAGAACGAAAACAGCATACGTCACGTGGACGAGTATCACGTCCGTTTCTGTAACTATCGGAGACGACGATGAAGATTACTTTCAAGGCGAATGGTCACCAACCAGAGGTGGTACACTCACGTGCGAGTCACCTTCCGCGACTGCGGCTGTCGCCTCGGGCGAAAGTGTCACTTATCAATGGGAACTCGTGTCTGGTTCTGTAGGATTTGCAGGAGGTAGTTTGGAATCTTTAGTCTCGACTTCTTACGGCGTAGAACCGTCTGAAGCTGTCAAACAAAGCTCATTGACTCTTGCGCCGAATACTCTCTTGGCTGGTTCCGAGTACACGTTTAAATGCACCGTGATTTTGGAAGCTTCGGGAACTACTGGTGAAGCAAGCCAAACGATCACAGTTGGAACACCGCCTTCTGGCGGCTTCTTGGAAGTTAGGTATAATGAAATGACTTCGACGATATTATGTCCGTCGGCCATCGATGGTTGCGAATGTGGAGAAGATTCTTATAAGTCCGTACCTGCTGCTGAAAATGTCGTTGACGACGCCACTCAACAGGAAGTCTTGCTTGTGGATTACGGCTTCGAGGATGGACAAACCGAATTTGAGCTTGTTGCAAAACAATGGTTAGATGGAACTACTGATTGTTCTACATCTTGTTTGTACCAGTTCGCTTACGCCCTCAGAGGTCAAGAAAGCGAAGAAACAGCCATTTCGGGTAAGGAAACGACGAACACGAAAATTTCGGGCTTCTCGTTGCCCTCGGCTGGTGATGGTGTGAACACTGCTGATATCATTTTGATTGTTTATGTTTACGATGAACAAGGAATGGCAACGAGGTACGCAACAGACTACTACTTGAGAATCAATCCTCTTGCAGCTGCAATTGTTGACGAGGATACTACTCAGCAAGTTTCCTGTAACTTGGTCAGAAAGTTGACGGAAGATGCGGAGCAAACTTCCACGGCTGCGATTTTTGGCGACTCGACCTCGAGCTCGTCCTCAACCCGCAGGCGTATGTTGGCAGAGAACTGGAGATCAATTGCAATGTCAGGTACCAAAGCTGAACGCAGAGCTAAGTTTGACGCCGAATCGATCAAAATTATTCAGCGTATATCGAACACGGAAATCACGGATGCGAAAGACCCGGCTAGGACCGCGAAAGGAAGAAAGGTTCGGGCGTCTGGCCGTAGCTGGTATGCGGCATCATCAGAAGTTGCGCAGACTTTGATTAACACTGATTTCAACGCTTACGTCGGAGCGAAAGACACAGCACGTGCTTTATCATTTATCAACGTCTGGGGTAAGACTTGGGGCGTTCCACCGGCTACTATTAGTGATCAACCAACTCCGGCACTTGCATGCAATTCTGTCGAGACGGAGTTCTTAGCCATGAAAAATCAACTCATTCAAGAGTACTCACCGTTGGATCTCGCATCTTCTGTAGACGATGACTATCTCGAGAAGTATATTTGCTCCATGAATACTATATTATGGAAGCCAGGTGAGATTTCGAACGAAGCGTTTGACGTGTTGTTTAGCTCGGGGGCGACGTCTAAGATAAAGGGTGCGGTGTTTCAACATAGACTCTATGTGGACGGTGCGCTGAATGTGGACTTGCAGTTAACAGATGCTGCAAAGGTTTGCGCGGCTGAGTTTTTGAGTAATATGTTAGTGCAGGCGTACGTAGGGTGCCACAACAGTCCAATTATCAGAGACCAAGACAAAATGAACGATGTTATTACCGCAACTACGTGGCTTGGACAGGCAATTGCGGATACCTTGGTTCCCGGAGAAGACCCGGAATCTGTTGAAGCGTTCTATTTCACGGTGACTGGCTTCGCCGGTCAAAGACGTTCCCCAACTCAGATTCTTAGAAACGAACGTTCGACTGATTTGATGTTGACAGTACCGCAAATAACTAGCGACGTTACTGATGTGTCGGGTCCGCTATTATCCATGAATATTGACATTGATGACGATGGACCATGCTTTTCCGAGCTCGCTGGATTTACGTGCGGTAAGAATGTTACGTCTGATGACATCATTCGCGTCTCGTCGACTGTCTTCACAAAGACAACTTATTCATTGAGTGCTATGGATACGATTAATCCATTCTCTGCGAAAGTATTAATCGACGGTGGTGAGGAGCAATACGGTTACACGGCTATAGTTGTACCGCAGTTTGTGAAATCTGGAAATGGTCATTTTGCGGAGCAAATAAAAGCGTTCAACTCTCCTGATAAAGGTTCCTTGAATCTCGGCGAGGATGCTCTCACAGCAATGATTGCATCCACACCTACTGCGATGTTGGACTACGCAATTGCCACGGATAACTTTGCGTACGCTGCTAGAATCCCCTCCAATGCGTCTTACTTTGACTTTACGATGCATAAGTCATGGGATCAAATTTTTGATGGTCAATCGAAAGATCGAGAAGACTACCAAACCGAAATTCGACAGTGGCCGTTGGGTGATGATGGATTCGGGGACTTTGTGACGGAATGGTCAGACTTGCCGAGGAAATGGAGCCCAGATAACTTCAATGTTACGGACTCTACTTCCATAAGAGGATTCTCTACTTCTTTATATTCCGCGCTCACGTTTGGACCGTATTTCGTGGAGACGGTTTATTACCCGCCGCCACCGACTATTTACTCTCCACCGCCGCCTGCGCCTCCGCTCTCCCCCCCGATGCCAGTCTATGTGGAATATGTCGAGGGTGACTTGGATAGATCGGTTGTGATTGTCCCCTCAATTGCTGTGTTGACCGTCTTTGCGTGGATGCTGTGGATGTTCTTCAAACGCCGACGCAACTTGCAGATGATGCACATTGATTTCATCGATGAGGACTACGATGGAGCCTTGGATGAATTTGATTCGAGCTCGAGCGAGGACGATTCAGATAACGAAGGATCTGCCAACACTGGAAGCGGCGGTGGTCTCTTTGGATTTGGTCGTCAAAGACCAGAAGTGCAAGAGAGGTACAACCGCTCTCAACGCATCAGGGCGCTGGAAGAACGCTTGCAACAAACGCAATCTCAATAAGAGTTGATTTTTCACATGCGATGATGATGAATATGATGAGATTTTCAGATAGCATCTTGATAACTTAGTACTCTTTTCTTTTTGTAATGATGGAATACTCGTTTGATGTACTCGTTGTTATTAGAATGAACCCAGCCGCAGAAGATGAACTTTTATTTATCCCTCTTTTATCGATCCCTCTCTGTCTCGTTTTCTCATCTCCCCATTTTCACTCCTTCAAAAACTTGTCTCTCCTTTCAAAAGAGCAAAATCTCTTCATTTTTGTGCCTCTCCAATCCACAAAGAAAGTAATTTCCTCTTCAAACAAAACATGTCGGACGACGATACGAACAAAGAAATGCCCCCCCAGTCGACGCGTTTTCTAGACTCTGATGACGACGACGACGACGACGAGAAGCGGCGGATGGGAGGGAACGGGAGAGAAGAAAATGATGACGAAGCTTTTCTCGCGAAGTATGATTCCGACGGCTACGGAGACGAGGCCGATCGGCAAGAATTGATGCAAATGAATGAATTGGATCGCGAAGAAGAGTTGGCGAAGCGGAGCGCAAAGTTGAAAATCTTAAAAGATCGCAAGCGGATTTTAGAGAAAGCGAAGGAGAGAGAAGAGAAGGAAAGGAATAAAGGGAGAGAAAGATTGCGACAAGGCGAAGACGAGAAATCGAAGAAGGCTCTGGAAGAGATTGGAAAGAAAGTGAAAAAGAAAATCGACGAAGCCGGGTCCTCTTCCGACGATTTGTCCTCTTCTTCGGGTTTATCCTACGATGACGAGGACAGGTTAGATTCAGAAGATGAGGAAGAAATGTTAGCGAGGAAGAAGAGAAGACGAACGTCGATGACGACGACAAAAGGGCGAAGATCGAAACAGAAGAAACCTTCCTCGACTCGAGGGAGAAGAAAAAGAGGAGGCGACTATTCAGACGACGAATCGAGCAGCAGCGGTGGATTTGGATACGACGATGATATGGATGTTTTTGAAGAAGCTACGGCAAAAGATGTGAGAGCGATCACACTTCCAAGATCAAAGTTAGAGAAGTGGATATCGGAACCTTTTTACGAGAGCGCCGTGGAAGGCGCGTTTGTTCGAGTGAACATCGGCTTGGATAAAAACAAAGAAAGTCGCTATCGATTGTGTCAAATCGCCGGAATCGCGGACGGATCATATCAAGGAACAACGCAAACGTATAGCTTAAAAGCGTACGAGTATAACGACGGCACGAACGCAAAAAAATCCACGAAAAAGTGGTTGATTTTGCGTTGGGGTAGTCACGAGAAGACGTTTCGAATTTCAGAAACATCAAATCGCGTAGACGATGCGTTTGCTCGGGCCAACGATGAGAGCAACGCAACTGTGGGTGTCGGTAGTCTCATTCTCGATCACGACGATGAACGGTTCAAAAATTCAGAGTTCGGGAAATGGTACGAACACGTTAAGAAAACCGCGAAAAAATATCTTCCCTCGGTGGACGACTGCGACATCATCTCAAAAAAATTAACCGGCGCAGACGAATATCGATACACTGCTGAGGATGTTCAAAAAATGCTCGAGCTGAACAAGCAAAAACGAGGTGGGGTATCGACGAATTTCATCTTTGAAAAAGAGCAGATGAAGATGCAATTGGCGAAAGCCCGCGAGGAAGGAGACGTCGAACAACAAGAAAAGTTGGAGGAAGCCATCAAAGAATTGAACGAGAAAATCGAGAACAAAATAAACAAACGAGGCGGTAATCAAAAAGTCATGGCGGATATCAACAAGAAAAATGAGTTTTCAAACGCAATTAAATTGTCTCAAGCGGCGGTGAAACACATCAAGAAGGTGAAAGAGGGTAAAGATATTTCTGAAGACGATCCTTTTTCGAGACGTCCGACGCGAGTGACGACGTATTGGTCCATGAAAACAGATGGCGAGAACAACGCAAAAGCTGCAGCAGAGAAAGCTGCGAAAATGGCCGAAATGAATGCAGAGACAGCTGCGGCAGGAAACGAACGCAAAGAAGAAGAGGATGAAGAAGACGCGTTCGCGAACTACAAAACGATGAAGGAGAAACTTCGCGAGTCTTTGCATCACATCTCAAAATCGCACCAACTCGCGCAAAATAAACTCCTCAACATGAATAGCAACGGGATGAAACCTTCTTTAACGCACGCGAAAAGAGCCACGGAGCGCGATCCAGTTCTCGTCAGGCAAAGATTTGCCGCCGGGAGAATGAACGCCTCCTCGAATGGAGGATCGAAAGCGTTGGCTGGAAACTCTTTATCCGTTAAGGAGTACCTCGCTAGACAAGAGGCAAAAGGTGAAGCGTAAATAGTACACACACGTACCGTAACTATAGGTACACGGTTTTGTTCGTTGAGATCATATTAATACTGTAAAAATCCTCTTTTTTTCTCTATCATCAATTACACGCTACATAGCTCTCTTCTATAATTTTCTCTTCTTTTTCTTTTTCTTTGCAAAAGCATGGAATGTTTTTTACGAACGAATTTCGTGCGGCGATATCAGTGTCACCGCGTCACCTCTCACGAACAAATACGGCACACTTCTCTTGTTACTCTTGATAATCTCTTCGTACGTCTCCTCGTCAACCTCTCGAATCGTCGTGATTTCTTCGACTTCTCCCAACAACATGTTCAAGTGTTGATCGTAGGAGTGTAATTTCCCTCTCAACTCTCGATCGTTTCTTAGTTTCACGTACACTCTTTCGTCTAAGGATAATCGAACTAAGTCTAAAGGTTCTTTCACCGTCGATTCGTCTATGTTCGTTTGCTGATTGGCTAATGTCGCTTGATCTTCGCCACCGTCGGACGCTGATGCCATTTTTTCTTCTTCTCCAAAAGTTTTTGTGTGTGTGCTTTGTAAAATGAAGGAAAATGAGAAGAGAAAAAAAGCTTCTTTTTACCTTTCTGAACAACGTTTCTGAAATCGCAACGTTTTAAAGCTATTTAATATTATACATCAAGAATTAATTTACTACAAGCATTACACGCGCGTGTATCTGTTTCCGACCGAGGACGAAGCAAACAGGTTGTCGCTTATGAAGTTTTTTGAAAACCACTCTCTCGAGGCGCGGTCATTGATGTCAGACATGATTCGACATTGACCGCCGAGTTCAGGAGTGTGACACATGCGATCTTCATCTTCGTCTTGACCAACCTGCAGTTCCCACCTCATCATCGAAGATGACGAGGATGAGAAACTTTCCTTCGACAACGCTTCTGGAAAGTATGGAGATAATCGAACGGCGTCGCCGATGAACAACAACGTCGGCGACTGTAACTGCGCATCAACGACAGCTACATCAATAAACTCCAACGTAGAGAACACGCGGCGTTCTTTCAAAGTCGTTCCATTTTCGACGGCTAGACACGGTGTTCGTTTGTCTAGCGCGCCATCTTGTAATAACTTCTTCTTCGTTTTCGGTAACGTACCTAAGCCCATATAAATGATAAGCGTCGTGTCCGAATCCGCCGCCGTGACGGCAAAATCAACAGCACCGTCTTCTTCGTCATCTTCGTCTCCTAACGCTTCTGCTTCTACTTTTGATTTAAACGATGATTTAGACGAGGATGATAGCGCTAAATTCTTTCCTGGGTCCATTTTCTTCTTCTCTTTCTTCATGAGATGGCCAGTTAACAGTCTCGCCGAAGTCGCCACGCCTCTGTGCGTCAGCGGTACTCCGGCTCTCGATCCTACTCCACTCGCCGCCGTAATCCCTGGAATAACTTTAACGTCGAATCCTTTCTCGCGCAAGAACTCGCATTCTTCGCCACCTCGACCGAACACTAACGGATCTCCGCCTTTCAATCTCACAACCGTCGCTCCGGCGTTGGCAAATTCCAGTATCAAGTCGTGAATCTCGTCTTGCGTTCGCGTGTGAAAACCGGACCTCTTACCGACAAAAAGCATCAAACCTTTTTCTTCGTTGTTGTTCTTCGTATCATTATTATTTGTTCTTGCACTAGCAGCGTACTCTAAAATCTCCGGAGAAACCAGTCTATCATACAGAATAACATCCGCGGTGACTATCAAGTGGTACGCTTTCAGCGTGAGTAACCCGGGGTCTCCCGGACCACACCCGACCAAATACACTTTCGTTTCTTCATTCTTACCCGATTCCTCGCGATGAAGACTATCGCCGTTATAATTACTATCGCTGTTACTTTCTCTCCGACGGATTTTCTCCAGCATGATATCCACCAAAGCATCATTTCTCGCTATGATTTCGTCGTAAAAGTCCACAGGCTTGCCTTTTTCTTCTTCTGTGTTGTCTTCTTCTTTGTAAAGAAGATGTTGTTGTCGATGAGATGAATTCTTCACCAAACGACGCCGGCGCTCTTCTTTCTTCCTCCTCGGACAAGACGACGGCGAGACCCCGAACAACTTCGATCGAGAGGATGAAGAACGAGCATATATAGTGTTTATGCTATTATTGGTCGTGAAAATCGAGAAGCAGAGAGATGATGATGATGACATGCTCTTGTTTCCTTCCTTCGTTTCGTTTCGTTGCGCGTCCTTTGTCGTGTGAAAAAAAGTGTCAACTTACTCGAGTCAAAATGGGATTTGTGAACAAATTTCAGTGTGATGACAAATTAAAACAATTATCTATTTTATTTCTTCTTGTCAATCAAGGCGAATCAATCAATCAATCAATCAATCAATCAATCAATTAATCGTCGTCCTCGTGAATGGAAACAGTCGGGACTAATTCGGCGTTACCGCTCGAGAAGACCGAATAGAAAGCACTCTCGGTAAGACCGGGTAACGCCGTCGCGTTGTTGTTGTTGTTGCTACTGCTACTGTTATTCTTTCTGTTGTTGCTATCGCTATTACTAGTGTTGTTTTCGAGCTCTAATACTTCATTCATCGCTTTCTGTACCAACGCGTCGATTTTCTCTTCGCTCAGGGTCGATCCAACTAACTGTCTCAGTATGATTTCCAAGTCGTTTCTCGATACGATCCCGTCGGCGTCGACGTCGTACACGCGAAACATGAATGAAATTTTAGACTTCTCGTTGGCATTCTTCGAGAGCAGAGAAAGCAAGCGACAAAACTCTTTAAAGTTGACGTTTACGAACAGCTGGACTATTCTCGGCGCTAAAGGGTTAATTGCCAACTCTGGAATGTTCAACAGTTCGTCTTCGCTGATGTATCCTTTGTGTTTTTTATCGAGTTGTTGGAACCTTTTGTATAACGTCTGAATCTCAGCGGACGTGAAGACGTTGTAACAATACGAAGATATCTCTGTTTGTTCATAAGAAGAAGAAAACAAAAGGGAAATGTGAGTCGTTTGTTCTCGTCGCGTGTCGTTGCTTTTTGAAGGACACCAGACGACGACGAGAGAGAGTACTACTGTGAGTAAAATTGGATAAAAAAAAGAGACTCTCGTCGTCGCACAGAAGAAGAGAAAAGAAAGTTCTCTGAATGGAAAATAGAGAAAGAACGACAACAACAACAACAACACTCACGTTCGATGTCAAAATCGGTGAGATTCAGGGAGGACGCCGTGATTCCCATCGTTGTGATGATCTACTTTTTAGGAGGATTCGTTCGTTTGTTTCTGTGAAGGAAAAACTTTATTAAAGAGAGGGGGGAGACGCGTAATTTATTTGTTTGGTGACGATTGTTCTTCTTCGCTTATTTTGACTCTGTTATATGTTTGTTATAAACTACTATTTACTTGCCGACGATGGACTCGACAAAAATTTGCAAACTCTCCACGTCGCGCCTTTCACCGCCAAGTTTTACGTACCCTTCGCGTCCTTTCGGGAAAAGCAAGATCGTCGGGAAAGATGCCAAGCTTAAATTTTCTTTCGACCACTCTTTCTCGTCTTGATCGGCGCGGAACTTCGAGTATTGCACGTTCTTAGCTTTGCCGTACGTTTGCGCCGACTCCGTAAAGCTACCCTCCATGGCTTGGCAAAACGGACACCAAGGCGCGTACAAAACAATCATTTCGTTTTCTTCGTTCTTTAAACCTCGAGAGATTCGTTTCTCCATCGACTCTCGCGTCTCAACCGAAATAGCCGAAGCATCGGTGAAGATATCCGCGGCGTCTTCTTCTCGCTTATCCTGCTTTTCTTTTTCCTCTTTGCTCAAATTTCCCGAGTGCAAGCCACACTCTTTATCGCTCGCATTCTCCCACCACCATCGACCTTCTCGCTCTTGTTGCCCAGGAGTTACCGGTCTGGTACAAGGCGCGCAACCGATTGAAACGTATCCTTGCGTGTGCAACGCGTTCACAGGCGTCGACATGACTCTCAAAAAGTCCCAAACTTCTTGCGAGGTGGCGTTTGTCAGCGGATTGTATTTCACGAGTTCACTTCCGTTTAAAATACCTTGAAACGCCGGGTCTAACTGTATCGCCGGGACTTGCATTCTCGTACCAGGTGATTGATCTTTTCTTTGACCAGTAATCCATGCTTTTAACGTGGACAACTTTTTCCTCAACGGTTGCACCTTACGAATGCCGCAGCACTCCTTGTGCCCGTCTTCGTAAAACGAAAACAACCCTTTCTCGTTGACAAACGCTTCCAATTTTTCTTCGTTCGGGACGCAATATTCAATCTTAATGTTGAAATGCTTCTCAACCTGGTCAAATAATTCGTACGTTTCCGGGTTTAATCTCCCGGTGTCTAAGGAAAACACTCTATATGGTCTGTTCGTCAAGTGCGCGTATTGAATTAAAGCCACATCCTCGGCACCAGAAAACGCAATCGCGATATCGTCTCCGTACGTTTTCAAAGCGTCGTCCATAATCTCCAAAGGCGTCATCGTTTTCTCCAATATTTCGTTCTTACTCTCCGTTTCCTGTTTCGTGTTGCTGCTGAACACTTTCAATGCGTTTCCTCTTCGATTGTTGTTGTTCTTCTTCTTCATATTTTGGTTCACAACTCTTCTCTTTACACCACTGACTGCTCCGCTCTTCTTCATCATCTTCGACGACGACGACGACGCGGTAGTCGTAGAAACGTGAGCAGCACAACTCATTACAGTGTTCATCTTTTCGGCAGTTATTGTGTTATTATTGTTGTTGTTGTTGTTATTATATTATTAATGTAGTTTTATGTCGGACGATAAAGAATGAGGAGGAGGAGGTGATGGATAAAATTTTGGTTTGTGTCTTCCTCGTGTTTGTGTTTGCTTCTTCTCTTCTTCTTTTCTCCTTCTATGGCATGTTACTATATGCATAACAAAAAAATACACGGAGCTGATACATCAACTTCTTTTCTCTGACTATTTACGACTATTTACGACTTATTGCATGGATAACGATTGAACTTCCTTCAACTCAAAATCGACGAGCGTTGTAACCTCTTTAAAGTTGAAAGTGCCTTCGAAGTTCTTCCGCTTTTGTCGATTCAACACCAGTGGATACCAGTGTTGATCGTCCGCCCACATTTGTTGAAAAGGTATGGCATCGAAAGGGAACCATTGCGGAAGCATTTCTTCCGTCTCTCTTTCTTGGCCGCTATACGTGTCTGCTCTAAAGATGTGAACCAGCCACGGTGGTTTTTCAGGCTCATCGATCCAAATGAAAGTTATGCGACCAACTTCTTTCGCGTCCAGAGCCTGTATGCAAGCTTCCTCTTCAAGCTCTCTCAACGCCGCCGCGAGAACGGTTGGGTCTGACTCTTCAACTTTACCACCGAATCCGTTCCAAAACCCTTTTCCAAACCCAGTTTTCTTCTCTCCAAGCAGTACTCGCTCGTTTTCATCGTCCACGACGAGCAATAACGTGAAAACTTTCTTCTTCTTCTTCTTCCTTGTTTCTTTATCTTCTTCTCGCAGCATATTTTCTTTTTTCTTTTTTGAATTTTTGTTGGATTCTCTCTCACTCAACTCTTATAATAAACAAGTCGTCTCGTCGGTTACAACAACTAACTCCTTACTACGAGTAACGAATGTATTATTAAAGTATTTATGCGCGCGACGACGAGTGCTCCTTCTCTCTTCTCGAACAACCTCAATCAAAAGAGTGATGACGATGATGGAGGTGAGGATGCGGAAAAAGTATTGATATGGAGAAGGAGGAAAAATCTTCTTCAAACGATGATGAATTTAAAGTGGGGGAGGAGGGAGGAGTTTTTCTTCTCTTCTCTTCAATTTGTTCAAACAAGACGACACATTTAGGCAAGTAGAATAAGGTCAACCGATTCATCATATATTTTGAATAGAGAGTCCAATGAGCGAGTTTAGTCCGCGAACTCCCGAGGAAGTCTTCCAGAACTTCAAGGGAAGACAAGCTGGCATTAATAAAGCATTAAACGACGACGTGGTACGTGCGCGTGCATCAGAACCGCGCTCTCTTTTTTTTTCTCCTTCTCCAATTCGCGCTTAAAAATTCGAGTTTAATATTGAAAATGCACATACACCGCGCGCGCTCTCGCGCATCGCGATATCGGTTCGAAAAATTTGGGAACAGATTCAGACGGGTGATTAGTATCTGAGTTCAAATTGAGCGTTCGAAACGGAAGAGCAAAAGTAAAAGTGTACCGGCGACATATTCCTTCGAGAATACGCAAACAAATTTTGCGCGCATTTATTATTTTTCACCGCGCGACGCGCTGTTTGAAAACAATACACAAAAGAGGCTTTGCGACGATGGACGATTGCGAAAACGGACTGTAGCGAATGCCTTGATTATCTTTGCATTCGAATCTCGAGGGTTAAATACATTTTGATGCGGTTCTCGTATTCGCCCAGTATATCTCTCATCAATTTAAAACAACGAGAAGAGGTGGTTGTTTTAAAAAGAGCCAATCTCGTGTTCCCACAGTTAAGACGGGAACAAACAAAAAGCGAGCGGCGACGAGGAAGATGAAGACCAATGCGAATACCTCAGATGGTGATTAACTAACGTTTCCTCTTTTATACTCTCTTTCTCTCTTTAACAGGCTATGTTTTTCGCGAGTTGCGATCCGGACCGCGAGAATCTCTCGTTGTATTCAAACGCCGACGGTAGTTGGGTCGTTTCGTTACCGGCTGAGGAAGTTCCGCCTGAATTACCAGAACCTGCGCTTGGGATCAACTTTGCTCGCGACGGTATGAAACGTGGAGATTGGCTCGCGCTCGTAGCTGTCCATTCCGACGCTTGGTTGATGGCTGTTGCCTTTTATTACTCGGCCAAGTTTTCCGCGGACCAGAGAAAAAAGTTGTTCGATTTAATAAACAGTTTACCGACGACGTACGAAGTGTTGTCCGGAAAAGGCGGCAAGAAAATGAAGGTAAGCGTCTTTGTGCGAAAGAAGAAGATGGACGAGGAATTTTTCGCGGGGCTCTTCTTTCTCCTCGCCGCGACTCGTTTTGAATAACGACATCGTCGTCGTTCATTCGCTCTTGTTCGTTTTTTCTTTTCAAACTCTCTCTTTTTTGCCCCCTGAATTTTACTCAAACAGGGCACTCGCAATCGGAATTTTTTCACGCCTCACCGCGCACGTTCTCTCTCTCTCTCTCTCCTTACGCACAGGTGGCTACAGCAGCGAACAATAATAAACGATCTGCAGCAGTAATGGTACGATTCGAATTCTTTTTTGTATCCGCGGGCAAAACTTCGCTTTTTCGCTCGTTTCGTTTCGTTCGCGTAAATTTAGGCGCGCGCGCTCCCCTCGAGTTCGAGATGATTTATTATTATGGACTCTGTCTGCTTTCGTCGTCTTTTTTTTGCTGCTTTCCTCGTGTTTCTTGGTTCCTGAGAGGAAATGTTTGGCGGTCTCTTCCTTTTGTTTGAGAGGAGCCGAGAAAAAGCAAAAAATCTTCAGGGAAAAAACTAAGTTCTCTCTCTCACTCTCACATAAATAGCAGAATAATACAATTAATAACGACGACGCGGCTGGTTTAAAAAAGCCCTCCCCCGGGGTAATCATAAAACAAGACGCGCCCTTAGATTCTTTAGTAGACGCGAAAATAGAGCTCTACTGGCCGGACGACGGCTTGTGGTATAAAGCTGAAGTGTTATCGCTCAACGCTCGAGCGAGAAACGCTAAAGTTTTATACGCAACCGGGGATGTCGAGACTCTCGAGTTGGACGAGATAATCAACGAAGGCCATTTGAACGTGTGCAGTAAATAAATAAGAAAACGAATCACGTTGCGTTGTAATCATATAATAAAAACTCAAAAAGATTAACATAATAAGCTCTCTCACGATAGCGGCGGGAAATCACTTTCTTGCCGAACAAACGCCGGCGCATTCCTCCGTTTATTATTTCCTCCTCCTTTACTATTCTTGTTGTTTTTACCATTACTATTCTCCTTCGCGGCGGAGCTATTCTTGTTATTATTATTACTATTATTACTGCTATTATTCGTCGTCGTATTTTGTTTCCCCAACGACGCGCCGACGTCTTGTTTCTTTTCAGGAACCTGTTTCTTTTTTGTATTGAGATCTTCTTCTAGTGTTGCTTTTTCTACCGGTGCTATTTCTTGTTGTCGTTGTTGTTGTTGTTGTTGTTGTTGTTCTTCTTCTTCTTCTTTCTGCTGTTGCATCGGTGGTGGAGGTGTAATTATTGGTCGTGGTAGTGGCGAAACTGCCACGATATTCTGATGAAGAGGAACGTTCGGAGGTTGCTGCTGCGGAAAAATGTGTTGTTGCTGCGGCGCGTAGTACGGGAAGTGACCAACGCCCCCGTGATACATAAAGTTCGGCTGAACCGGTACGTATCCATACGGAACATTTTGATAATACATTGGCGGCATCGGGTACGGATATTGAGGTGGAACGTAATGGAATCCGCCGGGATACATGCCGCCGCCTCTTCCTCCACCTCGCCCTCCCCGTCCTCTTCCTCTTCCTCCAACACCGCCTCCTCTTCGAGTGAAATCTGGATCGTTCTTATCTGCGTGCACGTTTCTCGGGATGGCTTTTGTGCTGTTTATGTTTATGTTTATGTTGTTGTTATTACTCTCAGTCGTTTCTTTTCTCGTTTCGTCCTCGTCTTGCCTCTTCTTTTCTTCTTCTTCTTTGTCTTCTTCTTCTTCTTCTTTGTCTTCTTCTTTGCCTTCTTCTTTAGAAAAACCATCTTGTTCATTTTCTCTCTCTCCTCCTTCTTTTGCTTCTTCTTCTTCTCCTTCTTCGTTTCCGAATATTTCCGCCCTCGCTCGCTTATACTCTTCCTCTCGCGCTAACTGCAAGTTCTCGAGATTCATTTGCACCATCTTCTCCTCGTCGTCGTTTTCTGCGTGTTCTCCTTCTCCTTCTTCTTTGTTGTCTTCTTCCTTCTTTCCATTTTTTTTATCGTCCACCCCATTCTCCTCCTCCTCGTCGAGCTGCTCGTTTTTGTTGTTGTTGCACTTCTTCTTCGAACCGCCGCCGACGATGATATTCTTCGCGGACAACTTCTTCGTCGAGGGAGACGAAGACGAAGACGAAGACGAAGATGATGAAGACGTCGTCGTCGTCGATGGGACCATTTAACAATAGTATATACCTATAATAAAACAAGTAAAAAGCGGGATAGTTCGTCAGAAGAAGCGGTTTTTCTGTCTTCGAGAACTCTCTCCTCCCTCTTCTCTTTTGCAAAAAAAAGAGGCCCGAGGCCAAACGTCGTTTTTTTCTCTTTTTTTCAGCTCTTCGTTCTGACCGGCTGAACGTTCGTTCTGAGCCGCAAATGATTTGGAAAAGAAGGGAAAATTTTATCGTCTTCTCATCTTCTTCACCCCAAACATCATAATCCACGCACGCGCACTCACACACACACGCGCACACACACACACGCTTTAAATAATAATCATGAGAGCAGCAACCATGGCATCCGTGAGAACGGCCGCGAAACACGCGTCTTTAACGTCTTCTTATTCTTCTTCGACGAGGTGCAGAACTTTCTCTTCCTCGTCGACTTCGACTTCGTCGTCGTCGTCGTCGTTGAGACAATCCAAGAAACACCATTCGCACTGCAGGAAGTTTAGATTTAACAGCAGTAGCAACAACAACAACAGCAACACCAACAACACCAACAACTTGATCATCAAAACGACGACGCGGTTTTCGTCGAAGAGCAGTCGTTTGAGCACGACGACGGTCGTTCGCGCGGTCACTAAAGAGAAGGAAGACGTGAAGACGACTCAAAAAGCAGCAGCAGCAGCTCTCGCGGAAAAAGACAATGAAGGAAAAAAAGGCGACGAGTCCTACGACATTTACAGAGACTCGCCTTTGAGATATATGGGGTACGCGAACGAGTGCGGAGAAGCCTTCGCGGCTTGGTTACCGCCGTTTGGCGTGCCAGCCACGTACGGCGTAGCCGCGGTGTACGTTCTCGCGGATACGTTCGACAAGGCAATCAAAGCGAACAAGGAAAAAGGCATGAAAGAGGGCGTTATCGTCGGTTTAGACACGGTCACTTGGCAGATGCTCGCTTCGGTCTTTTGGCCGGGGAGTTTCATTCGCGTCATGGTGAACGCAACCAACTTGTTGGTCTCCAAGTTACCTGCGGATTTGTCTTTAGACGTTGGAGGTTTAGACGCGGAGACGATTGAAAAAGCGTTGCCAACTGCCATCGGTTTAATGACTATCCCGTTCATCGTCAAGCCAATCGATAAGACCATCGATTGGGCGATGGAAGAATCCGTGACGAAAGTATTGAGAGGCAAGTGCGAATCTCCGGCGGATTACGCCAAAGCCGCCGGTATCGTTGGCGCGTGCTTAGCGGTCCCACCCGCGTTGTTTACCTTCGCCGGGGTGATTGGCGACTTGGCCGCGTAATTCTTTGGTATCTTTCATGATTGATTTAATATAATATAATAAAATACGTTTTCGTTTTGATGTGTATTGATTAATCTTTCACTACTACTGGGCACGTACGCATACAAAAAGTTCGCTGTAAACTTTTTTATTACAAAAAACACTCTTTAAACGCGCGATTCGTTTTTCTTCAAGTTGTTAATCGCGTCTTCTAATCTTCTCGCTCGAGCTTTGGCATCCTCGTTCACCTGTCGCATTCGAATGGCTTTATCTTCTACATCGTCGGCGCTTTTCTTCGTGAGTACAGAGAATAAAGCTGCGACGGGAATTTTGAGACCTGCAGCTCTCGAAGTGTACATGTACAATCCCAAAGCGGTTGTCGTTACGAAAGCGACTGCCGCTAAAAATCCACGCTGTACTTCTAAGCTTTGTATGCGTTCATTCTGAGCCTTCTCTTGACGCGCGAATGCATGATATAAATTTCTATCTCTCGCGACGGATTCCATCGCTTCGTCGACGGGAATGGCATCCTCTCCCAAAAATGTTCTAATCATAAACTGGGTGCATTGATTCCCGTTCTCCGTGTTTGCTTTCACCGCGCACCGTCTGAGATTTTCGGACTCGATCCACTTGCGGAGTTGCAGATTGTTAAACTTAATCGCTACTTTTGGAATGCCATATTTCTCCCAATCGAAATTGGCGAATAAAACTCCTCCGCCGACTCCACCTCCGTTCTGATTATTCTGATTATTGTTACTCACCACCCTCGTCGTTGTCATCGCTCTTTGTTTTTGTTCTTGTTGTTGCGCGTAACTCGGCGCAACCGAGAACGTCGAAACTATCAACGCGACGATGACAAGAAAAAACGATTTCGTCGAGCACTTTCTGCAATGCCACTGCTGCTGCTTCGATGATGATGATGATGTCTTCATCATCGTTCTCTTCTTCTTCTTCTTCTTCTTTGTCTTCTTTGTCTTTGTCTTCTTTGTCTTCTTCTACTTCAAAAAATGAGGGGATGAATGAAGAGGAGAAGAAAGAAAAACGAAAAAAAAACGAAAAAAGAAAAAAAATCTCCCAGCAAACAGACAACACAAAAACAGCGCGCGCGCGCGCGCACACACAACACACGCGCAAAAAGCATCCGCCTTGAAATTATGGGCGTGAAATTGTTATCTCCTCAATCGAGGAAAACCACGGGTCAGGGTTTCGCGCATAAGATCAATTCGAAACGATTCGTAAGATATGTAATCTTATTTCTCATCGCGGTGGTGTTTATGTCCGTCGAGAGAATGTTTCGACAGTTGACACTGAGCAGCATCTCGATTGATAATGACGATGATAACGATGGAAACGTAGTTGTAAAAATATCTTCTTCTCCTTTATCATCATCATCATCATCTTCATCATCGTCGTCGTCGCTGATGAGAGATGTGGAGAGGACGAGGACGACACGCACACGAGAAGAAGATGAAGATGAAGAAACCAAAATCAAAACGACGACGGTTCGTGGAAAACAACAACAACAACCACGAACAAATGAAAAAGAAAACGAGACTGCAAAAGATATCTTACGCGCGATTGATTTGAGACTCGCCGATCGGCTCTATCCTTCCTCCTCTGCAACACAACAACAACAACAACAACGTAGTTTTTCGTGGTGGTTACCCACGTCCTCGTCCAGAGCGCTCTGGAAGTCTGACGAGGAGTACGCCTTGAAATGGAAAACCTTTCGCGACGACTTTGAAGAAGAAAAACTTGGCGTTTTAAAGAAAAGCGATGGTGAAAGTCATCGCGAAAACATGAAAGGACACGATACAGATGATACAGATGATTTTAACAGCAACCGAATCGGAATTGTGCACTGCTTTAATACTGACGATAGCGAAGGAAGTAGTGGTAGTAGTAGTAGTAGTAGTAGTAGTACAAGTGCTCAAAGAGTTGATTCGTGCGAAACGTACGAGAGCGAGAAAGACGACGATGCTTACTTTGACGCCGTTTACACACAGTTTCGATTTTGGAAGGTGAAGAAGATACTAGTCGTCGTCGACGCCTCATCGTCATCCAGCTCTGGTGCGCTGGATATCAACACTAGCGCAATGAAATTGAAGGAGAAAAGTAGTGTTAATGGAGGAGAAATAGCAATAGAAGTGGTTTCGGGTCGAGAAGAATCGCACGACGCGCTCTTTGCGAGGATGCGCCGAGCGAAAGCAGTCGCGGTCGCCGGTTACGCCATCTCCCCGGTATCGTTCCTTGCCGGAGTCTCGAGATACGATGGTCATTTTATCACGCCGTTTCTTGGGCTTTCTACCATGCAAGGTGGTGGGGATTCGACTCGAAAGGATCCGCGCGTAACGACGAGCGCGGCGAATTGGAAACGAGCCGTGATGTTTACTCAGAGAGTGCACTGGCGACAACACTATCCTTTGTTAGAGAAGGACGATTTCGTTGTTCCGGAAGAAAATGCGCGCATTTCCGCGACGCAACCAAAAGATGAATCCACGCGCGCGTGCGAAGATTTATGGGGATGGAGAGGATTACAAAACAGATGGGAGATGAATGGAAACGACGCGCAGACGATGCACGTCACGGCCTCTCGGTCGAATCGGCATCCAACGGCGCGAGGCTTCATAAAGATGGAAGCAAAATTGAACGCGTTACCTCTTCGCAAAGTCGCGATCGATGTGTCTCCTCACAGAGACGCCATGAGTAAAAATCCGTGGCATAGGCTCACCGCCTTGTACGCGACTTTCGTTGCAAAGAGTCGTTTCTTTCCAAACCGAGATGCGACTTCGGTTACCTTGATTCTTCCTTGTCAAAACCCAGAAGATATCCCAAGCGAATACGCAGTTTTCGGGAAACCGAGATGTAAGCGGAGTTCGGATACCGTGCAATTTGACTCGATAGTGAAGATCGCAAACGATGGATTGCTTTGGGATCTCGCGTGGGATGGATCGTTGCCGTGTCGAGATGAGTCTCTCTTCAACTCTTTCGTAAAGCTTCTCGCCGGCGGCGGCGGCGAGATTTTCTCTACGCCCAACGTTCCATTTATGGAACGGTCCATTTGTTTCATGAGACGTTTGAACACGTCGGTTCGTCGATTAGTAAACGAAGAGGCTGTCTTGCAGATGCTGCGCGATACTTTTCCCGAGAATGAAGTCGAATTATTAAACATTCAAGCGAGCGACGGAGTTGAACAAACACGCGCGTCGATGCAAAAGTGCGGCATTTTTATAGGCGTCCACGGCGCGGGAATGATAAACGAAATATACACGTTGAAAGATTCAGTTATCTTTGAAATGGCTCCAGATAATAGACCGGCGTATTACAGGAACTGCGCGGTTTTACGCGGATTGAAGTACGTGGATTTTGGAATTAGCGGGACGACGGAAGGAACGAAATCTGTTACGGTGGACGTGACGAGATTACGTGATAAAATGCATTCGATTATGCGCTCAAACGCGGGAATTTAGCAAGCTTTTGTAATAGTACGATGTAGCGTTCA
>Ga0209335_10000212_pt1 | contig 66850 bp, 69 predicted proteins | sample COG_09_FD_184753 | JGI IMG/M metagenome (GOLD analysis project Ga0209335, IMG submission 184753) | Pelagic Microbial community sample from North Sea - COGITO 998_met_09 (SPAdes) (version 2) | ecosystem: Environmental > Aquatic > Marine > Neritic zone/Coastal water | place: Helgoland, sampling...
GGCCATTACCTGGCTCAAGAGCAGCTGCACCCGCTAGAGGTCCAAAGCCTGCAATTGAAATTTTTCCATTATCATCTAATAATGAAAAGGTCCATGAAGGTTGTCCATTTGTTCCAGTCGTTCTTTCAGCTGGCAAAACACTCTCTCCAACAAGGACATCTGGGAAATCTTCAATTTCAAAAAATAAACCACCCAATAAACTTTCATTATTAACAGAGATATCGATTGTATCGGCTATGCCAGTCAAAGAGCCACCATCACTAATGTAACACTCTATCCATTCTACCGGGGTTGCTGATACAGTACTTGTCGGTACAGATTCAGAACCATCAGGATATATAGCTGTCACATAATAATAGTAGGCAGTATTATTTACGACATCTTCGTCTGTATAAGAAGTCACACTGGCTTCTAGCTCAACAATTTCTTCAAAATCAGACGTCTCACTTAGTGATTTGTAAACTTTATAGGCATCAATAGCTACAGGACGTTGGTTATTAAGATTAACTGGGTTGTCTAAATCAATTCTATCTGCAAAAGGAATTCCGCCTCCGTACTTGTTCATGACATCCTCTTTAGGAGCGCTGACTACCCACTCACCCAGATCTGTTAAATTATAATGTACTAATCTCTCAGGAATTACTCGAGTTTCAAAAGAAATTGAAATATCATCAACCGCCCATCCAGACGCCCAAGCTGCATTATCATTTGAATGAAATAAAATATACAAATTATCGCCAGTAATAAAAGGCGTTAAATCTACTGTCTCATTAATCCACTCTGTTCCAGCAACTAACGGATACACCTCTGTAAAATCTACTCCATTATCACTTACACCAATAGAAGCAGTTTGACCATAGGCCCCATCAAAATATGAATCAAAGTTTAGTATGACACTTGCAGCTCCGCTAACGTTTAGCATTGGAGTAACCATATAATCCAGCGCTCCGTCATCGTTTGCCTGGTCATCATTAGAACACATATAGTTTGTGTGTGCAGGAACTGTCCACCATTCACTCGTGCAATCTGTAGTTAAATACCACCCTTGCGCAGAACTAGTTGTAAGTGTCCAATCGTCTGGAATCCCATCTTCAAAATCTTCAGTTATGTTATCTGGTATAGGGCCTGATGGCGGGTTCCATGACAATGCAACATAGGCATCTTGACCATCAATAGCTTGCAAGTTAGAAGGCTCTTCGATATACCCGGGGTAAACTGCTACAGTACCAGAGTCAGCCGCTGCTATCCAATAACTACCACCAACACCATCTGTAACCAGGATGTTTTCCATAAAAACAGAAACAGAATCAGCATAGGCATTATTTACAATTTCAAAAGTTGCTGAAAGTACCGGACCTGTACCTGGTGCTAGGTTAACATTATCAGAGCTAAAAAGAATAATTCGTGAAGTGTCACCATCATTAATATTATTAAAATCAGCAGAAAATTCTGCAGTCCTAGCTGTTGTAGCAACTGAGACTAAACTTAAATAGTTTGGGCTATCTTTAACATCGAATTGAACTCCTCCGACTGCGCCTGTATTACTAATACTAAAGTCAATAGAAACGGTTTCACCAACATCCCCAGTAGAAGTTGATCCGCTTAAGTATACTACATCACCAATTGTAAGATTTCCAGATGACGATTGAGAAGTAAGAACTCCACCCTCTCCATCACTTACAATTAAATTGTTTAATTTAATTTCAAGAACAGCAGACAACACGTCTGTGCCTCCAAAATGGAGATTTAGAACTCTAGCATCTGTACCAGGGTTTAGGCCACTTGGATCACTCCCATTATAAAATACTACTCTTGAACTACCATCACTTAACGCATTGTAAGCAGCAGAAAAACTAGAAGCATTACCCACGGATGAAACACCTGTTAAACTCACCATGTTAGGACTTACTGATACATCAAATTGAACTCCACCGACATTATTGTTCGGGTTTGAGATTAAAATAGGCACAATGATTTCATCCGTGTAACCAGCAAACGAAGTGTCTACTATTGTAAGCTCAACATCCTGCGCCCCAATAAAGGAGAAGACAAGCGCAAGAGACAAAAACGCATTATTTAAATATTTAAACATTAAAACTACCTCCAAAATGAAATTTTTGATTGCACATAAAATACAATTCTATCAGCAAAGGTTATAATCTAAGACTCTGTACCGAAAAATAATAAGTATTAAATGGTAAAACTTGCCACTAATTAATTAAGATAAAGCATTCTCTATATCTTCAATTAAATCATCGATATGCTCAATTCCTACAGCAAGTCTTAACAACTCTGGAACTAAGTCCATCTCAGCTTTAACATCCGCTGGGACATCAGCATGAGTCATAAAATACGGAACAGACATAAGACTCTCTACCCCACCCAGACTTTCTGCTAGTGAAAATAGATTTATTTTCTTGATAAAGGCTTCCATCTCAATCTTAGAATGAAAAACGATAGAAACCATGCTGCCGAATATGATATCTCCATGAGGCGTAATTTGCTGCTTTTTGGATATACTATTTTGGGGGTGAGATTCCAAGCCTGGATAAATTGTTTTAGCAATTTTTGAATTGGAATCAAAATACTTTGCAATCACCATAGCATTATCTGACGCTTTTTGAACTCGCATCCCTAATGTTTTAACAGACCTTAAAAGGAGCCAAGCATCAAAAGGACTTGGAATAGCTCCTCCCGATTTTTGGATGAAATGTAATTTATCTGCCAACTCTTTATCTTTGGCCACCAAAACGCCACCAAGCACATCGCTATGCCCACCAATGAATTTTGTTGTACTGTGCATAACACAATCTGCACCATGCTCAATTGGACGTTGCCCAAAAGGACTCATAAAGGTATTATCAACAGCAAATTTTATATTACCCTCTTTACATATTTTTGAAACCGCAGCAATATCAGTTACTTCAAGCATAGGATTTGTAGGCGTTTCAATAAAAACCCACTTGGTTTCTGGCTTGATTGCTTTTTTAATATTTTGCACATCCGTTGTATCAACAAAATCAAATTTCAAACCATGGTTACTCAATACTTGAGTGGTCATTCGATAGGTACCACCATAAACATTTCTAGAAATTATTATATGGTCACCTTGCTTTAGATGTTGTAATAGTGCCGTGGTTGCAGCCATACCACTTGAGAATGCAATCGCATCATAGCCACCCTCTAAAGAAGCTATATTTTTCTCTAGCCTTTCACGAGTTGGATTAGTGCCTCTTGAATAATCAAAGCCTTTATTTTTCCCGATTCCATCTTGAACATAAGTAGAGGTTAGGTGAATTGGTGGGGAAATAGACCCGGTTGAAGGATCGGGCTTATTGCCTACATGAATGGCATTGGTTTCAAATTTATTTTCTTTTGACATAATTTACACCTCAGTATAACCTTGATTTAAATATTGCTGTAATTTTTTATATTTAATTTGAATCTTTTCTCCACTAGGAGATTGAACATTTATTTTCTCATTTCTTCCAATTTTTTTATCAACAGTAACTGGAGTCGTTGGTTTTTTTTGACTCGCACTTCTTGACGGTTGCCCAACAAACCCCATTCCCGTGGTGTCTTGGTGTTCTGTTTTAATATTTCTTACACTATTTGACGATAATGATGGCGCTTGATCCATCCCCTGTAATTGAGTACGGAAAATTCTTTGAGCCGTAACAGCATTCATGTCTTTCATCATCTCTTGAAACATTCCAAAACCCTCAGATTTATACTCTAATAAAGGGTTTTTTTGTCCATAGGCTCTAAGATTTATACCTTCTCGTAATTGATCCATAGCATATAAATGGTCCTTCCATTTTTCATCTATCGTCCTTAAAATAACAAATCTTTCAAAACCCCTGATTACTTCTGGAGAAACTAACGACTCTCTCACTTTGTAGACAGACTCTGCTTCGCTAGTGACCCAATCAATGAGTTCATCCGAACTAATATCTTCTTTGCCTAGTTCTGAAACTAATTTTTGATGACTAACATCAACTAATAAATGAGTAGCAAAATTATTGCGTATTAAATCCCAATCCCAATCAGCCATAGAATCAATTCCCGCATAGGACTCAATCTCGTCAATGATATAGTCTTCAATAACCTGCATGACTGTCTCTCTCATATTCTTTCCAGAAAGAGCCTGACTTCTCAAGTCATAAACGACTTGCCTCTGTTGATTCATTACATCATCATATTCGAGCAAATGTTTTCTTACGCCAAAATTTCTTACTTCAACTTTTTTCTGAGCATTTCCGATAGCTCGAGTAATCATCCCAGCCGTAATTACCTCACCTTCTTCAATCCCCATTCTATCCATGATGCTCGCTACTTTATCTGAACCAAATAATCGCATCAAATCATCTTCAAGAGATAAATAAAACACCGACGAACCTGCATCACCTTGTCTACCTGACCTACCCCTTAATTGCAAATCGATTCTTCGAGAATCATGCCGCTCGGTTCCAAGTATATGTAAGCCACCTGCTTCTTTAACGCCGTCACCGAGTTTAATATCTGTACCTCTCCCTGCCATATTCGTAGCAATAGTCACTGCACTTTTTTGACCAGCTCTAGCTACAACTTCAGCTTCTTTTTCATGCTGTTTGGCATTTAAAACACTGTGCGGAATGTTTTTTCTTTTTAACATCCTGGCTATAAGCTCAGACGTCTCAACAGCTATCGTACCAACAAGTACTGGCTGCCCCCGATGGTGCGCGGCGACTATTTCATCTACAACAGCATTATATTTTTCTCTTTTAGTCTTATAAACTAAATCATCTCTATCGTCTCTTGAGATGTCACGGTGAGTTGGAATGACAACGACCTCTAATCCATATATTGACCCTAACTCTTCGGCCTCAGTCTCCGCGGTACCCGTCATACCAGAGATTTTGTCATAAAGCCTAAAATAGTTTTGGATTGTAATCGTTGCTAATGTTTGCGTTTCCCTCTCAATTTTTACGCTTTCTTTTGCCTCGAGAGCTTGATGCAAGCCATCGGAGTATCTGCGTCCCGCTAATATTCTCCCAGTAAACTCATCTACAATCAACACTTTACCTTCTTGGACAACATATTCAACGTCTTTTTCATACATTGTATAAGCTCTAAGAAGCTGATTAAAATTATGGATTTGCCCGCTCCTTTGAGCATGGAATTGATGAGCCTTCTCTTTTTCTATTTCTTTTGCACTACTGTCCAAATCTTGTTTTTCATCTATTTCTAGAAGAAGTTCTCCTATGTCAGGAATGATAAAAGTCTCAGGGCTATTGGGAGCTAAAACATTTCTTCCTTTTTCAGTAATATCCATAACATGCGATTTTTCATCAACAGAAAAATATAAATCGTCATCTACTTCATGTAATTTTTTATCTCTTATGTATTCCGATTCTACGCTCTGAGATAATTTCAGCGTGCCTGGTTCTTGAAAAATCTTCATAACCTGTGGATGCTTAGGCAGGGCCCGCTTAGCCTGTAATAATTTTAACCCTGCTTTATCTTTATCCGATTCTAATAATTCTTTTACGTCTTTAATTAATTCTGATACTAAAATATTTTGTTTTCTAACAAGGTCTTGGACATCGGGTTTTAACTTAACAAACGTGTCATCAACTGGCGCATCAACAGCCCCTGAAATAATTAAGGGAGTCCTAGCTTCATCGATTAAAACACTATCCACCTCATCTACTACAGCAAAGGCGTAATCTCTTTGACACAACTCATCTGGGTGAAGCGCCATATTGTTTCGAAGATAATCAAAACCAAATTCGTTATTTGTTCCGTACGTTATATCGCAGGCATACATTTCGCGACGCTTAACATTATCCATTGAGTTCAAAATAAACCCGACTGTTAGGCCTAGTCTTCTATAAACCTCGCCCATCCATTCAGCATCTCTTTGCGCTAAATAATCATTTACAGTAATAACATGCACGCCTCTTCCCGTAAGTGCATTTAGATAGATTGGCATTGTAGCAACAAGCGTTTTTCCTTCACCTGTCTTCATTTCAGAAACCTTACCATTATGAAGTACCATTGCACCTAACAGTTGGACATCATATGGTATCATATTCCATTCTTCGTTCTGGCCTGAAACCCTAAAAGTTTGCCCAACCATTCTACGGCAGGTCTCTTTAACCATTGCAAAAGCTTCCACCATAACAGCATCTAAAGCTTTTTGTTCTGCTTCTAATATTTTCTTCTTTAATTCATTGCCCTCTAGATCATTTTCATATTTCACTTTAGCATCTTCTCTGGCCTGATTAACTAAAGTTTTTAGCTCTAATGTCCTATCTACAAGATCTTGATCAGACTTAGATTCAAGCCCGCCATAAAAATCATTGATATTTTGAACAATTGGAAATATTTTTTTTATATACCGGGTGGAACTGGTTCCAAAAATCTTCTTTAAAAACATTTAATTCTCTTTGCTATAATTTTTATAGATCGTATCTAAAATACCGTTGACGAAGCTTGAGCTCTCTTCAGTACTATATTCTTTTGCTATTTCAACCATTTCACTTATGGTCACTTTAGGCGGTACGTCGCTAATGTGATAAATTTCACTTACACCCATTCTGAGGAGTATTTTATCAAGAATGGCTACTCTTCCATATTCCCAGTTTTGGAGACACTCTGTAATTAAATCATCAGCCCATGATTTTTTTTCAACAACACAATGAAATAATTCCTTCATATACTCATCATCTTCCGACTCATTAAATGACTGATCATATAATTCAAGAATATCAGTCGGATAACCATTATTTATTTCAAGAGCATATAGTGCCTGCATGGTGTACTCCCTTGCTTTACGCCTAGGGTGTTTTTCAATGGTTTTTTCAATCATATTCATCCTAATGGGACAACCCACCCAAACGGGTCTTCGATATTTTCATATTGTATATCGATAAGTTTTTCTCTGATTTTTTTTGTCATAGATGCATTATAACTGGTCTCAAATTGAACTTTATTATTTTTATAATTAATGCTCCCAGCTGGTGCAACAACAGCAGCTGTTCCAGTAAAAAAAACCTCATCAGCATTTAATAAATCTTCAACAGTGACATCTTCCTCATAAACTTCTAAATCAAATAATTCACGAGCTACCTTAATAGTTGAATCTCTAGTAATCCCAGGAAGAATAGATCCTTGTAAAGCGGGTGTTTTTAAAACATTCCCCTTAAGAACAAAAACATTTGCCGATCTCGCCTCATCAATAATATTTTCATCTGAAGAATTTAAAAATATAACCTCATCAAATCCTTCTAATGTAATTTCTTTGTAGGGTAGCAATGTGCCCGCATAATTACCAACGGCTTTTGCAAAACCAATGCTTTTTGTTGCAATTCTGTGATATTTATCTGTTAAAATAGTATCTAACATTTTTAAGCCTGATTTAAAATATGAGCCTACAGGGGTAGCATAAACCAAGAAAGTATAATCATCTGAAGCTTTTACGCCTAGCATCGGCCCATCTCCATAGGCTAGAGGTCTAATGTAAAGACTCCCTTGCTCTTGAGTTGGTAAAAAATCAGAATTGTCTTTTACAACTTCTTGCACTGCATTTAAAAACAGGCCCTCAGGTAATTGAGGAATACATAGGCGTTCTGAGGATGAAGCAAATCTTGCGGCATTTTCTTCAATTCTAAAACCGGCTACTCTATCTTTTGAAGTTCGATATGCTTTGGTACCTTCAAAAATCCCTTGACCGTAGTTTAATATTGTAGATGCCGGGGACATACTTACATTACCATATGGAATTAATCCTTCGACCTGCCATTTTTTTTCGGCTGTATAAATAGCCTTAAACATACTTTTGGTTTCATGAGCATAAAAACCAAGGTTATCCCAATCTATGTCTTTTTTGTTCATCATAATTTTTCAACTATCATAGCAGATGCTTCTCCGCCACCGATACAGAGCGTTGCCAAACCAAGATTTTTATCATACTTACCTAAAGAATGAACGAGAGTTGTCAATATTCTTGCTCCTGAAGCACCAATTGGATGGCCCAATGCCACTGCACCGCCGTGAATGTTAACTCTAGTTTCATCTAGTTCAAAGTCTTCAATCGCTGACATTGCAACAGCTGAAAAAGCTTCATTTATTTCCCATATATCTATATCATTTTTCGTTAAACCTGATAAGCTTAATATTTTTTTAATAACTTGACTCGGAGCAGTTGTGAACCATTCTGGCTCATGCGCAAAAGAACAATGAGCGACAATTTTCGCCAGGGGTTTTAAGTTGTATTTTTTTACATTTTCTTTAGACATTAAAGTTATCGCAGCCGCACCATCATTTAGCTTTGATGCATTTGCAGCTGTAATAGTGCCGTTTTTATCGAAAACAGGCTTTATTTTAGGTATTTTTTCAAACTTAGCTCTTCCTGGTTCTTCATCTTTCTCTACTAAATCAATCGAAACCAATTCACTTTCAAAAGAACCATTGGAAATCGCATTTTGTGCACGCTCATAAGATCGTACCGCAAAATTATCTTGCTCTTCTCGCGAATAACCTTTTTTTGAAGCTAGCATTTCAGCACAACTACCCATGTGCATATCATTGTACGCATCCCATAATCCATCATGAACCATACTGTCTAACATTTTATTATGACCAATTTTAGTAGGATTCTTTGTCATAAGAAGCGGCGCGTTTGACATGCTCTCCATGCCACCGGCTATGATTGCATTAGCACCATGGGATTTAATGGCACCATCTGCTAGCATTACCGCTTTTAATCCAGAACCACACATTTTATTTATAGTTAAACATTCAATATTTTGATGCAAGCCGGATAATAAAGCTGCTTGTCTGGCTGGAGCTTGGCCTAGTCCAGCAGATAGAACGTTACCCATTATGACTTCGTCATATTTATTTTTTCCAATTTCTTCACTATTCGTCAGCGCTTTTATAACCTCAGCGCCTAGTTTAGGCGCAGAAAATGATGATAATTGCCCACCAAAAGAGCCAATCGGAGTTCTTAGCGCACTTACGATGTAAGATTCATTCTTCATATCTTAATCCCTGTTTTTTTGATCATTCTCATCATAGGCAACTATGATTTTTTTAACTAATGGATGTCTGACAATATCAGATTCATCAAAATATGTAAAACCGATACCTTCAACATCTTGTAAAATGTTTTTAGCTTGAATTAATCCAGAAAGTTTATTTCCAGCTAAATCTATTTGGGTTGTGTCACCATTAATAATTGCTTTAGACCCCATGCCTAATCTTGTAAGAAACATCTTCATTTGCATTGCCGTACTATTCTGAGCTTCATCAAGAATTATAAATGCATTATCAAGAGTCCGACCTCTCATATAAGCCAAAGGAACGATTTCAATATTTTTATTTTCAATCAATGCTCCTAATTTTTTTTTCGGTAACAAGGCATCCAATGCGTCATAAAGAGGAGATAGATAGGGATCTACTTTTTCTTTCAAATCGCCGGGCAAAAAGCCTAGGTTTTCTCCCGCTTCAACTGCGGGGCGGCAAAGAATTATTCTATCAACTTCATTCTCTTCTAATGAAGAGAGTGCAAAAGCCATCGACAGAAATGTTTTACCAGTTCCCGCTGGGCCTATACCAAAAGCTATATCATTTTGAATAACGTTTTCTAAAAAAGAGACTTGACCTTTTGTGCGAGGGCCAATCACTCCCTTCCGACTTTTATAAACAATATTATTTTTATTTATTGTTCCATTTGAGCTTGTACTATTTGTTTTAATAAGCTTAATTAAATTGCTTACATCAGTAGAATGCAGAGCTCCTTTACTGGAAAAGGTTCCACTCATCTCTTTAAAAAGGCTATCAACTTTTTGAATGTCATCATCATTTCCATTAATAGATAAACGACCACCTCTAGCTGAGATAGAGACAGGAATACTTGACTCTATTAGCTTAATGTGCTGATCTCCAATGCCAAGCATATCCGCTAATTCAATTGATTTTAGTTCTATAATTTTTTCCATATCTAGGAATAACATCGTAATTTTGTACATATAAATTTACACATTCCAATGGTCTAATACTCAATAATGAAATTCATCTTTTCCCTTTCTAGACTCCTAATATTAATACTCTGCGTATTTAAGTCATGGCAATGTAGCAGCCAAAAAATAGAATTAGATCATGCTCAGTCCCAAAATATAGATTTTCTTATTGAGCAAGCTAAAATGCTTTGGGAACAAAGATCTGATTCGACTGCTTTGAAAAATGCAAATCACATTCTAGGTCTTGCATATGATGTTGAACAAGACAATCCTGAAATTTTAGAGCTATACAGCAAATCTCTTTTTTTTCAAGGTATGTTCTTAGAAGAAGATAATAAAATAAAAGATAGTCTGTTTTTAAAAGGATCTGAAATTTCAAAAACAGCGGTTTTAAGTAATTTCGCATTCAAACAAAAATTAAACAATATGATTGGTGATTCAAGTTTTAAAATTTTATCTACACTTTCAGAAGCGCCCAAAGAGCTAATTCCTGCAATGTATTGGTGGGCCACAAATAAGTTATGGTACCTAAATAATAAAGCAGCTATTGAACGTATACACCACAGAGAATTACTAGAGGTAATTATGCATAGAATAATTTCGCTTGAACCTGAATATGAGCAAGGGGGGGCATATAGATTTTTTGGGGTCTTTTATAGTCGAATACCTGGTGTAGAGTTAAATCAGTCAAAAATTTATTTTGAAAAAGCGATTACATCATCTGAAAATTATTTTGGTAATAAAGTTCAAAAATCAGAATTTTATTATCAAAAAGCTGAAGACAAATCATCCTTTTTAACACTACTGAAATCAGTAATAAAACTTGATGCGTCTATTTATCCTGAAATAATGGCAGAAAACATGTTTTACCAAGAAAGAGCCAAATTACTGCTCAGGCAGCAAGACACTTTATTTGAATAAACGGGGTAACTAGAAAATGATAAAAACATCAATAATAAAATTATTTACCCTAATGGTTCTGTTAACCTTTTCATCACCTTTGTCTGGTCAGTCAGATAACTACTTAAAACGAGCAATATCAGCAATGGAAGTCGGCTTATTTGAAGAATCATTAAAGCAGCTTAATAATGCACTTAAAAATGAACCGAAAAATGCCCAAATTTATAAATTAAAAGCTCTTCTTTACGAAGCCTTATCAGAAGATGAAAATTCAATTCTTGCTTGGAAAGATTGTATTCGTTATTCAAAAGATCAAGAAATAATCAATGAAGCCAATATACATTTAGAATACTTAAATGGGTTTTAACTTGTTCAAAAACAAATTAATATTTTTTGTAATAATATATTTAAATGTAAGTTGCTTTGATGCTCCCGCAATAAATGAAAGCTATAATTTTGACCTAGTAAGTGTTATAAATCTTGATAAAATAGCTGACCATGTAAATAGGCCTGGTTCAGGACAAATAATGGAAGACAACATATCGTTTATGTTCATGAAAAATGGTTTCAACGTATCTCAACTTAACAATAATAAAACAGTGATTAACCTAAATAACAAAGGTAAAAAGACACTTACATTGTCGTGCACATTAACAGATTATACAGATAGAGAGACCATTCTAATCCCCTATCGACTTGAAGATAAAGGGACGATTGAAACTACAATCACTCAATCGTCGGCTTCCAGCGGCAGTGAAAAAAATGCTATTGCGACAACATCTACCACCACCACTACAGACGGTGGCTCGATCCAAGAAAGCGGAAAAATTGAATATACGCAAGCGAGAGTTGGAGTAATACTAAAAATCAAAGATGAAGACACCGGCCTTTTAGTTTGGACTCATTCTTATTGGTATAGTGGTATAGAACTATCAAGCACAACACAAATATGTGCAAAAAATTCCGTCGGTTTAATAAGTAAACTATTTAATAATTAATTAGTTACTATCTAGCTTAAGCCCTAGATCCTTAAGCTGATTATTATCGACATAACTTGGGCTTTCATCCATTAAAGATGTAGCTGATGTAGTTTTTGGAAATGCAATGACATCGCGAATATTTTCAGTTCCAGCTAACAGCATTACTAACCTATCAAACCCAAATGCAATTCCTCCATGTGGAGGAGCACCATATCGTAGCGCTTCCACCAAAAACCCAAATTTTTCTACAGCCTCTTTTTGAGTTAACCCTAAAAGAGAAAAAACTTTTTCTTGAATTTCTGGAGAATGTATACGAATAGAACCACCAGCAATTTCATGGCCATTCATTGTTAAATCATAACCGCGACTAAGAGCGGTAGCTGGTTCACTATTAAGTTTATCAATGTCAGACTCTCTAGGAGCTGTGAACGGGTGGTGCATGGCCACATAACGGTCGCTTTTTTCATCAAAATCAAACATAGGAAACTCAGTAACCCAAATAGGGTTAAATAAATTTTTATCTGTTAATTTTTCTCTAGAAGCTATCAAAGTACGAAGTTTTCCTAGTGTTTTACATACAATATTTTGCTGATCTCCAACGATTAATATTATCTCATCATTTTTAAGGTTTAAACTTTTAACCATATTTTTTTGTAAAACTTCAGAAAAAAACTTTGATATACCGCCACTAAGGCTTCCATCTTGAAATTTCATCCACGCAAGTCCTTTAGCGCCGCTTTTTTTAGCAATATCAGTTAACTCATCTATTACTTTCCGTGAAAACTTAGCTCCCGAATCAATAACGATAGCCTTGACAAATTCAACATTACTAAAAGCTTTAAATTCAGATTTATCAGTAAACGGCTTGATATCAATAAGTTCCATACCATACCTTGTGTCTGGCTTATCCGAACCATATCTCTCCATCGCTTCTTTATACGTAATTCTAGGAAACGTATCGGGCAGATCTATGTTCTTCACTGATTTAAAAATATGTCTAGTTAAGTTTTCCATGTGCGAGAAAATAGTTTCTTCATCCACAAAAGACATTTCAATATCTATTTGAGTGAATTCTGGTTGTCTATCTGCTCTGAGGTCTTCATCTCTAAAACACTTTACAACTTGAAAATATCTATCGTACCCTGATATCATTAAAATTTGTTTATATATTTGTGGGGATTGAGGCAATGCATAAAATTTACCTTTTTGAACGCGACTAGGTACCAGAAAATCTCGAGCACCTTCTGGAGTTGATTTCATTAAAATAGGAGTCTCAATTTCAAGAAAATTATTTTTTGAAAGATATTTCCTTACAGCCTGATATGTTTCGTGTCTAGTAATAATGTTATTTTGAAGTTCATCAAATCGCAACTCGAGATAACGATATTTTAATCTAAGCTGCTCTTCAGAACTATTGCGATCAGTTAGCACAAAGGGCAATGTGGAAGCTTTATTCAACAATAAAAATTTAGATACAGCTATTTCTATTGCGCCCGTTTTCATTTTGGTATTTTCAGCGCCACCATCTCTGATTTTAACTATTCCCTCTACAGAAATAACATCTTCACTGGACAGTTTTTTAATGCTATCGAATTCATTAATAAAAGTAGTTTCATCAAGAACTAGTTGCGTTTTACCATACCTATCTCTTAAATCGATAAAAACAACTTTACCATGCAACCTTGATGTGTTGACCCAGCCATTTAATATGACTTTTTCACCTATGTAAGATTTGTCTAACTCTCCGCAGGTATGTGTTCGTTTATACATTATAAGAATATAAAGTAAAAAGAAAATGCATTAAAAATAAAAAGAGGATTTACAGGTGAATTCAATTAAGATTATTTTTTGGATACTCTCAGCCTATTCACTGCTCTTAATAGTGATGCCTCTAAACGCATATTGTCAATAGGCTCTTTGGTATTTTTTTTTCTCTGGCTTGCTCTTTCCAGAGCGCCAGAAGCTCTTTTAACATCTATCTCGTTAGATCGCTCGACTGATTCTAATAATAATTCAACTTTATTATCCAAAATCTCAACAAAGCCACCACTAGTAGCGTACCATTCAACATCATCTTTAGTCTCAACTTTAATTTCTCCAACATCAAGAGCAATGACACCGTTTCTATGGTTTTTCATCACACCAAAGGACCCATCAATGCCAGGGCACCTTAAATACTTTACATTTTCTTGATTAACAACCCTAATAGGCGTTACAATTTCAACAACAAAAGAGTCCACTATGCAGCTGCCTTTTTGTCCTTTTCAATGGCTTCATCTATCGTCCCAACATAAGCAAAAGAATTTTCAGCTAGATTGTCAACATCTCCATTTATAATAGCTTCAAACCCAGAAATCGTATCTTCTAGACTAACATACCTTCCTTCAAAACCAGTGAACTGCTCTGCAACAAAAAAGGGTTGACTCATAAATTTCTGCATTTTCCTAGCCCTTGAGACTGTTTGTTTATCATCATCTGATAATTCATCCATGCCTAAAATAGCTATAATATCTTGTAAGTCCCGATACTGCTGTAACACAGATTGTACTTTTTGAGACACATCATAATGACGATCTCCAATAATTCTAGGGTCTAAAATCCTTGATGTCGAGGCCAGAGGATCTACAGCAGGATAAATACCAAGTTCAGCAATTTTTCTTTCCAAGACTGAAATAGCATCTAAATGAGCAAAGGCAGTTGCAGGAGCAGGGTCTGTCAAATCATCCGCTGGAACGTAGACCGCCTGCACTGATGTAATAGAACCATTCTTTGTTGAAGTAATTCTTTCTTGCAAATCTCCCATTTCTGTACTCAAAGTTGGTTGATAACCAACAGCTGATGGCATCCTACCCAAAAGAGCCGACACTTCCGATCCAGCCTGAGTAAAACGGAAAATATTATCAACAAATAATAAAACATCTTTTCCTTCATCATCCCTAAAATACTCTGCCATAGCAAGACCACTCAAGGCAACTCTTAACCTAGCTCCTGGTGGCTCGTTCATTTGACCAAAAACCATTGTCGTTTTATCAATTACGCCTGATTCTGTCATTTCATTATATAGATCATTACCTTCACGAGTTCTTTCACCCACACCCGCAAAGACAGAATATCCTCCATGTTCAGTCGCAATATTTCTGATTAATTCTTGAATTAAAACAGTTTTTCCAACACCAGCTCCACCAAATAAGCCTGTTTTCCCACCTTTTGTATATGGCTCCATTAAATCAACAACTTTAATACCCGTGACGAGCATCTCAGTAGATGTTGCGAGCTCGTCATGTTTAGGAGCAGAACGATGAATAGGGTTAAGCTTTTTAGTTTTAACCTCTTTTTTATTATCAATTGTATTACCTAAAACATCAAAAAGCCGACCGAGCGTTTCAGGTCCAACAGGTACTGAAATTGGAGAACCACTATCTGAAACATCTGTTCCACGAACTAAACCATCCGTAGAATCCATTGCAATAGTTCGAACTGAGGAATCACCTAAATGTTGCGCTACCTCCAAAACCAAGGCGCCATCATCGCCTCTATCAACTGAAAGTGCATTATAAATATCTGGTAAATGTCCTTGCTCGAAAACAACATCAACAACTGCTCCCATGACTTGTGATATCTTACCTTTTGCTGCCATAATAATTTCCTTATCTATTAATTACTCTTTTAAAGCTTCAGCACCACTGACTATTTCAAGCATTTCTGTTGTGATAGCCGCTTGCCTTGCCTTATTAAACTCCAATGTTAAACTTTTTATCATATCCCCTGCATTTGTTGTTGCATTCTCCATCGCCATCATTCTGGCTGCTTGCTCACTTGCATATGACTCAAGGAGATACTTCCATATTTGGATATTCAAATGCCTAGGTACTAATGAACTGACTAATACCTCTTTCGATGGTTCATATAATCTGTCTTTTTCTTCAAAACCCTCATCGTGATAAGATAGAGGAAGTAATACTTCTGACTTTATTTCTTGTTGAGCCATATTTACAAAATAATTATAGATAACGTGTATTTCATCAACCTTACCACTTGTGAAATGCTCAATAGCACTTCTACCAATCATCATAGCATTATCGAAATTTAGTTCGCTCCAAAAATCAATATGGCTTTCTATAATATTATAGTCTCTTCTTCTAAAATGATCTCTAGCTTTCTTTCCAATACAGAACAAGTCTACATTTTCTTTTCCGAATTCTGCAATTTCTTTTTCAGCAACTTTTATTATGTTAGAATTAAATCCACCAGCTAGTCCTCTATCAGCCGAAACAATGACATATGCTTTTCGTCTAATTTCCCGGACATTTAATAAATCTAAATCCCCTCTACTAACATCTGGCAAGATATGATTTATCGTCTCTTCCAGAGCATATGTATAAGGCCTAGCCTGCTCCATTTTCTCTTGTGCTTTCCGAACTTTTGCAGCAGCAACCATCTTCATAGCACTGGTAACTTTTTGGATACTTTTGACAGATTTTATTCTGTCCCGGATGTCTTTTAGACTAGCCACTAATTATGATATGAAACTATTTTTAAAATCAATAATAACTTTTTCGAGATCTTTACCTTGCTCGTCATTAAGATCACCAGCGTCACTTATTGCTTTAAGCTGTGCAGCCGCATTTGCATCAAGGTAGTCAAAAAGACTGCTTTCAAAATTAGCTACTTCCTCTATCGCAATATCATCAAGATGTCCTTTTGAAGCAGCAAATATGATAGCTATTTGCCTCTCAACAGTCATAGGCACGTACTGGTTTTGCTTCAGAATTTCAACCATTCTTTCACCTCTTGCCAGTTGCGATAGAGTAGATTTATCTAGATCTGATCCAAATTTAGCAAAAGCTTCTAGTTCTCTAAATTGAGCTAAGTCAAGTCTTAAAGTACCAGCAACCTTCTTCATTGCTTTAATTTGAGCATTACCACCTACACGTGATACAGATAGACCCACATCAATAGCTGGACGAATTCCTGAATTAAATAAATTTGTTTCTAGAAAAATCTGACCATCTGTAATTGAAATAACATTTGTTGGAATATATGCTGAAACATCACCTTCTTGCGTTTCAATTATCGGAAGAGCTGTTAGAGAACCACCGCCGAGATCTTCTGACAATTTAGAGGCCCTCTCTAAAAGGCGGCTATGCAAATAGAAAACATCACCTGGAAAAGCTTCTCTTCCAGGAGGCCTTCTTAAAACCAATGACATCTGTCTATATGCAACCGCTTGTTTAGATAAGTCATCATAAACAATCAGGGCATGTTGTCCTTTATCCCTAAAATATTCTCCCATAGAACAACCGGCATAAGGCGCAATATACTGCATAGGCGCAGGATCAGAAGCATTAGCAGCCACTACAACAGTGTATTCCATTGCACCCTGTGCTTCAAGTTCTGAAACCAAACTAGCAACAGTTGATGCCTTCTGTCCAATCGCTACATAAACACAATAAACTGGTGCATCAGTCGAATGAGAATGTTTTTGATTAATAATAGCATCAATAGCAACAGCAGTTTTACCTGTCTGCCTATCTCCAATGATTAGTTCTCGCTGCCCTCTTCCAATTGGAACCATACTATCGATTGCTTTGATCCCAGTCTGTAATGGTTGATTCACAGGACTTCTTGCCATAACTCCGAGCGCTTTTCGCTCAACAGGTAATGACTCACTCGTGTTAATAGGCCCTTTACCATCAATAGGTTGACCTAGAGGGTTAACTATTCTACCAAGCATTTCTTTACCAACCGGTACTTCAACAACTTTCCCAGTTCTTTTTGCGATATCACCTTCTTTGACTAATCTAGTATCTCCAAATAAAACAAGTCCGACATTGTCCTCTTCAAGGTTCAGTGCCATACCAAAAACGCCATTGGGAAGCTCAACCAATTCTGAACTCATTACGTTTTCTAGGCCTGAAGCCCTTGCTACCCCGTCTCCAACCTCTATAATTTCACCAACTTCAGAGACATCAATATCATTATCATATTTTTCTAATTGCTTTTTGAGCAACTCTGTTATTTGATCTGTTTTAATTTCCATAATTTCCTAACTTATATTTTCATTAAATCTGATTTAATATTTTTCAATTGGCTTTTAATAGATGCGTCTAAAAATGTGTTTTCAATTCTAAATTTAGCGCCACCAATCAAAGACTCATCAACTTCAGTAGTTAATTCTGTTTCTTTTTTTAAGAGATTGCCTATTTTTTTTTCCATGAACTTCAAATCGTCAACGCCGATTCGATCACTAAAAATTGCATGAACAGAAACTATATTTTTGGCATGTTTATACTTTTCTACAAACGATTTTTTGATTTGATTAATAGTTCTATGGGCTAACATGCCATCGACATAAGACACAACGCCCAATACAAGCCCATTAAAAGAAACTCCTAAAGAATCAATTAATATTGCTTGTTTTTCAGTTTGAGAGAACCTTTTTGATTGAACAAAACTTTTTAAGTCATTATTTATTCTTAAAATTCTATCAAACTCAGTAATCGAATCCCTTGCCGAATCAAGACTGCCGTTGGATTTTGCAGATTCGAAAAGAACATCTGCTAACCTTTTTGCGGAAAACTTATGCTTCATAACCTTCCATACTATCTAAGGACTTTTTAATTAATTCAACATTGTCTTCTTTTGATATGTTTTTTTTAATTATTTTTTCTGCAACATGAATAGAGAGGTTCACAACCTCTTCACGGATTTCAGCCATAGCTTTATCTTTTTCAACATTAATTTGTATTTTTGCTTTTTCAAGTTGACCCTCTGCTTCAGACCTTGCTTTCGAGACAATATCCTCTTTCATATTATCAGCAGCTGATTTTGCTTCCCCAACAATAGACTGAGCCTCTGTTCTTGCTTTCATTAAAATTGATTCAGACTCTTGATTTATGTTTTCGAGCTCCTTTCTAGCTTTTTCAGCGGATAGGAGTGATTCTTCAATACTCTTATTCCTCTCATCAAGCATTAAGAGTAAAGGTTTCCAAGCAAATTTGGCTAAAACAGTGAGCAATAAAACAAATGTTAAAACCGTCCAAATAAAAAGACCCGGATCTAATTTGACTAAAGGATTTTGCTCAGATTGTGCTCCATGAGTACCAGTTGACTCATGGAGCGCATTATCCCCTGGAATAGTCCAATATTGATTCATCGTTTACAGAATCAGCATTAAGAATATGAATACTTCAGCAAGAATAGCCACACCCTCTAATAAGAAAAGCGGCAATTGAACTACCCCACTAATCTTATCAGCAGCTTCAGGCTGCCGAGCAATAGCTTCTGCTGCTGCTGCTGCAAATTTTGATATTCCAAGCGCTGCGCCTATTACAACTATTCCTAATCCAATAGGTACTAATAAAGTTCCATCCATTATATACTTCCTTTTTTTATTTTGTTAATGATGTACATTGATAGCCATGCCAACAAACACAGCCGATAATAAAGTAAAAACATATGCTTGAACAAGCACTACTATGATTTCCAAACCTGATATTGCAGCAGCCATTGGTATAGATACAAATGCTACACCTATTCCGGCCGCGGCTGAAAACATTTCTCCAATTATAGCCATAAGCGATAAAAGAGCTAATATTGCAATATGCCCTCCTGTCATATTTGCTGCAAGTCTCATGGTTAGAGCAAATGGTTTTACAAAGAGCCCCATTAGTTCAATCGGAATCAAAATAATATATACTGGCCAAGCTAAGCCATGAGGGACAAGATTTGCCCAATGCTTGATAAAACCATGTTTTTTGACACCTGCGATTATGATAGAGAAAAAAGTGACTGCCGCAAGGCCAGCTGTTACATTAAAGTTTCCAGTTGCCGTTACACCGCCATGAAGCAAATTATTAATTGTTGAATGCGAATCAGTCTTTAAAAGGAACCTATCTAGTAAACCTATGGTATCAAATATTGGAATCATGCCGATACCGTTTGCAAAAAGAATAAAAAAGAAAAATGTTAAAAAAAGAGGCGTCCATGTCATGACCCAATTAGGACCAACATTTGGCGCAGCAATTGTATCTTTCACAAACTCAACTATATACTCTATTAGAGAAACCCAATTAGACTTCTTTTTACCATTACTAGATAAATATTTTCTTATTGGCAGAATCACTACGATTGAAACTATAAACGCTACAAGCCATAACATTAGAACATGTTTCGTAACTGAAAAATCAATACCAAAAAATGAAGGCAACTGTATTATTGGGTGAGTTATATCTGAATTAGAAACATGATGGATAATATTAGGACCAACCTGTTCTAGGACAGTCTGATTACTATGACTGGAGTTGGCAGCTACCATTTTAATATAAATCCGTAATCGTTAATTATTAGTTTTATAGTTAAAGACTAAATAAATACTACATTTAAGGTCGCAAAGGTAAGCATAAAAGCTGTGGGTTTAAAATAAATATCATTGATTATTTAAATACTTTTTTAAATAATGTGCTATGCCTTATCATAAAACTGAGAATTATAACAATCTTGACAGACAACCAAATAAGTGATATCAACTCTTTTTTTTAAAATTTGTTGCTCGTGATAATTGATAAAAACCGATTATTAAGCCCATGAAAAGAGCAATTAAAAACAGCAGTGGAAACGTATTAAAACTATTATCTAAAAAATACCCAAAGATTGATAAAATAATAACGTAAGAAAACAAAGAATGAACTGCAGACATAACTGGAACAGCTTTTTGCAAAACTTTTTGAAAAAAATTCAAAATAAGTTTTTTTAATAAACTCTTATTTTAAACCACTTTGTTCGGTGTTGATGGGCCTGAAGAATCCAAGACCAAGTCGCATTGCCCCTCAAATTGAGCGCCATCTTCAATATGCAATTTTCTGTAACTAATATTCCCTTTTAACTCGCTTGTTTTTTTTAATATAACAGATCCCTCAGATTTCAAATGTCCTACAACTTTCCCACCAAGCACAATACTGGCGCCTGTTACATTGCCGTCAACCATTGCCCCACGAGCTATTCTAATAGATCCTCTAGTTTGAACGTCCCCAAATACTTGTCCATAAACAATTAATCCTTGCTCAAGCTTAATAGAGCCTTTTAGTACGGCATCCGGACCTATCATCGTGTGAACATTTTTAAATTTAGATTTAATCATCACTTTTTTAAAGTTAAGTCTTTTTTAATCAATTCTGGAAAATATATCAGCGGGTCAATCGACCTTCCGCCTTTCCAAATTTCGAAATGCAAATGAGGCCCAGATGAAATGCCTGTATTACCGACTAACCCTATCACATCTCCTTTTTTGACCATATCAAGCCTTGAAACGATGTTTTGTTGGTTATGCCCATAATGAGTTAAGTAATCATCGCCATGGTAAATTATTATTAGATTTCCCATTTTATAAGTCCAACCTGAAAAAACTACCACACCAGCAGAAGTAGATTTAATAGGAGTTCCTTGCTTTGCAACTATATCAATTCCACCATGCAAGTTATCAACATTTGAAAAAGCACCTTCCATCCGCTTGCTTACAAACCCTTCTATCGGAATAACAGATGGAATATTATCAGAGAAAGAAATTAACTGGTCATCAGGGATGATCATTAAGACACTATCAATAATTTCAGGTTTTTCAGAAAAATTAAACTCTGAGCCCAAAGAATTTCTAACAAATTCATCCATTTGGTTTAATCGTTCCAAGTTCTCTGCTAGTTTAAGAACTTTCATTCGTTCATTTACTAAAACGCTATATTTATTATCTAATTCTTCATAATTAGCAATTCGCGGAATAGAAAAGAATAATATTAATGCACTCGTGAAAAAGAATACAACTAATACAACTAATGAAAAGTTTAAAAAAAACTTGTTGAAGCTATAGGACCTTGTTTCAGAATCATCGTCAGGTATAACAACAAGAGTGAGTTTTTTAGCCATAAAAATTATAGTGACTGAAGAAGATCAATAATTCTCTCCAAATCATCATCTGAAAAGTAGGTTATTTCTATCGACCCTCCAACCTGAGCGGGCTTCAATTTTACTTTTGTTCCAAAAATCTCGACCAACTGATTTTCAATTGCGCGAGCAGGAGCCTTATGAATTTTTATTTTTTTTACAACTCTTGTTTTAAGCTTAGGTTTTACAAGTGCTTCAGCTGCTCTAACACTTAACGAATCATTAATAATTTTTTTCCATAAATTTTCCATAGCTGGAACAGATTTTTTCTGAAGTATAGCCCTACCATGGCCAGCAGAAATCTTTCCATTCCGTATGCTTTTACGAATTTCTGGCGGGAGCTTAAGTAGGCGAAGAGCATTAGAAACAGTAGTTCGCTTTTTACCAATTGTTTTAGCGATGTCATCATGGGATAAATTATGCTGACTATTCAAAATCGCGTAACCTTCAGCTTCTTCAATAGGGTTTAAATTCTCTCTTTGAATGTTTTCAATGAGAGCAACTTCCATCATTTCAGACGCATTTTTAATATTAATAACATACGCAGGAACAGAGCGAAGCTTTGCCTTTTTTGCTGCTCGCCACCTTCTTTCTCCAGCAATGATTTCATAAGTCCCGGCATGCTCTCTAACTGTAATCGGGGTGATAATACCTTTCTCTTTAATAGAAGAGCATAATTCATCTAAAGATGTTTCATTAAAGTCTCGTCTTGGTTGGTCAGGATTTGGCTTAATATCTTTTAGTTGTATTTTACTTACACCTGGTGCACTGATGGTTTTTTCACCTTTTTTAGAGTTCGTATTAATTATTGCATTAATACCTTTTCCTAATCTTTTAGATGACACGCTGTAATATCTCCTCTGTAAGACTTAGATAGTTTTTTGCTCCATTTGAGCTCGCGTCATAAAGTAACGCAGGCTTTCCAAAACTGGGCGCTTCACTTAATTTTACATTACGGTAAATTAATGTTTTAAATAATTTTTCTTTAAAATAGCTTTTAACTTCTTGAACTACTTGTTTAGACAAATTCAATCTACTATCATACATTGTCATTAAAACACCACCGATTACAAGTTTTTTATTTAGGTGTCGCTGTACTAATCTAAAGGTGTTTAAAAGTTGACTTAATCCCTCTAAGGCATAGTACTCACACTGTATTGGAATAATAATAGCATGAGAGGAGGTCAAAGCATTAATAGTTAACAACCCCAGGGATGGGGGACAGTCTAAAATTATGACATCATATTTACGTACAATTTTTTTTAACGCTGTTTTTAATTGATATTCCCTAGCCATAATATTTACCAGTTCTATCTCAGCGCCAACTAAATCATTTGTAGAGGGAACAACATCTAAGCAAGGAAATGTCGTTTTTACAATTGCATCAGTAATATCAGTTTCATTTATCAAAACATCATAAATGTTTTTATCTGATTTTTTAGTTAAATCAGATAAACCAATCGTAGCATTTGCTTGAGGGTCTAAATCTACTATCAGCGTTTTTATTTCTGATACAGCTAGACTAAGCCCAACATTGACAGCCGAAGTTGTTTTTCCAACTCCACCTTTTTGATTTATAAATGATAAAACTTTTCCCATGATTAAATAGATAGCGTCTAAATTAATTCTTATTAATTTGCAAAAAAATGTATTTAAGAAAGTATACCGTTAAATAAAAATGAATATGTTATGTTGCTCTAAGCCTTGTCCAAAGTTAAATTTCCGCTCTTAAATCAACATTTAAACAAATATAGATAAAAATTGAAAAATAGTTTAACACCCAGATACATAGTCATCATGGTCCTTCTTGGCTGGTCTTTTTATTCTCTATGGCCATCTATAAAATACCAAAATTTAGATGCAGAAGAAAAAGAGTTGTTAAGAGAGCAAGGAAACTTAGCTCAAATAGAATCTCGTATCATACGTCAAGGACTTGACCTTAAAGGCGGCATGTATATTCTATTAGAAACAGATATTCCCACATTAGTTAAAAGTCTTGCTTCAAATCGTAATGAAAAATTTGATAACCTAATTGAAGAAATAACAAATGAGTTTAAATTAAATAGGGGAGAAAACTTTTTTAATATTTTTCGTGAAAAAATTGCCAATAGTGATATTAAGGTGGTCCGGTATTATCATGAATATGGTTCCAACCTCGAAGATATCATTGCAGCAATTGAAGATGAGACAGAAGATTCAATTAACAGAGTATTAGAAATATTACAAAACAGAATAGATCAGTTTGGTGTTTCTGAACCTACAATCCAAAAGCAAGGTAAATATAGAATTTTAGTTGAACTGGCGGGTATTCAAGATTCTGAAAGAGCTAGAGCACTGTTACAGAGTACCGCTTTACTTGAATTTTATTTAGTTAAAAACATTGCTTCTACAAATGAAATAATTTCTCAGCTAGACAATATTTTGAAAAAGTCAGTTAGCGAAGAAGAATTAGAGATACTTATCTCTGAATCTAAACTTGACAAAAAGCCAACTGACGACTCCAACCAATCAGAAAACAATGTTACAACAGTTGATGAGATTTTTGGAGAAACAACTGACTCTAACTCTGACAATTTGGGCGGAGAATCTGACCTTTCACTTGATTCACCGTTGCAGTCATTAATAGAATTTGTTCAAGGCGATCTGGTTGTGAAATCAAAAAATGTTTACGCTTTAAAAAAGTTATTATCTGAAGAGACAGCCAAACTAAAGCTTAAATCATCTTCAGGACAGTTTGTTTTTGGTAATGACTCTGAATCGCTAGGAGCCTCAGGAGAATATTTCAGACTTTATTACTTAGAAACTGTTCCAGAACTAACTGGCGGTGTTGTGGAAAAAGCAAAGGCAAACTTGGGTAGTCTTGGTGGCGGAAGCGCAGGTTTACCTGTAGTATCACTCGATATGAATAGTGAAGGTTCAAAAACTTGGTCCAGAGTAACAGGTGCAAATATTGGACAGCGCATTGCCATAGTACTTGATAACAAAGTTCATATGGCTCCAAACATTAGAGAAAAAATCCCTGGAGGGAGAACTCAAATTGAAGGGTTTGCTGACATAAATGAAGCTAAGGATATAGCAATTATTTTAAGAGCTGGTGCTCTGCCAGCACCCGTCAACATTATTGAAGAAAGAACTGTCGGCCCAAGTCTAGGAGCAGACTCTATTGCTAGAGGTCAAAAATCTATTCTCATTGGCCTTGGAGTCGTTTTTATTTTTATGCTCATTTACTATAGAGCGGCAGGGGCGATTGCAAATTTCGCATTGATTTGGAATATTGTTCTTATTTTAGCTGTATTAGCATCATTAGGCGCGACATTAACTTTACCTGGCATTGCAGGATTAATCCTTACAGTAGGAATGTGCATTGATTCTAATGTTATTATTTTTGAAAGAATACGCGAAGAACTACGCAAAGGTAAGACACCTAAGTCAGCTATAGAAGCGGGATATAATAGAGCTATTACAACTATAATTGATGCAAACTTAACTACTGTTATTGCTTCATTAGTATTATACCAATTCGGAACTGGTCCCATTAAAGGATTTGCTACGGTACTTTTCTGGGGGATATTAATAAGTATGTTTACTGCTGTTTATGTTACACGAACTATTTTTTATACAATAACCAAAAAATCAATCAAAACTTTAAGTATATAAATGCAGATTATTAAAAACTCAAATATTGATTTCATCAATAATTCAAAATTAACTGTTTTACTTTCTAGTGCATTAGTTTTAGCAGGAATTTTTTCATTAATAATAAATAATGGACCAAAGTTAAGTATCGACTTTAAAGGAGGGACATTAATAGCAGTTAAATATACCAAACCAGTCAATATTAACGAATTTAGGTCTAAATTAAGCGATATTAATATTAATGGCCAAAAATTTGATTTTGGCTCATCTGAAATAAAACACTTTGGTAATACTTCTAGCGTCGCTTTGAGAATTGCTGAACTTGAAAACGAGCCAGAAAATTTTTCTAGAGATGTAATTGAAGTTTTAAAAACAATCTACCCAAATTCACTTCCAGAAGACAAAAAAGACTTCGTCTTATCAAAAGATAAAATTAGTCCTAAAGTCGGTTCTGAGCTTAGCGCGAAAGCAATTATGGCAATTATTTACGCTCTGTCTTTAATACTTATATATATATCTTTGAGATTTGAATTCATTTTTGCTATTGGAGCTATAGCTGCAATAGCTCATGATGTAATTATTACTCTGGGCATTTTTTCAATACTTGGTTATGAAATTTCACTATCAGTTATTGCAGCTTTTCTTACAATTGTTGGCTATTCACTCAATGACACAATTGTGATATTTGATAGAATCCGAGAGAACCTAAAAACTCTAAAAAGAGGATCCATTATTGATACTGTCAACAGAAGTATCAATGAATCTTTAAGCCGTACTATTGTCACTTCTATGACTACCTTATTTGTGGTCCTTGTACTTTATTTCTTTGGCGGTGAAGTAATACACTCTTTCTCCTTTGCATTGATTATTGGAGTGCTGGTTGGAACTTATTCTAGTATATTTGTTGCAAGTCTAATTGTAGTTTATATGCAACCGAAGTCTTAAAACGACAACCGCTAACCAACTTCATAAATTTCTTAGCTTTTTTTATACGCCACAAGCTTTCCTACTTAACGTAATTTATAATTCTAAAAATATATCGTGTTAGAATTTTTGTTGAACTGCAAAATGCAAGTTAAAATTCTTATTAAATTTCTTATTTTTAAATCCCCAACCTAAATCTATTCTAACAGATTGAAGAATCGGTACCGGCAATCTAATTCCAAACCCTGCTCCTCCAAGTATAGTATCTCTGGATATAGATTCCCAATTCTTGTTAATAGCTCCGATATCAGCAAATGCAACAATACCTATGCCCTTTTTGAAGCCAAACCAAGCTCCATTCTTATTAAAAAAAAGCTTTCTTAATTCAAAACTTGAGAATAGGAACTCATGCCCAAAACGATAATTATTAAAAGATTCATTTTTATCAGGCAGATTCCAACCTCTAATATTATAAGAATTACCAAAATAGTTTAACCATACATCATTTTTATGACCAATTTTTCTTTGTATTGTTGTGTTCAATCCTAAAACTATATTTTTAAATGCAGGTAGGAAAAAACTATAAGATTGATTCCATACAATAAACTTATTATTGCCTAACATTGGAATAATTGATTGTATAATTCTAGAACCTTTTGTTGGGTTCCAAAAAATGTCTCTAGTATCTATCTCTATTTTTAACTCTGGGATAAAGAACTTGTAGGCCAATGTATTTATACTGTTTGTAAAACTTTTATTAATCAAAGCAGGAGAAAACCTTAGCTTTATTTTTTCTCCGTACCATTTTCCAATGCTTATTTTTATGCTACTTATATTTATACTTCTATCTAAAAAAAGGTGATCATATGAATTTTTTTCTAAATAAGTGGATATTGAAATATGATCACCAAACAACCATGGATCACTGAATAATAATTGGATTTTTTGTTGACCACCAAAACCTGCAAAAACTTCAAGAGTTCGATTTCTACCTTGCAAGTTTTTAATCATTAATAGAGAATTTAATGACCATCCTTTTTCTTCATCATAACTAGGAAATAATAGTGGCGGAGTTTTATTTATTGATTCAACCATAATATATTGTAGGATTGCATCACCATTTTCAAGAGGAACTAAACGCCATACGACATCTTCAAAAAGACCCAAATTAAATATTCGATTTCTATCAAGGGTTGCAATGCTTGAATCTATGTGGACATCCAAAGAATGATGGATTTCCCTCTCCACAACATATTGCAAAGTTTTATCCAAACCAATAACATCAATATTTGTTATTTTTGGTTTATAATTAGCAGAAAAAACAATTGAGCTAAGTATTAAATATAATAATAAAAAAAGGCCTGTCATCGCAGGCCTTTCAGTATAATCATTTCTAAATTTCAAAAATTTACAGGTCAATACCATCCATCATTAAACGCTTCTTATATTCGATGCCCTGCTGAGAATAAACATCTTCAATCGCTTTATTAAGCTTATCTGCAATGGTTAAACCATCAACTTCGACTTTAACATTTCGTTCATCTAGTTTTCTTACTCTAAAGATTGAATTTTCATCTCCATAATTATGCCAAACTCCGTCATATTCCTTTGGGGTACCATATTCCATGAGGACTTTATGTTTAATAACATCTTCAGCTGTAAGCTGCGGGAAACCAGTATCTTTCAATTTTATTTTTTTAACAACACTTTCAAGTATGTAATGCGAATCACTATTGTTAGTTGTACTGTACACATAATCAATATTAACAAAACCCAGAGTAATTCTTTCTATTGTTAAACGCGTCACATAGTTAAACTCAACAGTCGCTCTCTTGATTGGTAAGACTATACCATCTTTTGTCGTACGAGATTCATCCGTATAGACAACCTCAACAGTGGTGTCTGGAACAATCGTTAATACTGCCGGCAAACTTGTTGACCACGGAGCAAGCAACTCGTCCCTAAATACCCAGCCATCAGGTAACCTTTTTACAGGTATGACTGACTCTATCTTATTGCGACTAATGGGTGGTAAAATTTTAGGCATCTCCATAATTGGAGCTTCTTCCTGGACCATCTGTTTGGATGCTTTATTCTTAGAATCAGAATCTTTTTCCTTACCACCAAACAATTGGTCTTCTGCCTTTAAAGAAGAAAAAGGATACAAAAGTAATGCAGAAGCGGCTAATATGAATATTTTATGTTTTAATTTCATTTTTTATATATTTAATAAATTTCTTCACAGAATTTAAAACATTTAATGAATACGCAAAGACAAAAAAAAAGCCCTCATATGAGGGCTTTTTTTAAGAACATATTCTATTTCTTACGACCTCTGGCCATTGGTGATCTTGAGACATCACCATCTTTATCAATAAAATATAGAAAACCAGACTCTCTGGTAACACCAGCTGTAGAAACTTTTTCAGCATTCCCACCGCCCTTACCAGCACGAGCCATTTGCGAACGAGATACATCGCCTTCTTTATCAAGATAGTATAGGTATCCTTTTTCTTTAGATACACCTGTATTTTTTACTTTTTCAGCCATTAAAGCCTCCGATTATTATTTGATTTGTTTTTTATGGTAGTGGTTAGAGTAAAATCTCACTCCCTCTGCCTATTAATAGTACGAAATTTTAAAGGTTCATGTCAAGATTTTTATCGAGGAGACCTCGTCGAGAAAATAAGCTAATATTTCATTCGAAAAAGTCTAATTCATAAAGTAATTTAAGGCATCAAATTTTTTCGATATTATGCCCCGGTAGCTCAGCTGGATAGAGCATCGGATTTCTAATCCGGAGGCCACAGGTTCGAATCCTGTCCGGGGTACTATCTAAAAAGACTTTTTATTTTATATTCTTCTCAAATACTTTTTGTAATTCCACTTTAAAAATCAAAACACTATTTGCAGGAATGTTATTATTTGGTCTTGGACCATACGCTAGTCTAGGGTGGATAAAAAACTCATACTCAGAGCCTTCATTCATTAATTGGATACCTTCTGTCCATCCCTTGATTACCCTGTTCAATCTAGTAACGAAAGGTTCCCCTTTTTCATAAGAGCTGTCAAAAATTGTACCGTCCACTAATTTCCCTTCATAATTGACTCTTACTTGATCAGAAGAAGAGTCTGGAGACTTACCCTCTCCTTTTCTTACGATTCGATATTGAAGTCCTGATTTTGTTTCTAATATATCCTTATTTTGATCTTTATTATCCTTCAAAAAATTTTCTGCTTTTTCTAATGCTTTTTTAGATTCAGCTTGCTGTTTTACTCGCATACGATCTTGCATTGTTTTAAAAAGTTGCTTTCTTTCATTGGTAGTTAATAGATGTGTTTTCTTTTCATAACCCTTTTTAAATCCTCCTAAAAAAGCATCATAGTTAATATCTATACCTTGAGTAATTAAGTTATCTCCAATATCTGCTCCAATGGAGTAGCTTATTGAATCAACACTATCAACGATGTTTATTGCAATATCTTGATTTTGGTCAACACCACCACTACTACAAGATGTATAAAATATCAAAAAAGTCATTAAAATAAATGGATTCATGTAAAATTTATTTTTCATTGGATTCTTTCTGTTAAGGAGTTTATTTTTTAAAAATGAACTATTAATTATTTATTGTTATTGTTCAGAATTAGCATAATTAATCCCGCAAAAACTATAATAATGGCAAGCCAATCAATTAGACTCAAACTGGAAAATAAAGCTACAATTAGGCGTAAAGCCAAGATTGCACATCCCCCTAGGATTAATATCCACGGAAGTTTTTCATTATAATCACTCATATTTTCATTTTGTAAATTTATTATATGACAAATTAGTATAATAAATTAGTTTAAATAAGTTAAAGAATGCGTAAAAATATAAATAAACTTAATGCAACCTTTTCAATCCGATCTTTCGAAGGTGGATATGATAAAAACTTTTCTTATATACTTACTTGCTTAAAGACTACGAAGTCAATAATTATTGATGCTAGTTTACACCCAAGCATTTTAGAACTTTCTCAAGGCGATAAACCATCAGCCATTTTTATAACACATTCGCATCATGATCATGTAAAATACATTAAAAGTTTTATTGATCTCTATCCCGAGATAAAAATAGTCGGCCACCCTGAATCAAAATTTAATATTAGTGGAAATAATTATTTTCCTTCAATGCATAATTCAACGGTCAAAGTAGGAAAATTAAATATTAAAATATTGCACACCCCTGGGCACTACTTTGATTCTATCTGCTTTCATTTAGAAAATATAATTTTTACAGGAGATACAATGTTTGTTGGAAGGACTGGAAGAACGGTAAGCAATGGCAGCAATGTGAAGGATTTATATAATTCAATTTATAAAACCATACTCACCTTACCTCAAAGTACGATTATCTATCCAGGCCATAACTATGGCAAAGTACCAAGCATTAGCATTCGAAAAAATATTGAAATTAGTCCACTACTACAAGCCAAGGATAAAAATGACTTTGAAAATAGAATGAAGGATTATGAAAAAAATAGATAAGATTTAAAGCTATGACTCGATAAAAAATCAATTTTAGAATGGTCGTGACTTAATTATTTAATTACTTTTCTGAATTAAAATCTAAAGAGATTGAATTTACGCAGTACCTTAATCCAGAAGGCTGAGGGCCATCATTAAATACATGTCCTAAATGCCCCCCACAGTTTTCACATGTAATTTCTATACGCTTCATACCAAATGTATTATCCGCTGTCTCTTCAATTTTGTCAGGCAGAGCTTCATAAAACGCAGGCCAACCGCATCCAGAATCATACTTTGTATCAGAAGAAAATAATTCAGTACCGCAACCAGCGCATTTATACATGCCTTCTTTATCAAACTTATCATACTCGCCCGTAAAAGGTTTTTCAGTTCCCTTTTCCCTTAATATATGAAATTCCTCTGGTGTTAATTTTTTTTCCCATTCCTGTTCAGTAACATATTTGTCTTTACCCTTTTTTAATTTCATTCCGTTTTCATCTAACCTTTCATTTAAAAGACTAATTAATTGATTTAAATTTTTAATACTATTTATTTCATCCCTAGAAATTATCTCATTTAACTCCACACCGTCACGAATTATTATAGTTGGAAACTTTAAATTACTTAACTCTTTTTCCAAAGCCGAGACCTTATCTTTATATGTAAATGTCGATTTGATTGGTAAAGAATTAATATAGTCTGACCATCTTTTTTTTTTCGTAAATGTACCATACGACATAGCACAAAGATTACAGTCGTAAGTTCCGGGACTGACTATTTTATGAGCAAAATCAATCATTTCATTAACTAAACCACTTTTAGCATTATAAATAAAAATTAATTCTTTATCCCCTACTGAAAAAATTGTTGAAGACAATAAAAGCATTGATATATATAATTTATATTTCATTTATTTATAATAGTTAATAGTTGAAGATATTGTCATTCCAATCGATAAAAAAAAAGCAGGCCCTGTTATTTCATCCGGTATATCAAAAGCTGCATTTATACTAAAAATAACTCCCGTAATAACTGTCATCCAAAATATCATTACGAATAGTATCTTTGGTGTTATTTTCATTTATCTGAAAGAAAGTTAAAAATGAGTAGACCAAATTATTAAATAGTAATATACCAAAAACCCGATTATGGAAATAATTGACATCCGAATTAAATATTTTTTCACGTAATTTTTTGAAGTTGTCTTTAAGAATAAATTTTTAGTATAAACATTTAATATGACTAATCGCTTGGTATTTATATTTGGCCACAAACTAAAACCATAAACTAAAAACCTACAAATTAAAAAAAGACTTTTTCTTTATAAAGATAAGCATATCTAAGCATTTATTATCAACGATATATTCGATTTAATTATCAAAATAATCATAATGTTTACCATCTGTTTGAACATCATTTGAATATTTCTCTTCTTTCTCAAGTTTTCCATTTTCAAACCAGTAAATGAATTTCCCATTTTTTTTATCATTTTTATATACTTCTTCTTGAGATTTTTGCCCATTCTCAAACCATTTAATGAGTTTCCCATGCTTTTTATCTTTTACATAATTCTCAATCCGCTTCTTCGACCCATTTTCATGATAGTATGTCCATGTTCCATTTTTCTTTCCAAGTTTGTAATTACCTTCTTTAATTTTTCGACCTTTTGGTCCCCACCAAACCCATAAACCATCTTTTTCATCTAATTTAAAACTTTTCATAGCCGTCTTAATTCCATCGCCGTTCCATAATGTAGTTTTACCAAAGAGCTCTCCATCTTTCCATTGACTGTCTTCAATTTTTTTTCCTGCATCATTGAAGCTCATCCATAAGCCATGTTTTTGCCCTGCTCTGTAACTTCCCTCTTTAATTTTTTCTCCATTTTGATCTAGCCATAACCACAATCCATTTTCGACACCTCTTTTCCAACTTTCTTCACGATTTTTATTACCATTAGTTTCGAAATAATAGATCGACTTGCCATCTTTAAAATCATTCTTATATGATATAACACTTTCCTTTTTACCACTTTCATTAAAATAATTCCATTTACCAACTTTTTTACCTTTTTTATAAAACTCCTCTTTCTCTTTTTTACTATTTGAGTACCAGGCCGTCCATTTCCCTTCCCGCTTATCATTAATGTATATTTCTTCTTTAGATTTATTACCGTTCGCATGATAATAACTAACTGAACCAGTTTTCTTTCCTTTTATATATCTTTCTGATTTTTTTTTATTTCCTTTATCATCGTAATAAGTCCATTCTCCATTTTTTTGGTCTAGCAAATATGATTCTTCTCTATCTGTCTTACCATCTTCATTCCAGAATGTCCAGTCACCATGCATTTTACCATTTTTTAATTCTCCAGTGAGTTTTCTTCCCTTATTTCTATAGTTATCAAAGACTCTACCAGAGAATGGTTTTTTTGAACCATATACATACTTTACACCCTTTTTATCTATTAACTCTTTCCACATTACTCTTTTTTGCTGTGAGAAAAGTGAAGATATTGACAAAGCAAGAATAATTGCATTTCTTAAAAAGAAGTTGTTCATTTGTATTCCCTGATTAGATATTAATTTCTGATGAAGGACATTATTTCATCATTATTGATATAATAAAATTTATAAGTGCCTATTGTTGTTAAAATAATTTTGTGATTTTTTTGCATGCGGCTATTAAAAGCTATTTCCTCACCAAACTCCCATAATAGTGAACCTGCTGGATAGTTAATATCATCATTTTTTATTTTTCCAGGATACTGGGTATATTCTAATTGCTTATCTGAAAAAAACTCTAAAGAGCCTTCTTCATATAAATTAGGCCATAATCCTGCAACCATCCTAGCCTGCCCAATGAAGATACGATGTATAATAGCCTTACGGGATGTCAAATTATTATTCAACAGCAATCTATCAATTAAATGAATTTGTTGCGCAGTAGAAATAAGTATTAATCTTAAATGCTGCTTATAAGTGAGATTATAATTTTCAACAATATGTCCTGAAAATACCGTACTAACCAATGTGACTTGATAAGTAAGTGCATTAGCTATTTCATCAATATTGGATTTTATTTTAAATAATTCCATATATTAAAATTGTTTATAATTATAATTATACTACTAAAAAAATATACATCTAAATTGAATAGTTTAACAGAATCTATAAAAGTTTTATTTCTGATGAAATCGTTCTTTAATCATAAGGCCATCCTTATAAAATCTCTCGCTTATTTTTAAACCTTCATAAGACCAAGTGATCCATATGCCATCAATTTTTCCAGCATCGAATGTAATCATTTTACTTTTGTTACCATTATTATGCCACCAAGTTTTTCTACTATTCAGCCCATTAGCATCATATTCAACTTTATAACTAATATTACCATTTTTGTAATAAGAAGTGCTCTCTTTTAAAATAATTTCTGATGATGTCTCTTTATAAGTGTATATACTCTTTGGTATCCTGTTATCATAAAAATCATGAGCAAGCCTCAAATTATTTCCCTGTAAAAAAGTTAAGATAAAAAAAACAAAAAATTTATTCATTCTTGACCTCTATTTTTATTTCGTTGATAATTTGAAAAATTTATAGCAGAAATTATAACTTTATTATTTAATGCTTTTTTAAAATTAGAATTAAAGAGTCCTATCTTAATTGATTCCATCCATGACATATCATGAATATTTTTTATTCTTTGCCGGTGTTTTTGTTTTATTAGTATCTGTGCATTGTTACCTATTAAAACAAAAAGCCCCTGAAGAAATCTAGGGGCTTTTTTTTAAAATCAATTTGTTTTTGTCTATTACTCGATTCGAATGTAACCGGCTTTTGGATGCCAGGTAAATATTTTGGACTCTCCAAAAAACTTACATTTAGAAATAACAAACTCATATGTATTAGGTTTGCCTTTACTTACTTGGTATGACATACTTTTTGTTGAAGCAAAGCCAGTCTCGAGCGAAGGTTCATAACCAGCAGTGAGTACGACTCTTTTTTCATCAAGAAGTTTCCTCGAGGAATTCCTTTCTAAAAGAAAGCCTTCTAGGTAATCTAAGGGTTTATTTGTGAGATTAGTTAATTGAACATTAACTACAATTCTTTTCTCATCAACATATCTAGGTGTCACTGTTATTTCAAAAGGCCTGCCATCTTGAGAGAAGACGAACCCGATAAGCACAATGAAAGCAATTATTTGTGTACGCATGCTGGATATTATTAGAAATATTTAAAAATCAAAAGCGAAAGATTCAAATGATTGATTTTTATTTTTAAGGTATAAATCATTAAAAATAACATTATTTATATTCTGCAATTAATACTTTTATGTTCGTACTTCCAATATTTTCAACCTGATGTCTAACTACATTATCTGAAAAAGAAACTGCACCATCCTGGAATGATCGTTCGCTAATAGAACCATCTGCTCCTACTACTTTTACAATCCCTCCGTTTATTATATAGGCAGTATTTGGACCATGCTCATGCACTTTATCACTTTTACCTGCAGCAAATGAAGCTAAATATATTTTAATTTTTTCATCTTCATGAACTACCTCATAAATTTCGGGAGATACTTTTTGAGGAGCAAAGCTTTCATCAGTATTAAAAGATGGCATAGAGCCTAATTTTTTATGTTCAATCAAAATAATGTTAATTTCTTCTGATCCAATATTTTTAACTTGATGACGAACACCCTGCCCGTTGTGTCCTGTAAATCCCCCAGGAATTTGTCTTTCATTTATTGTACCATCTGGCATTGTGACCTGAGCTTTACCACCGTCTAAGAGGTGAAATGTAAATGGGTAGTGATCATGCATACTGTCACTCTGCCCAGGTGCAAAACTAACTTTCATGACTTTTACTGTTTCATTATCTAATAGAACCTCATAGACATCAGGAGAAACCTTCTCTGGTAATAACATTTTTGGTTTTGATCCAGAACATGAAATAAAAAATAAAACTAAAATAGCTGATAAATATTTATACATAAAACCTCCAATAATTATCTAAAATGTGAAGTTCAAAAAAAGTAGAATTTTCTTTAATTTTATTCCTAAAGAATAATCATTATAAAAATGTTAATCTATACTTTTTATGCAAGCATCATTATTATACTTAACCGAATTAACTATTTTTGAAACTTTGTGATATTGAATTCCATCTATGGACAATTTATACGAGTTCTTAAATTCAATACTATCATCTAGATATGTTAAGATACTTGAATTATTTAATATTAAAGGCATTCTATGGTGAAGTGTTTTTAGGTGACTAAAAGAATTCTGTGTGACTATAGTGAATGAGTTCACATTTCCCCAACGAGTCCATAGGCCAGCTAAAGGCAAAACAGATTGATTTGAATGTATGTACATAGGTTGCTTTCCATTTTGTGTATTTACCCACTCATAATATCCACTAGCGACGACTATGCACCTATGATTTTTCACTAAACCTTTAAAACTAGGTTTATCATTTAGAGTTTCCAACCGAGCATTAATTAAATTAGATGCATACTTTTTATCTTTAGACCATGAAGGAATCAAACCCCAATGCATATTTTCTAATTTCATACCACTAGAAGCAACCCTTAAAATCGGAGCAAGCTGAGTAGGGCAGATATTGTAACTGGGTTTAAGTGTATTTGGTTCATTAAGCTCAATTTCTGAACCAAAAAACTCGATTATTTCTTCCTTAGTGTTTTTATTTACGTATCTACCACACACTTTGATTCCATGGCTAAGTTTTAAACAAAAAACCCCGCTTAAAGCGGGGTTTTAAAAATTAAACATTCAACATTAAATTGAATTATCTTTCGAATCTTTTTTGTCTTGAATTGATGCTTTGTAATATGTTTCGTTGTTCAAAAAATTTACAATTTTCTTTGAATTAATTTTCTTATCATCATAAACCACCTCAGCTGTACCAGAGGCAAAATCTACCTTACACTCTTCTACACCTTTTATATTTTGAACAACTTTGGATACTTTTCCTGCACAACTGTATGCGCACTTCATACCATCAATTTTTAAATTAACTTTATTACCTTCAGCAAATAAGAATGAGAATAATAATATGGGTAATAACAGATTTTTCATAATTAACTCCTAAGTGTTTATAAAATATATGATTCTCAAGTAGAACTTATCCAACATTATTTTCTAATCGATTGATAACTCTTCAGCAATTGGCAAGACAGGTTTAGACTTATTTTTGTTTTTTTCATATTCATTTATAATAAAACCAAAAAGAATAACACCCGCTATATAAAAAGCAGCCGTTATTGAAAATATTTCATAATATCTGAAGTCCAGTAGTCTTAGCCATTCAAATATTTTGGCACTAATGAACCATGAAGCGCTCCATAAACTTGAACTTAATGCACTAATTAATTCTTGATTTTTTTTACCCACAAAGTTCATCATTAGCTCATTAGAAGCAGGGTGAGCCATATGCATTAAAGGTTGCCTCAATATATAAGCTGAAATAGCGACAAATAAAGCATAGCTATGATTCGCGTATAATTCTGTCAGCGACATAATGATTAAAAATATTATAGCAAAGCTTTGGACAACAACAATTGTTGCCCAATAACCATATTTTTTTCTCAGAGTTGGGACTAATAAAGAAAATATAAAAACTAAAATAGCTGTGATACTACCTAGCAAACTAAAATTGCTTGAACTAAGACCAAAAACTGAATTAAAAAATAAATTAACAAATGGTATTGTTAATCCAGCTCCAATGGAAATAAGAATCAAAGGCGAAAGTGCTCTAAATATTATTTTCCAATCATAATTTTTATGTAATGAAAAAATACCACTTTTTTTTATCGGTTTACCCTCTCCACTTTCATCAATTTTCATTGCAAAAGAATAAGATGATAATCCAATTATTGTAATAATCCATAAAATATTGTATTCTGAAAATGAAAATTTATTGTCAACTATTTCTAAACTAGAAATCCAATCGAGACCAGATATCATCAAGCCTGAAAAAATCGTCGAAAGAGACCATGTCGATGCGCTTAGCGATAAAGCTTCAGTGCTATTCTTTTCAGATGTACTTCTAATAATAAATGGCAATGAACATACTCGCATTACCATCATGCCTATTCCCCAAAGGATGAATGCTAGCTGAATTAAAGGTATAATAGACAGTCTAATTGACTCAATAATCATTATACTAGTTAGAGGTACCGCTATTGAAGACAAAACAAAGAAAGGTTTTAATTTTTTCCCTCTGATATATATGCCTAGTGGTAAGGCAAAGGTAAGCGCGCCAACAAATCGCAAGGAATTAAAAGAAGCAATCTCAGGATCAGAGAAACCCTTCTTTCTTAAATAAATGTTAAGGATTAGGATAAACGCGACATGAATAAGGCTTAAGCTAAATTCTAAAAAAAATAATAGATGTACATTTTTAGGAAGATTTTTATAACTAGCAAAAATTTTGAAAATAGAGGATTTAATATTTATTCTTCTTCTAAAATTGTTAATATCACTTAAATAACGAACTTAGTTCAATAATATAATCTCAAGACTGTTTCAGCGACACAACCGAATCGTTTTCTTCCTTCAACCTCTATACTAACTTCATTCACTAGCTCAATATTATTTTTTTTTGGAGTCAAATTAGTAATCTTTACTCTTCCTCTTATTTTCGAGCCTGACTTTACAGGATATGGAAAGCGGACTTGATTTAATCCACAATTAACGATCATTTTTAATCCGGGGTGGATACTTTCAAAGTCAAAATTTTCTGTTAATTTTGGAATTAGTGACAAAGTCAAAAACCCATGGGCTATTGTTGATTTAAATGGCGATTCAATCTTGGCTTTTTCGACATCCGTGTGAATCCACTGATTGTCTCCTGTTAAATCCGCAAACCTATTTATTTGATCTTGATTTACCGTTTCCCATTGCCCCACTAAAATCTCTTCCCCTACTCGGTTTTTAATTTTATCGTAGGCCTTTTTAATATTTTCATTTGAAATAGGCTCTTTTTTCTTAAAAATATTTGATTTATCAATCGATGGTAAATTGAGCATCCAAGGGTTATTCAAAGTGTTACTGATACTACTATTCAATTTTTGAGATAATGCTTTGAATTTTGGTTCAATCATAACGCGGTAACGATCTGTATTATCTTTTAAATCTGCTCTTTTTTCTTTTATAAACTCGAATACATCAACCATCATTATTCTCTAAAATTATTATCGCTCAAATTAAAAATTGTTTTCTCTAATAAAGAGAACTAATTAACCCTTTTTAAAATTTTATTACATAAAACTATTTATATTAGATATATATCTATCTTTTTGATTATTTAAATCGTTAAGATTGCTCTTCATATCTAAAATAATCCAAAATGCACCATTGAATTTTTTACCACCAGCCAAGAAATTTCCACCAGATAGAACCAATACCAAGCCAGACAACTATGTGGTATATTGAAACTATAAATCCAATCTTAAACCATGCAGATGGCATGACATAGCCATTCCCAAAATAAATAATCATTGGCCCAGTTGAATAATTAGTTAGACAACCACTCAAGTTAGAAAAATATGCAATTAAACAGATTATAATTATTGGTTCAAACCCCAAGTTATGTACAATTAAAAACATTGCACCAGATAATGCAACAATATGAGCTGTTAACATTGAAAATAAATACATTGAATAGAAATAAATAAGTGCTAAGGATAGTGTGATTAAAATTGGAGAAAAATCTAATAAACTATTTTCAAGTATTCCAGAAAACCAAAAAATAAACCCAGCTTCTTTTAAACTTGTTGCTATCGTTAATAGTCCGCCTAGCCAGATTAGAGTATCCCAGGCTTTATGATTTTTTACCATGTTATCCCAGGAGACTACTTTGAAAAATAGAATCAACATAAGTCCACTTAGAGCTACTATCGTAGTACCAAAGCCATGAAAACTTTTACTCAACCATAAAAAAACCATCAGAACCATTATAATTCCAGTGATTATCTCAGCTCTAGTCCAAGAACCAAGCGTTTGGAGCTCTTTATTTATTCTAATCCGAACTGGTTCGATTGATTCAATACTTGGAGGAGACAAATACTTCATTAATAATGGTAACCCAGCTAACCCAATTAGTCCTGGGACTATAGCTCCTAACGCCCATTTTAGCCAGCCAAATTCAATTTCAAAAACCTCTAAAGCTGCTCTGGATACTAGAGGATTTGCTGCCATTCCAGTCAAAAACATAGCAGCCGTGATTAAGTTTGCGTGAGCTCCAACTAGATTGAGATACTGCCCTGCTTTTCGAGGGTTACTATTTGGTGAAGATCCTAGCGTCCTTGAAATCGAGTCAACGATTGGTGCCAATATACCACCTCCCCTTGCTGTATTTGAAGGCACAACTGGCCCTAAAATAAGCTCAGCACAACATATAGCATAACCTAAACCAGTGATAGACCGGCCAAGATAATATATACTTAGAAGGGATATTCTGTTACCTAGTCCTGAGTTAATTATTGCACCAGCAATCAAAAATGCAATTACGACAAGCCATGTTGTTGAATCACTATAGCCTTTCAAAGCAGACTTTAAAGGCATTAATCCGGTTAAAACAGAAAAAGTTAAACCGGTTAGGACACTCACCGCTGTCGGAATAGATTGCAATAAAATCGAAAAAATGACAGAAACAAAAACGATAAACACGCGATAGCCATTTATATCTAATTCTTCAGGTGGTTTTAAAAACCAAAAAACAAATATTAGTATTAAAGGATAAAATTTCTTCAGATCATATTGGCGCATTGTCGAATATACCGTAAAAAGAAAAAAGCCACAAAAAGGTTAACGAATAATGATATTTCCCATTTCTAAATATTATAATCTTAACTCTTTAAAAGAGCATTTTAATGAAGAGTAATTAAAAGATTTGTTTAAAGGAGGTTTAAATATGCTGGCTATGATTCGAATTCATCTCTAATTAATTCAGCCCAAATAATTAAACGCTCTTCTGTTAATTCTTCTTCATTATCATTATCCAATCCAAGACCAAGAAAATCATCGCCATCTAAAGCTAAGGAATGCTCAAATTCATAACCCTCTGTTGGCCAACGACCAATTAATGTTCCACCATTACCAATAAAAGGTTTCGCGAGTAATCCGATAGCATCTAAGAAATTATCGCTGTAGCCTACTTGATCTCCGCATCCAAAAAAAGCAGCTTTAACATTTGAAAAATCTAATTTTTTATACTCTTCGTATATTGCATCCCAATCGTCTTGCAGTTCCCCAATGTGCCAAGTCGGACAACCTACTAATAGTTTTTTATATTCCAACATTTTTGAAGGTGGTGTATCAACAATATTATACAAATCTAACTGACAGCGTTATGACTTTAAATAATCAGCAAGAAAGTTTGTCGCTTCTTCTTGATTCCCAGTATTACTACCCCAAAATAAACCTATTTTTTCCATTTTTTATCCTTTAAATATTTAAAAAAACAAAACGGGTCCCATTCATAGTTTTGGAACCAATTTTAAGTATTACTTATAATTTAGAACAGAACCCATTTGTTTTTATTTTTGTATTTTAATAACCAATAGGTGAATATACACATATTGATATTTAGTCTCAATATCAATTATTAAAACAATGCAATTAATTTTTATAATGTGAAAATTTGAATAGTAACTCTATTTGTATTAATTACTAAATTAGTTCTCTCTTTTTATGCATAAGAAAAATAACATAAAAAACATCTTGCAAGGACTTTGCCAAATTACGTTATCATTTCTACTCCTTTCTGGTAGTCTTCATATTTCTGAGCATGACCACACAAAAGAAGAAGGATACAGTATCTGTAACCCTGAATGTAACTCATCAGATCACCATGTTTTAAAGGCTGATTGCGATAAGTGTACAAGAAATCAGAATAACCAGAAAATATATAATGACACATATAAAATCAATACCTATGTAAAAACAAAAAATTCGTATTATTTTGATGAGCATGTTTTCAAAAATCTTTTAAACCAATTAAATATCCCCTCAAGGGCACCCCCCTCATCCTTTAACTAAAAACAGTATTACACTCGTACTAATAAATTAGTACAATTCTATTTTAAAATTTTAAAGGAGCATTTTATGCAAACACTATTCTTACGTTCATTAAAAGCGTATACTATTTTTTCACTTACATGTGCCATGTTATTTATAACTGGTTGTGAAGACGACGACCATGATAACAACGATGACGGACATACCGATGCAGATGGTTTCATTTTAGAGAATGAAAGCGGAACTGAAGTTTATAGAGAGTTTGAAGGCGCCGTAACTGGTTCTGTCGCTTTAAGTGTCGGCGACACTCTTGAATTATCTGTCCATTTTCTTGATCATGATGGAAATGAAATTGAACATGATGAGGAAGAAGAAGAGGAAGAAGGACACGAAGAAGGCGAACTCGAGGTATCTGGTTCTGATGCAAGTATTGCTATAGTCGAAGTAGAACATGAAGAAGAAGACCACGATCATGATCATGAAGAAGAACATGGAGCTGCTTTACACATTATTGGGGTGAGCTCAGGAAGCACTAGCTTTCAAATCCAATTAATGCACGATGGTCATGCAGACTACACCTCTACAAATAACGTAACAGTAACTGTTAATTAATCGTAGTAATTAGACAAGAAGCTGCCTAGATCAATGTCTGGGCAGCTTTTAGTTTTTTTATGATACTCCTTCTTTTCGTGCGTTATCTACCTCTATATATAGCTCTATTTTTTATCAACTCACTTTCTGCTCAAGAAGTAGCATCAATTAAAGGAGTAATATTTGACAATAGTAATCTGAAACCTATATCTGGTGCTAATGTTTATATTGTAGATAGTGATCTTGGTACAGTCTCCAGTGAATTAGGAACTTTTTCACTCTCTTTAGATAATTTAAAGAAAAATGAAATAAAGATTTCGATGATTGGGTTCAAGGATACAACCTTATTTGTAAGTCACAAAAATATAAAGAATAAATACAAAGTTTTTTTGACTCCTAAAACAATCCAAATGAGCGGAGTAACAGTCCATTCACATGAAGAGAGCAATAAGAATAAAGCCCCATCTTCAATATCGATGATTGGTAGTAGATTGAAAAAAAACATTAATAGCGACCTTGCGACCACTCTGACTGGGGAGTCTGGTGTTGCGATGAGATCATCCGGGCAAGCAACCCAAAGACCTATTCTAAGAGGATACTCAGGGGATAGATTCCTAATTACCTCTGATGGTTTTGAACTTGGTGATTTATCTAACACTACTGCCGACCACGCGGTGAGCATGGAAATTTCTTCTGCAGAAGGTATAGAAGTAATGCGAGGACCAGAGACCTTAGCCTATGGGTCAAACACTATTGCTGGTATAATTAACATACTATCTCCAATGAATAGTCAAAAAAAGATAGAACGAGCTTTATATAATGTATTTTTTGGACATGAGAGCTCGAACCAGTCAAAGCTTTTAGGAACAAATATTAGTATTCCATTAAACACCTATCAACTTTTTACGTCAATAACTAATAGAAAATCTAATGATCAATCTTCTCCCTTGGGTTCTCTAAAAAATACAGCATTAATAAAAAACGACCTTTCAATAGCTGTAACAAAGTTTGGTGCCAAAAATTTCACTTCCCTTCAAATAAAAGATTTTTCAATGGATTATGGAATCCCAGGAAGTCCAGAGGGACATATTAATGGAGTTGACTTAGAACTAAAAAATCAAAGCCAAAAATTAATGTATCACAGCGATATTAAACTTTTTTCATTTAATATTTTAGATATTGAACAAGGATACATTAGATATGGGCACAAGGAATTTGTTAAGGATGCTAATTATGCATCTGTTGATTTGAGACAAAATATTATTTATTTGAATGCTTTACTGAGCGGAGAAACATTAAAAATTGGTATTAACTATCAAAATAGAGACTACCTTACACGCGGTTTTATATGGACTCCAAATTCCAATGAAACAAAATTAGCTGTATTTGGCATAAATAATAGAAAGTATGATAACCTTAAATTGCAATTTTCTGGAAGGATTGAATACCGATCAATCAACCCTAGTGTTGAAGATACTTTCTTTTCTAATATTGAACCCGAAGATGTAAAAAAACGTGATTTTATATTGTTTTCTTTTGGTATATCAGGACTAAATAAGAGAAAAAATTATTCAATATACAATCATATTCTGTACACAAGCCGCGCTCCAAAAATCGAAGATCTATATTCTGATGGTCCCCATCTAGGAAGCTATTCGTATGAGATTGGCGAACCAAAGCTTGATCAGGAGAATACATTAGGATTTGAAAATACTTTTTCTTTTTTTAATGATAAAAATGAATTCAATCTTACCAGTTATATAAACTATAGCTCTAATTTTCACATTTTTCAAAAAATGGGAGATGGTTACGAAACTGGGGCCGATTGGATTGAGTGGGGTAGTGGGTCTTCAGGTTGGTTATATAAATATAAAATATTTGGCCTTGAAACCTTGATTTATGGGTTTGAGCCAAATTTTAAGATTAATCTAAAATATTTTAATCTATTAGGAAATGCCTCAATATGTCGAGGTTTAGATTTACAGAACGATATGTCACTGGCATACATTCCTCCAGATTTGATTCGATTTCAAATAGAAAAAAATATTCTGTTTTTAAATAACACTTTTGAATTTTTGTTAGTTTCTAATCAAGATAAACTTGGTGAGTTTGAAACGCCAACAAATGGATACAAACTTTTTAATTATAACTGTACGTATACTTTTAGTAAAAATAATAGCATGCATCAATTAATATTTCAAGTATCTAATATATTAAATGAAACCTATTATAATCATTTATCTAAAATTAAAATGATAATGCCTGAACCCGGGCTAGGATTCAATATTAATTACAGGTTTCGTATTTAAAAATTTAGCAGCAACTACATCCGCCAGCGCAGCAACTACAACCACCATTCTCCCAAATTCCAACTTGATTAATATTAAGACTGTTAAAAACCCAGTCAAATTCAAGACTTAACCAGTTTGAAACATCATCGATGGTCCAATTTTTTTTATCCCATTTAAGCTCTAATTTTTTGGGTAATTTTTCAAATTCTTCATGATCTGGATCCCAATCAATATTTGTAATCTTTAGAAGTGGAAATTCATTTTCTTTCATTCTTCATCCTCTCATTAAAAAAACATTAAATAATTTAGCAACATTCATTGCTCTCACATTGACAGTACTTCATATTGTATAGATGAAATCCAATAAGAAGAAACGCAGGAATAAACTTAATATTCTGATGAACGCTAATCCAACCAAACTTAGCGTTCAATATAAAAAAACCTAACCCTAACCAACTAGCTAGTAGCCCCCTAGGAACCAATGAACTATTTGAATTTCTAGATGCTTGGATTACAGCAAAAAGAGAAATAACTAGAAAAATATAATCTAATGATTGCCACCAAGTTGGAGCAAAGTTACAACATGCTGCTGAACAAGCTGAAGCAATAAAAAAGATTGGCGTTGCAAGACAATGCAACATGCATAAGCCGCTTACCAAAGCGCCAAGACTATCTACTTTAATATTTTTTATCGAAATATTTATTGAATTTAACATCATTTGTTTCCTTTATGATTTTCAAAAGATATTTTTGAACAAAGATTTAGGAGCATCAAATTTCTCAATCATAATTCAATTATAATCATTACTGAAAAATTGATGATAGATGTTTACGACAAATACGAAACTGGCATGCACTCATTGCATACAAAATGTATTTTTACTGAAACTGTTGCTCCTTTAATAAAATCTAAAGGATAATGGGTGGGGCTCTTTTATTTGAATTAAAATTTATGAATTTAGAAAAAGTAATGTCTTTAGGATTGTCAAATGATGTTGAGTTGTTATGAAGTGATAAATCAAAAAGATTTACACCTACATATCTTTGGGTTTTGCTTAAACACTTTTCACATTGATGAGAATAAGAATGATGCTCAATATCCTTACATCCTATATTGCATATGTTGTATCCATTTTGATGCTCGTGCGCCGGAGTATGATCTAAATGAAAAATCGAGCTAAAAAATAAAAGAGCTATCCCAGTTAAAATGAATTTATTTATCGATTTTTTCATTATCAAAAATTGTGATAATGTGATTAAACTATGCAATATATTTTTTTATAGACTTAAATAATAATTAAATTTATTTATGTAATAACAGTATTAAATTGCAGTATTCAATTAAATAAGTAATAATTGAATAAATAAACAAAAGTAGGAAAATAATAAAATGAGTGATGTAAAAGAAGGAACCGTAAAATGGTTCAATGATAAAAAAGGATTTGGATTTATAGCACCAAAAGATGGTGATAAAGACTTATTTGTTCATATGAATGAGATTCAAATGGATGGGTACAAAACCTTAAGAGACGGGCAGGAAGTTGATTATGAAGAAGGTTCTTCTGATAAAGGTCCTTGCGCAACAAACGTAGTACCTAAATAGACTACTCTAGTAACTTTTTTATTAAAAATGATATTTTGAGGTTTGAATTTATTCAAAGTTTGAACCTCAAAATATTTACATTTCTAGTTATTTCTTCCGATAGTTCTTTTCAATAAAAACATAAAATTTTAAATCAAAGATACCTACCGACCTATCAATCGGGGTATGCCCCCCTACTTTGGTTGAAATAAGTAATTGAATTAGGGCTTGGTAGCCTCCAAAGTATTATAAATGTCATACAATGATAAGGAATGATAACTTTGACAGACCTATAGAAAAACAAAAACCCCCGTCAATAAACGAGGGCTTCTGAGGAGTGGGCGTTGAGAGATTCGAACTCCCGACATCTGCCTTGTAAGGGCAGCGCTCTGACCAGCTGAGCTAAACGCCCAATATGTACGATAATATTAAGAAATATTACTCTATTTAGCTTTAGTATTTTTCCTGTTCTTTGCAATCTTTGGCAATGCGACCTTTAAAACATCCCAGATTTCTTTCGCAAAATGAAATTTAATATCTTTAGATACGTTTTCAGGTACATCTTCAATGTCTTTTTGATTTAAGTAAGGTAATATGACCTCTTTAATACCAGCCCTATGAGCAGCGGTAACTTTTTCTTTTACCCCACCAATCGGCAAGACATTACCTCTAAGTGTTATTTCACCAGTCATTGCCACTTTGCTTTTAACAGGGACACCAGTTATAAGAGAGACTAATGATGTTATCATGCTAACACCTGCTGAGGGACCATCTTTCGGAATAGCTCCTGCTGGAACATGGACATGCAAATCAAGTTCTTCGTTAAAATTTGACTCAATTCCAAAATCATTCGCATGCGCTCTAACATATGTCATGCCTGCAGTTGCTGACTCTTTCATTACATCTCCTAATTGACCTGTCAGGGTTAACTTACCCTTACCCTTCATTTTTGAAGACTCAATAAAGAGAATATCGCCCCCAGCAGCAGTCCAAGCTAAACCTGTGACGACTCCTGGTTCTGTCGCTCTTTCTGCTAGATCAGAATAAAATTTAGAGGCTCCTAAATAGTCTTGAACTTTCGATTTAGTCACCTTTATATTTTTTTCTTTATCTTCAACAATATCCCTAGCAACTTTTCTCAACACATTTGCTATTTCCCTCTCGAGCTGTCTAACACCTGCTTCTCTAGTGTAAGAACTAATTAATTCCTTAATCGAGTTATTATCCATTGATACTTCTGACTTAGTAAGTCCGTTTTCTTTTACTTGTTTCGGTATTAAATGCTTTTTTGCTATTTGAAGCTTTTCATCCTGAATATATCCTGAAAATTCTAGCATTTCCATTCTATCTCGTAAAGCAGGTGGAATATTCCCATAATTATTTGCAGTCGCAATAAACATAACTTTACTCAAATCAAAATCAAGCTCAAGATAGTGATCATTAAAAGAATGATTTTGCTCAGGGTCTAGAACTTCTAACATCGCTGAGGATGGATCACCCCTATAATCTGATCCTAATTTATCCACTTCATCCAACATAAATACGGGATTATTTGTTCCTGCTTTTTTAATGTTTTGAATTATTCTTCCTGGAAGAGCGCCAATATAAGTTCTCCTATGACCTCTAATTTCTGCTTCGTCTCTTACACCACCTAAAGATAACCTTATAAACTCTCTCCCCATTGCCCTAGCTATAGATTTACCTAATGATGTTTTACCTACTCCAGGAGGACCACCAAAACATAATATAGGACCTCTAACACTACCATCCGGGTTTCTTTTCTGTTTTAAGTTTCTAACAGCTAAATATTCAATAATTCTATCTTTAACTTTTCCTAATCCATAATGATCATGGTCAAGAATTTTTAAGGCCTCTTCTAAATCTACTCTATCCTCTGATGATTTACTCCATGGGAGATCTACAATCCATTCTATATAGGTTCTTGAAACATTGTACTCAGGAGACTGGGTAGGAATTCGGGACAACCTATCTAATTCTTTCATAGCCACAGATTCAGAAGCTTCTGGCATTTTCGCAGCTTTAATTCGCTCCTCTAATTCTTTGGTTTCTACTGTTCCTTCGTCTTCACCGAGTTCTTTTTGAATTGCTTTCATTTGCTCTCTGAGATAATACTCTCTCTGAGTTTTCGCAATTTCATCATGAACTTCAGTTTGAATCTCTTCGCCAAGCTTAATTCTTTGTGTCTCTCTATTAATAATCGAATTTGCTTTTTCTAATCTACTTTTTATATTGACTTCCTCAAGAATTTCTTGCTTCTCTTGGTTCGATAAAGTCATAAGAGAAATAGCTCGATCAACTAATCTGTTCGCCTTTTTTATATTAGATAACATGCCTGTATGTTCTTCCGTTAGGTTCGGAGCAACTTTAATAAGGTCTGAAAAAGATTTTCTAAAGTTTTCAGTAATACCATCAATTTCTAATTCATCTACTATTGGATCGTCATTTACTTTACTTGCAACAGCTTTAAAGTATGGTTCTTTACTCAAGTAATCTAAAATTTTAACACGGGCGATACCCTGAACAATAGCTGATTTACTATTATCAGGCATCGCAAAAACCTTAAGAACAGTCGCTAAGGTTCCATATGAGTAGAGGTCCTCAGTATTTGGATCTTCGATTGAACCATCTTCCTGCGCAACAACAATTATATATTTTTTCTTTTCAAGCTCAATGTCAGATATGAGTTTTAGTGATTTTTCTCTTCCAATATAAATCGGAATAACCTGCTGGGGAAATAATACCGTATTACGCAATGGCATAACAGCATACTCCTCGGAGCCTTCAATATTTATGTTTTCGATGTCTTTTTCTGATAATTTATCAGCCATGATAATCCTATATTTTTGTTACTATCATTTGACAATCATTATGCCATGATATAATGTATTTAATTTTAGTCATTTAATATAACTAACTATGCAATTATGGCGTATAAAACATAATCATATTGTCTGAAAGAGCTTTCCGAATTATCTTCTTATGATTCGAGCTTGTTCATCTGCGTGATAAGAGCTACGAACTAGAGGCCCAGACTCGATAACATCAAAGCCTATTTTCAAACCAAAATTTTTATAATTTTTAAACTCTGTATCAGAGACGTACCGCTGTACTTTAAGATGCTTTCCAGTTGGTTGTAAATACTGCCCAATTGTAAAGATAGAGACCCCAGCATAATATGTTTCTTCCATTGTTTTTAGAACTTCATCAAAAGTTTCACCTAGACCAACCATAATACCCGTTTTTGTTCGTAATCCATAGTTTGCCGAACTTCTAAGCACATTTAAACTTCTTTGCCAATTAGATTGGGTTCTTACCTCTTTACTTATTCTTTCAACGCATTCTACATTATGACTAAATATTTCAGGATTAGCGCGAAAAACTTTTTCCAATGAAGCACTGTGACCTTGAAAATCAGGTGTCAGGACTTCAACCGTACACCCTGGAACATTCTTATGTATTTCTTCAATTGTTTTAGCCCAAATTGATGAACCATAATCATTTTTTATATCATCTCTGTCTACACTAGTAATAACGACATGATTTAAATCCATCTTTTTGACTGCCATCGCAGTCCTATATGGCTCTAATGGATCATCCCAAGATGGTTTACCAGTTTTAACAGCACAAAATCCACAAGCTCTTGTGCAAGTATCTCCAAGTATCATAACCGTAGCTGTTCCTCTATTCCAACACTCGTATATATTTGGACAATTGGCTTCAGCGCATACAGTATTTAAATTATAATTTTTAACAACATTATTGACAAATTTATAATTCTCTCCTATTTGGAGCTTAATCTTTGGTTTGTGAGGTTTTTGTATTAATTCTGACATTAAAGAATATTTTCAAAGTTAAAATTTTCTAAAATATTTTTAATTTTTGACAAAAATAAAGCTCCTCCTGCACCATCAATTAATCGATGGTCAAAACCCAGAGAAAGCATCATCATCTGCCTAATAGCTATAACATCTAAATCATTTTTCTCTATTACTACAGGTTGCTTTTTAATTACCCCAGTACCTAAGATACCAACGTTAGGTTGGTTTATGATAGGAGTTCCTATTGTCGCACCAAATACCCCAAAGTTAGATAAGGTAAAAGTTGAGCCTTGTAAATCATCAGGATTAATAGCTCTCTCTCGAGTTTTTTGCACAATAGCATTTAAATCACGACATATACCCAGCAAATTTTTCTCATCACAATTATTAATGCTAGGGACCATTAAACCACCATCAACTGAAACAGCTATGCCCATATTTATTTGTGGATGTTGAATGACTAAATCGCCATCAAGAGATGAATTTAATTCAGGCATTTCATTTAAAACTTTTGCTAATGAAAAAATTATAAATGGTGTTATAGTAAGGTTAAACCCTTCTTTAGAGCGAAAAGAAGCCTCCTCTCTCTTGACAAAATTAACTATGTCCGTCATATCTACTTCATTCATAATATGTACATGCGCAGAAGTATTCAAACTATAACGCATATGCTCTGATATTCTTTTCCTCATATTATCTAGTTTATCTGTTTTACTGTTTGAAGCAAATTCAAAACTTAATGAAGACTCTTTTGGCAATTGCATTGAACTTTTGTCGATCGATCTATTACCAGAGGATAAGTACATTTCTAAATCTTTTTTTGTAATTCGATTTAACTTCCCAGTACCCTTAATTAATGCCAGTTCACTAAAGCTAATACCTTCTTGGTTCGCCAATTTAGTGACTGCCGGAGAAAGGATAGGCCCTTTAGTTGAGCTTGATATATTAAAAGATTTTTGTTCATTTTGAATTTGAACATCTTTTTCTTTTACTACTTTTTCAGGCTTTTCAATAGGCTTTTGATCTTTGGGGACTTCTGAACTTTTTTCTAAATTTACTGACTTGGAATCTGTTTCTATTCTGGCAATCACTTCTCCAACATCTACAACATCATTCGGCTCTGCCATTATCATCGTAATGACACCACTGCTTGGAGATGGGATCTCAGAGTCAACTTTATCAGTTCCTATCTCAAGCAATGTTTCATCTTGCTCAATTTCATCCCCAATTTTTTTATACCACTCAAGTATCGTACCCTCAGTAATACTTTCACCCATTTTAGGCATCACTACATCAATAACCATCTAATACTCCAACAATTCTTTGATAGCACTTGCTATATCTTCAGTTTGAACTAAAACATTTTCTTCTAAAAACCAATTATATGGCACTGGACTATCTTTTGAAGCTACCCTTCGAACAGGACCATCTAAATACTCAAAATATTTATCTGCAATGATTGAACATATTTCTGAACCCGGACCATTTGTGATATTATCCTCATAGACAACTAGTGCTTTACCTGTTTTGGTAATTGATTCTTTGATCATATCATAATCAATGGGATTAAGGGTTCGAAGATCAATAATTTCTACAATATCTTCACTCAACTCGAGGTTTTGAATCGCATCTAAACTTTTTTGAACCATTGCCCCCCAACATATTAAAGTTATGTGAGCCCCTTTAGAAATGTAACTAGCTTTACCAAACGGCAAAATATAGTTTTTACCAGGTTCTTCTGTAGAGGCGTAGGGCTGACGATATAATCCTTTGTGTTCCATGAATATTACTGGATCTTTCATTCTGCAAGCCATCTTCAATAATCCTTTAGCATCTCGAGCATTTGAAGGATAAGCTATATAGATACCTGGCATGTGTATAAAATACCCATCAATTGATTGACTATGACACAATGCACCATGAATATATCCACCCACCGGCACTCGAATAACTATGGGAGCACTCCAATTGTTGTTTGACCTGTACCTCATGACAGAGACTTCATTGCGAATCTGCATCATAGCCGTCCATATATAATCTCCAAACTGAATTTCAACAACAGGCTTATATCCAGTGACGGCCATCCCAACCGCTGTACCAATGATGCTAGACTCAGCTAACGGTGAGTTAAAAACTCTTTTTTTGCCAAATTTAGTTGAAAGGCCTTTAGTTGCCGTAAAAACACCTCCCTTAGGATCAGCAATATCTTGTCCAAAAATGACCATACGATTATTTTTTTCCATTTCTTCATGAAGAGCGTGGTTAATTGCGTCCACTATAACTACACTATCGGATATCTTTGTTAATTTAGTTTCCGATTTTATCGTATCTTCGCTAAAAACATACCTCAGGGCTGTTTTTTTATCTGGGTGACTTTGTAGCTCAGCCCAAGATGTGTCTAAAGCAATTTGTTCTTTTGCTTTTGCTTCAATTTTTTCTGCATCTTTTAATGAAAAAATACCTTCATCAATACAATTTTTCTTGAATAAGATAATAGGGTCACGATCAAGGTCTTTTTTCAAGGCTTTATCGCTTCTATACTTTCTTTGGTCATCAGAACTTGAGTGAGGCAGCAGCCTAACCACATTTGATACAATGACTGACGGGCCTTTTCCTCTTTTAGCCCTTTCAACTGCTTGTTTAAATGCAAGATGTGATTCAAAGAAATTAGTGCCATCTACTTCATATTTTGATAAATTTTCATAACCACTTACCAGTGAGTACACCGAGCCCGCAGTCTGTTCTGAACGGTGGGTACTTATCGCATATTCATTATCTTGGATATGAAATATGACAGGAGCTTTTTCCCTCCCAGCCCAATTAAGAGCTTCATGGAAATCACCTTGACTAGTAGTCCCCTCGCCTGATGAGACGTATACCACTTCTTTTGAATTGTCTAATTTTCTAGATAAAGCACACCCAACAGCTTGAAGATATTGTGTTCCTGTCGCACTAGACTGAGAAACAATTCTTAATTTCTTATTGCTGTAATGCATCGGCATTTGCCTTCCACCAGATGCTGGGTCATCTGCCCTAGCAAGAAATGATAATAAATGCTCTTTTATAGTTACTCCGAGCGTAAGTGTATATGCACCATCTCTATAATAAGGATAAGACCAATCTTTTTCTTTTTTGAACGTTAATCCTGCCGCAACTTGAGCAGCTTCGTGCCCGGAACAACCCATATGAAAAAAGCCTTTCCCCTGCTTTAATAAAATAAGCATCTTATTGTCGAGTTCCCTCGCTAAAACCATAAGGCCATATATGTCCATTAATTGTTTTTTTGTAAACCCGTTTAACCTAGCCATTAGTTTTTAAAGCCCACAAATCTGTTTTTAAAATAATCAACCATTTTTATTTTTACTTCCGCCATGCTTGGAACTTCTTCTCCCATTATCATAGCCATAGATGTCACACCATACCCTTCAATTCCACATGGGACTATATCTTGGTAGTACTTTAAGTCGGGATTAATATTTAGGGAAAAACCATGCATGGTGACCCATCTGCTTATTCGAACACCCAAGGCAGCTATTTTATGGTTTTTAACCCATGTCCCAGTAAGTCCTTTTTTGGTCGATCCTTCTATTCCATATTCTTTAAGAACATCAATCATAAGCTGCTCTAATTCTCGCATGTACCATGTTATGCTACGTTTATAAAAGCTTAAATCTACTATGGGGTACCCAACGAGTTGCCCGGGACCATGGAAAGTAATATTTCCTCCTCGGTCAGTTTGAATGACCGAAACACCTTCCCTTTTTTTAAGTATGTGCTCCCTAGAAGCATTTTTTCCTAATGTATAAACAGCCGGATGCTCAACTAATATTAATTGATCTTCAATTTCACCCAAAATTCTTTTTTCTTGGAGTTCTTTTTGAAGGTTCCAAGTGTCTTTAAATTCTGAAGTACCAAGATCAATTATGTTGTATGCAATTGCCAATTTTATTTTCTATTCAAACCAATAATTGATAAAAATTCTGTTCTGGTCCTGTCAGATTCTCTAAATTTTCCAAGCATCGAAGACGTAGTCGTTAAACTATTTTGTTTTTCAACACCCCGCATTTGCATACACATGTGCTGACCTTCCATGATAACTGCAGCACCAACTGGATCTAAAATATTCATAACAGTTTCTGCTATTTGTCTAGTCAATCGTTCTTGAACTTGCAATCGTCTTGAAAACATATCTATTATTCTAGGTATCTTTGAAAGCCCTACTACTTTGCCACTAGGTAAATAAGCTACGTGAGCTCTTCCAAAAAAGGGTAATAAATGATGCTCACATAAACTAAAGAATTCAACGTCTAGGACAACAACCATGTCTTTAGCCTCTTCATTAAATATAGCATTATTTATAATACTATGGATATCTTGATTATAGCCTTTAGAAAAAAATTCCCAAGCCTTGGCAACTCGAGACGGAGTCCTAACTAGACCCTCTCTCAATGGGTTTTCTCCTATCTGTTTTAAAAGTTCGTGAGTAAGATCTTCAATATTTTTATTTTGCACTTTCTAATTCCTTTCATCACTCTTTTGCAATATCTATCTTGCCCTTAAGAAGATAAATAATTCCATAAATTATTGGCGTATCAATTAAGGCAACCAATACTTTGAAAAGCCATCCCATCATCCATAAACCATAAAATCGCTCCCATTCAATTACTCCAGCTAAACAGAGAATTACCAAAATAACAGATGTGTCCACAAGCTGAGAAAAAATGGTAGAAGCATTATTTCTAAGCCATAAATGCTTGCCTTTAGTAAGACGCTTCCAAAAATGGAATATTCTCACATCTATTAATTGTGCAGTTAAATATGCTACCATAGATGCAAAAAAAGCAGGGCCAGTAAGGCCAAAAACTTTTGTAAATGTCATGTCATCTATCGGAGACCATTCCACAGCAGAAGCATTCACAGAAACAAGTACCAATAAAGTCGTAAAAACGCTTGCAAAAAACCCAGATACTACTACTTGATTAGCACGCTTCTGACCATAAAGCTCAGAGATTAAATCTGTAACTAAAAAAGTTACTGGATATGCAATGATCCCTACGGAAAGCTCAAAATTTATGCCTAGAAAATTCCATGTAAAAAACTTTTGAAAAATCAGATTGCTTGCTACGAGAGAAGCAATAAAAATCCCGGTTAAAACTAAATAGAATTGATCTTTGAAATTATTGTTATGCAGGTCCATAGTAATCTGTGTGAATGGAATGAGTCTCTACTAACCTTAATCGATGTAAAGTGCAATCAGTAATGTCATCGCATATTTCTTGCCATATCCACAATAAAATATTTTCGGAGGAAGGTTGCTTATCTTTAAACCACTCAACATCTATTTCAATTTGAGAGTGGTCTAAAACATTAATTACTTTTTTTTTAACTACCTTGCTGAGATTCTGCAAATCAACCAACCAACCAGAACCAGAATCAATAGGACCCGTTACAGAGATTTCAAGTATATAATTGTGTCCATGCGTGTTGTAGTCCTTGCCAAAGACCTCAAGATTTTTTTCTTCACTCCAAGAATCATTTCCATACTTATGAGAAGCACAGAAGTGATATTTTTTTGTTAAAACTGGGTGACTCATATTTTTATTTTTGCCTTCCATATACTTGTATTATGCAAATATTTATTGTCTAAATCTAACTTTTTTAGCTAAAATAGGCCAAAACTAAATTTAAGTTTATTTTTTTTATAAAATACAACTAACTAGTTAATTCATTAATCAACTTCGGTAAATTCTTTACCAAACTTGATTTTGTAAGTACCAGGTCACAACCAGCTGTCTTTATTTTTTTTAAGTCCCGCGCTTTTAACTCTTCCATAGAGGCAATAATTTTTAACCCATGTCGCTTTAATTCAGATACTAAACCGACAGAAAAAAAGACATCTTGATCTAAATCAATAATAGCTAATAATGATTCTTCTAAAAAATCATCAGGGCTAGTATTTTCATCGCAAAACTCAACATTCATTTCAGCGTCTACACACGCGCTAGAAACTTTTGACCCTAATTCGAAATCTTTAATAAATAATAAAATATTTTTCATAAAATTTAAATTTTTGGGATTATTTCCCAATTGAATTCATTATTAGAATTTAGTCCACCATACTCTTTTTCAACTATATCTAATTCTAATAACAGTTTACTTGCATCTATACCACGATGGATATTTTTAAAATCCATAAATTTTTCTTTGCACTTGTTAAGTAAACTCTTAGCACCTTTTAAATTATTATTTTCTAGATGAACAAAGCTAACGCTCAGTTGGATTAAACCTTGAATGAATTTTCGATCCTCAAGGTAAAAGTCTGACCACAATTCCTCCCAAGACTCATGTGCTTCAAAATAATCACCAGACCTATAATGCTGAAGACCTTCGTTAAATAGGCTTTCTATTTTTTCTTGATCACTCACTTATTTTCACAATGTTTTTGATGCAGTAATATTTCCCTTTCATATCAATTGTACAAGCTTGATAAAAGGGGTCGTGTTCAAAAAATAATATCCATTCTTCCTCATACATTTTTTTTAACAACTTACTTTTCTCTGACATCGTTTTTGCTGGATGCAAATCATAAGCCATAACCCAAGGAACGGGTAAATGAGCATGTGTTGGAAAAATATCAGCGCCATAAAATAACTTTTTATTACTATCTGAAATTATAGGATGCATCAATCCATTCGTATGTCCATATGTAAAAAAAATATCAATACCATCTAAGAATTGTTCATCTACTAATTTAATCATATTATTTTTTTCTAATACTTCCCAGTCTTTGCTAATGAAACTACCCTGATCTTTTACACTTGGCTGATTCGCAAGAGCCCAATTATCTTTACTTATCCAGTATGTCGCATTTGGAAAAGTTGGTTCTATAATATCGTTTTGATAAAATGTATTCCCACCAATATGGTCAAAATGCAGATGAGTACAGATTACGTCTGTGATATCATCCGTTTCAAAACCGCTTTTTTTTAAAGATGATAAAATATTATACTTACTAAAATCTATATTATACATATCTAGGTACTTTTTTGCCCATTTAGAACCATTGCCAGTGTCGATTAATACTTTTCTATTATCAGTAACCATTAATAAAGATCTCGTTACCATATCTACTCTGTTTAGTCTATCAGGCGATAATTTTTCTTTCCATAAAGTTTTTGGGATAATACCAAACATCGCACCCCCATCTAAGCTAAACTCGCTTGTCTCAATACTGTATAAATCATACTGACCTATCTTCATGATGATAACAAATCTTTTATGTAAAAATTAAACGCTTCATTACCACTTTTATTCTTTAAATATCTTAAAGCATCTAATGTAATAATATCTCTTGATTTTTTTTCAACTGAACTCTTATTTATAATAATTGATTCAGCAATCTTCACAAAATCATTATATTGAACTCTATCCTTTAAAAAAATCTGTTTATTTTTTTCATCAATTATACTCTGATCTAAAAATTTTATATCAAGCCACGAAGAAATTTCTCTTTGATAGCTACTAATTCGCACATAGTCACCTTCCCAAATTCTTATCATTGCAGAATATTTTATTATATCATCAATATTATCATGATTTAAAATTATTTTTATCAAATTCATGGGGTTTATAGTTTTTCTTTTGCTCGGTCTTGGAAGAGCGTCTTTTTTTAAAAAACTGATTAAACAGGAGGCATATGTCCAAACATGGGATTTATTTTGTTTGAAATTAAAGGCTCTTAATAAATGGAATATCATTAGTCCATTTATATCAATATTTTGAAGTCCAAGGTCTGCTATTGTTTCAATAATTGAATGCGACCTATCGGAAGCATAATATATTTTCAACATCATTTCTTCAACCTCATCCCAACTACCAGATTGAATAGCATCTTCAAAGGCACCAACAAAAACTGATGGAATAATACTCTCACTGTACGTTACATCTAATTTTTTATTGTAATCTACAATTTCATTTTCTAAACATATATCTAAACAATATTTTAGTAAAATTTTGGAGGGTGTTGACTTATTATCCCCAATAATATTTTTTATAGAATTTATAGTCATTATTGGGTGTGACTGCTTCTCGTTTTTGTATTTTATAGATGCAGCTGTGAATAATACTTCATCTAAAAAATATATAAGGTCTTTCCCTCCCTTTAAGGCATCTTCTAAATATGAAAAAGATTTTTCGGCATCACCTTTAAGCAAGTGGCTAAACAAGGAATCATGACCCATCTAGACTATGACTTCTTTTTATAACGGCCTAGATAATAAAATAACTGTAGTGAAAAACCCGTTGCTCTTGAATACTCTGAAGGAGCACCAGAACCTTTTCCAGGGAACATCGGGTCATAATCATTATACCTCCCGTCATATGATGAATCTAAACGAGTGGAAGTCTGCCAATCCTCGCCAGTGACATTCCACTTCGAGTCAAAAACTTTTGACAATGGCATCGCATTAAAATCGTGGTAATAACCAATCTCGTATCCAAATTTTTCAGAAATTTTACCACCCCTCAAAAACCCTAGACGCATACTTGATTTTCCATCAGGTGTAATCCCCTCTGGAATGAGCATAAACCGAGTCCCTTTCCATGAAATAGAAGGCGTTTCTTGTTTTTTCTTTTTCATTTTTGAAAAGAGGCCACCCGATTTTTCTTTAAACCGATAATACGTGATATCGATATTGCGATTTGGATTATAACTCCATGAAAAATTCATTACGTCCCATGATTTTTCTCGACGCATTACCACTCTACTGAGATCAACTCCCGTACCATATATCGGTAATCCGACCCTGTAACCTATTTCTGTTTTCGCATCTAAGCCTTTTCTGAACCAAACAACTGGCAAAACATTTTCTGCAGCTAAGGAATAACCCCAAACTTGTTCATTTTTTTTTAAAGTCCCAGGATGTACAACAGGGTGAGAAGCACAACCAACAATAAAAAACAAGACTGCTAATAATATAATTACGGATAATTTTTTCATTCAAATAAAAAATATTTATCTAAAAAAAACAAATATTACTACTTAAGGTATATCATTTTTCGGCTAAAAATGACTGAGGCATAACCATCTACTTCAGCATTTATAGTGAAAAAATAAACACCCGTTGAAAAAATTTCCGCATTCCAATCAAAACTATATTTTCCACTATTATAAAATTCTCGATCAGAAAATATTGTTTTAATTCGCCCCGTCGCGTCTGTTACATAGAGAGATAGTGTGGCATCCTGAAGCAAATCAAATGAAATTCTTGTATTACTGTTAAATGGGTTCGGGTAATTCTGATATAAAACAAAAAGCTCGGGTATTAAACTAGAATCCATCATGGTTTTTTTATCAATGTTTTTAGAACCAAAAGAATTTTTGCTTGATTTTCGCCAAGCTTCACCGTCAGGAAAACGATGATTACTAATAGACTCTGCTTTTGATAGCTTAACAACTTCTAATGAGCGAGAAGTGTTATTTTCACCTTTGATTTTAAATTCCATAACATTATCAATCATAATATCAAGTTTAAGATTGAAAGTAGAATCTATATACTGCATGTCAAATGAAGGATCTAGATCGAGACTCCAGATTTCTTCCCCATCTATAGAAATAATATAGCTATTTAATCCTGTATAAATACCAGCAACTTCTACGGTGATATTTGAAGTAATAGGATTCCAATAAAATTCATTCAGCCAGATTTCTGAATTTTCTTTGGACATTGTAAGATGCGGCTTATCAGTCAACACTATTTCTTGAGCCAAAGTTTTCATAACTTTCTTATTGTTGATAAAATCAATTCTATCAACTTCTAGATCATCAATATTTAGTTTTACGAAGTCCCAATCGCTTGGCGTATTTATAGAAATAATAGTTTTTGAATCAAGCATATTAGAAAGGTCGACTTCAATACTTTCCTCAAAATGTGATAAGTTAACTTTTTGCTGAGTGAGCATTTCAAAATCAACAACCAACAATTTAACTTCGTTCCTATCTTCAAACCCTTTTTCAGCAGCTAAAATAAATACTGAAGGTAAACTACCTATAATATTTTTATAATCTTCAAAAGAGTCTTTTAATAAAAACCATTTTTCCTTGGCAAATATAAAATTATTTTTTAACTCAGAGTCCCATTCTGAAGGGGTTAGAAAAAATTGATTACGATGTAATTCTTCATATTTTTGAAATTGATCAAAGAAATTATTTCCAAAATAATTGATTTCTTGATTTTCGATAATGCTCTTGGCACCATTTAAATACTGTATAGGAAAATTATCAACCCATGTGTTTTTATTACTGCCTTGCTTAGATAATAAGTTCGTGATAGCATGGATGTGATCATAGTTTGCTTCAGGATTTGATTTCAATATAGAATTTCTTAACACGGTCACAAAAAGTTCCCATAGATTATTGTATGATTTCAATAAAACCTTAGGAGGCTTTGTAAGCGCACCAAAGCTAGGTCTTAAATTATCACTTTTATAAATATTCCCTAGGCCATCAACAATCTCAACATAGTAGAAATACCTTATTGAATTTTTGCAGGAATCATCCAAATATCTATTTTTCATGCTTTTACTTTCTAGAATATTTGCGACTAGTTCAAACTCACCATCACTACCAGATTTTCTAAATATTTTAATTCTTTTTGATTGAATTGTATCAGGAGCAATCCAATTTAATAGTAATGATTTGGGACCATCATAGATGTTTAAATCAATGGAGTTGGTTTTGGCATTACTTGAATAGATCGTTTCCGAGCAGAGACCGCATATCAATCCAAAATAGAATAGTATGTATATGAATAATTTTTTAACCATGAATATTTATAGGTTTATACCTAAAATTTGGACCTTAATTAATGATATGGCAAGTATTTAATTTTTAAGGGATTTTACTTAAGCAATGTGATTTTTTGAGTATCATTACCATATTGCCAATCTGTACGTAGCAAATATATACCACTACTGAATATCTCCGCATTCCAAGTTAACATAAGCACATTATGTCTTACTTTTTGATTATGCAAAGACGTAACTAATGTTCCGTGAAGATCATATACCCCCACAGAAACATGTTGAGAGTTTGATAACCCATTAATTTTTATTGATACCTCTGGATTAAAAGGGTTCGGGTAAGCATTTTCTACAGATATAACATCTGGTAAAAAGGTTTCATCTTTTATACTCGTTGTGAACTGATAATTGATTGCAGCCCAGGCGTTTAGAATGCCATAACCATATTCATTATCTGGACTATTAAATTGTGAAGCTGTCATCATAAGAGCCTCCCTTACTTGCATATTTGTCCATTCTGGGTTTGCACTCATGACTACAGCTGCAGCACCTGCTGCTAAAGGAGCAGAAAAAGAAGTACCTGAGGCATTCCTATATATATTTTCCGTATTTGACCTAACACAATATGTACTCACACCCATGGCACAAACTTCAGGTTTAATTCTGCCATCAAAAGTTGGACCTCTACTGCTAAAATTAGCGATGATATCATTTGCGTCTACGGCTCCGACAGATAAAACTGAATCAGCATCCGCTGGCGTTATAATATGATACCAAGGATCATTACCTTCATTTCCTGCGGAATTAACACATAAAACTCCAAGCCCTGAAGCTATATCAATCGCTTTGGTGGTAGCAGCAGTATTGCCATCTAAATCTTCATAAGAATACCAATCTAAATAGCCTAATGAAGCACATGCAATATCCGCTCCCAGAGATTCACCCCATTCTAGCGCAGCAATATAATTATCCTCTTCTTGCTGGATTTCTTCAGCCATAATTTCTGTTTTTGCTAATAGATATTCAGATTTAAATGCTGGGCCTATAAGGCTACCTGGAGAATAGCCAGCCATAACACTAAGGCATAGCGTACCGTGATCGTCTTGATTCTCAAGAATTTCTTGATCAGTTTCATTTGCAGCATTTTGATCATTATTAATAAAGTCATATTGACCTATGAGATTAAGTGAATCATAAGCTTCATGATTTAGTTCGAATCCAGTATCTATATATAAAACTCTTACACCCTGCCCATAATACCCCGCGATGTGAGGTATGCGACAATTAATTTGTTCTATTTGATTAAAACTCGAACCATAATCAATATCTCTATTAACCAATATCTGATTTTCAACAGTTTGTATAGCTTTCTTTTTTTTGTGTTGTCTGACAGGTTCGATTTTTTTTACAAATGAAAGCTTTTGAATTAGCTCAAGTTCATTGCTATCGACAATTAAGGATACAGCATTGAGCCAACGACTTTGATTTTTTATTTCTGCTCCAACTTCTACAAGCTTTCTTATATATTCCTCTTGGATATTATAGTCATACTTCGTCGCGGTAAAAATATTGTGTTTTACCCTTCTTTTTATTGCAGCTGGGTCCAATTTAGTAACTTTAGATTTGTCTTTTTTATCAAAATATACCCAGACTCGATACTCTTTACCTCTCCGCCCTGCTTCAAAATCCAAGGATACAAAATTTTGAGCTCCAAGGAACGAAAATAAAAGAATATTAAAAATAAGATTCATTTATTGATTTGAAACCAAATTAATGATTGTAAGCAAATCATAAATATTTATTTCCCCATTGCTATCTATGTCGCAAAAACTTAAAGTGTATTCACTCGGCTCTGTGCCATAAGATATAAGGTCAGCCAAACCCACAATATCAAATATATTAACATCGCCATCAGGGAAATAATCACCTAGCTTACCTATTGAATAACCATTAATTGAAAATGCATCCACCACAAAACCATCGCCTTCAACAAATTGATCTGAATTTTGAATAAATCTAAAAGCCGATGGTTTAATGCCACCTAATTGAGCAAGGTAGAACTTCTCTTCTACCCAATTGCTTTGAATACCATCATATCCAAACTCTCCTATTGGCTGAGCAGATGCTCCATTACCTGTGTTTGTATATGCACCTTGCATACTTATCCATCCAGTGTCTTCCGAATATGCTTGAAAGCGAATGAAATCATAACCATCTTCAATATCCCATTGTGCTGAGAAAGATACATAAGGGTTTGCTATAAAATCTAGATTAAGATCCACATTTAACCTCGCAACTGAAGTCAGTTCCGCGCCATAATCACCATTCGGACTATCTGTTAATGCGTATGAACCTATTGCAGGTTCATCGGTTAGACCCCAGTCTCCATCAACTACCCATTCTCCCAAACCTAAATCAAAACTTTCTTCGTAAATAGATATTGGCGTTCCTATAAAAAAGTTAATTGTATCTTCATATTGATAACTTTCTGAATCATAAATTACAAGTCGAATTGATGCTTCAGAAAAATAGGGTATTTGTTCTTGTACGCTTAAATCAAAACCCAAAGTTTGATTTTCCCAACTGCTTAAGCTGCTGATCTCTTTTAATGAATCATCTATGACAATTAAATTTGTCAATGATTCAATTAAGACAACTACCGGACCTGATGAATTAACGAGTCCCCTATTTTTAATATTTAATAAAAGTTCATTGTCAATGCCATCCTGGAATTCATTCGAAAGAGAAAATTCATCTAGAATAAAATCACTCCCCGCAACAAAAGCAAAAACTTTATTAGGCTCAAACTGATTTATACATATTGACTCAACCTCATCAGCAGATGGCCAAAACCCTTGACTAGCTAATCCAACTTCTGGAGTATAAGCTATTATATTTTTAACTCCGTATGCCCAATCAACAGCATCTCCATTTACAGTGTAGCCAACAGTTTCGTAACCTGTTCCAAATATAAAATCATTATAATCAGACATTTCATTAGCCAAACCACGAAAAGTCAAGAGGCTTAGACTATCAGGATAAGACCCATCTCCGAAAGGATGGATATACATATTACCATAACTATGATAATGTAAAACATTCGCAAATTCTCTAGTATTAATAAAGTCTCGAACAACTTGAGTTTCAGGTTCCGAGAAACCACCTTCGCCTCTGTATGTTGCATAGCAAGGGTCAGGACTAGAACCTGTGTCGTTTATCCCCCATCCAAAACTAAAATTTCTATTTAAGTCTACACCTCTTTGGGTGCCCTGTCCGCAACCTGTGTCTTTTCTATTTTTTCTATGCATACCCCCACCATCAGGCTCAATTTGCTCATTGTATATGTAGCCATCAGGGTTGATTACAGGGATAAACCACATTTCTCTTTCATTAATTAAATAACTCGCCTCAAAGTTAGAGTTTGATTGATAATCTTCACACAAATTTTGAACAAAATAAAATAAATTCATCATACTTAATGGTTCTCTAGAATGAGTGAGACCAGTGTAAAGAATCTCAGGTTCGTCTTCGTCAACATTAGCATTATCTGATAATTTGAATGCCCATATATCATTCCCCTCAATTGACTGTCCTAAAACAACTTTATCAGAAATAATTTCGGGATATAAACTTTTTAACTCATCGAACCTTTGGTTTAATTCATCCCATGTATAGTTGCCTTGCATAGAACCTAAAGGAAAGCTTCTACTAATTGCGGGGATACTTCTTTCTTTATAAAATGCTGATAAATCATAAATTAAAATTTCAAATGAAATTCCAAGCTTCGATAAAATCTTTTTTTCATAATTCGATGCTACAAAATCTATGTACACATTAGACCTAGAACTGCTATGGTCTAGTGCAACACCAGCTTGTTGAATAGCACTAATAGTTTCTAAGCTTGGATACCATACTCTTATTGAGGAGAAAGTATTATCTGATGCAAATAAACTTATGTTGACAAATAAAAGGACTAAACCTTTTTTAAAAAAGTGAATTAGGAATTTTCTTTTATCCAATCTGTCGTAACCGATTTTGGACGTGTTATTGGAATCCCGAGTGCTCTTTCCCAAACCATTTGTGCTATCATCCCCATACTTCTTGAGATGCTGAATAATACCGTATAAAAATTAAACTCCTTCAAACCATAATGATAAAGCAGCGCCCCCGATGCAGCATCAACATTTGGCCAAGGGTTCTTAGCTTTCCCTTGTTCTGTTAATACCTTAGGAGCGACATCAAATAAAGAGTTTACGATATGAAAAACATCATCATCTTTAATATGTTCTCTACCAAAATTAATAAATGCAGTAAACCTAGGATCAGGGCAACGTAAAACTGCGTGCCCATATCCAGGAATGACCTGACCTGATTCGAGCCTGTCCCAGCAAAAACTTCTCAACTCTTCTTTTGTAGGAGCTCCATCAAAATGCTTTTGAATATCTAGAACGAATTTAAGGCACTCTTGATTTGCTAATCCATGTAAAGGCCCAGCTAAACCATTCAATCCTGCAGAAACAGAATAAAAAGGATCTGACAGCGCTGAAGCGACAGTGTGCGAAGCAAATGCGCTTACATTTCCGCCTTCGTGGTCACAATGTAACATAAAATATAATTGCATTAATTTTTGGAAATCTTTTCCTTGATCAGACATACCCATCATATGAACAAAGTTGCCAGACCAATCTAAATCTTTGTTAGATTCAATTCTGTCACCTTTATTAAATCTCATCCTATAAATACCTGCTCCTAATTCAGGAAGTTTTGCTATCAATTGGATTCCATCTTCAAGGATGTACTCCCAAAACTCATTTTTATGCATGCCTTCATCATACTTTTTTTGAAAGATGCTTTCGTTTTGCATCGCCAATATGCCAAGGTTAAACATTGTCATTGGATGAGTGTCCTTAGGTAATTTTTCAAGCACAGACCATACGTAGCTTGGAACTTTAGAATGCATTAGATACTGCCCTTGCAAATCTGAAAGCTCTTCTGAATTTGGAAGGCGTCCAATTAAAAGTAAATAAAACACTTCTTCTGGAAGAATATTGACAATATCGAGAAGTGGATACCCACGAATAATTAACCCTTTATCTGCAGAAACAGATGAGGTATCACAAACAAAAGCTTTTATTCCTCTCAACCCAGAATATGCTTGAGCAACAGAAACTGTGCTTATTTGACTTTCGCCCTTATTCTTTATTAAGGTTTTAATATCTTCCTTAGTCTCCGGTATCAGTTTTTCAAGCTCTTTTTTTAATAAATTCATATTTATGTGTTCCTGTTTTTTAAAAATTCCTAGTCACTAGACCAGAATATACTTTTGGGAAAAAATATGTAGACTTTTGAGGCATCACCTCACCGCTTTCTGCAATCGTGAAAACGTCATCAAGTGAAGGAGGATTAACGAAGCAAACGACATCATATTCTTCTTTTGCTAACATTTCTATTGGAGAATTGTTCCCTCTTAAATAAGCCAAGTTTTCTAAATCTTTTTGATTATTTGTATCTATTCCAAAGATATCTTTCAATAAAAATTGATGCAAAATATTTGTATCCAATTCGTCTAAAGCTCTACTTTTCTCTTTCTTATTATTTTTAAGTAATTCCCAGGCATTAAACTCTAACAAGAATCCTATGTTTGAGGGCTTATGGAAGAAACCTAAAAATCCTTTATCTGTTTTAATTTTTTCCATACTTATTAATAATTGTTCAACCCCATCAAATTCTTTATAATTAAAATTTTCAATTACTTTTTTTTTAATTTCCTGAATATCAATATTAGATTTTTTTACAATTCGATGG
>Ga0209335_10000213_pt1 | contig 66729 bp, 64 predicted proteins | sample COG_09_FD_184753 | JGI IMG/M metagenome (GOLD analysis project Ga0209335, IMG submission 184753) | Pelagic Microbial community sample from North Sea - COGITO 998_met_09 (SPAdes) (version 2) | ecosystem: Environmental > Aquatic > Marine > Neritic zone/Coastal water | place: Helgoland, sampling...
CCCCGCCGTAGCCGTGCATCAAACACCCACTAATACCTCGCTCAAAATGCTACTTCTTCTGGCGGCGGCGCTGAGCACTGCCTTCCTGAGCCTGGCTCATATCCATAATCGTGTCGACGTTGGCGACAAAACTCTCAAAGGTCGCATCCGTGCCGAGGTTGACGCCATCATTGCTGTACATGGCTGCCATAGAAAATCGACCACCGGCGGCCTGAAAGACCTTGCCGCTTGGCGCATCGTTGCTGCACATGAACAGGACCGCCGGGGTTACCAGCGATGGCGCCCTTTCTGCGGGTGGGTTTTCCGCATCGAAAGTCGGCCGGCCTGGTAAGTTAGCCGTCATGCGGGTGGCGGCGGCAGGTGCCAATGAGTTGACCTTAATATTGTGCGAGGCACCTTCGCCGGCTAACACGTTCATCAGGCCCAGCATACCCATTTTAGCTGCTCCATAGTTGGACTGACCAAAGTTGCCCCAGATGCCCGATCCTGAAGACGTGAAGACAATACGACCATAATTTTTAGCGTACATAATCGGCCACGCCGCGTGGGTCACATAAGCAGTGCCGTCCAAGTGTACCGCCAGCACCAGATCCCACTCTGCCAGAGTCATGTTCTTGAAAGATTTATCCCGTAAAATACCGGCATTGTTGACCAGTATATCGATGGTGCCGAAGGCGGCGACGGCATCGTCAACAATACTTTGAGCGCCCGCCTTGTCGCTGACTGAAGCCTTATTGGCAATCGCGCGACCACCTGCAGCCGTGATTTCAGCGACCACCAGATCGGCAGCATCGCTACCCCCGGCGCCATCGACGCTGCCACCCAGGTCATTCACCACCACGCTGGCGCCACGCTTGGCAAATTCCAACGCGTGGGCTTTGCCTAATCCGCCGCCTGCACCGGTGATGACGACGACCTTACCTTCAAATTCACTCATAGAGATCTCCTTCGTTGGTTGATTATTCGGTGTTGACCTGCGCGCGGCGCTCGGTGAGCTGCTCTAGAATACTTTGGTGTTCCTGACGACTTAAATCGTAATGGCTGTAGCACCAGACTGAGACGACGGCGAAACCCGACACGATAGGACCGTACAGTAACGCAAGCTGGGTCAGGGTTTCGGCGGGTATATCCGCGGCAGATTGAATCGCCTGGCCTGTTGGCCAGTTAATGAGGTCGAGGGCAACGCCAGCCGCGAGGGTGCCAAGCCCGGAGGCGCTCTTGTTCGAGAATGATGAGGCGCCAAAAAAGATCCCTTCCTGGCGTTTGCCTGTGGCCAGCTCATGCTGGTCGGCGATGTCGGCCACCATTGAGCCAAAGCTAACCAGTGCCTGGACCACGGTAAGACCCTGGATGAACTTGATGATGACCAGTAGTACCAGTAACTCGGCGGTATGGTTGGCTGGAAAGAAATCTAGCAGGCGCAGGACAATCGGTAGTATCTGGCAGATGGCCCAAGCCGACGTACCAAAAATGACCCCTGGCTTTTTCCCCCACCGGGCATGAATGCTGCGAGTGAAAAGACTGCCTATGACCACCCCAATGGGAGCGGCAATGGCGTAAATAAAGATGGCTGCGGGTTTAAGCTCCCAGAAGTAAGTGTTGATATACAGGCCTAAAGCACCATCAATCCCAACCATGAGAAAGACGACGATGACGCCGATGAAGAGCCAACGAAATGATGTGTTTTGTAACGCCAGCCGCACTTCGGTAAAGACCCGAGTCAAGCTGAAGGGGGCTGCCTCGCCAATAGGTTGGGGTAGAAAAGGAATCTGCTTGCGCGTGCCCCAGGCTGATAGCCAGATAGTGATCACCATCAACGCGGATAGTGTCAGTGCAAAGGGCGTGTAAGCGGTCCCGTTTAATTGACCGTTGGGGAATTCTTCGCTGGCTGCAAAAAACACCAAGAAGGCCAAGGCGACGGCAATGAGCCCACCGAGGGTACCAAACACCAGGCGAAAGCTGACGATTACGGTACGTTCTTCGAAATTTTCAGTCAGTTCTGCGCCAAGAGCAATATGCGGCACGTGATACAGGGTCATTGCCGTACGGGTCAATACGGCAAACACGATCAGCCAGATAAACAGGCCGGTCTCGCCAAGCGTCGGCGGACTGAATAATAGGTAAAAGCAGATGCCCAGCGGTATGGCCGAGGCATACATAAACGGGTGTCGTCGACCCAGACGTGATCGCCAGTTATCTGACAGTGAGCCCGCCAGCGGATCCGTGATGGCATCGAATATCAGCGCAATACCCAGTGCCAGGCCACAGAGGGTGCCGGAGACTTCCAGCACTTGATTGTAGTAGAACAATACCAGCAACCCGAACGCGGTATTCTTCAGTCCCTCGGCAGTCTGACCGACACCGTAGTTGAGTTTCTCGGTCAATTTTAGTTTACGGTTTGCTGCCATACTTGCTCCCAATCGATGTCCTGATAGTACGGTGAACCAAGGGAACAATAAAGTAGTCTAGATAGAATAAGTCAGGCCTTGATGGAGACGTCCTGAAACTGCAACTGATTCAACGTGTAGTAAACACCTTGCTGCGCCATCAATTCATCATGGGCTCCTAATTCCTTCACGGCCCCGTCTTTTAATACCAGAATTCGGTCGGCTTCTTGAATGGTCTGCAGGCGATGGGCGATCAGAATTGAGGTCCGATCTTTCATGATTTCATGGAGTGCCGTCTGGATCAGCTGTTCGGTCTCTGTATCGATACTGGCCGTAGCTTCATCCAAAATTAGAATCTCAGGATCTGCTGCCAGGACCCTGGCAAAGGCCAGCAATTGCCGCTGGCCCTGAGATAGGTTCTGACCACGCTCGACTAAGGGTTCATCATATTGTTGGGGTAGGGCCTCGATAAACTCGTGGGCATTGACGAGCCGCGCCGATTCAATGGCTTTCTCGCGGCTGATGTTGGGGTTGCCCAGAATGATGTTTTCCAGCACGGTGCCGGAGAAAATATGAAAGTCCTGTAGAACTACCCCGATCTTCTGCCGCACGGCGCTGGAATGAAGTCGATTCAAATCGATATCATCGAGAAAAATGGTGTCGTCAGGAAAATCGTAAAACCGACCTAACAACCTGATCAAGGTGCTCTTGCCGGAACCCGTGGGGCCGACAATGGCGAGCTTCTCGCCAGGTTGAATGGTAAACGACACATCCTTCAAAACGGGTTGGTCTACGTCATAGCCAAAGGTTAGGTGGCGGAACTCGAGCTTGCCTTGAATACGTGCGGGCAGCTTAACCGGGGTCAAAGGTTCTCGCACCTGTTCATGCCAATCCAGAGCCTGAAAAATGCGCTCGGCACTGGCCATGGCACGAAACATAACATTGTATTGCATGCCCAGCACTCGGATCGGGCGAATGAACATATCGATAAACTGACTGAAGAGGACGATGCTACCCAAAGAGATGGTCTCCTGCAGGGCGGCGCCACCGCCAAACCAGATGATGACCGCCAGGGCGAGATTGATCATGTTGTCGGTGAAAGCGCCATAACCGGTTTCCAGGTAGATCGCATGAATCTCCTGGTCCTGGTTAGTCTTGTTGATAGCCTGGTAAGTGGCGAGATTTTGACGCTCGCGGTTACTCAGCTGGACCACTTGCATGCCGCTGAGGTTTTCCTGCAGGTTCTGGTTGAGTTGTGAGACCGTGTTGCGAATTCGACGGTAAACCCGCCGAGTCGCCATGCGAAAGAAATAGGTGATGAACGCAAACAGGGGAATGGACAGCATGAGGTACAGCGTCAGCCTGACGTCAATCGCCAGCATGATGCCGAGCGCCAGAAAGAACGGTACAAATTCACCCACCAACATGCCCAAGCCCATCAACAGCTCGAACAGTGCCTGCACGTCATTGGTGATGCGAGTCATCACCCGGCCGACGGCGACCTTGTCATAAAAGGATGAGGGTCGGTGTTCCATATGCGCGAACAAGTCTTGCCGCAGGTCGCGCAGGGCATACAAAGAGGTCTGCGCGAATGTCACGCGGTGCAAGTGATAGAGAAGCTGACAAGCGACGGTGAAGAGCCCGAAAATAGTGCAGGCACTGGCTATGGCAGACCAGCCAGTGAGTGCCATCAACCACTGGTTCAATGCATTCATGCCATAGTCGGGCAAATGCGCGTCGGGCTGGCCCATGATCACGCCATCAATAACAACGCGACTGATGATCACCGGCAACAACACAGCCAGTATCGACGCGGCCATGACCAGGGCAACACTGGTCATCGCCAGAAGTTTATGGGGTCCTAGCCAATGGCCGATACGTTTCAGGTAGGCGAAGTTCATCGACTGGCCATGAATATCAGCCTCAAAAACCCCGTGGTCGAGTTTTGGCTGCGTCATGAGGATCTGTCTCCTTCGGCGGCCGTCTCTAAATGATTCAGCAGATGTCCCTTGATGCTCTGCGCCTTTTCGAGTTCGGCGTACAGGCCGCCAAGGGCGAGCAGTTCCTCGTGAGTGCCGGTTTCTCGAATACGGCCTTCTTCGAGTACAATGATGCGGTCGGCGTGGCGCGCAGTTGATACGCGATGCGATACCAGCATGGTCGTCAGACCCTGTCTCATGGCCTTGAGACCGGATAAAATGTGTTCTTCGGTTTCCGTGTCAACTGCTGAGAAGCAGTCGTCAAGAATCAACAGTGGCGTCATGCGGATGAGTCCGCGGGCGAGGGCCGTCCGCTGCTTTTGGCCGCCCGAGAGGGTCACGCCACGTTCACCCAGTACGGTTTGTAGACCATCAGGAAAACGTTCAATCGTATCTCGCAGTGCCGCGGCGTCTGCGGATTGCCAAATCGAATCCAGGTCCCGTTCAGGATCGTCGTAGGCGATATTCTCGCCAAGGGAGTCAGCAAACAGGAAAGGATCCTGCAACACCATGCACACCTGTTCTCGTAACCGCGTCAGGGCAAAGTCCTGAATGGGGTGATCGTCTAGCAGTACCTCACCACGGCTTGGATCAAGCAGGCGCACAAACAAACGCAACAGTGTCGACTTGCCCGAACCTACACGCCCAAGGATGGCGATAGTCTCACCGGCCTGTACTTCGAAGTTAATGTTTTCTAGCGCGTATACCGACTTGTTGGCATATTGGTAGTAGAGATCTTTAACGGTAATTTTACCGGTCAAGGCTGGTCCACTGGGCTTGCTGTTGTCCCGTATTTCTGGCTCGTAGTCGAGCACTTCAAACAACCGGGCGGTACCCGAGGCACCACGTTGCCATTGGGTCACCAGTGATCCGGCCTCGCGGACTGGCCATAACAATAATCCCAGATAAGAGAAAAATGCGGCCAGGGTACCGAGGCTGATTTCGCCACTATTCACCAGCTGGCTGCCGTAACCGATGATAATCAAGGTTGCGGCCGCCGCCAGCGTAGGCATTAGGGCGCTGAGTTGTGAATTGGCGGCAAACAGCAGGCGGTTTTTTTCGGCAAAGTCAGCGTTCACCACTGAGAATCGATTGACCTCGTCTTGCTCTTGAGCCATGGCCTGAACCGTTCGTATGCCATTGAGATTTTCCTGAACGAAGGTGGAAAGACTCGAGAATCCTTCCTGTACCCGGTGTGACCTGGCATAGATCCGCTTCGAGTAAAGATAGGCGACTAGAGTAATGATCGGTAGTGGCAGTATCACTGCCAGGCTGAGTTTGACCGACAATGAGAACATAAAGGACAGACTGACGACGGCGGTAAATATGAGGACTGAAGTCATACGCAAAGTGCCCGCGATAAACTCGCGAACCAGGGAAATATCATTGATGGCGCGGGCCATTAAATCGCCGATACTAAACTGGGAATAGAACACGGGTCCCTGTCGCTGCAGATGTGCATAGACGCGATTGCGGGCATCAAAGGCGGCGTACATGCCGATGCGGCGGATCAGAATCCGGCTCACGATAGTCACCAGCATCTGTGCCAGCACGCAGGCGCAGATGGCCAGGGCAGGGTAGGTCAGAGCGGCGGCTGCCTGATCAAGGGTGACTTGCTGCAATTTGAGCGAAACTTGCCCCGCAGCGACGCTATCGATGCCAATTTTGACGAACTGCGGAATCAACGCCTCGAAAATTCGCGCAACCAGCAAGCCGGTAATGCCGAAGACAAATGTCCAGAGATGCTGTCGAATATAAGGCAGCAAACGTAACAGTACTTTCATGGATCCTTACTTTCGTCGTTAGTGGTCGCCATCATTGGTATCAGTATGTGCAAAAATTTGAGCATATTTGCGCCGGTTGCAGACGAGTATCAGGCGCTGGGGATGTGATGCATGGTAACGAATTGGTGAGTTGATTGCCAGACGACAAAGCCGATGTGGTGGTTAACAATGCTCACAAATTAGTCGCTGATGGTGGTAGGATTCATACCAGAGGGTGCCGCAGTATTATCCTTGGGTGGCGAGATTGGTTCAGCAGAGGGCAGCAAATGAGAGCAGGATTAAGTGCATCGGATCAAGCCTTTCAGTTAGAGGTCAGGTCATTTCTCAATGAACATCTGGATGACGCCGTCAGCCGCAAGGTCAGGCTGGGCTATTCCGTCACCAAAGCCGAGCAGGATAGCTGGACTCGAATTCTGAATGCCCGTGGTTGGGCAGCGCCCCACTGGCCCGTTGAAGTCGGTGGAACGGATTGGAGCATGATCCGTCGACATATTTTTGAAAATGAAATGCGTGGCGCACATGCGCCAGAGCTGCAGGGTTTTGGCTTTAAGATGGTGGGCCCAGCCATTATCAACTATGGCACAGAGGCCCAGAAGGCCCACTATCTGCCATTGATACTCAATGCGGAAATCTCCTGGTGTCAGGGTTATTCGGAGCCCCAGGCGGGTTCTGACTTGGCGTCGGTGCGCACTCGAGCGGAGTCTGATGGCGATGACTATGTGGTCACTGGTTCCAAAATCTGGACCTCGGCGGCGGAACAGGCTGATCATATTTTTGTGCTGGTGCGGACTGACCCGACCGCCAAACCTCAGCTAGGTATTAGTTTTCTGTTGATTGATATGAATACGCCGGGCGTCAACGTTGAGGCGTTAATGGCTTTTAATGGCAAGCGGTTGTGGAATCAGGTGTTTTTTGATGGCGTGAGGGTGCCCAAGGGGAATCGCCTGGGTGAGGAGAATCAGGGCTGGAGCGTGGCCAAGAACCTGCTGGGCAACGAACGCATGGCTGTCTCAAGGGTGGCTGAGAATCGACGTATCCTCGGTTGTATCATGAGAGTCGCTGAGGCGGAGCAGGCCCGTAACATTGACCTAGGGCCGGAATACGCGGCGCAGTTGGCCAGTCTGGCGATTCGCCTGGAGGCGTTGGACACAACCGCGCAGCGCCTGTTATCGACCTTTGACCAGGGCGGTACGGTAGGTGGCGAGCCGTCCATGCTCAAGCTTAAAGGCAGCGAGCTGGTGCAAGCGATGGATCGCCTGCTGATGGACGCGATCGGTTATTATGGCCTGCCGCTGGATTCGACCCTGCGTGGTGATGACGCCGAACCCGTGGGCCCGGATTACACAGATATGGTCGCCAGTGGCCTGTTTCACCATCGCGGTTACACCATTGCCGGTGGGTCCAGCGAAGTGCAGCACAATATTATTGCGCAGGCCGTGCTGGGCTTGTAACACCGGGCAGGTGCGTGGCCCGCTTTTGATTGAACAGACAGGATAAACGTGACACATCAACGTGGAAACTAATACCCCGGGTACCGGTCATCATTCCGCCCCGGCTTCCGAGCTCAATAAGTTGGTGCGTCTGGCGTTGCCGATTCTGACCGCCCAACTCGCGCAGATGGCAATGGTGCTGGTTGACACGCTCATGGCTGGCCGAGTCAGTGCCGTAGACCTCGCCGGCGTCGCACTCGGTGGTGCGCTGATGTGGCCGATGATGATGTTTTTCATGGGCGTGCTGCAAGCAGTTACGCCCGCGGTGTCTCAGCTCAACGGCGCCGGGCGCCAGCGTGAGGTGGGCGAGGTCATTCGCCAGGCCTTGTGGCTAGCAGGCTTCGGCGCAGGTTTGCTCATTGCATTTATCCTTAACGCCGAGATCATCTATGCCTTTATGGTGATAGATCCCGCGGCGATCCCCGTTTCGGTAGGTTATCTGGCAGCGACGGCTTGGGGCGTGCCGGCTCTGATGGGTTATTTTGTCCTGCGGTTTTTGTGTGAAGGGCTGGGCTTTACTCGGCCGGCGATGTTCATCGCGGTGTCGGCTTTGCTGTTAAAAATTCCATTGAATTATATATTTATCTACGGTGCCTTTGGGATTGCCCCTATGGGTGGCGTCGGCTGTGGCGTGGCCACTGCGATCGTTATGTGGCTTGAACTGTGTTTAATTTTAGTCGTAGTGAGTCAGTCGCGATTTGAGTCAACGGGTTGGCGGCAGCAGTTCAGCTGGCCAGACTGGCAGCCCATGAGACGACTGATTGCCGTGGGAATCCCCATCGGGGCAACCATGTTTTTTGAGATGGCGCTGTTTGCCATGGTGGCGTTATTGCTCGGTCGCTTCGGCGCCGACGTTGTTGCCGCCCATACGATTGCCATTAATCTAGGTGGTCTGACCTTTATGTTTCCCTTGGCCCTCGGCATGGCGGCGACAATCAGGGTGGGGTTCAATGTGGGTGCCGGCGAATTCGATGCAGCGGCACAGGTGGCCCAGCTCGCCGTCTGGTTAACCCTTGGGGTCGCGGTGTTGCTGGGTGCCTTTGTGGTGTCGGCGCGGCATTTTATTGCTGGGCTGTACAGCACGGATGCCCAGGTCGTGGCGCTGGCCTCCAGCTTGATGCTGTTCGTCGCTGTCTTTCAGCTGTTTGACAGCGCTCAGGCCACCACTATCGGTGCCTTGCGAGGCTACAAGGATACTCGGGTGCCCATGGCCATAACGTTGCTAGGATACTGGTTTGTGGGTCTGCCGGTTGCGCTGACGTTAGGCTATGGCTGGATAGGACCGCCAATGGGCGCCTACGGTTTTTGGGCAGGCCTGACCGTAGCCCTGATGTTTGTGGCGGTATGTGTCTTAAGTCGACTTTGGTGGCTGCGGCGTCATCCTGACCTGATTCTCAGCCTAGCGCACCGCTAGGATCAGCTGTTTTACCGGCGCCAGTCGTACAGAATTTTAGCCACACAGGCAGTGATCTTCTTGGCCGTTGGAATGTGCAAAAATTCATTCGGTCCATGGGCATTTGAATGGGGTCCCAACACACCGGTCACCACAAACTGAGCCTCGGGCAACTTGCGAGCGAGAAATTCCATAAATGGAATGCTGCCGCCGCAGCCAAGATACATGGCCGGTGCGCCGAAGTAGGTATTTGAAGCGGCTTGTAACGACGCAGACAGGGCCGGGCTGGTTTCCGGCGCGTGCCAGCCGGCGTTGGGTTGCTCCCAACGAATGTCGATATCACAACCATAAGGCGCGTCATTGGTCAGCAGGTTGGTCAGCGCAGTTTTGGCAGCTTCGGCGTCGGTAGTGGGTGGCAGGCGCAAAGCGAACTTTGCCGTGGTATAGGGGCGTAGGACATTGCCGGCATCGGCCAGCGAGGGAATACCGTCCATGCCGGTGATCTCCATAGATGCCAGCCAGGTGTTGTTGAGTACCAGTTCGGTGGGATCGTCAGACATGGGGCTGCTGTTACCCACGTAGGTGTATAGGGTGCGGAAATCTGGTGCCAAGACCTTGCCTGCAGCGATGGCTTCTTCCCGCCGGCTTTCAGGGATTTGCTCATTCAAGAACGACGGCGATATTGCGCCAGTGACCTCGTCTTCGACTCGTGAGATGAGTTGCCTGAGAACGCGGAAGCTGGAGGCAACGATGCCACCGGCTGCGCCCGAATGAGCCCCTTGCTCGAGTACCTTGACAGTGATATCGCCGATTAACATGCCGCGTAATGAGGTCGTAACCCACAGCTGGTCATAGTTGCCGCAGGTTGAGTCCAGGGCGATGACCAACCCCGGTGTGCCGATCTGCGGGGCTAAAGACTCCATATAAACGGGCAGGTCAGGACTACCGCTTTCTTCCGACGCTTCGATCAGAATCACTACTCGAGGTGATGGCGCGTCTTGGGCAATCAGCGCTTTCAGTGCAGCGATGGCTGAGTACACGGCATAGCCGTCATCGGCGCCGCCTCGACCATAGAGCTTGTCATCTTTTCTTACCGGCACCCAAGGGGCCAGGTCTGGATACCAGCCGGAAAATTCTGGTTGCTTATCGAGGTGGCCGTAGATCAATACGGTATCGTCCCGTTCGCCTGGATACTCCACCAGCAGCGTAGGCGTGCGGCCTGGCAGTTGGTGCAGCGCCATGGTCAATCCGGGTACCTGCTGCGCGGTGATCCAGGCCATGACATGGTCCATGGCGACCTGCATATGACCGTTGGCCTCCCAGTCTTTATCGAACATGGGCGACTTGTTCGGAATTTTAATATATTCAGACAGGCTGTCGATGATGTCGGTTTCCCAAAAACTGTCTACATAATCGAGAATTTGATCCTGGTCCATGTTGAGCTTGCCTCTGGTGCTATAAGTGGTGTCAAGCGCTGGCTACTTTCAGCCTGCTTAACGCTGTTATCCGTTGGCAGCCGTGGGTGCTGCTAGTCCGGTTTTTTGTCTGCTTCGGTTTCAAATTCGCCATCGATAACTTGATGACTATTTTGTTCAAATTCAGTTGGCTCGACGTCGGTTGGCTCGTTGCCGAACGCGCCCATCTGCATGCCGCCCATTCGCATGCCACCCATCTGCATTGTGCCCTGAAACAGCTGGGTGTGATTCAGCAGCCAGGCAGCCACGGGTTGGCGGAGCCAGGGTATCAGGCAGACAAAGCCGATGGCATCGGTGACAAACCCCGGCGTCAGGAGCAGTGCACCGCCGATAATCAGCATCACACCCTCGAGCAGTTCTTTGCCCGGCAGCTCGCCCTGAGTCATTTTTTGCTGTAGTCGTGTCAGCGTCGCCAGCCCTTCACGCTTTAGTAACCAAACGCCGATGGTTGCCGTCAATACGACGAGGGCTATCGTTGGGATGGTGCCAATCATGGCGCCCACCTTGATCAAGACGATCATCTCGAGGATGGGGGTGCCAATGAAAAATAGTAGAAGAAATCGCATGGGGAGAGTGTAACAGCAGGCGCAGCAAATTTCGCTGCCAGCCAGACGAAGGTGTCGGTTGGAAATATGTGATAGATTCACCATTGCCCGTTTGGGTGGAAGCGAAATCGTGCCCAGTGGGCTGACAAGATGCACTAGGAATCAATATGGAACTCAAAGCAGTCCACTATGAGGTAGAAGACGGACTAGGGGTCATTACCCTGAATCGGCCTCATCGCATGAATGCCTGGACTGGTCGAATGCACACAGAATATCGCTGGGTATTACTGCAAGCCGAGCAGGACTCGGCGGTAGGTGCGATCATTGTCACCGGTGCGGGTCGCGGTTTTTGCGTGGGTGCTGACAGTCAGGCGCTTGAGGGCCATATCAAAAAAGGCGGGTATGATCCGGGGACACCGGTGGCCTTGGCCATGCCGGGTTACGGTACCCATGAATCACTGGATGCGAACTTCGCTTATCACTTCGGTCTGACCAAGCCCGTGATCGCCGCCCTAAATGGTGCGGCTGCAGGCATCGGCTTGGTTTTGGCCTGCTATGCCGATATTCGCTTCGCAGCGCCCGGGATCAAGTTCACCACCGCCCATGGTAAGCTCAACTTGCCGGCAGAGTTTGGTTTGTCCTGGTTACTGCCGAAGATGATTGGCCTGGCGCGGGCGAATGATCTGCTATTCACCAGTCGCGTATTTATGAGTGAGGAAGCGTATGAGCTGGGCATGGTCAACCGGCTAGTGAATGCCGAAAACCTGCTACAGGAAACCAAGGATTATGCGCGATCCATGCTAAATACCGTCTCGCCAGGGTCGCTGCGGCAGACCAAACGCCAGATTTATACAGACCTGCATCGCGATTTGGCGAGTGCTGTGGTGGATAGTGAGGCGTTAGTCAGCAGCATGATGCAGCAGCCTGATTATGCAGAAGGGGTCGCTGCCTTTTTAGAGAATCGATCACCCAACTGGACGGGTAAATAGTACGAGATAAGAAGTACGAGTAAGTAGTGCCGGTAAATAGTACCGGTAAATAGTACCGCTAAAAAGACTCAACCCCTGACGGAGGGATTCAGACTGAACGCCAACAGCAATACCCCAAGCGTAGATGCCACGAACGACATGCCTTATTATCTGCCGCTGGCAGATGAAGTTGATATTTTTCTTGCCGCCTACGAACAACGGTTACCCGTGTTGTTGAAGGGTCCCACCGGTTGCGGCAAGACGCGATTTGTCGAATATATGGCGCACCGATTATTTCGTGGCGACCAGGCGAATGCCGATCGTTTGCGGGTTGAGACGCCGCTGCAGACCGTGGCCTGTCATGAAGATTTGAGCGCCACTGATCTGGTAGGTCGGTTCCTGCTCCAGGGCGATGAGACTGTCTGGCAGGATGGCCCGCTATCGCGAGCGGTTAAACAAGGTGCAATCTGTTATCTTGATGAGATCGTTGAGGCGCGAAAAGATTCCACCGTGTTGATCCACTCATTGACTGATCATCGGCGCATTCTGCCAGTTGAAAAGATGGGCGTTATTCTCGATGCTCATGAAAACTTCTTGCTCGTCATCTCCTATAATCCGGGCTATCAGAATGTTTTGAAAGACTTAAAGCCCAGTACCCGGCAGCGCTTTATTGCCATCGATTTTGACTATCCTGATCAAGCCAATGAGGCTGAGATCATCGCCCATGAGAGCGGCGTTGAACCAGCATTAGCGCAAGAGTTAGCGCTGCTTGGCGCCAAAGTCAGACATCTGCGGCACCATGGTTTTGACGAAGGGGTGAGTACCCGGTTGCTGGTTTATGCGGGACAATTGATCGCCAAAAACGTTTCCCCCGTGCGCGCTTGTGAAGTGGCCGTTTGCCGTGCAGTCTCTGATGATGTTGATGTTCAGCGCGCCATCAAAGAGGTGGTGACGACGATTTTCCCGGAACAGCTTGATGACTGATATGAATCAGATCGGCGGTGACTTGGCGCAGCTCAATGTGGCCTGTGCCGCCGTCTTTGACAGTGTCTCGGCGACGTTGCAGCCGCAGGTGCATGCCGCCGAGCTAGAAGCTTGGGCGAGCATCTGTCTGGATATTGCGGGCTCGGGCTGGCACGGCTGGGAATCAACCAACCTCTATATGAGTTTGACCATGGATCTGGTGGCCGAAGGTGGCAGTGCCAGGTTGTTGGGGGTTGGGCGTTATGGGCTGTCCCTGTCGGGATTTTCCATTGAGCCTGGCGTCAGCTATTTTCGAGGCGTAGAGTCTTTGTTGGCGCATGGCGCCACTAACCAGTTGGCAGCGGTGGAGAAGACCGGTGACATCCTGACCCTTAAATATACCCACGCAGCCAACCTGGTTGCCGATTATTTCAAAACAGCCTTCGCCGTGGCCTTGCACGAGACCAAGACAGACCTGGCGCACTGGCTCGATATTGCCGAGACGGTCGTGACTCAGGAGCGCGCGGATATTCTCCAGCTTATCGCCCTGACTCAGTCGGCCCCCAGGGTATCCTGGCACACGATCGGTCAGTTGCATGGCTTGTCGTCAGCTGCCGCTTTCGATTATTTGCGCATCCACGAGCAGCTCGCGCATATTCTGCCCAAAGATCAACTGCCGCGAGTGACATTGCTGGTGTTGAAATATGCTGGCGGTGACTATCCCGTCACAACCTGGCTCAACGGTTTGATGTCTAGTTTGCCATTGATGGCGAACAAAGAGCGGGAGCACCTTCTACAGTTACTGGAGCGCCTGGATGATGTGCGCCTGGCAGAGATACTGGTGGCCTCAGTACCTAACCTACCAATGAATGATTGGCGCATACTGGATGCCTGGCTCAGTGGAGTTTTCGACTTTGGTGCTCGCCAGCATCCTGCGGCAATGGCCTATCTAGGTCTTGAATCATCCAGTTCAGTAGAGCATTTGGCGGCGTTGCGCGGTCAGGTGGAACTCAAGGATTGTCTGCGGTTGTTGCAGTTCTATACCGAGGCCTTCGTCGGCGCGCGCCTGCGGCTAGTGGGTCGTAGCGATCCTGACGCGCAGGGGCAGATCCTGGCGGGCACCGATGGCACAGTGATTGTCTTACCGGAACTCGCCTGTGACTATGCGAGCCGTGATCAAAACTTTCGTTTTTACAAAGTTGCACTGCTGCATCAGTTGGGTTTTTATGAGTTCGGTACATTTGATTTTCGATTTGAAAATAATCCCCTGGCGTTTACTGCCTATTTTCGAGGCTTCAACAACCCAAACTTGGCGTCACTGTTATTTCAGCTACTTGAAGACGCGCGAGTCGACTGGCAAGTCACCAATACCTATCGAGGCAGTGGCGGTGATTTCACCTGGTTGAAAGGCGATGCCCTGGCGCGGCGTGAGACTGTCATCACCGCCACTGACACGGGTCGATGCCTAGAGACGATTGTTCGCGCAGGCCTTGACGCCGATGAAGCCGCCGATGAAGCCGCCGATGAAGCGCCTCAGGCGCTGATTGCTGATGCGCCAGAGATTAGAAGATTGACCCAAACCCTGCGGGTTGTGGATGCTTCGGTGTGGAACACGATGGCGGCAGTTCGAGATTGCTATGCGTTGATCGTCCGTCTGAGTCCGGCTGCAGACGAGCCAAGTTGTTGGCTGGAAGTGCCTCAGCAAGTAAGTTTTCGGGGTGTGATAGAGCCGGATACCATCAGTGTCAATCTACAGCTTGGCTTGCTTGCCGACGATGACCTGGATCTGGTTGACGACGATGCCGAGAAGATGGGTATGAGCATGATGCTCAATCCGGGTGATGTTGACGTCGATAAGATGAAGCAAGCGGAGCTGGAAGGCGCCGGTATGTTGCTCAAAGAAATGGATCGTCAGCCTGACGAGATCAGTGAGCAGACCAAAAAAGAGGCGGCGCTGGAAGACGAGGCTACGCTCAAGGCATTGTTGGCAGGCAGGGCGGCGCCGCAAAGTGCCCGGGAATTTCATTACGACGAGTGGGATTTTGTCATTAATGATTATCGGCGTCGCTGGTGCACGCTATTTGAGATTCGTGAAGTTGACGAAGACCCCGAGTTTGTTGATGAGGCATTGCAATCACTGCGGGGTCTGGGAACACGGGTTCGACGTCAGCTGAATATGCTGCGGCCCGAGATGCTGGCCAAGGTCAGGGGCCAGCTGGATGGCGAAGAGCTGGATATAGAGAAAGCCATCGAGGCGATTGTTGATCGCAAAGCCGGCTTGAGCCCTGAAGAACGAATTTATGTGCAGAAGCAGCGCAAGGTTCGAGACGTCTCGGCACTGTTTCTGCTCGATATGAGCGCCTCCACCGATGACCCAGTGCCAGATCCGGATGCCGAGGTAGTGGAACCCATTTATGTGAATCCCGACAGTGAGGATTACCTGCGTGACTATTATGCTGCGAATCCGCCGAATGCAACAGGCAAGCGCAAGCGCATTATCGACTTGGAGAAAGAAGCAGCGATTTTGATGGCGGAAGCGCTGCAAGACTTGGGGGATAATTATTCGATCTGTGGTTTTTCTGGTTATGGCCGCGAACAGGTCGAGTACTTCGTGCATAAGGACTTTACGGAAGCCTACAATCGCAAGGTCAAAGATAAAATTGGCGGTATCAAACCTTGTCGCAGCACGCGCATGGGGCCAGCAATACGCCACGCCACTCAGCAATTGATTAAAACCGAGTCGCGCATCAAGGCGTTGATTATTTTGAGTGACGGCTACCCCCAGGATTTCGATTACGGCAAAGACCGTAACAGTCGAGAGTATGGCGTCAAAGACACCACCCGCGCATTGGCCGAGGCGCGCCAACAAGGCATCTCGGCATTCTGTTTGACTGTGGATCCCTCTGGCCATGATTATCTGCGAGAGATGTGCCCTGACCAGCAATATATGGTGATCCAGGATATCAACGACTTGCCCGGTGAGCTGTCGAAGGTTTATCGCGGCTTGACCGCTTAAGCAGAATTACTCGCCTGCCGGCAGCGGCTCACCCAAGCGACCGACTATTCGCGACTATTGACTATCGTCGAGTGGATAGCCGATGCCGAGTAAAGCGCAAGCACCATTCCAAGCAGGTTAGGTAACAGGGTTTTCCAGATCAATCAGGGCGTCGAGTGCATAACTCAGCGCATCGACAGTCAATTGGATGTCGTCATCATCAATGATAAAAGCCGGTCCCATGCAGATAATATCTCGGATCTCGCCTGTACCACCGGGATAGAAGAACACACCCTGGCTCATGCCATGGCCGATGATCTGGTCAGTGACCCGCAGCGACTGATCGAAGGGGATCAGCGTCTCGCGATCGGCGACCACCTCAACGGCAATCAACAGACCCGTGCCGCGAATCTCCGCGACCCGCGGGTGTTGAGACAACCGCTCGATCAGGGCGGCTTTCAATTGATTGCCTCTGGTTTTGGCGCGTTCAATCAGGTCGTCGCGGCGCAGGATCTGCAAGACACTGGTGGCCGCCGCACAGGCTTGGGGCATGGCGCCGAAGGTATGAAACATGACGCTAAAGCCGCCGGCGGCAATCGCCTCAGCCACTGCGTCGGTACCAAATACGCCAGCAATGGGCGCGTAGCCGCCCGCCAGACCCTTTCCCGCCACTAACAAGTCGGGCTTGATACCATAGTGGTCTGAGCCGAACCTCCGGCCGGTACGACCAAAACCAGTCATCACCTCATCCATGATCAGCAGAATACCATGCTGCTTCAATATCAATTGCACGCCGTCCCAGTAACCCGCTGGAGGTGCTATGGCGCCGCCGCTTGAGCCGTTGAGCGGTTCGGCGATCAAGGCTGCGATATTGTCAGCACCGATGGTTGCGATAGTTTGCTCAAGGTCGTCCAGGTAGTACTGCGTGGCCAGCGCGTCATCAGTCCCGACGGGGCAACGCAGGGGGTAGGGCGTTTGTATCTGTGGATAGGTCGCCAGTATGCCCTCGAGTCCCTTCTTGCGCTCGGGGTGGCCGGAAGCCGCGGCGGTGGTGATGGTCGTGCCGTGATAGGAAATGCTACGGGTCAGAATCACGGTTCGCTGCGGTGCGCCGAGACCAGCGTGGTACTGAATCGCCATTTTAATCGCGGCTTCATTCGCTTCAGAGCCGCCAGACGCCAGATGAATTCTCGTTAGGTGAGGGGGCAGCCAATGCGCGCGTAATTCATTCACCAGCGCTTCACGTTCTGGGGTCAGCCAAGGTGGCATGATAAAGGTACAGTTGACCAGTGCATCTCTGACCGCGTCGGCGACTTCAACAACCCCATGGCCAATGTTCGACACAATGCAGCCGCCGGCTGCATCGAGAATTTTTCTGCCATCTGTCAGGTACAGGTAGGCACCTTCTGCACGAGTCACGTAGACCGGTTCCGAACCGGGTAAAAAAGGCCAGATTGCCGGCTGTTCCATAGGGTGAGACTCATATTCAAGGCTAGGGCTGCATAATAGATTTTTCTTCGGTGAATAAGAACCCCAACCCGAGACTGAGTCGGCTTAGACTCGCCAGGGATATCACGCTGCTGTAGTCTCGCCACAGCCCCATGATCCTCGCTAGTCCTGCAGATACAGGGTTAGATTGATGCAGGACTGGCTCATGCGGATCTTTCACACAGGCGTATGCCAGCGAGCTAAGACTGGTGAGTTCACCTTGTGCAGGTTAAGGTTAACGGGTATTCGTTGTCATGAGATGTCTGTGTTGAATTACCTTGATCTAATCGCCATTGGTGGCTATTTCGCTATCTTGCTTATCATCGGCCTGCGGGTGATGCGGTCCGCCAAAGGTGAAGACGAAGTGGAGTCTTTTCTGGCCGCCGACAGAGATATGGGGCTCGCACAAACCACCGCCAGTACCGCGGCCACCGACCTGGGTGGCGGTTTTAGCATTGCCATGGGTGGTCTGGGTTTTACCCTCGGCCTGTCGGCTTCCTGGCTGGTAGCGATATCGGCGCTCAGCGTAGTGTTGGTGTCTTTCTTAATGGTCCCGAAAGTTAAACGTTGGTCAGACCGCGTTCGTGGGTTGACTACCGGCGATCTGTTCGAGGCGCGATTTGATGCCCGTACGGGCACTATGGCGGCGGTGGTCATCGGTCTCGCTTGGTTTTCCTTTGTGGGTGGGCAAGTCATCGCCGGCGGCAAATTACTGCAAGTGACGCTAGACCTTGACCTGACGGTAGCCATCGTCGTGGCTGGCGGCGTCATCCTTGCCTATACCGCCATGGGGGGGTTAAAGGCCGTGATCTATACCGACGTCTTTCAAATGATTGTGTTGTTGATCGGTATTCTGTTCTTAATGGTACCCATCGGGTTTTACAAGATCGGTGGCTGGGGTGCTATGGTCGCCCACTTCGCAGCCGTTGATGCCACTCAGTCGATGTTGTCTTTCACCGCCATTGGTTGGAAGCAACTGGTGGGCTGGTTCCTGGCGATTTTTCCCGTCTGGTTTATTTCCATCGCGGCCATGCAGCGCATCGTCGCGGCCCGAGATGAAAAAACCGCCACCCGCGCCTTTTTGCTGACCGGTGTACCCATTGAATGGCCCCTGTTCGCAATCGGCAGCACCTTGGTGGGTATGTTCGCGCGAATGCTCATGCCGGATCTTAGCGATCCGGAATTGGCGACGCCCATGATGATCATGACCCTCTTGCCCGCCGGCATTGCCGGGTTTGTCATCGCCGCTTATATCGCCGCCGTCATGTCCACCGCCGATTCCTGTTTAATAGGGCCTGTGGCGATCTTTACCAACGACATCTATCACAAGCGCATTAACCCGCAAGCCACCAAAGCCAAACTCATGAGTGTCGCCCGTGTGACAACGCTACTGCTGGGTGTTCTGGCCATTTTCATCGCCTACATGGTGCCCAATGTGCTAGATCTGATCTTATATGCCTATACCTTTGGGGCAGCAGGTTTATTCTTCCCGATGCTGGGTCTATTGTTTTGGCCGAGAACCACCGCGACCGGCGCGTTCTGGAGCATTATTCTCGGCGGCAGTTCCGCCGTTGTCTGGACTATCTTAGGTGAGCCCTGGGGTTTTGCGGCATCTTATCTAGGTTGGTTCGTGGGCCTGCCGTCTTTGGTATTGATCTCGCTATTAACCGCGCACTCCACCGACGAGGACCTGGAGTTGTTTCGGGTTTGATGGGTGGGCAAACCGGCTGTTTAGCCGAGATGGCGGCGGGTAGCTAGCTTGGTGTTTGAGGCAATTCGGTTTTGCGGCGAGCGCCTAATTAAGAATCGAGTTTCTCGAGGAGTTCGTTAACGCTGGCTGTTACAGTGCGGCCCGTGGTCTTAATGATGATTCAGTCTGAGGTCCAGGAGTCTTATTCCCAGTCTAATACCTGTTGCCAGGCATTGCGCGTTAGCTGAATCGGATTGCAGGGATCGGCGATAATGTTCCTGCCCAAACGCAGGTTGTCAGCGGCCATGCTATAAGCAAGATGAGGGCCCTCACCGGTGATATTGTTTGCGTGAAAAGCCCGCAGGGCTTGCTTGATGGTGTCAATTCGCAGGTACATACATTCGGGTTGTTAAGCCACAGCGTGGGTTATGGTCGACTTTCCCGACCCAGGCAGTCCGGCAAATAGATAAAGTTCGGCAGATTGCATGCGTGAAGTCTAACGCAGCAATCGCACGTGTTAGGCGCACGACTGCTGTGCTAAATAGATCTTATGCCATGCGGTGCAGGGCACAAATTTTGTTGCCTGAAGGGTCACGCAAATAGGCAAGATACATCTTGCCGCTACCGCCTTCACGCACGCCTGGTAGATCTTCGCAGGTGGTGCCGCCATTAGCGATGCCCGCAGCATGCCATTTATCAGCGGTTGCCGGGTCCGCGGCGACAAAGCCGATGGTGCTGCCGTTACCGTGGCTCGCAGGCTCGTCATTAATCGGCTTGCTGATGGAGAAAATACCCGTGGGGGTAATGTAAAAACAACGACCCGCTGGGTCGATCGTGCCTGGCCCATGGCCCAATGTGCCGAGAACCGCATCATAAAAGACCTTCGCTGCTGCGACGTCGTTGGCACCTACCATAATATGACTGAACATGATTGCTTACCTTTTGTTGAGAATTGAATTTGTCGAGCCTTGAATTTGTCGAGCCGTGAATTTGTTGATAAATGACCGTTCAAAGTTCCGGCTACGCATTATCGAGGTAGCCGTCACACAAAGCAATTTTTTGCGGCAAGGCGCAGTTGTTACCCATGGCATATTGTCGAAACACTCACGGGCTGTGTTCACGTTGCCGCAGGTAGCCTGCCGCTGGTTTGCCAACCACGTTTCGATCAGAAATCAACGGTACAGAGTTCACCAGTAAAGCCATTTTCTTTTGATCGAAGGAGACGGGTATCACGCTTGGCTTTATACAACCGGGAAAGCCCACTCAGAACGCGTTCGTCGAAAGCCTCAACGGCAAGCTTTGCAAGGAATGCTTGAGCGCGAACTGGTTCAGATCGCTGGACGAGGGAAGAGTAGAAAGAAATCAATGGCGAAAGCACTACAACCAGGTTCACCCGCATAGCTTACTTAGCTATTTTCCACCTGTTGTGTTCGCACAGCAAGCAGCATAAAGTTGAAGATTCTCATCGATGAGATGGCACTAAAGATGAGGGAAAGGTCGCTGGCATCCTGTCACTTGCCTATGCGACCCAGGCGCCAGAGCGTCCACGTGACTTAACTGAGTGTTAGGTGCCATCGCGAGACATATGCAATGAATATCAGGGAAGCAGCATTAGCGGATTGGGAGGGCATCTGGCCGATCTTTCGAGAGATCGCAAGACTAGGCGAGACCTATGCATATCCGACCGACATTGACGAAGAACAAGCTCAATGGGAGTGGATGACCTACCCTCGAAAAACATTTGTGTTTGAGGAGAAAGGCAGCATCCTTGGAACCTATTTCATCAAAACCAACAATGCAGGCCCCGGGGACCATGTTTGCAATTGTGGTTATATGGTGTCTTCGCAGGCTCGAGGTCGCGGATTGGCTAGCTCCATGTGTGAACACTCGCAAGAGTTAGCGACGAAACTGGGATACAAAGCAATGCAATTCAACTTCGTTGCTGCGACAAATGAGGGAGCGGTCAGGCTGTGGGGAAATCTCGGATTTGAAACAGTAGGTAGACTGCCACAGGCGTTTAATCACCCTAGCCTGGGTTATGTTGATGCATTGGTCATGTATAAATGGTTATGACGAAGGCAAGACTGGTAGGCACCTAACATGCAGTTGAAGGCGTTTTTCCGCAGCAAGCTGCTCGAACACTCTGAATCATCACTAGTTCAGTAGACACTTCTCACCCTCCTTGTGATGATTTCCGTAGCAGAATTTTGTTCACATTAAAGCTTTCAGTAACCGCGGTCGGTGACCCGAGAGCAACCATCTAGTAACATGAAATATCTCCGTCGATAGACAAGGTCGGCCCTGTAGGATGACAGCAATATTTTTGGAGGGTCAGTGAATATATGACGCGAAACAAAACAGATGGGTCATGGTCGATCATCGTAGTCTATATTTTTTTCGCCATTATGGGTGTTTCTGTATTGACTACCCAAATAGACCCTTTAGTTTTAGTTTTTTACATGGTGGTGAGCATAGTCACTTTTACCGTGTACGCTATAGATAAATCAGCAGCGACTAAGGGAACTTGGCGTACAAGCGAAAGCACCCTGCATTTATTATCACTGGTAGGGGGCTGGCCAGGCGCCTTGGTCGCCCAACAAAAACTGCGCCATAAATCTAAGAAACAGTTTTTTCGCTTCGTTTACTGGATAACCGTCGCGCTAAACTGCGCGCTGCTTTCCTGGTTGCTCATCCCAATTGGCGGATCCAAACTTGGATAAAGATAAATAGAGATAAATAGGGATAAATAGGGTCGGGGTAAAATAAGATAAAGAGATAAATAGGGTCGGGGTAAAATATAGCCTTAATTTTACTCCGCCCCGATCTCTTCTTAACCGATTGCTTGTCGCGTACCATTAATGCTATCAAACGATGCTGGCCAACAGGATCATCTATGAGAGGTGAGATAGATTTACAAAAACTAGTGACATCTTTATCCCCGACTCTTATCGATGGGGAGTATGTATTTTGCACGTTCCCAAAGGCGAAATATGGCGATTACTTGGATTTAGAGCCCATAGCTATGATCAGGGAGTTAGAAGGCCTAACCTTAGTGATCCCCAAGAATAAGGCTGATGAGAAAAGTCTACATTATGAGTCTGTTTTCAAGGGAATCACACTTAGTGTCTATTCTAGCCTCGATGCAGTTGGTTTGACGGCCGCATTCGCCACCAAACTCGGCGAGCATGGTATTAGCGCAAATGTAATCGCAGGTTATTACCATGATCATATCTTTGTTCAGAAGAACCTGGCAGATAAAGCTATTGACGCGCTCAACGAGCTTGCTCGCCAACAATAATATGCGGTCTGCACAGGCCGCTCCCTATGCTCGAAGCCTGGCTATTGTGGGCAAGGAGAGAAATTCACCTGGGCTGTGATGAGTCGTTAGATCTGCCTGAGAGCGTCCGTGCGACGATTAGGGTCGGATCGTAGCTACTGGTCCTTAACGGTTACGGATATCAGCAACGCGTCAAAGAGAAAGCGATGGAGTTTTACTTCAGCCCGTATCGGACGTTATATTTACGGTCTCCTGATCCACGAATTGATTCGTAACTCGCCAGTGCATCAGAGGTGCATCAGAAGCCCCATTAGCGTCTGAAATAAGTTACTGGTAAGTCCACTATAATGGCGGTCAAACCATGAATATTCATCCCCAGCACTGCGTTTGAGACGAGTCTCGAAGGGTTAATTGGGGTTTCACTTTGGAGAGCACGTTGATCAAATGTCGTGAGATTTCTGTCGAATCGATACCGTTAAGTTTATTACTCCTTGCGGACCCTTCGGAGATGAAGGTTCGCGATTATTTAATAGACGCAACCTGTTTTGGAGCTTATAGAGATGATGAGATTGTCGGTGCCTGCGTAATCAATATGAACACTGACAATGAAATCGAGTTATTCAATATAGCTTCACTACCGAGTATCCAAGGTCAAGGCGTTGGGGCAGCTTTGCTTGAATTTGTAATTGCTGAACTGGGCAATCGAAAAGTTGCCAGGGTTGTTTTGGGTACCGGTACTTTTGGCTATCAATTGACATTTTATCAACGGTTCGGTTTTAGGGTAGTGCATGTTGTAAAAGACTATTTTCTAGATAACTATAATGAACCGATTTATGAAAATGGCCTGCAGCACTACGACATGTTGAGGCTGGCGCTCAATATTGAGTAGGCGAATGACCAGTGTGAAAAAAATAATGATGAGACGAGGGCGCTCACGATGAGTGTCCAGGGCGAGCGTGCGCAGGTTTGCTGGCTTGTTGCGGGGTTTGAATTCGCGATTGACATCAGTAATAACGGCGTCTTTGGCGAGGGGAATATGACGGCTCGCTGCAGGCCCTAAGGCAGAAAAAATTGGTGTTGATGATGGGTTAACGTCTTGCCTTGGTGTTCTTAGCGGATTTTATTTTATATTGCGTTGGGCAATGGCCTCGACTGACGGCGGGGTTCCTCATTGCGCCGTGTTTTGTTCGGCGTCCAGTGACGCGTTTGCGCCAGCGTTTGAAGCTGCGTGGTTGTAATTGGGTGCGCATCAAGACGATCACTGCGGACTCATTCAGCCCAAACTGCAATTCGATGGCCTCAAAGGGCGTTCTATCTTCCCAGGCCATTTCTATAACTCTTGATTTTTCTAGCTCGGTATAAGGCATAGTGGGTTTTCGTCATCGCTTGTGAAATGTCTACGTAAGGCCGCGCGAGTCAGTTTGGATTCTGTGCGAAAATTAATAATATAAGTGGTACATCTTCGCGGTAAGCCGCGAAGATTGCACATGGTTGTCACGGATCGACAACGAACCGCAGTGGGTCTGAGGATTCAATCACCTCAATAAAGGCGTCCGCTAATGCTTGGCTCGCAGAAACGCATTCGCTCCAGTATGCCATTCGTGTTGCCTGTGACATTTTTTGGAAGTCCCGCCGATCTGGGATCTTTGCGTAGGGCAACGACGCAATGTAAGCCTTGGATGGCGCGACGATGACCACATTATCAAGTGCTTGAGGGCTGTTGCGATTACTGTTTCGTCGCCAGCTTAAGCCTTTGTCGAACCAGCCTGTCACGACTTGATCGGAAAAATGCGGATACAAAATCAAGCCGTCGCCAGTGCAATTAGTAAAGTCAAAATGGTAATCAATGATGCCGCCATCCCAATAGTGACCAAGTGGTGCGCCCAAAATGTCCCGTTGACCTGACATGAGAAAGGGAATAGAGCCGCTAGCTAACAAAGCCGACCGTAGGTTGTATGAGTTGAGTTCAATGTGCTCGGTATCGAAATCCTTGAACACAAACGACTCGCTAGTGCCTGAGCTAAACACGACGCGCTGGAAACTATGCGCGAGCAACTGTCGGTTGATCATATTGAGAGCGGCAGCTTTACCCATGCCAAGGGCAAGCATTAGTTTTTGTTGGTGGCTGTTTAATCCTAGGCCTCTTGCGGTGACGATATGTGTTCGAAAACGGCGATTATTTGCGATATGACTAGTGTCACTTGGCGTCAAAAAACTATCCAGCACCCATTCACACAAACCATCAACAACCTCGGTGGGCGATCGTGGATCATCCTCTAACCATTTCTGGTTCAGATAACGATCTTGCAGAGTTGCTATTGCCTCAGATGGATTACGGCAAGCAAGTGCCGAGTGCCGCCAACTGCCGATTGAGGATCCATAAAGCTCCATGGGATGACTCGAGCGACTCAAATATTCACCGAACAGATATCGGTCCAGGTAGCCTAAGCCCAGCAGTTTTGCGCCACCAGATGCGCCGACCATGGCGGTAAACAATTCTGGGCGCCAGCCCTCGCTGGCCAGGCGTTGACGCGCGGCAGAGCCAGCAATAATAGTCAGTTGGAAATTAGACATGGGACCGTAGAAATTGAGAAGCAGTTAAAGGAGCTGCACAATAGCATATATTTGGTGTCCGGCGTCTGAGGGTATCAAGCAATGTTTTATAAGGCTGGTCACTATACGTGTTTGAATGATAATTTGATGTTCGTAACAACCTGTAACGCCAATCGAAATGGTACAAAAAATGAACAATGATGTATCTTTTATAAAACTCAAAACCTTAGGTCAAGGGTTCGTCTTTCTATGGTTTTTCGTTGGCGGCATAGGGCACTTCACTAGTACCGATTTTTTTGTGGCAATCGTTCCACCTTGGGTGCCCAGTCCCGTTTGGGCTGTCTATATTTCGGGTGTCGTTGAGATTGTGTTGGCCCTGTTGGTACTCTTGCCAAGGTGTCGCCCTTGGGCTGGTTGGGGGCTTATCGCCTTAACTATCGCGGTGACACCGGCCAATGTACACATGTTGATGAACCCGGAACTATTCCCGCAAGCGCCACAGTCGGTTTATATGTTGCGCTTGATTGTGCAGGGCTTTTTGCTCCTGCTGATTTGGTGGTCAACCAAAGATCCAAAGCGAATGACGTCTGCCCTAAGTGAATAGAAAAATGAATAGCAAAGTGAATAGCAAAGAGAAAAAAATTAAAGCGCGCTTGGTGGTATTCCAAGCATCCTTAAAAGGTCGGCGAGAGCCGGGATATCAACCTGTTGATGTTTCTAGCCCGGCTTTCGTCATAAGCGCAGAGTCGTTGCTAATTCGCGCGATGTGAACTGAGGGTTGCAATAGCTGAGTAAGGCGTCTATTCAGTCAACAATTCAGGATTGGCCTTCAGATATTCATCGAGTTGTCGTTCTATCGCTTCTTCCACTGTTTCAAAAATATCACTTTCTCTACCTGCCCCATAAAAAAATGCGGATGTCATAAAGACGATATTAATGCCGGATGCATCCCCCATGCGGGATTCCACAGTATAGATTTGGTTTTCCTGTGACGGCAGACTGATGCAGTTAACGTTGACCTGTAGAAATAATGGCTTCCTTATCCAAGCCGGTCGCATTAAGGGCTCAATGCCTCGGCGAGTTATCCCAGTTTCCACCATAGAGTCGACTCTCTTATGGGTAAAGTTGCAGTCTGCGTGCACGGCAACAAGGTAGGCTAACTTAAGTGGATCCTCGTTCTTGTAACCGGTTTTTGCGAGATCGGAAAAAGCGCTGAATGGGCTGAGCAACAACATGAACACGATAGCTTTGTATGTCCTGGTTATCTTTGATAGTGTCTTCATTTGAGTATTCTCGTCCATTTTTTCTTAGTACGATGACGGCGCGAATAAGGTTTTCTCATGCGTAGTTATCAGTCATCCGAGTCGAGGCCAGACATTGTCTATCAATTGGGCATGGTACTACATCCATACTGTTGTCTCCCTTGTATCTCCTGGGTAAATTCGCCGTACTCGGCTTCAATTATGGCGTAATCTGTTAGGGCTAGCAGGAAATATCGTCGAACAGAATTCAATTAACTGCATAGAACTGGCTTTCGTACCCATGAGGTGTTCCAGCGAAGCATTTACGTTAGAATCTGCAACCTCTCTCTTGAGCCAGATGTTGAATGAACGTCTCTGATTCCCCACAAAGCAAAAAATCATGGATTCGCTCTGGGTGGATCATGTTATTCATCATTTCCCTTGCGACGGCGGTTGGTCAGTCTTTTGGCCGTTTCAGCTATGGCGTATTGTTGCCCGCCGTACGAGATGATCTGGGTATTAGTAATACTCAAGCCGGTCTAATTGGTGCTGCTAACGTCGGTGCCTACTTGCTCGGCACGCTGCTAGTGGCGTCTGCCACTAGCCGATTTAAACTACTACATGTTATGCGCCTTGGCCTTTTTCTGGTTGTCTTGGGCTTGCTGCTAGCGGGTATCGCCGACTCACCATCAATGCTCGCCATGGCGTTGTTTATGACCGGTATTGGTGGCGCACTCGTTTGGATTCCCGCACCTGTCATCGCTGCGGGTGCTTTGCCGCCAAAGCGGCGTGGGATCGCCGTGGGATTGATTGGGTCTGGTATGGGTGTAGGGGTAGTGTTCATTAGTCTGCTAAGCGGCGCGCTGCGATCATCACAAGGCGATCAAGCTTGGTCAGCCATGTACCAGGTTCAATTCTCGATCAGTTTGATTGTGCTGGTGGCGACACTGCTTTTGGTTCGCCATCAACAGGCAGCCCCATCGGGCGGTGCTGGTTTCGGCGGCTTTGGAGCGCTGCGACGCATGCCTGGTTGGTTACCATTGATACTCGCCTATTCTACTTTCGGTTTTATGTACCTGCTTGTCCTGGGTTTCTTAACGACTCGACTAGAAGATGACAGTGCTTGGAGTACCAGTGACGCCTCGCTTGCATTCACGCTGGTGGGTTTCGCTATGATCTTTGGCGGTCCAACATTCGTCACCATCGCACACCGGGTGAGTATTCGGCGGGCGCTGACCATTGCGTTTGCCTTTTGGCCTATTTGTGTTGGCACTGTGCTAACAGGCTTCTATTTACCGACATTAATCGCGTGTATTGGCGTTGGATTGCTGTTTAGCGCCATACCAACACTCATGACGTTGTACGTTGTGGAAAACACGACAGCGCAAGACTATGGGCCCAGTTTTTCTGCGGCGACACTAACCTTTGGTCTCGCGCAAACAATCTCGCCCGCGGTGGGCGGTTTGATCGCCGATCTCAGCGGATCTTTTACGCTGGTCTTTCTGTTGGCGTGTTTTATGGGTGTGGTGGGTTTAGTTACATCGCTGCAACTACCAAAGCGTGTTATCCCCGCCAGCACTCGGTGAGCCTAGCAGCAGGCTTCAGGCGAGTGATCGGTGACCTTGCATTATCCTTAGTCAGGTATTTAGTTGAAATTGTCGGTATTAGGCGGGTAATAGCAAGGGCACAACAAGTGGAAGTTAGATGAGACAATTAACCATGCTAAGGTTTCATGGTTCCTCTTTTCGGGTTAGCGATAAAATTAACTTGATGCTTAGTAATAACCATGGCGTGCCATGTAGCAGTAGATCGAAGATGTCGATGAGTCTGGTCAGTTCACCAGTAGCCAGCATGCTGAGTTTCTCCAGGACATGTGGCTCAGGTGAGAAAGGCGCAAGCCCTAGTGAGAGACACAGCAAGATCAATAGGGGCAAGGATATTCTGTCGAAAATGTTATGCATTGGGCCGCGGATGATGAGGAAAGTGGGTAGTATACGGAGTTTTGAGCGTAGCGCAGCAGAATTAGCGTCAATGACACCCTAGCTGAGCTTGGTAAATCAGGGTGGTAACGCATGAGCCCTGTCAGTCTATCGCCCGTTCAATAATCGCAGTTGGGCGAGCCGCAACCCGCTATTTAGACCAGTACCAACTGGTTACGTTGTAACGATATTGGGTACTGTAATTGCTGTTTAACGGTTCTACCCAGTGTTCGGTACCAGTTGAAGAAGGGTCGAAGAGTACGCAGCGGTTAAATAAGGGCGCTATACTGATGGGAGTGTCGTTTGTGCCTAAAAATGTTAGCTCGCCGCCCGCATCGTGATGCCAGGCCTTATTTAAATAGAGCAACATGCAAACTTCTCTTCCGGGTGATTCATCAGCGTGTTGTGCAATAAAGTCAGCGGAGCCTAAGCGAAAGTAATTCGTGTTATTTTCCGGCGCCGATACATTGATGTCAGTTAATTCCACATCAAAAATATCGGATAACAAAGTAGTGAATTCAGTCCCGCGTAGGTATGCCAAGAATGATTGTCCGTTGTTGACGCGGTTGATGCGTGAGTCATCCGGTTTATAGCGCCAAACATCGCGTTGGACAAAGCGTTGGTCGCTGCTGGTTTTTTGCCATTGGGCGTTATCCACATATAGATCTGAATAAGTATGCTTTTGTGGTTGCCAATAACGGGGTTGTTGAAGGATGCTCAGCACATCAGCTAGTTTGTCTGGATCAAAAAGGTCGTCAATCACGATATGATTGGGTGCCGAGCTCAACAAAGACCTTCGGTAAGTGTTTATTGCTGAGTCGATTGTGAGCCTACTATTCAGCCACATTGAAACCTTCCATAGGTGATGGTTAGAGCATGATTTGATGGGCGGATGATACAGGATTGAATTATAAATCCTACAGTTTAGGTCTTAATGATGCTTGTCCAGAGCAGGAGGCTGGATTGTCATCGCCACTGTTATTTTGAAGGGTCTCGCGAGAGCTTAGGTGCGAACTTGATTGCCCCTAAATCGCGGGCGGGAAAATATTGAGGTCCAGAATTACCGACAAGATTGATCAAAAGATTGATCAAAAGATTGATCGGATCTTTAAGAGTATACTCATGCCACTATCGCATAGCAGTATTCTCGGCAAAAGCCACGCACCATTCCTAGTGGGTGATGCTGACGATGTTAATTATGCACTTGCTCGCCTAGACGCGGGGCGTCATACACCATTATGGATACAGTTAATATGAACCTGATCGAGCTTGGAGAAAGTACTGATTGTGAATATAGCAAGGAGCATGTGTGCCTGGAAAATGACTTTCCAAAATTTGATAGAGTCCTCCACTGTTTAACAAGCTTTGAAGAAACCCTGGATGAATGGCAGCTGCATTGTCTGCATTACGCGGATGAACAAGAGGTTGAATTAGGCGAGGCAGAGTATGTTGACGAAGTGACTTACCACAGTATGATTTCAATCAGCTATTGCCCATTTTGTGGCGTTAATTTGCTGGAGCATGAGGCAGCGGATGGTTAACGAGCTGCTTCATGATAAATGGCTTGCCGAAGTTAACTCGGTGTCATGAACGAACGAGAGCGATCTGAAGATGAGTGACATTATCCAAGCAAAAATGACGGCAGATGTAGAAGGTGAGTTTGTCGTTTTTTTAATCGGTTTGCGGATTAATAATATTTGGAAGATACATAAATGGTTGCCGGTTGTCAGGGCGATGACAAAAATGCTCAATGAGCTTCATCAACATCCAGAGCTTGGTTTTATGAGTTATGAATCATGGTTCGGTCGAACAACCCTAATGGTTCAATATTGGCGCTCGGCTGAACTGCTGGCAGATTATGCGACGAGTAAAACCGCTGCGCACTTGCCAGCCTGGGCGGCATTTAATCAAAGCATTGGCAGTAACGGTGATGTTGGTATTTGGCACGAGACGTATTTATCTAAAAAGGGCCAGTACGAGTGCGTGTACAAAAATATGCCAGCATTTGGTCTGGGAAAAGTGGGTGCCCATGTGCCTGCGACGGGCAAGTATAAAACCGCTGCCGATCGACTCGCCAACCGTGCGTGATTGCGTTGGCGATGAACTCCGGCCCATGACACCGGCACCGTTCTGCTACCCGACTATGATTCCGCTATGACCCCGCTATGCTATGCCCCCGCTATTATCCGGCTATGAGGCACGCTCGCCAGGTTGTGTCAGGCGCAGTAGTTGATCTGCTTTGAGACGAAACACTTGGCGCTCGTGGGTCGCAGGACAATCGAACGCCAGGTGCCATGCCAGCAGCTGTAAAGGTACGGAAGCATCGTTGCCGTACATGCGGTCGCCCACTAACGGATGTCCTATATGCAGGAGATGACGCCGTATCTGGTGTTTTCGCCCAGTCTGAATGTCCACTCGGACTAATGTCTGCTGGCCATTGTTAGCCAGCGGTGTCACGAACGACACCGCGGTTCGCTCATCTAAGGGCTGATTGATCTCACAGGGCGTTTCCATGACTCCCTGGATAACGGCCATATATTCTTTTACCACGTTGCGACTGGCGAACTGCTGGGCCAATTGGGCGGCGGCACCTTTGCCATGGGCGATGACCAGCAGGCCAGCAGTATATTGATCCAGGCGGTGGACCAGTTGGGCAGGGGCGCGATGTTCACGTTCTACCCAGCGATAAATAGTCCCGTGATCACTGAACCTTGAGCCTGATGCCGGCATGCCGGCGGGTTTATGCCAGACCGAGTATTGTGGATGGTCATGGACCAGGACCGGCACCAGGGACGGCGTCGCGAGGATATCTGCGTCGTAATAGAGAGCGAGTTGGTCATTCGTCTTAACTTCGCTGCTAGCACGACGCAGGCGCTGTTTCTTGTTGCCGCGGGTATGCCAGACGGCGCCTTGGGTCATGGCATCTTTTAATCGTGACTTGGACAAACCGCTGGCTGTGGCGAGTAAGGCTAAAGCCGGTTCGTCATTGGCCACGGTCAGCTGCAATTCCAGCCGATAGCCGGGGGGCAGTTCATTTGATGTTAAGTGGGTCATGCCTAAAGGCGCCTAGTATGTTATTCGGGGGGACAGTTTACTGAGCGTTAAGTTCGTCATCCCTGAAAGACTCTGGTGTGTTCGACCTGATGATGGCTCTTCAGTAAGGGTCCAGACCGTAGCAGGTGTTGGTGACTCGAATCAAGGGCCCGCAGCGCCATGGTTGAGTTTGCGCTGGTGGTTTTCCCCGAATTTACCCCGGCACTTTACTCCGGCCCCAACCATCAAGGCTTCACATTGAATTTTAGGTCGGGTAGATTAGCGCCGATGAAAACACTAAATATACCAACTATAGATATCGCTGGCCTGTCTGACAATGCTGCTATTGTTCGGCAGATTGGTGAGGCATGCGAAGACTGGGGCTTTTTTCAGGTGGTCAATCACGGGATTGATGCAGAGCTCAGGCAAGGTTTTCTAAGTGCCTGCGACGACTTCTTTCATAGCCCAAGGGAGATTAAACGCAGTGTGATGCGTACGGAAGCTAACCCTATGGGTTTTTATGATCAAGAGCTGACAAAAAACGTCCGCGACTGGAAAGAGATTTTTGACTATGGCGCTGACTGGCGTGATGCTAATCCATCGTGTCAGTCCCAATGGCCGGCACAGTGGCCGCAATTACAGGTGACGCTACGGGCCTGGTTTACGGCCTGCGAGACGTTGAGCTTGCGTTTGATGACGGCCATTGCGCAGGCGCTGGCATTGCCACCCGAGACGTTGCTGGAGGGGTTCGTTCAGGGGCATACCAGCTATGCTCGTTTGAATTACTATCCCTTGTGCAGCGAACCTTTGGCCCGTGACCCGGTTAGTGGCGTTGAACAGGGCCATCTGGGTATCAGCAGGCATACGGACTCAGGAGCGCTGACCGTATTGGTGCAGGATGAGGTGGCGGCTCTGCAGGTCTATCGGGATGACAGCTGGCATTTAATCGAGCCGGTGCCTGATGGCTTGATCATCAATATTGGCGACATGCTCCAAGTGTGGAGCAATGATCGCTTGCAGGCACCGGAACACCGGGTTTTGGCATCAAGCACTCGAGAGCGATTCAGTGCCCCATTTTTCCTTAATCCCGCCAATCGTACCGTTGTGCAGCCACTGGCCACGGACGACCAGCACCCCGCCTGCTACAGGCCGATCAACTGGGGCGAGTTTCGCCGTGGCAGGGCGGCGGGTGATTACACGGATCAGGGCGAAGAAATCCAGATCAGCCAGTTCCGGTGCTAGGATCTTTTAGCCAGCCGCCGAGCTGATAATTGGCTGCGGACGTGGGTTTGTTGTTCAATGTCAGCTTGCACTGCTGCTTTGCTCCGTGAGCTCAAAGATAATGGTAGTTTGCGGCCTCGTAATGGGCATTTGGAGACCGAACTGCATCAAGGCCTCGCCAGTGAAGTGTTGGTTTTCGATGACAGATAATACCGACTCAGAATACTCCCGTAGTGCCATTGGCCAAATGCGCTTGAGCCGATAAATTTTTTCCTCGGCCAGGCCAACAAAGCGCAATCTGTCGGGAACTGTGCGGGCGGTTTCGCGAACGCTGTTATAGGCAAAAAGACCATGAGTTTTAGCCCCATCGACAAATCCAAAATTGATCGAGTTGCCGTCAGTGTCAAGCCGATATAGCTGCGCACTGTGGATAAACGCTCTGTGAGTCTTGTGCAGGGCGATAGCCGCACTCAAGGTGGTGAATTCCGGTGCGGTCAGTTCGCGCGGATCCATCTCAATCCCCATGTGGCCAAACAAGGCGACCGCGGCGCGCATTTCAATACTGACTCGACGACCGGTAATGTGGCAATTGCGAGGGCCTACATGAGCACCCATTACCGAGGCAGGAAAGAAGAAAGAACAACCGCGCTGAATGTTCAAGCGATCTAAAGCGTCATTAGAATCTGAGGTCCATACTCTGTCAGTGCGAGCCAGTACGCCATAATCGATTCGCGCGCCACCGGATGAGCAGCTTTCGATTTCAAGACCCGAATGGGCAGCCTTCAAGCGATCGATGAGGCGATATACCGCCAATGTTTGCTGATGGATGGCGGGCTTACCCTCGAAGTTCCCGGCATGGTTAATGTCGCGGTTCATATCCCATTTGATGTACGCAATCGCAGGGTATTGTCGTAGTAAGTCATCAATCGCGGTGAACAAGTAATCAGTGACCTCAACCCGGGTGAGATCTAAAACCAATTGATTGCGGAAACGCAGTTGTTCATTGTTTTCACTATTGAGCACCCAGTCAGGGTGTTGGCGATATAAATCGCTGTCAGGGTTGACCATTTCAGGCTCAAGCCAGATGCCAAATTCCATGCCCAGCTTATTGACGTGCTCGATCAGCGGCGCCAGACCGTCGGGGTAAACAGTGGCATCTACGGTCCAGTCGCCCAAACCCGCATGATCACCTCGTCTACCTTTAAACCAGCCATCATCTAAAACGAAACGCTCGACGCCAAGTGTCGCGACCTTATCGGCGAGTTGCTGCAAGGTGGCGACATTGTGGTCAAAGTAAATTCCTTCCCAGGTGTTGTAATGTACCGGCCGGGGTTTTTGGCGCTGGGCGTCACTGAGTAAATTCGCCCTGACGAAGTGATGGAAGTTAGCCGACAGATGAGTAAAGCCAGTCGCTGAGAACGACGCATAGAGACTCGGGCTTTGATAGCTCTGGCCTTTATCCAAGGTCAGCTCACCCGGTAAAAGCAGTTCGCCCATTTGCAGGTAGCGGCGACCGTCAGCCAGCAACTCGGCTTGCATTTTATGGTTGCCACTCCAGCCCAAATGAAACCCATAGCATTCGCCGAACTGCTCGTTGGCATCAGCGGTGTGAAGCAACAAGCCGGGAAAGGTATCGTGGGAGGTTTTACCCTTGCGGTTTTCCCGAACAAAACTGCCGAGAAAGAGCGCCAGAGAATGGCGCTGAAATTCATTCGACCAGCGACCTTCAAAGCTGGTTAATTGATTCACATGATGGGGTAACTGCAGGGTGGGCGCGGCACACCAATTAACCTGTAAGGGTACGTCATTGAGGTTAGTCAAGCGGGTGGATGCTTCGAGCACATTGCTGTGGTGATCAAGCTGCAAACGATGGACTAAGGTGATGCCCCTTAGGTTATCGGTGCTGCTGAACTCTACAGTTGCCTTATCGATTTGCTTGATCTCACTGAGTTGCGGTCCTGCTGACCAGGCGATGCTGTCGTTGACCACCTCAAGTCCTGGCGCGCCGGTGAAACCCTCACCTAACAAGGGTGATAACGATACGGGGGCTTCGACCACCGCGGCGCATTTTGCTTCTTGTCGTGTACTGAGCTGTAACAGCATCTCAGGGGTGGTGCTGGCAGACAGTCGTTTGCCAAAATATAACAAGGCGGGTGTTCGGCGCTGACAATCAACCACGAGGGTGCAGTCGGCGCTGTCCAAGCGGATGAATAAGGGTGAGCGAGACATGTTTCGATTTTCCGGTTAGTACACTAAAATCAGCTGTTAGTGTCAGCTGATTTTAGTGTCAGCAGTTAGGCCGCTGTGCATTCAATGGGCTGGTTATCATCCAGGTATTGGTGCCATATGTCGTCAATCAGCTGGCTTTACGGCAGCATCTGGTACGCAGCTGTCCGCAGATCGTCTGCCATGGGCAATACCGAACCCAGGTATTGAGCCATGATGATTCCAATCATATCCTCCTTGGGATCAACCCAAAAGTAGGTGCTGGCAGCGCCGGCCCAACCAAATTCGCCTTGGCCAGTAAGAGCCAAGGCTTTGCCTGTATCCATCATGATACGCACACCCAAACCCCAGCCATAACCCGGTAATGGGTTCATGCCGATGGTCAGGGGCAGTTGGCTGTCTGGAATGCGATTGGTGGTCATCATATCCAGCATTTTTCGAGACAAAAGAATCTGACCGTCTGGTGTCGTGCCGGTCAACAGCATGCGAGCAAAGCGAGCGTAGTCACTCAGACTGGAATATAGTCCATGGCCACCGCGAGTAAATGCCGGGTCGGTGGACGGGTACATGTCCTCAACATTAGCGTCGATCAAACGTTGCACTGACGGTGGGTTCAGGGATGAAAATTCGCTCACATCAGTGACGCCATACATCGGCATCAGACGTGCCTGTTTGGCGGCAGGCACATGGAAGTCCGTGTCATGCATGCCCAGTGGCGTGAGTATGTGCTCTTGCAACAAGCTCACAAGACTCTGACCCGTGGCCTTCTCCAGCACATGGGCCAGGACATCAGTAGAGACGCTGTAGCGATACTGGGAGCCAGGCTGGAATGCCAGCGGTTGGGCAGCGAGTTTGGTCATCATCTCGTCGAGACTGCATTTACCATCACTACTCAGGTCCACGGCGTCATAGCCCGGTGCAATATGGCAGCCGGTAATGAACTCATAGCTGAACCCGCTACGATGGGTCAGCAGGTCTTCTACCAGTATGGGGCGCGCAACCGGTTCAAGCCGACCGCTGGCATGCAGTACCCGCATGCCGGCAAACACTGGATTAAATTGCGGCAGGGCGTCATACAGGCGCAGCCTGCCTTGCTCGATCAACATCAGGGCCATCACCGAGACGATGGGTTTGGTCATGGAATAGATGCGGTATAGGGCGTCTGCGGGTATGCCGCTGCCGGCACTGGGGTCAACCTTGCCGCTGGTGAGAACCTGGCCTTTGGCTTCCACCAGCCATTCGATGCTGGCAAATTGCTCTCGATCGATATAGCCCTGGGCGGCAGTTTGCAGGCGGCTGTTTCTTGGCATGATCGGCTACTCCAAAAAGTTGTGTTTAAAGTGAGTCTAAAATGAGTGTGAAAAACTAGTATCAGAAAAACCTGAAGATAGCGTGGATCAGGCTGGCTTACCAGGTTTTAGCGTTTTGCATAGGCTGACTCTGATTGTACCGTTGCGTGCCGTTGAGAGTACAACAAGCCATCTGCAAACACATTCGCTTTCGCGTGGGTAAATTGGCGGTTAAGGTAATGTGGACTAATTGTTGCGCCAACTACAATGATCAAATTGCCGGGCAACCGGTGAGAGGAGTGCCGGATGGCCTTGTCCAACGAAATGTTTGTGAAGATGATGCAGGTCGCAGTGGAAGATCCGACCGTTAAGCAAACACTGCTGGCTGTGCTGGCCTTTGACTTGTCGATCAGAGACTATGCGATCGATCAGTTGATCACCGGCATGCGGAAGCAAGGCGCACCAGCCGACTTTGTTGAAGCTATCAGTTGTTTAAAAGATGCTGATATCGCCAGAAAAGCGATGGATATGCTCTCAGCTGGCGGGGCCAAATAGTTGGCTGTTCAATGTCGCCCTGCAGGCCCTCCAGGGGTTGGGAATTGCCAACGTCTTGGTTCACATCAGCACAGAGGATCAAACGTCCTATGACGATCAATATACGCCCGGAATCTGAATCTGACTATGCAGCAATCTACCAGTTGACTGAAGAAGCGTTCAAGGGGAAGCCCTATGCCGGTGGTGATGAGCAAGACCTCATCGATGCGTTACGGGCGATCAGGGCGCTCAGTGTCTCACTGGTCGCGACTGACGATTCTGTCGTCGTCGGGCAGATCACATTTTCTCCAGCGACCATCACCAGCAGGTTAGGCACATGGTTTGCCCTGGGTCCTGTCTCAGTCTCGCCTGAGCGCCAGGGTGAGGGCATAGGAGGAGAATTGATCGAAGCCGGGTTAAAGCGGATCAAAGCAATGGGCGCCTGGGGTTGCATCCTCACCGGTGATCCCCGTTACTATTCACGGCATGGTTTTGAGATGGCGCAACAACATTGCCCAGTGAATGAACCCAGTGAGTATTTCATGCTGCGGTTACTGGGCAATAAACAGCCGCAGGGAATATTTGAATTTCATGAGGCTTTCTATCCATCACGCTCAGCAGCCGAGCCTGGGTAACGAGACAGTGGATAACACCTACGAAAGAATCAGCCATGTTGGACCTGATGAACGACGCGATCACCGCACTGCAGGCAGAGACCGCAACGTACCCGCAGAATGTCCAAATCTGGATGAAGTCGATGGCGGGTTCGTTCCTGGTCAGCATTATTTTTGTCTATTCAAAAACTGGCGCTCGGTGGATCCTGGCTGCCTTTGTATTGAATGGTCTGGGATTGGTGATCGGCAAGATGCTATTTCCTGAAGTGAGCAGAACACTGATCGGTACCAGCGTTCATATTCTGTTCTGGCCCTTGATACTCGGGGCCGTATGGCGCGGATCAAAACAACTCTCGCTCTCAAGGCAAGCGAACAGCCTGTTTGATTGGGCCTATATTGTCTGGTTGGGCTGGGCGTGTTTGTTGATGTCGATTTCTCTGTTTTTTGATTTTCGCACTTTGATTTTCGCACTTTGATTTTCGCGCTTTGATTTTCGCGCTTTGATTTTCGATTTTCATTCTTTGATTGCCACGCTATGATTCCTCATCTCATGACTTCTGCACAATGCTTATGTCGAACCAACCCCGTAGTAGACTAGCCACGTCAGAAGACGCGAAAGTATTAGCTGTGCTCGCTGAGCAGACATTCCGTGACGCCTTTAGCGATGTGAATGTAGGTGAAGACATGGAGGCCTATGTCCGTGATGCGTTCTCTATTGATGGCGTTCTGGATGAGCTGGCAGACGGCGCTAATATGTTCCTGCTCGTGTTCTTGGGCGCGGCAGAAAAACCAATAGGGTATGCGAAGATGCGAACGGGCAGCACGGCTGCTGCGGTAAAAGGTTCAGCGCCGATTGAGCTGCAACGGCTCTACTTGGACGATGATGCGATTGGCCAAGGTATTGGTGCGATGTTGATGGGCGAATGTCTCGAGCACGCTCAATCGAACGGCCACCAAACGGTTTGGCTCGGGGTGTGGGAGAACAACGCGCGCGCCTTGTCGTTTTATCGGCGTTGGGGGTTCGAGGTGGTGGGCGAGCATGTTTTCCAACTTGGTGCAGACAGCCAGCGAGATCTCATCATGATGCGGCCGGTATCAAGTGTGCTGACTGAATAGACTGTCTAATAAGCGATGGCGCCTCAAATTCAGTGAATTAACGCGTCATCGCCATCTGCACCGATGGTTGGGCCCGGGTATGCTGTGAATTGATACGGAGTTGCAACTGCAGTAGCTTGGGGTAAAACTTGGCGATGGCGACGATAGTCGTACCGTCATCGGACCATGACTCACTTGTGGTCTCAAAATTCAGGTAAGCCGTTCTCGACTCAGTCGATTCATTTTGGGAGTGATTAATGATCCGTATGTCTGTGACAAAACTGACCTTGCTGGCGACATTGCTGCTCTTGGCTGTTGGTTGCCAACAACAAGATGCAGCCGTTGCGCCGCCGGCAACCAGCCAACTGCTTGTATTCGGTGGGTCGATACTGACTTTGGATGAGGCAAAGGTTGAGGCCATGCTGGTTGAAGAGGGCGTGATAAGTGCCCTGGGCGATCTGAATGATCTGCAGGCACTCGCACCGAACGCGGCGAAGCTTGATCTTGCTGGCCGTACCGCCATGTCCGGTTTTATTGACAGTCACGTCCATGTACGCGAGCTCGGTATGGATGCGATCAAGGCTGATCTGGTGGGTACCGTCAATGTTGATGAGATGGTCGAGCGCCTGCATATGAAATTCCCCACCCCCAAGCCCGGCACCTGGCTGATCGGTCAAGGCTGGGACGAGGGCGCGTTTGCTTCCCGTGGCTATCCTGATCGGGCGGCACTGGATGCGGCATTTCCTGCCAATCCCGTGTATCTGGAATCACTCCATGGCTTTGCCGGTTTCGCCAACGGCCTGGCCTTAAAGGCGGCGTCAATTGATGCCACCACACACGACCCCGAAGTCGGGCAAATACTGCGGCGCGCTGATGGCACCCCAACTGGCGTGTTGCTGACCCTGGCGCAAGCACTGGTAACCCGTCAGGTGCCAGCGGCAGATGCGGCGCAACTCGAGCAAGCCATTATCGCCGGCCTGAATACTATGGCGCGCGCCGGTGTCACCAGTGTTCATGAAGCTGGTATGGATGGTCTTGACGTCACAGCGTTTATACATCTCGCTGAGCAAGGCAAGTTACCGATTCGCGTGTATGGCATGCTCAACGGCAATGACGATGAGCTGATGCAACATTGGTTCTCCCGCGGGCCCTTGTCACGGCCAGACGGCATGTTGGCGATTGCCGCGGTCAAGGTGTTTTATGATGGCTCATTGGGTTCGCGCACTGCCATGTTGCGGGCACCCTATAGTGATCATCCGGAACTCGCCAACCCAACAGAACGTATTACGCCGGCCGCGGTCAAAGCCCTGGCTGATCAAGCAGCTGCCACCGGTTTTCAGATGGCGGTGCATGCTATTGGTGATGAGGGTAACGACAGGACCCTGACAATCTATGAAGATGCACTCGCCGCCTACCCAAACAAAGATCACCGCTGGCGCATCGAGCATGCCCAGGTGGTCTTGCCAAACTATTACCAGCGGGTTGCGAAGCTCGGGGTTATTTCCTCCATGCAATCCAGTCATGCCATGGGCGACAGCGCCTGGGCTGAAGATCGTTTAGGCGGCCAGCGTATTCACTATGCATATGCCTGGCAGCGGGTGCTGGACAATGGTGGACGCTTGATCATCAACAGTGACTTGCCTGGCGAACCATGGACCCCGGCTGAAACCCTGTATTTCGCGGTGAATCGGCAAAAGCTGGATGGCACTCCGGCCCAGGGTTGGTATCCCGGTCAGGCGTTGAGTGTCAACCAGGCACTGCAGGCGATGACACTGGGGGGCGCTCATGCGGCGTTCCAGGAAGCTATGACCGGTAGCCTGGCGGTGGGCAAGGCCGCGGACTTTATTATCGTCGACAACAACCCGTTGACCATGGCAGCCAGTGATCTCGCTCAGCTGCAGGTGATCGAAATCTATGTGGCGGGCAGCAAACGCTGAAGCCAGCACCTGATCTGACAACTGGCCGCTACCTCGCTCATGACTGGCGCCTAACGGACACCTATCTGGAGAACAACGGATGGTTAAAATCGAACCGATTGATGTGCGCGAGTATGCGTTGGATATTTATCGCGATTTCACCCTCTCCGCCAGAAAAAACGAACCTGGCGCGCCGAAACGTATAAACGGCGTGACCGTCGCGATTGTCACGATGACGACCGAAAATGCACCCCATGGTGGTGAGATGCATCCCCATAGCGATGAGCTGCTCTGCGTGGTCTCTGGCAAGCTGCGTATCGCCGGTGACTCGCTTGAGGAGGAGACGATCTTGCTATCAGACCGGGCCTGTATCAGGCCAAAGGGCGAGTAGCATGGGGTCTATGTGCTCGACAAGACCCAAATGGTCCATATCACCCCGGGCGCTAGCGGTGAGCATCGGCCGCTAGCGCCCTGTCGGGGCGCCCAGGTCGTGCCTGGCAACCACCGCAAAGATATGCCAATGGTGTGGCTCGCCTTGTGCCGTTTGCCCCAGAAAATCGTGTTCGGTCCAACTGATGATATCGAAGTCAGCAAACTTTGGCTTCAGCTGCGCTTCGGTCACCGTCAGCACGTCTGGCCAGTATGCCTGTTTGTCATAATCGGGGCTGGCCATGGTGTCTTTCGGCCCGAGGAACGCGCCCGAGAAGATGCCGCCGGGGATCAGCGCGGTAGTAATTTTTGCCCAGACTGCATCGAACTCGGCTACAGGACAAAAGAACAGACTCGCATCTGCCGTGATCAGTACCGCCGCTGGGTAGGTGAAGCTGTTGAAGCTTGCCTGGGATAAATGCACATCCACGTCATCGGTGAATCGTGCGCTGCAACGGGCAATGGATTCCGCCTCCAGATCGAAGCCGTGCACCACAAACCCTTGGTTGCGCAAATAGGCGATGTCGGCACCGGCACCGCAGCCACAGTCGATGGCTATCTTCGGTGCGCTATTGACTGATGCATCCCGTTCATTAACGAGCGCCACGGCCTGCAACAGCTCAGCCCGGGTCTGGCGATCGGCGGTGATGTCATAATATTCCTTGATCTCTTGAGTCGTCATTCCAGAATCTCTGTGGCTTCTGTCACGCCATAACGGGTTGAGCAGGCTGGTGCGGAAGTGTGGGTTGTTAGGTGGAGACTAATCACAAACAGGCATGACATCAATCGGTGAGGAGGCATCAATCATTGCTACCTGGCGATGCCACAGGTTCCTTTCAACCCAGCAAACTGCAATACTTTTAGCTAATTACTAATTATCACGGCAGTGCCAACCAGCGAGCATCCTATGAGCAACATTTACGGCGATCAACATCGTGAATTACAACAACACTTCGACACCACTCAACTCGCTGACCGCCTAGAGCAGATGATCGTCAAAACGGGACTTGATGGGTCAGATCAGGCGTTTATCGCCAGTCGCGATATGTTCTTCCTATCGACCATCGATCATCTAGGCCGCCCGACGGTGTCATACAAGGGCGGCGATCCCGGCTTTATTCATATCGTGGATGATCAGACGATTGCGTTCCCCAGTTATGACGGCAATGGCATGTTTTTGTCGATGGGCAATATTCAGGGTTCCCCAGATATTGGCTGCCTGTTTATGGACATGGCGCAACCTAACCGCCTGCGCCTGCAGGGCAGGGCCACTATTGATCTGCAGGACCCGCTGTTGACGCTATACCCTGAAGCCGACTTGGTGGTGCGCGTGGCGATCCAGCAGGTGTGGGTTAATTGCCCACGGTATATCCACCGTTATGACAAGGTGGAGGCCTCGCAATTTGTGCCGCGAGTGGATGTGCAGACCCCGGTCGCACCCTGGAAGCGCCTTGATGCCGTGCAAGACGTGCTGCCTGCCAAAGATGCGGGCCGCGCCGCGGCAGCAGGGGGCGTGTTAACGCCGGAAGAGTATGGCCGGCTAATCTCTGGAGGTGAGACTTCAGGTGCGACTTTAGATGACAATTAGAGTCACTTATTATCCGCCATCACGGTGTTAACAATCCGTGCCGAGGTCACTGCCAGTGGATACAATGCCGGCATTAATTGATCGGGAGTTGGACCTTGAGTACTGAATTAGCGCTGGATATTGGTTATCTCACCATTGCGGGCAAGCAATGGGGGCCAGCGAATGGCCAGCCAACTATAGCGTTGCATGGCTATCTGGATAACGCCAATAGCTTTGACATGATCGCCCCACACCTAGATCACCTGCGCATTTTTGCCATGGACTTTGCCGGCCATGGCAGCTCCGAACACCGTCGTCATGGTGAATTGTATTCTGGCCTGAACGACATCAGGGATATTCTGGCAGTGGCTGACAAGCTGGGCTGGGACACTTTTAACGTGATTGGCCACTCCATGGGAGCCGAGATAGGCTCCCAACTCGCCGGCTTGTTTCCCGAGCGCGTCAATAAGCTGATTTGTATTGATGGCTACAGTGGCACCAATCAGGCGACCAATACGCTTGATCATTATCGCTCGACCATAGCGTCTTCCTTCAAGGCGGGTTCACAACTCAAAGTATTCCCGACGCTGGAAGCGATGACAGAGCGCCTCAGTCTCGCGACGGGGCAGAATGCTATCTCAGCCCGGTGTATCATCGACCGCGGTCACACAAAAGTAGAGGGTGGCTATACCTGGCGTACCGATCCACGTATCAAAGGCTCTGGTCCGTTTGAACTCACCAACGATCAGTTTCATGCGCTGCTGGATCGAACCACCGCGGAAACCCTGTTTATTGTCGCCGACATGGAAAACGCCTGGCTTAAGCGGTCCATTGAGCTGGTGACCACCAGAGACGACGAGCACATGACTTTCGTGTCACTCCCCGGACATCACCATCTGCATATGCAAGATCACAGTGATCAAGTGGTAACGCTGATCCAATCCTTTATGTTAGAGCGATTGGATAAGACGGCCTAAGATAATGATTGGGATCGGAGTACGTTTGCGGGCGAAGTAAAGTGCTGGGATAGTTGCCCCAACCCCTAGCCTGTGACCCCAAGCCTGCGACCCCAACCCCAAGCTTGCGACCCCAAGCCTGAACAGTGGCTAGGGCCTGAGTAACCGAACGCATGGCAGGTTGTTGCCATTCTCATCGGAGGGCTGACAGGCAGATTGCATGCCTTTCTTTGTCGATTCCGCTTGCGCTGCTGAGCTTGCTTCTAGGGGAATTTCGTAGGTGACGCTAAAGTCCAATTGATCAAAACTCTTGTTAGCGATGATCAGCTGCGGATCATCTTCAGTGGGGTAGGTACCTAGTGCCTCACCTGAGCCACCCACAAAGCCGTCATTATCGGGATCGGACCCTGCAATAATAAAGTACACGCCGGGCTCAACGCCGGTGAAACGATATTCATACTGGCCAGCATTAGATTGATATTGTTGGACCGTGAATTCGCCCGAGTTCCAGTCGATGAGAAAGACGTACAGCTCACCCACCGTACCAGCTACTTGTTGGTTGATGCTGGGGATTTCATATTGCACATTCACGACGGCATTGCCGCCATTGGAGGCAATGCTGATACTTTCCATATACTGACCGGCGGTCGCACCCTCCCTATTTAATGTCAGAGTATAAGCACCTACGCCAGCAGCGTCAGATGGTGGTGTCACGGTAATACGCGAAGAAGATGACGTAAATGCGGTAACGGAGAGGGCGCCGGTGCCGGCATTGAACAGGGTAATATTTCGTTCGGTTAGCGTCGCACCAAAACTGACGCGTGCGGGACTAACCCCCAAGACTGGTGTGTCGGTGATGGGTAGGGTGCCGTCGGCAACCTGTTGAGCTGTCTGCACGGCCAACAGAGCATCAATTCTACCGTGGCCAAAATCATCATCGCGACCCGATGCGCCCAGATCGACTGTGATAGCGCCACTGCTGAGTAGTTGATCCAGTAAGGCTGGTGTCAGGGCTGGATTGACCGACTTCATCAATGCCACGATGCCAGCGACGTGAGGTGCAGCCATTGACGTGCCGTTATAAAATCCATAGTTGAAGTCGATTTGTGTGCTCCCCTCTCGACTCGCCAGAGTGCTCAAAACGCCGTCAGGAAACCCGTCTGCGTCTACATCCGTCGAGGTATCTCCGCCAGGAGCTGCGATATCAACAAAGGCATTGAATTGCGAATAAACTGCCCGTTGATCGCCGAGGTCTGTCGCGGCAACTGAAACCACACCCTCATATGAAGCAGGATAAGACAGCGTAGAGTCGCCGTTATTGCCTGCGGCGGCAATGATAATTAGCCCGGCTGCGCGAGCGGCCTGAACTGCGTTATTCATCACATTGTTTGGGGGTCCCCCGCCTAAACTAAGATTGGCCACATCGGCAGTTTTGGTTGGAGTTAAGCCGAGGGCGTTGTCAACGCCGGCGGCATATAGCAACGCTTGTGCTATATCAAAGGTGCTGCCGCCTTCGCACCCCAGGACCCTAAGGTTCATGATTTCGCCCGCCCATGTAATACCGGCGGTGCCAATATTGTTGTTGGTCGACGCGCCAATCGTGCCCGCAACATGGGTGCCATGGAAGGAGCTACTGCGGCTAGTTGATGTTGAGCAGGCCGCATTGTCCTGGCCATCACCGGGATCCCGGGCGTCGCTGTCGACACCGTCGCCGTCGCCTGCGTTACCGGCGTCAGCAATAAAGTCGTAGCTATCTGCAGACAGACGCGCTGCTAAATCTGGATGGTTGGCCACTACCCCTGTATCGAGCACTGCGATTTTGACGTTATTGGCGCCGGTTGACTGGTCCCAGGCAGCAGGTAAGTTAAGTATGTGATAGTGCCACTGCCTCTCATAGAATTCATCGTTAGGTTCTATTTGCGCCGTGAGCCGATAGTTTGGTTCGGCGTATTCCACGTCGTCTTGTCGGTTGAGCTGCTTTGCGGCGAGAATTGTTGCCAATTTCAACTCGATCAGGCTCGGCTTGCCAGTGGCTATTCTGGGTAGCATCCTTGTGCGGATACGGGGTGCAAGCATCTCGGTAATTTTATTGCCAAATTGATAAAGGCGTGTGCTTGCTCGTGCACTGGCTTGCTCGCCAATGACTCGATTGGCCTGGGCGAGCATGCGAGGGGTCTGCTGGTGACTTTTTGGTTTGACGACCAGATCACCGATGAACACAGAGGTTGAGCCGGTGGCCATTGAGAGACCGGCGATCGCGGGATCCCGGCCCACAGACAATACATAGTTAGAGTAGCCTGAAAACGATTCGACGACGATATCATAGGTCGCGGCACCTGCGGGTATGGTGATGGATTCGTTGTCCGTGGCTGACACAGAAAAATCGATGAGTTGGCCATTAACGTCATATAACAATAGATCGAGGTCGCCCTGGCCGCGAGTTGCTATTCGCAAGTTGATAACTTCGCCGCCCAGGGCATTGATCCTGTAGGCATCAAATTCATCACCGGACGCAGTCAGGTTCGAGAGACCATCGAAGTTGGGGCCTGTGCCCGGTTCATTGGCAAAGCCACCGATGGTCACCGGGTTAGTGACAAGCTGCGCAGTGGCAGCTGTGTTGTTGCTCACTGGAGTACTACCTGAGTCATTTACGTCACTGTCGACAGTAACTGAGCTGGAGACAAAGATAGTGCCTTCTATGAGCACAGAGTCAGTCAAGAGGTTCACGGTCACGGTCTGCGTCGCCGTATGGGAGAAGCCGTCGCTGTTCGTTAGAGTCAGTGATATCTCGAAGCTGCCCACCTGAGTGTAAATATGTGATGTCGCTTCTTCAGTGGATGATTCGCCATCACCAAAATTCCAGGTGTAGCTTGTGATGGTATCGTCGCCAAACCCGGCAATGCTGTTGGATGCGTTGACAGAGACCAGTAATGGACTGAATCCCTCGCTAATATCCAACGTTACAACCGCGGTCGGCGGCGTCAGTGAGCTATCAAGGGGGTTCGTGTCTCTGGTGTCGTCGACACCATCGCCATCGTCGTCGGTGTCGGCATTGTTACCAATACCATCGCCATCAGTATCGAGAGTCTCCGTTGAATCCAGCGGGAATGCATCTATGGCATCCGGTACGTCGTCACCGTCGTCGTCTTCATCAGCATTATTGCCCTGGCCATCATTGTCCGTATCAAGACTTTCTGTGGCATCGAGGGGAAAGGCATCGTTCATGTCCAGTGCACCATCACCGTCGTCGTCGGTGTCGGTATTGTTACCGATACCATCGCCATCGGTATCGACAGTCTCCGTTGAATCCAGTGGGAACGCATCCATGGCGTCCGGTACGTCGTCACCGTCATCGTCTTCATCAGCATTATTGCCCTGGCCATCATTGTCCGTATCAAGACTTTCTGTAGCATCGAGGGGGAAGGCATCGTTAACGTCGAGCGCACCATCACCATCGTCATCGGTATCAGTATTATTACCCGTGCCATCGCCATCAGTATCGATCGTCTCCGTTGAATCCAGTGGGAACGCATCCATGGCGTCTGGCACGCCGTCACCATCATCATCTTCGTCGACGAGGTCTGGAGTACCGTCGCTGTCCTGATCAGGCAGACCGGCATCCGCACCGATTGCTGTTACCAAGGTCCTGGCGCTGAATAGCCCATCAAATTCAGCTACTGACAGATTGCCTTGGCCTAATTGAGCAGCGCCTGCCAGAAAATCGGCTTGGATGGTTGTTAGAATTGCCACGGCCTCTGTACCGCGGGGATCGATGGTATCGCTGTTGATTACGGTGTTGAGCTCAGCCATCGTGCTGGCTACGGCGTCGATATTGGTATCAGATGCGCCTAATGTGGTGACGAGCAGCGTGTTGACGGTATCTGAAACTGTTAGGTCAATGGGTGCGTCATTGGCGATAAGGGTGTCGAAGGCGTTAGCGACCGCAATCGTGTTCTCTGCGGCGGTCGTGTTTTGGCTCAGTGCCAGCGTAGTGGTTAGGAACAAGCCTAACTGCTGGTTGATTCGTAGCAGTTTTTGTCCCGCCAAATTATCCGCAGTGGCTGTTTCCCAAGGGTCAGTCCGGGTGATTGCTGCCGAGTCAATGGTTAAACCCAAGGCGGTTAATACGGCGGCGGGTGTGCTGCTCAAGGTTAGCAACGTTGAGACAGGGCTGATAATGAAGTCTTCGTCGCCCAGAGAATCGCCAAACAAAGCCAGTCCCGGCAATTCCTGGCCAGTAGCGGTATCGCTGCCGCCTAGAGCGACCAAGAGGGCATCACACAGGCCTGTTGCCGGACACACTGAACCGACATCAGTAACAGAAAAATAACCCGATGCATCTGAGGTGAAAGTCGGTTCGTTGGCATCCCGCCGTCTGTTGGCGTTGGCATCCAAAAATACTTGGCTGCCGGCTACCGGACCGTCGACTATGCGTCCATCCAGCCGGTTATGGACAGTAATTCGCGTTGCAACAGTCTTAGCGCCACCCTGGCTATCGGTGGCGCTGATGCTGATTTCGTAAGTGCCATCCTGGTCAGCGTCCGTTGGCGCGGCGAAAGTGGGTGGACTTCTAAAAGTTAGTTGGCCGGTCATTAATCTGAACTGGGACGAATCAGGCCCGAAAAGGCTCACTGTTACTGTGTCGCTATCAGGGTCAGAGGCAGAAATCGTGGCGATGCTGGTAGTGCCTTCTGCGACGCTGAAGCTGGTTGCCAGGTTAAAGACTGGTGCGCGGTTCACGGGCGCTGCTGAACCGCCGCCACCGCCGCCGCCACAGGCAGACAGTAACGCAATGCACAGAACGGCAGTGGGCCCTTTAAAAACAAGGTGGCGAAGGCTCCCAGCCCCCTGTGGTCTGGCGGCTAATGCACGGTTCATGTGTCGTGAGAAAGTCACATAAAAGGTCGCGATATTCGGTTTGAGCGGCGGGATCAAGCGGTTGCGTATCCGTTTGAGTATTCGGGTGTGCATCTTAGTTTGCATCTTGGTGACTCGCGCATGATTCTGTCTCCACGGTAGTGTAGCAGGGTCTGCACGAATCCCAAATTGCGGCACTTTAGGCCTATATATTGGGCACAATAATAGCGGCGGCTGGCGTGAGCTAAAATCAGCTTTGACCGCGCCAGGCGCGAATAATCGCATCAGCCAGTGAGTCAATATCGACAATTTTGGTGAGCATCGAGATAATTGAAATGCGTAATATGACATGAGAGTGCCAGCTGGCACCTAGGACAAAGTGTAAGTTCTCAGCCTGTAAGTGATCAATAATGTTTTTGGTGGCTTTGTCGTCAGGGCCTTTATGGCCGAAAGCGAGTGCAACTTGATTCAGCACTACATCGTTCAAGACATGAATCCCTGGCACCTCATTTAACCGCGCAGCAAGGTGCTTGGCACATTGGCAGTGGCCCAGCACCATGTCACGTACACCCTGGCGGCCCAAAGCCTGCAACGTCGCCCAGACGGCAAAGCCCCTGGCTCGACGAGACAGTTCCGGGACGTACGCGGAGGGACTTCGACCGTCGTCAGCACTGGCGGTCAGATAGCTCGCCGTAATGCTCATCACGCGTTTATGCGCCTCGGCATCTCTGACAATACCGAACCCGGCATCGTAGGGTACCTGTAACCATTTATGCCCGTCTACCGACCAGGAATCGGCCAGTTCGACGCCTTGACTGAGATGCCTGAGCGGTTCCACGGCATTGGCCCATAACCCAAAGGCACCGTCCACGTGAACCCAGGCGCCGTGCTTGTGGGCTAAAGGTATGATCTCGTCGAAGGGATCAAAAGACCCGGAATTGATATGACCCGCCTGAGCGACGAGGATAACCGGTCCATTGATCTTGGCCAGCTGGTCGGCAAGATCGGCGACTGACATTCGGCCTTGAGAATCACTGGCAATGACAACCAGGTGCCGTGTGCCGAAGCCGAGATGGCGCAGGTCAGCCATCACGGTAGAGTGGGCCTCGGCGCCAACGATGATCGTAATTTGCGGCGCACCGACCATGCCTTCCATCTCCAGGTCGTAGCCAATGCGTCTGAGGACCTCGCTGCGGGCCACGGCCAGACCAATAAAATTGGCCATGGTGGCGCCTGTCGTGAACGCGACAGAGGCGGTGGCTGGCAGGTGCAATAGGTCCAGAAGCCACTTGCTGGCAACTTCTTCGGCGATGGCAGCCGCCGGCGCAGTCTGGTACAAGCCGGCATTTTGGCCCCAGGCTGACGTCAGCAAATCGGCGGCAACCCCCGTTGGGTGCGAGCTACCTTGTACCCAAGCATAAAAATTGGGTTGGGTGTTGCCGGCCAGGCCACCTTCGGCCGCGTGAATCAGGTCACTGATGACCGCCGGGCCAGCTCTGCCGTTCTCCTCCAGTGGAATGTCGAATCTCGTCCGTAGCTCTGCGGCATTACTGGCCGGGAATGCGGGATTCGCCGGTGCATCGTCGCGAAATTCGACCGCCGCGCGTAAAGCGGTCATCAGAGATTGTTCAAAGTCTGGTAGGTCAGTCACTTGTGGCTCTCGCTAATGTATATCGCTGGGTAGTATACCTAATTCAACAGGCTCGCAGATGCCAGCCAGTCTTGGCTAGCACCTTTTGTCAGTGCCTGATTTGCACGGACAAAAACAGGCTGCGTCCGGCACCGGGTAAACGCGCACCCAGGTCGACGTCGCCAGCGGTCACTCGGTTATATCCCCCAAGATGTTCACTGTACTGACGGTCCAAAAGGTTTTCGATGCCTGCCAAAAGGGTCAAGTCAACTGTTGGTTGCCAGTGGCTGCTGAGGTTGAAGAGCGTACGGCCACCCGTCGCAATCTCCGAGTTAGATTCGGAGACCCGAGTCTGACGATGATGATACGTGCCGCTCAATCTCGTCCCCCAGGTCTTCTGCTGGTAGTCTATTCCCAGCATCAACCGTGGCGGTGCGAGACGGTAAAGCTGGTCATCGATGTCACGGCGCTCGCCGCGATTCACCGTAAAGCTGCCATTGAGCTCAAACGAGCGACTGAGTTGATAGCCGAAATCCATGTCGAATCCATACAGGCGTGCATCAACATTGTTGAATTGCAAAGGCGTCGGATCGCCATTCATGCTCGAGACCCGCTCGACCACCGAATCGATGATTCCCGGCGTGGCATCCACCGGTGTCCCTTGAATATAATTGTTGATGCCAGTGATATATACCGTTGGACGAACATAGCCCTTACCCCAGGCCAGGTCTACGCCTGCATCGAGCGTCGTTGCCGTCTCGTAGTCCAGGTTCTGGTTGCCGACATAGGTATTGCCATCTGCGAGTCCGGCACTGGCGGCAGTTGGCAACCAGGCAAAACGCTCAACATAATCTGGTGCGCGGTTGCGACGAGACAAAGATAGACGCCAGGTGGCGTCACCCTTTACCCGCCAGACTCGAGCCAGGGCATCAACGGTTGTAGCCTGCCATTGTCGATCGGTGTTGTTAAATGCAACTGCCAGACTTGCGGGCATGGCGGGAACGGCGGGCCCGGTTGTTGCCAGACCAGCCTGGGCCCTATGCCGGTCGACTCTGACGCCCAACAGGAAGCGCCAATCTTTGATCGATGGCTGAACTTGCAGGTGTATGCCTGTGCGCTTCAGGACAACAGCCGGCAGGCTTTGCAGCGCAAAACTTGCGTTATTGGGGTTACCGATTCGGGCAGATTTATCCGCCAGCTTGGTATCTAGGCCAACATTGAGCAGGCCCGCTGCTGTCGGCATATCCAGCTTGACGCTACCCACCCAGGTGGTCGCATCGGTCACGGTTCGACGATACAGGTTCGGACTCGCCGGTGTTGGTCGCAGGGCATAGTTATTCATACCATGGGCGATATCTGCGTAGCCTGTAGACGCCGAGACATTGACGTCGCCGAAACTGGACTCCCAGCCGAGGCGGGCGAAATCTGCATCGACAAATTCGATGTCCATGCCAAACGGCGGATTGCCTGTGGGCCCAGTGGCGTGTCGTCGAAGTTCAAGGTCGAATGTCGACCTGCCGTTTTGCATGCCGCCAGCAAGGCCATAGACCTGACGATCGAAAGCGCTGCTGGCGATTGTGCCGCCGGGAAATTCCGTGTTCTGACCATGTTCATCGGAGAACAGCAGATGCCCCCGATAGCGATCGTTGGCCATGCCGGCAACTCCGCCGACCGCCTGGCTGCCATTATGACTGCGACCGCTGACGGCCAGATCATAGTGGCCCTCGACGGTGCTGGTTGCCTGATATGGCACCTGTTTCAGTACGGCGTTGACGCCCCCAGCCAATGCCGGGCCAAACTCCAGGCCGGGTGTGCCGCGACTGACTTCAATCTTGTCGACCAGCACCGCAGGTGCGTAGTGCAGAGGTGGGTCCATCATATTCGGACCTCCAGATTCAAACCGCTGACCATTCAACGTGGTGCCGACTCGACTACCGAATACGCCACGATAGGCGACCTGGCCAGACAAGCCGCCATTGTTAATCAGTGCGGCGCCAGGTAGTTGGCCGACGAGCGCCGCGATATCTGTGACGGGTATTGGCTGGTCTGCCATGTCCTTCGAGTTCGAAAATATCGGCAGGCGTTTGCCTGTGACCACAATAACTTCTTCGAACACGCCGTCGCTGGCATAGATGTTGGGGCTGACATTATTTAAAGCAATAGCAAGGACTACGCTGAGAGGCGCAGAAAATTTTTGAACATTCACGAGTTATCTCCGTCGATGAAATAGCGCAGCAGGTGCGCAGTCAAAAAGGCTCTATTGAAAAAGACTGATCAACTTATCAACGGGGGTCCTCGGGGCGGTAGGCGGCCACCACGAAATTGGCTAGCTGGCTGCGCTGGCGCAATAGTAGTGGGTAGGTAAAAGGTCGCGAAATCAGATCCGACTGGTGGGCTGCCGGGTAGCACCACGGCCGCGACTACAGCAAAAGAACAAAGCTGATTGCTTGTGGCGTGTTCAGCTTCATCGCCTTGTGTATGGTCTGGTGGCAGGCTATCGGAGAAACGGCCGGTATCCAGATCGAGCCAGACATTGCGGCCACCGATGCCGGAACACAATGTAATTTCGATCTGACCAAGCGCGTTGTCTCGCGCCAGCATCATGCCCTGCGGCAATAGCGCGGGCACGAGCAGCAACAAAATCGCGAACAGTGCGATCAACGAGCGAGATCTGTTTGAAACCATCGTCATAAGATGCGAGCCAGGGACCTGAATACGTGAGCGCGCGAAGACTACCATAACGAGTCAAGAATGGTAGGCATCTATCGGCCATCTTACGCACCCATACCCATCATACGTCCCCATGCCAATGAACAAGCATGTAGCGTAACGGTATTGAAAATCAGCAGATAGCGGGATAACGGAGACCTGCCATCTATTGCTGCGTTTTGCCATCATCTTACTGTCAGGTCACGTCGAGCTATCTAACCAGTTTCAGCGGCGGGACGAGGGCATGCAAGTTCCCCGGCTGATAGATGACAGGCGTCACCGTGGTAAAACTTTCAAAGTGCTCGGCGACTGAAACCTTGCTCGACTTCAGCAGCTGTGCAACAGAGTGATGGACCTTGGGTTTATAGCTGGATCGTTCGTTATCGACCGAGACATAAATTTCCCTGGGGTTATGTTTTATGCCGTCGCCATGATAGTGCATGCGGATTTCATCTTCCGCCAAGGAATACGCTGTATGCTTCTGCAGTTCAGGCTGATCATAACGAATAGGTGAGTCTGGCAGCGCAGCGTTGAGTTTGTCGACCATATAAGCCAGTGATATTTTGCCCAGCTCTGCATATTTGTAGCCGCCGCCAATGTCCGCATGCACGCCAGCAAACCAAACTTCGTCGACGTGAGTGGCTTTATTGCATAGGGTGGGGATAAAGGGCTCGCGACTCTCGTCGATTGCGACACAGTGAACCGCTTGCTTGACGTTCTTGGCGAGTTCCAGGTTTTTGAACAGATTGAGTTTCTGGAAGGGTAAGCCTGGCAGATTCAATGGTATGCCGAAGGCGCCGACGGTATCGAACAAGCCCAGAAATTCAACGTCGACTTCCACATAGTCCTCGTCGATGTTTTTGTATTTCAGAAAAAAGTTCGCGCCGTTGTGCTTCCTGTAGGTGACTTCCAACTTGCGCTTGATGCCATGCTTTTCGAGTTTTGACGCGAGCAATCTTGCGCACGCGGCGCCGCGGCTGAAGCCAATAACGACGATTCGATCACCATTGTTGTAGTGCCGAAGAATTTCACAGTAGGCATTATCCCGGATACGTTTTTCTCCGGCACCGAAGATACCACCGTAAAAGGTTCCGACAATCCCATGGTCTTCGTCGTTACCGACGCCTCGAAAGTAAAGCGCGGTATGTTCCGTGTGAGTTTTGACGAAGGGGATATTGGTGGTGTTGAGATTGCCCGCTATCGAGCTGAACAGGCGAAAGATATTGGTGGTGACACCATCACCGTCATGGCCATTTTCATCGTTCCAGGTGCCGTCAAGAAATACCAGGATGGTCTTGTTCTTACCGGTGTAATTCAGGTTGCTAGCGTAGACTTGTGTTTGGCTCATCGGCTCCCCTCCTTGGGAATTGTTCCTTGTCTGGGATGAGTTTGCCATGAATAATGCTTTTTGAAACTCTATTTTGCCCTGGGAGAAAAGTGTGACTAAAGCTGAAGCTGTTGGAATGTCATCTGAGCGACTGGAGAGAATCACAACCTGGCTGGAGCAGCAGGTGAGTTCAAATCGATTGGCCGGTTGCAGTGCCCTGGTGGCTCGCCATGGTGAGATTGTGTATCAGCAATGTAGCGGCGCCGCCGATATGGAAGTCGGTAAGCCCTTTGCCAATGACACCGTCGTTCGAGCCTATTCCATGACCAAGCCGATCACGACCGTGGCCGCCATGATGCTGTACGAAGAAGGCTGCTTCCAGCTAGATGACCCGGTAGCACTGTATTTGCCTGAGTTCCTCGAGACCAGAGTGTGGGCGGGGGGGAATGCCAGCCTTGATCAAACCTATCCTCAGGACACACCCATGACCGTGCAGCATCTGATGACGCACACGTCGGGCTTAACCTATGGGTTCATGCAGGCCAATGTTGTTGACGAGGCATATCGCAATTCGGGAGTAGGCCAGCCGAGCGATGTAAAGGACCTGGCGGAATGGGTAAAGCGAGCTGCGGCTATTCCGCTGATCTGCCAACCGGGTTCGCAGTGGAACTACAGTATTGCCACTGATGTGTTGGGTCGCTTGGTAGAAGTCTGGTCTGGAATGTCACTGCAGGATTTCTTTCAACGGCGAATATTTGCGCCGCTGCAAATGGTGGATACGGGGTTTCATGTCAAACCGGAGAATCAGGCTCGGTTCGCCGCGCTTTATTCGCCCCTGTCCGGCGCTGATATGAGTAATGTCGCGAAATCTGCAGACGCGCTCGCCGGACCAAAACCCATTGGCCTCAAGTTGCAGGAAGGTTCCGCGAAAAGCAGCTACTTCAATCCGGCGTCGGTGTTTTCCGGCGGCGGTGGGCTGGTGTCAACCATGTCTGACTATGCCAGGTTCTGCCAGATGTTGCTGAACACAGGTGAGCTCGACGGGCAGCGACTGCTGGGCAGAAAAACCGTTGAGTTTATGCGGACTAATCAGTTACCGAATAATAGTGACATGGCAGATATGGGGCAGCCGGTATGGAGTGAAACCAGCTACGATGGCATCGGCTTCGGTCTTGGTTTTGCTGTTGTGCTGGATCCCGTGAAGGCGCATATCATCACATCAGTAGGTGAGCACCACTGGGGTGGCGCGGCGAGTACGTTCTTTTGGATTGACCCAGAGGAAGATTTGTACGTGATCTTTCTGACCCAGTTGATGCCATCCTCTACTTACCCTATTCGCCGTGAGCTGCGAAGCCGGGTTTATCAGGCCTTAATTGGAGATTGATTGGAGACTGATTGAATCACCAGTCAACTCTGCGAACGCAACCGGCAGGATAAGTAGGCAATGGTATGCCTGGCGAGTAGCGTTGAGGGTCGGCGTTGTATTTAAGGCTGCGCTGACTTTTTCAGCGTCAAAATATGGAACAGATAGCCGCCGAATGCACCAGCGGCACCTTGGGCAATAAGCCCCATGATGGTTCGAGTCGGTGCAACTCCGGTCAGGCCCAAAACCATTTTCATGATGAGATGTAACGCAATCAGCGCAACAAAGCCTGCAGAGACGTAGCCAATCAGGCGCAGGTTCGGCGTCAGCCGAATGATGGCAGCGGCTACTGAGAAGGCGATAATCGAGCTGACGGTGACCAGCGGCAGATAAATAGCCGTCATATGGGTCAGGTCATGGAGTAGGGTATCTAATCGGTCGCTGAATTCGACAGTCAGGCCCATCTCGGCGACGTTGGCGAGGTTGCCCTGACCAATGAACAAAACACCTAAGATATAGGTACCGATAACTGCCACAAGGAAGGCGCCGATGGTTCTTGTCATTTTTCTGTCCTGATCTGGTTGCGACTGCGTATAATGAGTGGAATTCTACGATAGAGACAGACTAAATGATATCTCGCTACCTTGTCGCCCTGTTAATGACACCATTGTTAGCACTGTCAGTTCTCCCCGCACAGGCAGATTACCAACTGGAAACCGTTGCCGAAGACCTTAACTTTCCCTGGTCTATCGCCTTTCTGCCAGATGGCAATTATCTGGTGGCCACTCGTCCGGGCGATCTGCTCCGAGTCTCCAAAGATGGTGATGTGAGTGAACCGCTTAGTGGTACGCCCGAACCCTTGGTGGAGGGCCAGGGTGGCTACTTCGACATCATGTTGGATCAAGACTTTACGGATAACAGAACGGTGTATCTGTCATTCGCCTGGGGCACCCTTGATGCCAATGCGACTCGTATCGTGAAGGCGACATTAGGTGAGTCGGGACTGGAAAACACTGAAGTCCTGTTCACCGCATCGCCGACCAAGGCAGCGGGTGCGCACTTTGGGGGCAAAATGGTACAGCTCGCCGATGGTACGATTGTGCTCGCAACAGGTGACGGATTCGACTATCGGGAAGCGGCGCAGGACACCTTCAGCCAACTGGGCAAGATCATACGTCTGAACAAGGACGGTTCTGCCCCCGCTGACAATCCTTTTGCTGATGGTAAAGCCGGCAATCCGTATGTGTGGTCTTATGGTCACCGAAACACCCAGGGGCTTGTGGTTGATACAACCACAAACACTGTCTATAACCACGAGCATGGTCCTCAGGGCGGCGATGAAATCAACCGTATAGAGCCTGGCAAGAACTACGGTTGGCCAGCCATTACCTACGGTATTAATTACTCTGGCGCCTATGTTTCGCCGTTCCAGCAAGCGCCAGGCATGGAGCAGCCGTTGAAGTACTGGGTGCCCAGTATCGCGCCCTCCGGTTTTGCGCTGTATGAGGGCGACGCCTTTCCCGCTTGGCGGGGCGACTTGTTTGTCGGTGCGTTGGTTGATAAAGAAGTCAGACGAATCGATATGGAGGATGGTCAATTGGTGGCAGAAGAACCCTTGTTCTCAGAGCTGGACGCGCGAATTCGAGACGTCAGGGTCGGGCCCGATGGCTTTCTGTACCTGCTGACAGACAGCGAGACCGGCAAGCTGATCCGCGTAAAACCTTAGGCTAAACTGCCTTGACCCAGCAATAGCGAGACACCCGCTGGTCGTTCAATCAAGCGCCGCTAGCCATTGTAAGCTATTGTAGTCCAATGGCTGTTTTGCCAGGTGGCTTGTTGTCGATGGTCTAGCGTTGTCGAGTTGCCTTTTATCTCGTCGGCGAAGCCGGCCTACAGGAGAATGAGAAAACCATGACTAAATACCAATTGATGGTAAACGGTGAGGCACGTCAATTTGAGGCGAGCCCGGATATGCCGCTGTTGTGGGTGTTACGGGACAAACTGAAATTAAAGGGCACAAAATTTGGTTGTGGTATTGCCCAGTGTGGTGCGTGCACGGTGCATGTTAACGGTCAGCCGGTGCGTTCTTGTATGCTGCCTGTTGCCGGCGTGTCAGGTCCAGTGACGACCATTGAAGGACTGAGCCAAGAGGGTGAGTTGCATCCCTTACAGAGCGCCTGGATTGAACATGATGTGCCACAATGCGGCTACTGCCAATCGGGCCAGATTATGAGCGCCGCCGCGCTGCTGGCTGCCAACCGTAAGCCGACAGATGCTGAAATTGATGGCGCCATGGCCGGCAATTATTGTCGCTGTGGTACTTATGTCAGAATTCGCGCCGCGATTCATACGGCCGCCTCTTACTACAATGCTGCGAGTACGGCCGCGCCTGTTGCCAACAACCTGACAAGCAAAGGAGCTGCCGAATGAATATCAATCAAATGAATCGCCGCGGTTTCCTCAAGGCCTCAGCCCTCGCTGGTGGTGGTTTGATGCTGGAGCTGAGTCTGCCGACTTCCGTATTGGGGCAGGATCTTGGTACGCTCGTGGGGTCCAAGGAACTCAATGTTTATGTGCAAATCGCCTCTGACGGCAGGATCACTATTTATTCAGCGAATCCAGAAATGGGACAGGGCATAAAAACCTCATTGCCGATGATTATCGCCGAAGAGATGGGGGCCAAATGGGAAGATGTCGTGGTGCTGCAGGCGCCCATTAATGCCAGTAAATATGGCTCACAGGGGGCGGGTGGCTCAACATCGATTCCTCGCAATTTTGACATGATGCGGCAGATGGGTGCATCAGCCCGAGAAATGTTGATTGGTGCAGCATCTGAATCGATGGAGGTTGAACGTCAGGATCTCATGGCTCGAGAGAGCACCGTAGTTCATACGTCAGGTCAAAGCCTCACCTTTGGGGAGCTCGCCGCATTGGCAGTGCGCCAGCCTATTCCTGATCCGGCGACGCTGTCCTATAAAGATCCGCGAGCCTACACCATTATCGGTACCTCGATTGGCGGCGTAGATAATCTCGCGATCGTCACCGGCCAATCGGAATTTGGTATTGATGTAGACCTGGACGGTATGAAGTATGCGTCCTACACGCGGTGTCCTCGAGTGGGAGGCAGGGCGATCAGTTTCAATGCGGCGGAAGTCAAGCAGCTACCGGGCATTATTGATGCGTTTATTCTTGAGCCCGATGACAGGTCCGGCTTGGCTTCAAGAGCGTTTCTGGAGGGCCTGGCCGTCCTGCGCGGTGGCGTTGCGATTATTGGCGAAGATACCTGGGCAGTATTTGATGCAAAAAGTAAGCTCAAAGTTGCTTGGGACGAGACCTCAGCCTCCAGCGATGATTGGTTGCAGATGGTCGCCGAGGCGAAAAAAATTGCCAGGGAAGGTGGTGGTCAGGTGAGCCTTGAAGGGGCCACAGTTGATGCAGAGTTGAGTGATAAGGCTAATCAGGTTTACGAGGCTTTTTATCAGTTTCCTTATGTGGCCCATGTTTGTCTGGAGCCGATGAATTGTACCGCAGACTATCGAAAAGGCAGTGATGGACAAGGCGATACTTTGGCGGTGTGGATTCCTAGCCAGTTTCCGGCCCAAGTGAAAGAAATTGCGGAGAACCTACTTGGCGTCAAGCAGGACAATGTCAATGTCACGCTGACGCGCATGGGTGGAGCGTTTGGCCGACGGGCCGTGCACGACTTTGCTGCAGAAGCGATGGCGATTTCCTATCGTGCGGGCTTGCCGGTGAAGTTGACGTGGACTCGGACTGACGATATTCACAATGATTTTTTCAGAGTGGGTGGCTTTGAAAACATGAAAGCTGCACTGGACGCTAACGGTAAACTTAAGGCGTGGGACCAGCACTACATTGGCTTTGCTCATAACGGCAAGCCAGTCATTGGCTCAGGTCTGCGGGGTAATGAATTTTCCATGGCAGCGCTGGACAATGCCCGCGTGACGCAAACAATGATGCCGGTGAATACTCCCTGTGGCGCTTGGCGCGCGCCAGGATCGAATACGAATGCGTTCGTTGAGCAAAGTTTTATTCATGAGTTGGCGGTGCTGGCAGATCGCGACCACGTGGAATTCATGCTCGAACTCTTAGGCTCCCGGCGTTGGATTGAAGAGGGCAATGTGAATTCACTGAACACCGGTCGTGCCATTGATGTGATCAATTTGGTCGCCGCTAAGGCGGGCTGGGGAAGGACTATGCCAGCGGGAACTGGGCTGGGGTTCGCGTTCTATTTTTGCCATGCGGCTCATGTGGCCGAGATTGCTGAAGTCACTGTGGATAAAAACCGAAACTTTCGAGTCAACAAAGTGACTGTAGCCGTTGATGTGGGCCCTATTATCAATATGAGTGGTGCGACAAGCCAGGTTCAGGGCGCTGTGATTGATGGACTTAGTGCCATGGCACTGCAGCAGATTACAATGCAGAACGGCGTGATTCAGCAGAACAATTTTGATGATTACCCGGTCATGCGTATCGCGTCGACGCCAGAGATCGATGTGCACTTCCTGCAGAGCGACAATCGATCGACTGGATTGGGTGAGCCCGCGTTGCCGCCTTTGGCGCCAGCGATTACCAACGCCATCTATACAGCAACCGGTGTGCGTATTCGATCAATGCCGCTCAGCGAGCAAGGCTTTAAGCTCGCCTGACACTAGTGTGAACGGTAGTGGCGAAGCCTGCGCTCAGGCTTCGCTGCTGTTGTTGATTTCACGCTGTAGCAGGGCGATTTCTTCCCGCAATGCTTCGTATTCATTGAGTTTGCGTTTCAGGAATCTCGCGGTCAGCTGCGCTTTCTCGTTGACGCCGGCCGGCGTCAGGATATAGGCATAGCCCAACTTGCGTTCAGCACGTGCAAAATTACCGATCTTGATCAGACCTTTCTCGGCGAGGGCTTTCAGGCAAAAGTTGATGCCGCCGAGGCTGACGCCGAGTTCAGCGGCGATTTGGCGCTGACTCGCGGTGGGGTCACCCTCGAGCACGCGCATCACGCGCAATTTGAGCTCGTCTCGACCTTCAACTGGAGAATCCTTTGCCGTATCTTTTGCCATATCTTTTGCCATAGCCTCTGCCATAACAGGGTGTCTTGCCGTAAGTGATAGGTTTCAGAGCGGCGCGCGTTCCGGCAGCCCTTGTTCATTGTTTGAACACAGATTACTGCAATCGGCACCAGAATAAAACCTGTATGGCTATTCTGGTGCTGTTGAAGCACCTTTTGAGTGCCTTAACGCAAGAAAATCGACATTTCGCGACGGAGCCCTTTGCCTCGGGTCGTGTTAAATCCTTATTTTGTTGTTCGCCTAGCCCGGTCGGGCGAGATCGTCAGGGGTAAACCGGACCCGTTGGGCCTGCCCCATGATAGTCATCAAGACATCGATACGCGTCGCGGATACCCGCGACGCAAGACCCTCATAGCCGGCAAAGGGGCCCTGAATAACCTGCACCGGGTCGCCCGGTTTGAGTCCGCCGTCATTGGCGCTGGCCTGCAACATGGCTTCCATCTTATGCAGTCGATCAATGACCTCGGCTTGGATAATAGCGACCTCGTGACCGAAGCGCACAAGGCTGATAATGCCTGGTGTTGAGCGTACGGGCGCGATGGATTGTTCTGGTTGAAAGCCACAGAAGCAATAGCCTGGGAACATCGGTGTGGTACCGATAGGTTTGCCAAGTTTGTCGCGCTTGGCCACAAGCGGCAGGTAGGTGGCAAAACTCTGTTCCGCAAGTCGCGCGGCAGCGTAATTTTCCTGTCTGGGTTTGGTCATAACCACTGACCAGGATATTTTGTCGACCATGTTAAGGATTCACCCTGCTCTGAATTTCACATTTTCGGCCGCCGCCGATGAGGCATTATGGAGGCTCCGTTCCTATGACGCAAACAACGCCTGATCATCGGTCATTGGTGCGAGTAGCGTTCGAAGATCCCCCAGCTGACGCGTCGTGCTCAAGGGGATCTCCTTTCGATCCCAGTGCGCGGTCTGCCGGCGGGCCAGGCTCTATTAAGGAGATTCGTGTTAAGCAGCAGCGAACGCCGGGTCGGTGTACACTAGGGTTTTTGCTTCGGAGGCCAAGATGCCATCGCAACTGGAACAGCTTAAGCGGGTTACCACAGTCGTCGCTGATACCGGCGATATCAATTCGATCAAGCAGTACCATCCGCAGGACGCGACGACCAATCCGTCCCTCTTATTGAACGCCGCGCAGATGCCACAGTATCGGCATCTGGTGGATGACGCGATGACTTGGGGAAAACAGCAAGCTGCAGCAGCGTGGCTCGATCCAGCCATGGACCGGCTGGCCATTAATTTTGGGGTGGAACTGTTGCGCCATATTCCCGGTCGAGTCTCCACGGAAGTAGATGCGCAATTGTCTTTCGATACAACGGCGACGTTAGACAAAGCGCGGCGGATCATCGCATTGTATGCCGCAGCGGGGATTGATCAATCCAGAGTGCTGATCAAAATCGCCGCCACTTGGGAAGGTATTGCGGCGGCGAAAATCCTGGAAACCCAAGGCATCCAGTGCAATTTGACGTTGTTGTTTGGGTTCGCGCAAGCCGTCGCCTGCGCCGAAGCTGGTGTGTTTTTGATTTCGCCCTTCGTGGGGCGCATTTTGGATTGGCATAAGGCTAAAACAGGGCTCGAGTATTCCGCAGAGAATGACCCGGGTGTGCTGTCTGTCAGGCAAATCTTCGAGTACTTCAAAAAATTTGACTATAGCACCGTGGTCATGGGCGCGAGCTTCCGTAACGTCGAGGAAGTCTTGGCCTTGAGTGGCTGCGATCGACTGACCATCAGTCCAGGGCTACTCGAGCAATTGAGTCAGCGTGAGGCGTTAGTGCCAATTCGACTCGATGCCAATGCTGCCAAATTGCTGCCGATCGAGAAGATCTCCATGGGTGAGTCCCGCTTTCGCTGGCAGATGAATGAAGACGCTATGGCGACTGACAAGCTCAGTCAAGGCATTCGTCAGTTTCATGCGGACTATCTGTCGCTTCGACAGTTCCTTGCAGCTCAAAGCTAAGGGCCGGGCCGAAACCCGGCTAAGGGGCAGATGACGTGATCGAAGTATTGTTCTTGGCGCTCGCCTTAAGTATGGACGCTTTCGCGGTGTCCATCGGTCTGGGTGCGAAGTGTAAAGCCAGTCCCGTGCGCTTGGCGCTGATGGCGGGGGCATATTTTGGTGTGTTCCAGGCACTTATGCCACTGTTGGGTGTTTTGGGTGGTATCAGTCTGCTCGGCTGGTTCGAAGCATTGGCTCCCTGGATCGCGTTCTTGTTGTTAGGGATTGTCGGCGGAAAAATGATTATTGAGTCATTCAATCAGGCGTCTGCAGGTGACGCTGCTGCCGAAGAGCTGCCCGACAAGTTGTCCGATACGCAGGTTTTTAGCCATCAGATAATGCTAGTGCTTGCGGTTGCCACGAGTATTGATGCGCTGGCGGCGGGCGTTGCGCTGCCGCTCATTGATTTTAATCCGCTGTTAGCTTGTTTGTTGATTGGCGTGACAACTTGGCTGTTTAGTTGCCTCGGGGTGTTTGTTGGCGTCAAAAGCGGTACCTTGTTGGGACGCCGTGCGGAATTGTTGGGTGGTGTCGTACTAATCTTGATCGGCTTCAAAATATTATTGACGTAAGCCTTTCTGTTGGCCGCATGAGTGGTTGTAGATTCTACGACTTAGATACCGCGGTTTGAATAGTGACAAGACTTTGAATAGTGACAAGACTTTGAATAGTGACAAGACTTTGAATAGTGAAAAGACTTTGAATATGTCGCGCGGACTGTGCAGAAGCCAATTTTTGGGCGGTTGCCTGGCACTTGCGATTGTTGCGAGCAACGCGGTGAGGCTGATGAGTGGTTGGCGCAATCGAGCTGGGCTGGCTATTTTGACGAAGCACAGGTGCAGGGCACCATGGTTGTGGTTGACCAGCGTCACCACCCACAGCTTGTGTACAAGCATAAGCGTGCCGATGAGCGTTTTTCACCGGCCTCGTCCTTCAAAGTCCCAGACACGCTGTTCGCGCCAGATGCGGGCAGCGCCAAGGATGAATTTCAGGTTTTTGGCTGAGACGGGGTAACGCGCTGGTTGTCTACCTGGAATCGGGATCAGACCCTGAAGTCGGCGCGCTATTCGACGATGTGGGTGTGCCAAGAGTTGGCCATCAAACTCGGCGCTGATCGAGCGCGGGATTATCTGCAGCAGATTTAATATGGCAACATGGATCCGGGCGGCGATGATCAGCAATTCTGGCTGAGCGGTACGCTGCGTGTTTTCGCGATGGAGCAGGTCGAATTTTTACAACGGCTGTACCATAATGCCTTGTCATTTAGTCTGGTGGGTCAGCGTCTGGTGAAGGACTTAATGGTCAACGAGGCTGGTCAGAAATGGATTTTGCGGGCTAGATCAGGTTGGGTCGCAGTACCCGAGCAACCTGCCATAGGCTGGTGGGATGGCTGGGCTGAGCGTGCTAAGGGACTCGTATTTTTTGCCATTAATATTTCCACGACCAAGGGCTTGGCCGATGCGCCGAAGCGACAAGCCATCGCAACAAAAGTGCTGCAGTCTATCGATGCGCTGCCTGAAGACGTTTGAGGGGCTGCTCGGGTATTTTTTTATCCTTGCTGAATAGATAAATAATAGTTAATCAACAGAATGGACCATGCAATGTCACCTCAGTTTAGCCACCGTCTAGCACTTGCGACGGATATTCCTGCGATCATCGAGTTGATGCAGCTGTCCATCGCTGAGAATATGAAAGCGTTTCTTTCCCCGGCAGAAATTGAGGCAGCGAAGGAAACCATGGGGGTCGATCGCAGCTTGATCGAAGACCAGACCTACTTTTTGATTGAGGCCGGTGATGAGGCTGAAAAGCAGCTGGTAGGCTGCGGCGGTTGGGGTCGGCGGCGAACCCTTTACGGCGGTGATCATACCGTCGGCCGAGATGACAGCCTGAGTGATCCTGGTCAGGATGCGGCTCGGATTCGAGCCATGTACACTCACCCTGGCTGGGCGCGTCAGGGCATTGGCAGCTTGCTACTCCAGTTGGGCGAGCAAGCTGCGCGCGACGGGGGTTTCAAGTCTATAGAGCTGGGCTCTACTGCGGCGGGAGAGCCACTGTATTTAGCGCGGGGTTATGTGGAAATCAGTCGCGAGGTGCATATCGCTGCGAATGGTGCTGACAACCTGGTGATTACCATGGGCAAGATGCTATGAATTAAATGGTTGCTAAGGTCTTTCGTGGAAGGCCTGTTGTGGAATGCCTGTTATGGAATGCCCGTTATGGAATGCTAGCCACATCACCCCCTTTCACTCTTGTCAGAAGATTTCGGTGACAGCTGGTTGCGCACATTCAAATAATATTAGATTAAAGGAGTTTGGGTTAATGGTTATTTTCAGGATACTGCTGGTTGCTATATTGATGAGTGTCTCAGCCTACACTGTCGTGGTCATAAGCGACCATGGGTTGGGTTTGTTTGAGGTGTTCTTCAGCGATATCAGGGCTATGGCTTGGCCTGGTCAGTTTAATGTCGACTTCATGAGCATGCTGGCGCTGTCTGGACTTTGGCTTGCTTGGCGTCACCATTTTTCAGCTGTTGGAGTGGTGGTTGGGGTTTTGGGTTTTTTCGGCGGCGCGCCATTCCTCTGTGTTTACCTGTTGTTGGCGAGTTTCAACGCAAAGGGTGATATGCACGAGATTCTGCTAGGCAAGACGCGAACGAATCAGTAGCGTCCAGTCGGTGTGATTTGGCAGTGCTAAGGCAATGCTTTGTTTAGCCAAACATTGTTGGTTTTGCCCAGCACCTTCTTCGCCAAGCATCTTTTGGTAAATATTAATTTCCGCCTCGTGGAGAGCCACTTAATGAGCGCTTATATTATTGTAGATACCCGGATCACTGACCCTCAAGCCTATGAAGCCTACAAACAGTTGGCAAAACCCATTGCGGAAAAGTTTGGTGGTATCTATCGAGCACGGGGTGGCGCGATGGATGTGCGAGAGACGGACCTGTGGTCGCCAACCCGGGTAGTTATTATTGAATTTCCCAGTATGCAAGCTGCCCAAGCCTTTGTTGACTCGAAGGAGTATGCTCCTGTTAAGCCGCTGCGTACGGAAAATGCACAATGTACCTTGCTGTTGCTAGAAGGTTGTTAGTCAGGCTCAAATTATTCACCATTTCAGGGGGCGCAAGCCGCGATGACGGATATTATCGTCAGATCAGATGGGCTGGAAGATTTTCATCGTCAGCAGATAACCTTGTTAGGCAGAAGCAAGCTGGTGTTCACTTCTGGCAGCGGTCCTGCGGTGATCGTGATGTCAGAGATGCCCGGTATCTACGATGAGGTGATCAACTTTGCTCGAAAGGTGAGAGATGCAGGCTTTACAGTCTGGATGCCGCACTTGTTCGGTGAAGTTGGTCGATCGCCCTCTGGTGGTTATCTCGCGAAATCAATGACTCGCGCTTGTATCAGTCGAGAATTTTCTGCGCTGGCGGCTAACCGCAGCAGTCCGGTGGTGGATTGGCTCAGGGCGCTGTCGGCGCATGTGCACCCGTTATGTGGCGGCAAGGGTGTGGGCGCTATTGGCATGTGCTTCACGGGCAATTTCGCGTTATCCATGATGGTGGAGCCGACAATGTTGGCGCCTGTGCTGTCTCAGCCCTCACTGCCACTATTTCAAAAAGGCGGTATGCATATCTCGCCAGCGGACCTGAGTTGCGTTAAAGATCGACTCGAGAAGGAAAATCTGACGGTGCTGGCATACCGATTCGATGGTGACCCATTCTGCCGCAAGGAGCGCTTCAGTGAATATGCTGCGGCGCTGGGAGACCGATTTCAGTCTCGAGTATTGCCCGACGAGGCGGCGAGGGTTAGCCGTGCTGCGCCTCACAGTGTCGTGACGATGCACCTGATCGATGCGGAAGGCGAGCCAACTCGAGCGGCGGTAGATGAAATCTTAGCGTTTTATCAGACGCGTTTATGCACTTAGCATCAATGTGTGCTCATTAATCGACAGATGCGTCGGGGCCGGTGATCAGAGGCAAGGTCTCATCTTTGACCCATTCGCTCATGGAGCCGTCATACACAGCGACTTGCGGATGGCCGATTAGCGTTAAGGCTAACGCGTCGAGGGTCGCGGCAATCCCGCCGCCGCAGTAGGCTATGACTCGCTGTTTGTCTAGTACACCCTTGGCCGAGAATACGCGCTGCAGTTCAGCAGCGGGGCGAAAGCAACCCTGGTCTAGCAGTTCATCGTAGAAGACATTCTTGCTGTTTTCGATATGTCCCTTGCGCCCATAACTCATCTTCGCCTCACCGGAGTAGACATCAGGCGAGAGGGCATTGATGGTACAGACGTCGCCATCATGCACTGCGGCGAGGGTGGTGGCCTTATCCGCCCAAAGTTTGGCATCAAGACTGACCAAAAGATTGCCTGAGCGTGCCGGTGGTAGCTCAGTGGTCAGGTCTCGACCCTCTTGCTGCCACTTCGATAGCCCACCGTCTAGTACAGCGACGTTTTTGTGCCCACAGGAATGTAGCATCCACCAGGCCCGAGTTGCCCACATCATATGGCCGCTGCTATAAAACACCACCTGGCTATCGTCATCGATACCGGCGGCACGGTAGGCCGCTTGCAAGTGCGCTGCCGAGGGTAGGGTAAATCCCAAACCGCTGCTAGTGTCCGATAAGTCTCGAACAATATCCAGAAAGGCCGTGCCCGGTATATGTGCCTGTTGATAATCATCG
>Ga0209335_10000217_pt1 | contig 66177 bp, 66 predicted proteins | sample COG_09_FD_184753 | JGI IMG/M metagenome (GOLD analysis project Ga0209335, IMG submission 184753) | Pelagic Microbial community sample from North Sea - COGITO 998_met_09 (SPAdes) (version 2) | ecosystem: Environmental > Aquatic > Marine > Neritic zone/Coastal water | place: Helgoland, sampling...
CCACCAGTTACAATAATGAGATTTTTCATTTTAGATATGCCTGGCAATGTCCTACTCTTCCGTGTCTTAAGACAAAGTACCATTGGCGCTGAAAGGCTTAACTTCCGAGTTCGGAATGGGATCGGGTATTACACTTTCGCAATAATCACCAGGCAGGTTCTTTTACTTAAAAAATTTTAATTAGTAAAGAGTAAAAAAAATTAAATTAAGTATTTATTTTAAGGAATTGATTGATTTCTTGCTCCAAATTAAAAAAGGTAAATTTAATATCATTGCTATATTTAACCAATTACTAAATACGTTTCCAGTAGGAATAATAGGCCAAAGATAGATTGCAATACCTGACAAAATACAGATCTCAAAATCAGTAAAATAATATTTTTGTTTAAATTTTAAAAACAAATGCTTGAGCATATATTTACAAAAATATATTAAAAGAGTAATTAGAAACAAAAATCCAATTATACCTGTCTCACTTAATACTTGAATGTAGGTATTATGAGGATGAGAGGAGCAAGATAATTTACTTACTTCATATCTTTCATCGCTACAAAAATTTCTAAAATTTTTTACCCCAACTCCTAAAATCTTATTATCCAAATACATTTTATAACCAGTTATGTAATGATGGGTATGAGTTTTTGAAAAAATAAACATGTAATCTTCTCCTTGTTTTCTTTCTTCATTTCCTATCATTTGTTTTAAGGTTTGATCAAATACTCTCTCTTTTGCGGTTGGGTTAATAAAACTAATAATAGTAAGCAATAAAATAGTAGATGATAAAATAATAAACCTTAATTTTAGTAATTTTTGTGAAAATAAAATAACAAAAATTGCTGAAAGATTAATATTAAATAAAGCAGCACGATCCCCACTTAAAAAAATTAGTGCTTCCGATAAAATAAAGATCAATATAAATAAAAAAAATAATTTATTTTTTGGTTTAAAAATAAATAAAGAAATACCAAAGAAGATTGGCCAAATTCTACTTAAATAACTTCCTAATATATGTTCATCTCTAAAAAAACTACTTATTCTTGCATTTTCATGATTACTCCACCCTAAAATATTTTCCCCAGTAAAATATTCAAGAAAACCATCCAAAATTAAAGCAGTAACGCAAATAAAAATACAATAAAAAAAATATCTTATAAATTTATTATCAAAATCTAGTAAAGTGACTATTGCTATTACAAAAACACCGTATCTAAAATAAAATAAAGAAATTTTTAAGCTATCTATGTTAAAATTATTAATTAAACTATTAAATATTAAGTAAAAACAAAAAATCAAAAAAAAATAAAAATACTTATTATTAAAATAAGAAAAATTTTTTCTTTTTATACAATAAATTAAAAATAATATGCTTATTAAAGAAATTGCGATATCGCTTAATAAAGGACCCGTAATTAAAAAAAAAGGTATTAATGAAAATAAAAAAACAGGAAAATTATAAAAAATAAATTTTTCTTTTTTTGAATTTAAAATCATTGAAAAAAATTATGACAATTACTAAGTTAAATTTTATATAATATTTAAGTTAAATTAATATTAAAATCGATATTTATATGTGTTAAGTATACAAAATTTTATTGTAATTTATCAATTTTTAAATTAGTTCATATATTTAACTGTAACCATCTATGAGTAATTTAATAATAATTTATATTTTACTAAACTTTTTAGTGTTGTTTATTTTTGGAAAAATTTCATATAGATTAAATTTAGTAGACATACCAAATAATAGAAAAATTCATTCTAAAGCAACTGCTTTTACTGGTGGAATTGCAATAAGTGTAATCCTATTATTTGCCATTATATTATTTGACGATTTCAATAAAAATTTGAGTACAATACTATCTATAGCTTTTTTGATATCTGTTGTAGGACTAATTGATGACAAATATCACCTAAACATAGGTGGAAAGTTAAGTTTGCAACTTATTCCTATAATTTATCTGGTCATATTTGAAAATTTAGCTTTAAATCATATCGGAGACTATGATTACCTAAAATTGGATCTAGGGACCTTTACGATTCCTTTCACTTTTTTGTCTGTACTATTTCTAATTAATGCCTTTAATTATTTTGATGGTGTTGATGGGTTGTTAGGCTGTACATCAATTTCTGTAATTAGTATCCTTTATTTTTTAACTTCTGAACAAAATAACCATTTTTTAGTTTCTGAACAAAATATTAAATTCTTTTTAATTACATTGCTAATACCAATTAGTATTTTTCTATTTTTTAATTTTTCTTTTCTTAGACTACCTAAACTTTTTTTAGGAGATGGTGGTAGTTTGCTTTTAGGATTTATAATATCATTTATCTTAATATATTTTGCTAATCAAAATTTTATTCATCCTATCCTACTAGCATGGTCTGTAGTTATTTTTGTTTACGAATTTTTATCAATTAACATAATTCGGTTAAAAAATAATCAAAGATTATTCAGAGCAGGAAAGGATCACTTGCATCACATATTACTTGAAAAAACTAAATCAATTTTTTTAACAAATTTTTTTATATCTTTGACAAATATAATTTTATTTTCAATTGGATATTTATGTTATTTATTTATTAATGAATTAGCTTCCTTAATTTTATTTATACTTTTGTTTATATTTTTTTTAATTATTAGAAATACTTATTTAGTGAAGAAATAATCAACTAATTTTTTATTTATTTAACGATATTTGTTCGACATATATATGGTCAACAATTTCAGAGTTAGACTTGTACAATTTAATTATTTTTTCAAGCAGATTTTTTACTTCAGCTGGTTTGTATTTGTCTAATAAGTTCTTTAAATTTTGTAATTCTATTTCTAATAATTCAAATTTTACAAAAGCATCACTTGCCTTGAGTATTTTTGGATGATTTGTTTTTTGAGGATTTTCACCAATTAATAATTCTTCATATAATTTTTCACCTGATCGTAATCCAATAATTTTAACTTCAATATCACCATTGGGATTTTGACTGTCTTTAAGAGTTAAACCAGATAGGGTAATCATTTTATATATCAAATCTCTTATTTTAACACTCTGACCCATATCAAGAACAAATACTTCAGAATTTTTAGCCATTGCTCCTGCTTGAATAACTAATTGGGCCGCTTCAGGAATAGTCATAAAATAACGAGTTACATCCATGTGAGTTAATGTGACAGGTCCTCCTTCTTGGATTTGTTTTTTAAATTTAGGAATAACAGAACCAGAGGACTCTAATACGTTTCCAAAACGTACAATTGCAAAATTAGTGCTTTTATCTTTTGATTGTTCAGATATCCCTTGAATACAAAGTTCGGCTAATCTCTTTGAAGCTCCCATAATGTTAGTAGATCTAACCGCTTTATCGCTTGATATTAATACAAAATTGGAAACTTTTTTAATTACTGAAGCTTTAGCAGCTGCTAAAGTGCTAAATACATTGTTTTGAACTCCTGAACAAATATTTTCTTCGACTAAGGGCACATGTTTGTAAGCAGCAGTATGATAGATTGTATTTACTTTAAATGTTTCAAAAATTATCTCTAATTTAGATTGATCTTGAGAGTCAACAAGTAATGAAATAATTTTTTGATTTTTATCAAAAGTTATTAATTCCTCATAAATTTTATATAAAGCAAATTCATTAGACTCTAAAAGTAATAATTTACTTGGATTTAATCTTATAATCTGACGACATAATTCTGAACCAATTGAACCTCCAGCACCTGATACAAGTACTACTTTTTCATAAATATTTTTTTTTAATAATTCGGTATCTGGCTTTACTTGCTCTCTATCTAATAAATCATCTATATTTAAATCTTTAATATCTGACACAGTTACTCTTCCATCGATAATTTCTATTATACTCGGCAGTGTCTTAACAATTAATTTGTATTGGTTTAATTTCTTAATTATTTGATTTCTTTTATTTCTACCTATTGAAGGTATTGCAAGAAAAACTAAACTCACGTTTTTCGTAGCAATTAATTTTTCTAAATCTGAAGAAGAATAAATTGTTTTATCAAGTATAACTTGTTCATGTAGTTGACGATTATCATCCAGAAAACCTATTACTTTAAATTCAGGATTATTTTTAAGAGAAATAACTAATTGTCTTCCAGCCTCACCAGCACCATAAACTAATACTTTTTTCTTATTAGAAGATTGATTTTCCATTTTAAATAACAATTGAATTTATAAACTTTAATAATTTTTTAGTTAATAAACTGTGTTCAAAATCTTTTAAAACTTTTTTCCTAGCTGAATAGCCATATTTTTTAACTAATTTTTTATTTTTTATAATGTATATCATTTTTTTTTTTATATCATTTATACTACCAACTTTATGGAAAAAACCAGTTTTATGTCTGATAATGGTATCTTTAAGACCATATATATTCGAACACAAAGCTGGGGTCCTACAAGACGCCGCCTCAATAACTACTGTACCAAATCCCTCTCTATAACTTGGTAGACACAGAATATCAGCAAGTGAAAACCAATCTTGGGGTTTGGATGTAAAATTAAAAAATAAAATTTTATTCTTATTTTTTATTAATTGTATAAGTTTTTTATCTTCTATAGTGCCAACAAAAATTAATAATACATCGTGATTTTTTTTAATTTTTTTAAAAGCTTCTATGAGATCAACAATACCTTTATCTTTATTAATTCTTCCTAAATATAAAAAAACAAAAGTATTTTCAGAAATCAAAAGATGCCTTCTTAATTGAAATCTTTTTTTTTTATTGAACTTAAATTTTTTGATATCAACTCCACCTACAGATCCTTTATGCAGCACAATTGACTTATCAGATGTTACGACATTTTCTTTAATCAAAAATTTTCTTTGAGAAAAACTATCTATGAGTACTTTATGGCAAAGAAAAAAAATTATCTTATCTATTAATTTATAGAATATTTTATATAGACCTTTACTTTTTGCCCAAACTTGGCCTGTATACCAATGAACACGATTTGGAGTTCTTGTAATGAATGAGATGAGCGCAACCATAAATCCTATTTTAGGTGTAAATGAAAGAGAGAAATCTGGTCTATTTTTTAAAAAAAAAAATAATGTAACTAAAAAAGCAATTAAGTCGTGAAATAAATTAATACCTCTTTTAAAATTTACATTTATTAATGAGACATTTATTGGAATATTTTTTTTCAACTCAACAACATCATTACAACAAATAAAAAGGTCATAATTTTTACTTAACTCCTTTATGTGTTTAAGCATAAACACATTAAAAAAATTAGAGGTGTTGGCAATTAGAACTACTTTAAGCCTTTTATTCATTTAGGTATTTTATTTTTTTCAAAATTGAAAATTTTGGATTAAAATTCAACTCTTTAGTGATTTTTTTGTTACTATAAGAAACTCTAGAAGAAATTATCATAGTAAAATTTTTTAATTTTTTTGGTAATGGTAAAAATTTAATTAAAAATTTTATAAAACTTAATGGAATGTGGATATTTTTAATTTTTTTTTTAAAAAAAATTTGATAATTTTTATAAAGCTGATTTTGCTTGCAATCATCAGAAACAATATATGTTTTGTTCTTAGAAACTTTTAAATTAGCTATAACCAACATTACTGCTTGGGACACATCTTTAACATTCACAAAATTAAATAAAGTATCATTATGAGATTTAATCCAAAATCTAAATTTTAATGAAAACATTAGAAATTTAAATAAATTACTTTTTTGTTTACCTCCAAATACATTTGAAATTCTTAGAATTGTGAATGAAAAATTTTTATTTAAATTTTTTTTGTTTATGTTTTTTATTAACAAATCTCCCTTTAATTTACTTTTAGAATACAAATTATTTACTTTTATTACACTATTTTCATTTATAAGTTTGTATCGATCTAGATAGCTTATACTTTCCCCATAAACTGCAACACTTCCTAAATGTATAAGTCTAACTTTAAGTTTGTAGGTATTAATATATTTAAGTAATTTTTTAATAAAAATTACATTTATATTTTCAAGATTATTGCTACTGTTATCAGCTTTACCAGTACAGTTAATGATAACATTTGCCTTTTTTAAAAATAATAAATTGAAATTTTTAAATGAACTAAAGTTCCATTTAATATACTTAATTTTTGTACTTTTGTATGGTTTATTTTCAATATTTCTTCCAACGCAAACTAAATTTAAAAAAGTATTTTTAACTAAACTATCTAAAATACTATTACCAATTGATCCTGTATAACCTAGAATAACGATATTCATTTTTTAAAACAAATTTATAAAACTATAATCTTAAATTAGTTTGATCTTTGGAAATTAGGTATTTTAAATCATAAATTACATGATTTTCTTTACATAAATTTAAAATTTCAGTTTCTCCCATATTTTTAAATACGTCGTGTGCTACTGCTAATATAATTCCATCATAAGTATTGTGATTTAATTTTAAAATAGGAATAATGCCATATAATTTTTTTATCTCATCAACATTTGCCCATGGATCGTGAAGATCTAAATTACAATTATATTTTTTCAGTTTCTCAATAACGCTTTTCACTCCAGAATTTCTAATATCCGTACAATTTTCCTTAAATGTTAGACCCATAATTAAAATCTTAGAGCCTTTAATCTTAATTTTTTTTTTTTTCATTTCTTTGATCATCTCTAAAGCTACATGATTTCCCATATTATCATTGATCTCTCTACCAGATAAAATAATATTCGGATGGTATCCAATCCTTTTTGCTTTGTATGTAAGATAATATGGATCTACCCCAATACAGTGTCCGCCTACTAAACCCGGTTTAAAAGGTATAAAATTCCATTTACTTTCGGCAGCATCTAATACATCTTTTGTATCAATATTAAGTTTATTAAAAAGTATTGATAACTCGTTAATTAAAGCGATATTTAAATCACGCTGAGTATTTTCAATCACTTTCGCAGCTTCTGCAACTTTTATACTGGGAGCTTTATGAGTACCTGCAGTTATAATTTCATTATACAAATCATCTACTAAGTCAGCAATATTTGGTGTTGATCCTGAAGTGATTTTTTTAATATTTGAGATAGTATGTTTTTTATCTCCAGGATTTATTCTTTCAGGACTATACCCACAGTAAAAATCTTGATTAAAATTAAGTTTTGAAAATTTTTGTAAAATAGGTACACATTCTTCCTCAATACAGCCAGGATAAACTGTCGATTCATAAATAATCAAATCACCTTTTTTAATAATTTTACCAATCATTTCAGATGCCATCAATAGTGGCTTCAAATTTGGTTTTTTAAATTTGTCTACAGGAGTAGGAACAGTAATAATAAAACAGTTTAAAGATGTGAGATCTTCTACACTGCTAGTAAAACTTAGTTGTTTTAAACCTTGTAATTCCTCTTTTTTAAACTCTAAATTTTTATCTATTCCTGAGTTTAATTCTAAAATTCTTTTCTCACTAATATCAAAACCAGTTACAATTTTTTTTTTTGAAAACTCTAAAGCTAGTGGCAAACCTACATAACCTAATCCAATAATTCCTAGCTTTAGATTCTTAATTTTATTAATCATTTCTAATAACGAACTTTATACCATTTTGTAAAATTAGATAGTCTATCAAAAGCTTATGCTGAAAAGAGTTTTAAATATCCTTATTATTTTATTAAATAATATCTTTCAAATTCATTACTACGAGTTTTAAATTTTTTTGGTTTTATTTTTAATTTTTTACAAAAATTATCTACAGCAATTTTGGGGCCAGGAAATTTTAATGAATAATATTCATCTAAAAAAATAATACCCTTTTTTGATAAGCGTCTATAAATATATGGTAATATGACATTATAACCATCATATAGATCGCTATCTATATTTACGGAAGAAATTTTAATTTTATCAGAATTAAAAAAAGTAGGTATTATTTTAGCAAAATCACCTTTAATTAATTTTATATTATCAAGTTTGAAATGATCAATTTTTTTCATTACATGCTCATAAGAAGAATTACTAAAGTCACCTGATACTGAAATAGTATTAGAATTAAATACATTTTTCCCAGTTATAATTTTTTTTATTTGTAAAAAATTTTTATGTTCGTTTTGATGTTTTTTACAAAAATAATTTTTATTTTTAAAATTTTTTAAATCATCAAATTTTGACGCAGATGGGAGTCCACTAAAAGTATCAAATCCATAAATTTTTTTTTTAGAATCTAATTCTTTTAAAATTAAAGCAGCAGTTATCAATGATTTTCCTCTGAATACACCAAATTCAAATATATCTCCATCATTTTTAAGTGCATTTTTTCTTATATGATTATACCAAAACCTATATTGAGAAATAATTTGTTTATGTGGTCCTTCCACTTCAAATAAATCTAATTCATATTCTTTTAATTTCATTCGGTATTTTTTCATTAATCTATTTAATTTAACTACTTTTATCTTAATTCAATATACACTCTATAATTTATATTTATAAAAACTTAATATCTTTCTTTTTGGTTGTTGGGAGTCCTCTAAATGATTTGACCTTATATCTCTCTTCTACTCTTACTCGATCATTAAAATGAGGGGTTGATGCTTCTATTATTTCACATTTTGTCAATGCAATTTCCTGATGTACTAAACCATTAGGAAAATAAAAAGCATCTCCTTTTTTTAAAATTTTTGACCTTAAATTGCCATCACCTAAATCAAATTTAATTTTTAATTTTCCTTTTACAATGTATCCACACTCGTTTTTTTTATGATGATATTGTAATCCACCTTTTTTATTTTTATTTATAATAATTCTTTTTAAGCTTAACTTTTTACTAATAAGAACTAAAAGATCTTCTTTGCCCCATTGCCTTTGACCCATATTTTTTGGCTTTGGAAATATTTTTTTTTTTAAGAATTTTTTATTCAAGATCAGAGAGAGTTATTGCGTGTTCTTCATCAATATCTTTATTTAGTTTTTTACCAATTAATTGATCTGCTTGATAACATTCCAAACCATTTCCATGTACCTTAAAATCTAAATCACTGTAACTTAATATATGTTGTTTTTTCAAACTTTTAGAAGATACAATACTTTTTTTCATTTTATACATAAATTTATTCTCACAACTCATTTTTTCTTTTATATTAGAACCTAAAGAAGCTTTCACCTTTGCAAAACCATTACACATTTTTGATAATCCATCGGGCTCTAAGGACATCGCATGATCAGATCCTTTTAAAGCTCTTGAAAGTGTAAAATGTTTTTCAATTATTCTTGCACCTTTCATATATGCAGCTATAGGTATTATTATTCCACTATCATGCCCAGAGTAACCAATAATATTTTTTGGAAATTTTTTCATCATCTCTGGAATTATATTTAAATTAATTTGATCAGAATTTGCTGGATAAACTGATGAACATTGTAAAAAAGCTACTTCATTTTTAAAACTAATATTATTTAAAATTCGATCTATGTCTTGAAAACTTGAATAACCAGTACTTATAATAATTGGCTTACCCGTATCAGCAATTTTTTGGATCAATTGAACAAAGGTAATATCTGATGAAGCTACTTTATAAAATGGACAATCAAATTTTTCTAAAAATTCTAAGCTATAAAAATCAAATGGTGTTGCAAACATTGTTATCCCAATTTCTTTTGAAAATTTAAATAATTCAGTGTATTCAAAATTACCAAATTCTAATTTATCTCTATGTTCCCCATATGTTTTCCCGTAGCTATTATTGCTGTTGTATTCAGAATTAAAAAATTTTTTTGTGAAAAGTTTTTTATTATCCCTTTTTTGTAATTTTACAGCGTTTGCACCAGCATTTTTAGCTTTTACAAAAAGTTCTTTACATTTATCTAAAGATCCCTGGTGGTTATGACCAATTTCAGCAATAACATAAGGTAAGCTTTCTTGGGTAACCTCAAAATTGTCTAGAATTATTTTATTACTCATTATTTAGAAACTTATATTTCTTATTTATTATTTTGGCTATCTCAAGATCAAATTTATCATTTATATCAATACCTCTGTACTGTGATATATTATAAATTAATGATTTTAAACCAATTTGTTCTTTATTTTCTAGTAAATGTTTTGTTTTAGAAATTATTATATTTGACCGATAGAATGCTTTTTTTAGTTTTTGTCTATTTAATACATTCTCATGATTTTTTTTTGAAAGATAAGGAACAATATATTTTTTGTTAGAAATTTTTAATGCTTTTATGGGGCTTTGACTACTTTCAGACACTACTTGTAAAGAAGTTGCTCTTTTATTATTAATTATTTTTTTTATTGAACCATCAATGTCAGATGTTAGTTGAAAAGGTGATGTTGGCTGAAGTCTTACTATAAAATCTGGAATTAAGTCATTATTTTCTTCTAAATATTTTAATGTATGTAAAATATAATCAATCTCTTTGGAGTCGCTAGTACTTATTTTTTTTGGCCTCAATACTGGACACAATGCTCCATATTTTTTCGAAAGACTTTGATATCGTTTACTATCAGTTGAAACAAAAACTTTATCTAAGTATTTAGATCTCAAAGCTTTTCGTATTATCCAATATAAAAGTGATTTTTTATTTATTTTTGAAAGATTTTTATCTTTGATACTTTTAGATCCAGATCTTGCAGCTATAATTGCAATTATTATTTTTTTTTTATACATTTTTTATATTATTTTTGATAATAACCTTTGTACCATTTAACAAAGTTAGACACTCCTTCAAAAACTGATGTTGAAGGTTTATAATTAAATTTTTCTTTTAAATTGTCTACACTTGCATATGTATCTTGTACATCGCCAGGTTGTAATGGGAGAAAATTAATTTTTGCTTTTTTACCTAAAGCTTTTTCTAGTGCATCAATATAAGACATAAGTTTAACTGGTTGATTATTTCCAATATTATAAACACACCATGGTGCATTACTACTTGCTGGATCTGGTTGATTGCTATTCCAATTCAAATTGCTGGTTGCATGATTATCCAAGGTTTTTATTACTCCTTCTACAATGTCATCGATATAAGTAAAATCTCTAGTATGTTTGCCATGATTAAATACATCAATAGGTTTTTCCTCTAAAATAGCCTTAGTAAATTTAAACAAAGCCATATCAGGTCTACCCCATGGCCCATAAACAGTAAAAAATCTAAGACCTGTTGTTGGTATTTTATAAAGGTGGCTATATGTGTGTGCCATTAATTCATTTGATTTTTTTGAGGCTGCATAAACAGATAATGGATGATTGGCACTATGATGTTCTGAAAATGGCATTTTAGTATTAGCACCATAGACACTAGAGGTACTAGCATAAACCAAATGTTCAATTTGATAATGACGACAATTTTCTAAAATATTTGCAAACCCAACAATATTGCTACTAATATAAGCGAGTGGGTTTTCTATAGAATAACGAACACCAGCTTGTGCTGCTAGATTAACCACTTTTTGAGGGTTGCAATTTTTAAATATATTTTCTAATTTTTTTTGATCACTAAGATCAACTTTGTGATGTTGATAGTTTGGATATTTTGAAAGTCTTTCAAGTCTAGCATCCTTAATTTTAGGATCATAATAATCATTATGATTATCAACGCCTATAACGTTATCACCTCTTTCTAAGAGTTTAAAACACACTGAAGATCCAATAAAACCAGCTGAACCTGTAACAACAATATTTTTAAAAAAAAAATTTTTATTCATAAAATAATCTATAAAATTTATTTAATTATTTTTTTTGTAAGTTTTAATCCAAGCCTTATTATATAGTTTTATCATTTTGCTTATACTAAAATTTTTCTTAATTCTTAATCTTGCTTGTTTACATCTTATATTCCACTTTATAGTTTTTTTTTCATTAAGCGCTTTTTCAATTGCTTTAGCTAATTTAATTGAGTTTTTTGGAGGAACCACCCAGCCAGTTTTACCAACAATTAAAGCAGAGTCACCAATATCTGTTACAACACATGGGGTGCCAAAAGCCATAGACTCAGCCACCACATTAGGAAATCCTTCCCCATAACTACTGCTAAGAACATGAATATCTATTCCATTCATTACTTTTGAAATATCATCAGTTTGACCTAGTAATTTTACATAATTAGATAATTCTAGTCTTTTAATTTTAGAAATTAACGCTTCATTATTTTGATTAATATTAGAACCGACTAGGACACAATAAAAATCTATATTTTTTGATCTAATTAATGAGAGTGCATTTAGTAAATTAAAATGATCTTTCTGAGGGTCATAACGAGCTACATTTCCAATTAATGGAGTTTTTTTTTTTATCTTAATTTTTTTTCTAAAATTTATTTTTTTAAGTTTGCTAATTCTTAAAATAGATAAATCATATCCGTTTGGAATGAATTGAAATATTTTTTTATTATACCCTACAATTTCATAAATTTTTTTTGCTCTTTTTGAAACAGTCAAAATAAATTGGGGAATAAAATGAGAAAATATTGCTAATACTTTTATAATTAAAATAGTAGTAAATTTTGCTTTTCCTATTTCAATGTTTGAATATCTTATATTCCAAAGAATATTATTAATACCTGCTAATCGTGCAGCAATACTTCCTAAAAAATCAGCATGAACAAGCCAAGTTTGTACCATATCAGGTTTTAAAGAACGAAGTAATTTTACAAGAAAAAAGAATTTGTAAATAGAAAATAAATTTATATTTAAACAATAAACATTGATATTTAGTTTTCTTAATAATGAAAAATACTTTCCTTGACCTTTTAATGCAATTACAAAATGTTTATTAGCAATATCATATTTGCATATTTTATATAAAGCGTGTTCTGCTCCTCCATCTCCTAAGCCAGTAATTATATGAATAATTTTCATTTTAAATTTTTAGAAAACTTTATAATTTATTAATCATATTTTCTTATTTTATTTTTTGAAAAAATAAATTTTGGAATTAAAGGTGCTGCTAGTATTATCATTTCAATAAGAAATTTAGTTCGATGCCTGAAGCTTGCACCAAAATTACTACTTCCAATACCGTATATAAAAATATATATTGATAATAATACTAAAATCATTCTTAAAGCAGGATCTTTCCAAATAGCTTTTCTATTCAGATAAATTAAATAAACTAAAACCATATAGAGAAGACCATCAAAGAGTGCAACAATATGTGATAATTTTTTAATATCCCACGGAAATGGTGAAAAAAGAAAATATGCAAATCTAGCAATACCTTTGTAAATAATTTCAATTGGTGAACTTATGAGTGTCCAATCTGGATAAGAAGCGTCACCAGTCATTCTTCCTTCTATATTTGATTCTAATCGCCTTGAATCGAAAAGATCTTCAAAATTACCTATATATGCTATTTCGATATTGCCAGAAAAATAGGCGATAAAAAAAATTACAATTGGAATAATGATTATCAAAGATTTAATACCAACACGTTTGTTATAAAGTAAATTTAATGATTTTTTAAAGTTGCTTAATCCAACAATGATAAAAAATATCATGCCTCCTACCATTAAAACTGCATGAAAATGGATTGCACAAATAAAGGCTAAAATTACTAAAAATATTGATTTAAAACCGCCACCTTTAACCCAATCGACCATTCCAATAATTGCAACTAATAAAAAAAAACTACTATAAACCTCTCTCAAGGGAATAATTGAATATAGCGCTAATGAAGGAAATAAAGCTAATGTCCAACCAACTTTCATTGCAGAATTATTATCCCATAGCTTTTTTGCAAGTAACCAACCTAGTAGAACAGATAGCACTCCAAAAAATAGCCCGACTGATTGAATCATTAATACGCTTCTTCCGAATAAAGAATATATTATAGAAACCATCCAAGGATAAAAAAAACTGTTGTACCCAGGGTAATTATTTATGACATGAGAAAAACCATGCTGAGCTGAATTCCATGCTACAAGCTCAAATCCACTTGCATCTTGTGTGGTGTCTGGCAAAGTAATTACATAATGACCTACCAACATTATCAATATTCGAAGAATCAATGCAGCAAATATAAATTTAAAAGTTTCAGGCCACTTAGATGCTATAAAAAAAGTGATTAGGCAAACCAATGCAATTGAAATAAACCCAACTAGATCTGACCCTGTTGAAAAATATGAGCAGTCATTAGTTGATAAACAAAAGTTAGGATCAGTCGCTAAATGCCAAGATTCTGGAGTTGTGAGTAAAAAATTAGTCTCTGCCATTATGATTACAAATCGTACTTGTGCTATTAATATGCTTTGAGTAATATCATGTAATTAGTCTTAAAGTAACATTAAGTATATAAAAAAAGCAATTATTTAATAAAACACGAAAAAATATTTAGATGAAATTCAAAAACTATATAATGGAAATTTTGATCCTATCTGGAGTAATACTGCTACTTTTTTACTCTTCAGATCCAATTTTATATCCCGACTCTCCTCGCTATATAAATGGAAGCTTATTAGACCCTCCTTTATATTCTACGTTAATCAAAGTAATGCTATTAATAATTGGAACTTTAAATTCTGTGGTAGTGTTACAGGTCTTATGCATCGGTTTAAGTGTTATCTATTTCACAAAAACAATAGCAATTCATTTTAATTTAAATACAATAACAAAAATTGTTATTTCACTATTTTTATTCATACCAAGCTTACAATTTTATAATGTGATGTTAACTGAACCATTTAGTTATGCTTTTTCACTATTTTTTGTAAGTTTGGTATTAAAATTGATATTTAATTTTAATATTCAAAATCTTATTTGGTGTTCAGTTTTTGTTACATTATTACTTTTAACAAGAAGTCAATTTATATTTTTATACCCATTAATTTTATTGCTTTTTTTAGGTATTTTATCTTTATTTAAATCAAAAAAAACTCTTGTTTGGTTATCTGTTAGTTTTCTGTCTATTTTTTTAATTCATAATTCTCTTATATTTTTTAACAAATACATAAAACAAAACTCTGTGAGTATTGACTCAATTTCACATGATAGCCTAGGACCATTTTTCTACACCTATATAGATGCCATTTACATTTCAAGCGCCAAAGACGTCAAATTATTTGAAGATCAAAATTCTCAGAAAGTACTTATCAAGATATTTGAGGAAATGGAAAATCAGAAAGCGTTAATGAAATACTACAATGGTAGAGGCCATTTTGGTTTAAGCCTAGGTCATATTAAGAATTACTCAAAATCTTTTCTAAAAGATTTAGCTTACCAAAAAAATACAGATGTAATTAGCATAAAAAAAAATATTTCTTTTAAATTAATAAAAGCAAATTTTAAAAAATACGTAAAACATATATTTAAAAAATTTTATGACTCTTCCTGGTTGTTTATATTTGTACCTTTTTCTATGCTGCTAGCAGGTTTGATTAGTTTTTTAAAATATAAATCTCAATTTTCATTACTTGTATTATTTATATCTTCATTTTCATTAACTAACCATTCTGTGGTGTATCTATTTGGTCGTGTTCAGCCAAGATATTTTATATATACTGATTTTATTTTACTAATATTTATTTTTTTATTCCTAAATATATTATTACAAAAAAAAGTAAAAATTTAATTAATTTATTCATAGCTTATAGTTTTCTATTAAAAGATATTATTATTATTTAATAATAATTCTATATTCCTAAATTTTTGATCAAAAAAAAATGACAAGATGATCAATTTTTCAACGCTTTTTCATTTCTACCGACTTGCAAATAATGGATATAATTGATTTTTAAATGTTAATAATGCCTATTTTTCTATCTAAATGTGGTGTAATAAAACATTAATTATTTTTATTGAACATTATGAAAAAGTTAGTTGTAATTGTGCCTGCATATAATGAAGAAAATACGATTAGCGATACTCTTCTTGGGTTATTGTCAATTAAACCAGATCTGAATAAATTAGGATATGAATTAAAGATACATGTGATTAATGATGGTTCTACTGATAGAACTGAAAAATTAGCAAAAGAATTTGAAGAAGTATTAGTTATAACTAATAAAAAAAATAAAGGACTTGGGGCTGCTGTACGAAATGGCCTATTAAGTGCCAATAATATTAATGCTGATATTGTTGTAAAATATGATGCTGATTTACAACATGAACCTTTCGATATCTTGGCTTTAATAAAACCTATTTATAAAGATGAGTCCGACATTGTCTATGGTAATAGATTTAAAAAATTGAATTATAAAATGCCTTTTATTAGAAAAATGGGCAATAAGGTTTTTACAAATCTTATGAAGTGGCTAACTGGTTGGCCATTAATGGATAGCCAACCAGGTATTTTCGCAGTTAACAATATTTTCCTTTCAAACTTTTACTTGCCAGGTGATTATAACTATACACAGCAGATATTGCTTGATGCATATCATAGACATTTACGTTTTAGTCATGTTTTAGTAACTTTTAACAAACGAGATAAGGGAAAATCTTTTATTAGTCTTAGTTATCCTTTTAAAGTTATCCCACAAATTATTCAAGTGATCATTGGAATTAAACCGCTTAAAGTTTTTGGTCCAATAGGTTGGTTTTTTTTAAGTTTAGCTATTTTTATTTTTTTATTCCAGTTTATTTCATATCTTTTAGATCATACGCAAAAGCCTGTAGAAAATGTTAATTTAGTTTTAGGTTCATTTTTATTTGGTTTAATAATTCTTTGCTTTGGTTTTCTTGCTGATTTAGTTGTTAAACTTAACCGGAATGTAATTGAGGTAATAGATAGAAAAAAAAATAAGAATGATTGAAGGCATTATGCTAAAATTAACTTTTCTACAATAAATCAAAAAAAATATGTATGCTAAATAAACGAGAGTCAGATGATAAAAAATTGTTTGATGATATAGCGGTTAATTATGTTAAAAAAGATCTTACATCATATTGTCGTATTGCACGCAAACTACGATTAGTACAATCACTGAAAGGTATACAGCAACCTATAAAAAAAATACTTGAAATAGGATGTGGGGCAGGTTTTTCTGTAGAATATTTAAATGGAAAATTTATTAACTATACAGGTATAGATTATTCTGAAAACCTAATTAAATATGCAAAAGAGCATAATAATTATAAAGGTGTAAAATTTGAATGTTTAAATGTTAATGATTTTGATTCAAAATTTAAATTTGATGTAGTGCTTATGATTGGAGTATTGCATCATATGCCCAATCCTGAAAAAGTAATTAAATCGCTTTCAAAGATATTAAGCCCTGGCGGTATTATTGTTGTAAATGAGCCACAAGCTGGAAACCCACTTATAGGTTTACTAAGAAAAATAAGAAAGAAAATCGATGACAATTACTCTACAGACCAAGTTGAGTTTACCGAAGATGAGATTAATTCTATGTTTAAAAAATGTGGTCATGAGACAAAAACTTTTGCGCAGGGAGTTTTATCTACTCCATTAGCAGAGTCTCGAATTTTACCAGGGTTTATTGGAATACCATTGGCTTGGGTTACTATGATACTTGATCCTGTTTTGGAAAAACTTTTAACAATATTAACTTTTAAGAAATTAACTTGGAATATTGTTGTTCACGCAAGACAAAAGGAATAAGTGCTAAAAGAAAACTTGCTTATACAATATACTAGATGTCAAATGTTTTTTGTTGCTAAATTAATTAATTATTTAATACTTTGCTTTCTTGATTTAGAATCTTAAAAATAGAAATTTATTAACAATGGTAAAATCAAAATTACTTAAAATTTTTAAAATTGTAATTATTATTTTATCATTTTGGTTTATAGGTGAAAAATTTTGGGAACATCGAAATTGGCTACAAACTTCAGCTCTTAACTATGAACTTATGATAGTTATATTTACCTGTTCAATTATCTATGGCTTGAGTGAATTTCTTTTGTCATTTGCTTGGAGAAGATTGTTAAAAATTTGTGGACATAAAGATATATCAACAAAAGTATGTAATAGAATATATGGGAAATCTCAAATTGCAAAATATATTCCAGGTAATTTTTTTCATGTTGTGGGCAGACATATTTTAGGAAGCCAGGCTGGTATAAAAAATATAGTGCTAGCTGGAGCGACTATCTATGAAATTTTAGGTCTAATTTCTGTATCTTTAATTATTGGTTTTAGTGGTATGATTGTTTTCGGATTGAATAATATCTATTTTTCACTTTATCAAATAATATTAATTTTATTTTCCACTATAGTTTTAACTAGTTTGATTACTGCCTTAGCACCTTATTTAATGAGTTTACGAGGCATTGTTCTTCCTCATAGAGGATTATGGAATACAACTTTAAATATTAGCAAAGTCTATGTATTTTATTTTTTATTTTTCCTAATAGCAGGCTTATTACTTGTAATTGTTGTAAATTTATTTACTAATATAAACATTAATATAACAACTAAATTAATTGTTATATTCTCAATTGCTTGGTTATCAGGATTTATTATACCAGGAGCACCTGGTGGAATTGGTGTAAGAGAAGCGGTAATAATATTTTTTATCACACCTATTATAGGTGAAGCACAAAGTATTGCTGTTGCTGTTGCTCTTAGATTTATTACTTTATTTGGAGATGTGTGGTTTTTAATAATGAGTGATTCTAAATTTTATTTGAGGAAGTAAACATAGTTCTTTAGAAAATTAAAAAAATCTTTATTTATAATTATTTATATTGAATAATTAATCACCGCTTCATAGCTTTTAAAGACTTTCTGAATATGGTTTTTTTTTATTGAATTAACTAAATCATTATAATCAAATTTGTCATAAGGAAAATTAAGCATTTTTTTTCTCAAATCATCCACATCTTGGTTCTTTACCAAATATCCATTTCGTCCATCTTGAATAATTTCATTTGGACCACTTGGACAGTCAAAGGCAATAACAGGCGTATTCATTGAAATAGACTCAATTAAAACATTTGGGTATCCTTCATAAAGTGAAGGTAGAATAGTGACTCTGGCATGTAAATAATATGGGATAATATCTTGTTTAAAACCTTCAAAATCAACTCTATCTTTTACAGAATAATCAACGGCAAGTTGTTTTAACCTATTCTCCTGACTTCCTTTTCCAACAATTTTTAGTCGTAAATATGGATATTTATTAACTATTCCAGCAAAAGCTTTGATCGCATGATGAAAACCTTTTAAGCTTTCAAGACGACCAATACATAACAAATAATTTTCTTTATTAATTTTAGATAAATCATTTTTATTAGCAAATTCTATTAAATGAGCAGGTATAGGATTAAAAATTACAGACGATTTTTCGTTAAGTTGTGGATAAATTGAAATCAAATCATCTCGCATACCCCTACTTTGATTTATCACATAATCTACTCTGTGATAAAAATATTTTATTAAAGGCGCAACAACATATCTGTCCCATAAACTTAGTTTATAAAATTGCATCATTTTGGCTGAAAAAGTACTGATGCTTCTTGAAATAATTTTAATCTTAAGTTTTAACAAGATTCTTAATATCACAAGCACAACAGTTAATTCATAATTAAATACCAATATTTTTTTTATTCTATTTTTATAAATATACTTTAATAATTGCAGACTAGAATAACGAGCATGATTAATATTCAATACAACTAAATTGACTTTATTTGATAAGCGATTGAGGTAAGCTTCATTTTTTAAATTTAATACTACCAAATCAACTACCCAACCATTTTCTACAAAAGAATTAGCAATATTAACACATACACCTTCGGCTCCACCTCCACTCAAAGTACTAATTAAAAAAGTGATTTTTTTTTTTGGGTTCATTAATTTAATATTTAAATTATATTTTAATAGAATAGATTATTCTAGTATAAGTTTTTTTATCTCAGGCCCTCCATTTATATCCTCTAACAAATGAAATTTACCTTTTTTTTTAATAAAAAAACTTGCTAGATCTTTCTTATTTCTTGTAGTTCTATTTATTAAAATAATAGACTTATCTTTTGATATTTTTCTAATATTTAATATTGCAGCTCTTAATTTTTCTTCAGAAAAATATGAGTAATTTAAAAGATTAGAAACTCTTACCACATCAAATAAGTTGTAATATTTCTTTTTAATATTGAATATATTTTGTTCGAAAAATTTACATTTATCAATATTTTTTAAATTAGGCATCAGTACATTGGATTTTTTATATTTAATATTAACTAAATTTAAAAACAAAATTACTATTTTTTCTATTTTTTTGAATAATAAATAATATCTATATCTCAGACAATATTTATCATATTCAACCATCAAAAGTTCATTATTCAAGCTGTATAAAAAAATTAATTTTTTAATCTTATAAATTTTTAAATATATTTGCTTGTCAAATCCATAAATATATTGAATCTGTTTTCTGTTTAAATCATTATATAATTCTAATGTTGATTGACCAGATGAAACGCCAAAGTCACAAATCATGACTTTTTTTGGAAAAAATTTATTTATATATTTTTTTAATTTCTTATTTACTTTAAACATCCTATCGTAAGAAGTAGTTTTATAAGTATTGTCAATTCTTAATAAAGAAAAAATTTTTTCTAATCTACTTTTATTAATATTTTCTTTTAAAATGAAGAAACTATATATATCGGTATAGAATTTTTTAGATTTTATCATTTTGGATCTAATTTTAAAAATTTCTAATTTATGTAAAAATTAATATGATAATCTTTAATAATGATTTAAATCTCAAAGTTAGTTTACTATTCTTAAATACAAACATAAAATCTTTTTTTGCTTCGTCTTTGTTATTGATAGAGGCATTATAGCAACCTGACATATATTTCAACTTAACTTCTAAATTTAATTTTTCCTTTCTATCAAATAAATACATAAAACTGCTAACTGCTTCTCTTTGAGGTATAGATAAATTTTTTTTTTTTTGAGTACTACCTTCATGAATTAAAAAATAACCTAGTCTTTTGTTGATATATTTAAAATTATTAGTCACCTGAGCTATTCTCAACCAAGTATTATAATCTTCAGAGGCAACTAATTTTTTATTTTCACTAATTCCACCAATTTTATCAAGTATAGTTTTACGAATAAAAACTGATGATTGGCCAATAGCAGTTCCTTTTGAAATAGTGCTGATTAGTATATCGTTTAATATAGGTTTATTTAGTTGCCTACCTATAAATTTTTTACTATTAAAAAAAATTTTTGGAATATGGTGCAAACTTTCTAAATCATGATAAATAAAATCTATACTGTCATTTATGTTTCTTATACAAACCTCAAGTTTTTCTTCACTCCAAAAATCATCTGAGTCTAAAAATGCAATCCATTCACCATTTGCCTCTTTAATGCCTACGTTTCTTGATTTGGCAATAATACCATTATTATTAATCTTCAAATATCTAATACGAGAGTCGGTAATTTTGTCAAAAATTTTGTAAGTTTCATCTGTCGAATTATTATCAATTATAATTGCTTCCCAATTATGGTAAGTTTGATTTATTACAGAATTTAACGCTTTCCTTATAAATTTTGCATGATTATATGTAGGAATTATTATCGATACTAGAGGTGTTAGTTTAGTATTCAAATTTTTTTTCAAATAGACTATAATAATTTTGTTATTTTTGGTAATTTTTTTAAATTAATTATAAATTTAATCATTTAACTAATATTCTTTTTCAATCAAGCATTTTTCAAGAAAAATTTTAAAATTTGATCAATTTCTTCATAAATTATTTTATTAATAGCTTTAAATCGAAAATTTTTATTAGAGTAAATTGAATACTTTTTTTCTTTACGTATACTCATTATTTTTACATCAATATATATTTTGAATATTAATCTTAGTCTCTTTTGGATTATTTCCGCAATATCTTTTAGATTTAAAATTTTATAAGAAATATTTTCTACTGAATTATTAAATAATTTTTTTTTAATCAAAGAATTGATTACTTTAACAAATATCTGTGATGGGATAAAGGTTCTCTGAACATACCCCTTTTGAATTAAAATTCTTTTTTTTTTTAATGCTATATTGCATAAGTCATGAACTAAATTATCATTAATTTTTTTTAAATTTAGAGTTTTTTTAATCCCAAAAACATTACCCATTCTTAATATGGTAAACATTTTTTTATTATTTAAAAACTTTGTCTTTATGATTTTTTCAGAATCATGATGCAGTTTAGAATAAGAATTTTCTAAATTAATTTTTGAGTCAAAAGAAAGGTTTTTTTTTCCATAATTCTTATAAACTTGCAATGAAGATATATATATTAATTTAATATTATTAGCTAAACACAAATCACAAATATTTGATGTAATCAGAATTTTTTTTTTCATCAAACTTTTGTTTTTACTTAATTCACTTTGATTTGGCCCCGCAAGATGTATAACAAAATCAAAATTATTAAAAAGATTCAATTTTTTTTTCAAAGAAAAATGATTAATATAATTTTTATTTACTTTTTTTCTTGAAAAAAAAATAAATTGGTTTTTTTTATCAGTGTTTTGATTTTTTAATAATCTTGCTAAATAACCCGTACCTCCAAAAACAGCGATTCTAGTCATTATTTAAACCTTAAAAAAAATTTTATTTTATCCATTGTGTCTAATAATTTATTAATATCAAAAAATTATCTTGCTATCTAAAGAAATTACATTATCAAACGTATAAATTTTACATGTTTAATGAAAATATATCTCATAAATTACATAACTGACTGTTATAAAGATATAAAATTATTTAAATTTCATAATTACAACTTTGAAGAATGAAATTATCAAAAAATAAGGAAGCAAGGACTGCAGTAATACTTTGTGGGGGTAGAGGTACAAGACTAGGGTTAATTACAAAAACAATACCAAAATCTTTAGTTAAAATTCAAAAAAAACCAATAATTTGGTACATTTTAAATATTTTAAAAAAAAATAATTTTAATCACTTTATATTACCTACAGGATACAAAGAAGATAAATTGAAAAAGTATTTAAAAAAAAAAATTTTTAAAGATTTTAATTTGAAAATTATTTCGACAGGAGTAGATACCCCTATAGCTAAAAGAATATACACCATTAAAAAACACATAAAATCACATAATTTTTTATTATTGAATGGAGATGCAATTTTTAATTTTAATTTAGATAAAATTTATAATAATCATGTTAAAGACAAAAAAACTTCTATCACATTCTTAGGGTCAGAAACTAATTTACCATATGGAACAATAGTATTATCAAAAGGATTAGTTAAAAATTTTGAAAGAGATGTAACTTATAACGCTGTTAAAATAGCCAATAAACAAAATAATATAGCGCATATTTACTCCGGAATGGCAATTATAAAAAATAAATTATTAACTAAAAAAATTAAAAACTTTAAAAACTTTGAGCTGGAATTTTATCCAAAGATTATTAAAAGACATGTATGCAAATTTCAAAAATTTTCTGGATTTTGGCATTCAATTGATAATTTAAAGGATGTTAAAATTTTAAAAAGTAATATAAATAAAAGAAATCAAATAAATAATTTATTAAAAAAATTAAAATGACAAATTCTTTTTGGAAAAATAAAAAAGTATTCATTACTGGTCATACAGGCTTTAAGGGAAGTTGGTTAGTTTTGATTTTAAATCACTTAGGTGCAAAAGTTTCTGGGTATGCTTTAGATCCTATTTCAAAACCGAATTTTTTTGATGATTTAAATCTTTCAAAATTTTTAGAAAATGATTTTCGTGAAAACATTCAAAACTTCTCCAATCTCAACCGAGCGATCAAGAAATCTAAACCAAATATAGTTTTTCATTTAGCAGCACAATCAGGTGTGCTTGTAAGTTATAGAGATCCTGATGATACAATTAAAACTAATATTATTGGAACATTTAATTTATTGAAATCAATTAAGTTAAATAAATCTATAAAATCAGCAATAATTGTAACTACTGATAAAGTTTATTTAAATGAGGATAAAAAGGTAAATTTTGACGAAAATTCTAAATTAGGTGGGCACGACATATACAGTTCTAGTAAGGCTTGCTGTGAAATAATAACAGAAAGTTTTGCAAAATCTTTTTTCAAAAAGAATGAATGTAAAATAGCAACTGTTAGATCTGGAAATTGTATAGGAGGTGGAGATTGGTCAAAAGACAGAATAGTCAAAGATTGTGTGGAAGCATTCATCTATAAAAAAAGTTTATTGATAAGAAATCCCAATCAAACAAGACCTTGGCAACATGTAATGGAGCCAGTTTGTGGATATTTGAAATTAGCAGAAAAACTTTACAGTAAAAAAGGTGATAAATTTACCGGCTCATGGAATTTTGGGCCTAATAATGTCCATTTGAGTGTTTTAAATTTAGCGAAAATGGGAAAAAAAATATTCAATTCAAAATCAAAAATAATAATTGATAAAAAAAATAAAAAAAAATTACACGAAGCAAAATATTTATCTTTAAATTCAAAAAAATCTTTAAAAGCAATTAAATGGAAAATTCAGATGAAGCCTGAGGCTGCATTAAGGTTAACTTTTGATTGGTTTAAAATTTTTTATGCAAATAGAAAAAATAAAAAAAAAGTAATAGAATTTACTATTGACCAGTTCAAATTTTTTCAAAGTAAAATTAAATATTTTTAATTTATGAGACTCTTGGTTACAGGAGCAAGTGGATTTATTGCAAAAAATTTTATCCAACATACTTTAAAGAAAAATATAAAAATTATCGCTATTTCTAGAAAAAAGAGAGAGAATTCGAATAAAAATTTAAAGTGGATAACAGGTCAATTCAGCAAGACTAATTTAAAAAAAATTGGAAAATTTGACATACTTGTTCATTTTGCTTCACATGGCACTAAATCAAAAGATAGAAATAACCTAAGAAAAAACTTTGAAATTAATGTAATAAATTCTAAAGATTTAATTTTAAATGCAATCAATAATGATTGTAAAAAATTTTTAATCATTAGTAGTTCATCAGAATTTGGTGAAATGAATATTAAAACTAATGGAATAAAAAAAAATGATTTTAGGACTCCTGATGACTCTTATGGTTTAAGTAAATTAATTTTTAATAATATTGCTTGTGATTACTCCAAAAAATACAACTGTAAATTTAGAATAATGAGGTTATTTCCAGTTTATGGTGATGGTGAAGATACCTCAAGATTATATTCAACCATAAAAAAATGTGCAAAAGAAAATAGAAATTTATTTCTTAAAAATCCTTTTGAAATAAGAGATTTTAGTCATGTTAATTTTGTTGTTAAAAATTTAATTGATGCTTTAAATTTTAACAAAAAAAAATTTAAATATCATCAAACATTTCATGTATCAGAGTCTAATCAATTAACTGTTTTGAAGTTTTGTGAGAAACTATGGAAAAAATTTAACTGTGGTGGAAAAATAATATATAAAAATAAAAAAATACAATTAACAAATCATATTTCAAATAAATCATCTAATTGGGTATTGTAATTTATTAAAATTGATATAATTGATAATTATGAATTGTCCAATATGTAAAACTAGCAAAAACACTAACTATCTATGTGATTATAAATTAGAAATACATGAAGACAAAATCTATTTTGGGGATTTAAAAATTGATAAATGTGAAGACTGTGATTTTAGTTTTGCAAATCCTATGCCTAAAAGTGAAAATTTAGATTTTTTTTATGAAAATGTATATCGACTACCATATAGGCCACCCTATTGGATTTCAGAAAATGATCAAGATCTGGAGAGAAAATTTCTATTAGATAGAAATTTGAATTACTTATTATATTTATCTACTTTAATTGACTTAAAACAAGTTGAAAAAATTTACGACTTTGGAGCTGGTATTGGTGATTTAGGTTATGCAATTAAAAAAAAATTCCCCAATGTTAACTTGTTTTGCACCGAATACGACAAGCATTGTTTGAATATTCTGAAAAAGAGAGGCTACAATAATGGTGAAATTAAAAAAATAGATAAGAAATTTGATTTAATAATTACCACTCATTCACTAGAGCATTTAACAGATGTTGAGATTTTTAATAAATTTTATGAAATACTCAAACCTGGTGGATTTATATTTTTTGAAATTCCATATTGTCCTAAAGAATATTTTTCTGGAAGACCTTATGATGGTCCTCACTTATTATTCTACACAAAGAAGAGTATAAAAAAAATTAGTGAAAAATTTAATTTTGAAATTTTTAGATTAGATACAGGTTCATATTCGTTTAATGAAGACTATAGACTTCAAAAAGAGTCCCAAGATAGATATTATAAAATTCAGTCTGGTAAAACCTATAGTTTTAAAAAAATTTTGAAAAAATTTATTCCAAAAGCAATTTTAAAAATAAGACAAAATATTTTAGACTCAAAGAATATTGATGAAATGTATAAATTAGGTCAATTTACTAGTAATAGTGGTGATAATACTTATTTGAGAGGTATTCTGAAAAAAAAATAATATCTTTCTTAAAAAAATTTATATTAAAAAAAAATTTAATCTTTATGAAATGTAAAAATTGTAAAAAAAATACTTTAGAAAAAATTGTAAAAATTGGAAAACAACCATTAAGTGGTTTTTTTCACTCATCAAAAAAAAATAATTTAGAGAAATACTCTTTAGATTTATATAAGTGTTCTAATTGTGAATTAGTTCAGTTAAACAATTCTGCTAATATTAAGAAAATGTATGGAACACACTATGGTTATAAAACATCAGTAAGCAATATGATGCTTTTGCACCTGAAAGAAAAAGTTAATAGATTTAAAAAAAATAAGATAATCAAAAAAGGAAATAATATATTAGATATAGGAAGTAACGATGCTTCTTTTTTGAAATTATTAGGAAAAAACTATAATTTGTATGGAATTGATCCTTCTGCAAAAAAATTTAAAAAAGAATATAAGGGAATGAAATTGATAACTAATTTTTTTTCAAAGAAAAATATCCAAAAACATTTAAAGAATAGGGATATAAAATTTGATCTTATTTCAAGTTTTGCAATTTTTTATGATGTAGAAGACCCAAATTTATTTTGTCAAGATATCGAAATGTTATTAAGTGATAATGGCACTTGGGTATGTGAGTTTTCTTATTTACCTCTTATGTTAAAAAATTTAACCTTTGATCAAATATGTCACGAGCATATAATGTATTATACTTTTGGAGTTTTTGAGAAAATATTATTAAATAATAATTTAAGAGTCATAAATATCAAATTGAATGAGATTAATGGTGGAAGTATAGAAGTTATAATAGCTAAAAATAAAAGTAAGAGAACTAGAAACACAGCCTTAATTAAAAAAATGAGAAATGATGAAAAAAATATTTCCAATAAATCTTTTCATAATTTTTCTAATAGAGTGAAAAAGGTAAAAAATGATTTAGTTAGTTTTATTGAAAAAAACCATCCTATTGCTGGATATGGTGCTTCTACCAAAGGGAATATAGTTTTAAATTATTGCAATATAAATTCAAACCAAATGTCTTATATTTGTGATGCTAATAATCAAAAATTTGGAAAATATACACCAGGTACTAATATTAAAATTGTTTCTAAGGAAAAAATGAGAGAGTTAAAACCAAAATATCTATTAGTTTTAATTTGGTCTTTTAGATCAGAAATTATAAAGCAAGAACTTAACTACATTAAAAATGGGGGTAATTTGATCTTTCATTTACCAAAATTTCATATAATCAATAATAGAAATTATAAAAAATATATAAATAAAGATTTTAAAAATCTCTCTTATAAATATTAAATTTTACATGACAAAAAATATTGAAGGAATAAAAATTTCCCCATTAAAAATTATTTCAGATCATAGAGGTTCAGTAATGCATATGCTTAGAAACGATAATCAAGTCTTTGAAAAATTTGGAGAAATATATTTTTCTACAATTTTAGAAAATAAAATTAAAGCTTGGCATTTACACAAAGAAGCTACTTTAAATTATGCTTGTGTCTATGGTAAAGTTAAACTTGTGTTATATGATGAAAGAGAACAAAGCAAAACGTTGGGTAAATATCAAGAATTATTCTTATCAATAGAAAATTATTCTTTAATCACAATACCACCAAATGTTTGGAATGGATTTAAAGGTTTAAACAAAGGACATTCAATAATTGCCAATTGTTTAAATTTACCCCATAATGAGAAAGAAATGATTAGATCTGAAATAAACGACAATCGATTTAATTATAAATGGTAATTAAAAGATAATAATTTATGAAAGTCGTTATTTTATGTGGTGGTAAAGGAACAAGACTGGGTTTTGAGACAAAAATAATTCCAAAACCAATGGCTAAAATTGATAAAGATCCAATCATTTTACATATTATAAATTATTATATTAAATTTGGTTATAATGATTTTATTTTAGCTCTTGGTTACAAAGGATCTATAATAAAAAAATTTTTTGAAAAAAATAAAAAAATATTTCCTAAAATTAAATGCATAAATACAGGAAAGAATTCATTAACTGGCACTAGACTGCTTAAATTAAAAAAATATTTATCAAAAGAAAAAAATTTTATGCTGACTTATGGAGATGGTTTAACAAATCAAAACCTAAATGAATTAGAAAAATTTCATACTAAAAATAAAAAAATAGCAACGATGACCATAGTTAGACCCCCTGTAAGATTTGGGGAAGTTAAAATAAGAGGTAAATTAGTTAATAATTTTAAAGAAAAACCCCAAATTCATGATAGTTGGATTAATGGTGGATTTTTTGTTTTTAACAAAGATATATTTAAGTTTCTTGGCCAAGAAAATGAGATGCTTGAAAAAAAACCTTTAGAAAAGTTGTCAAAAAAAAAACAAATCATAGGTTTTAAACATTTAGGATTTTGGCAATGTATGGATACACCAAGAGATAAAGAATATTTGATTGAATTAATTAAAAAAAAAAAAGCACCTTGGAAAAACTAAATTGATTTTATATAAAAAAATCATTTAAAAATTTTCAGAAATTGATTAAGAATTTTTCTAATAAAATAATAGAAACCAAAAATATAAATATTTGGATAAAAAATATTGTTAACTATATTTTTTTTAAAATTAATAAATTTATAATTACTGTATTTTTTATTTTTAATTATATAATACATGTACGGTATAAATTTTTTTAACATGTAATTTTTATAAAGAATATATCTTAAAAATGGTAAACCATTTTTTCTATAAATATCTAATATTTCAGGAATTCTTATTATCATGATAAAAGGATAAATAGGACTCCAATCTTTTTCGCCAAATAAATTTACTGATAATGGTTTTGCTTGAAAATAGCAATTAGAGTCCTTGAAAGTATGAGAAAAGACTTTTACATGAGGTGCTGTATTGTCAATATTAGACCATACTCTAGGATCGTTTAGTTTTTTTTTATTTAATAATTTCAAATTACTAACAAATTTTTCTCTTCGATACAAAGTTAAAAACATTGCAAGCATGAAATCCCATGAGATATCTGGATTTATCAAATCAAAAAAATTAGTTTTTTTACTTTTTTTAATTTTTGAAAAATTATTATTTGTTTTTGGAATCTTTTTTGTATTGAAGGGTTGCTTGTGCTTAAAAACAAATTTTGAATTTAAACTAGTCGAGTTTATAAAATAAAAATCAATATTTTTATTTTTGTAAAATAATCCTTGTAATTTCTTTAAAGTATATGGAAATAATAAATCGTCATTACCTATCAACCAAACAAACTCTCCTTTAGCCATTTTCAAAACTTTGTAAAAATTTACTCCAAAGCCTAAATTTTTATTATTTCTTTTGTAATTGATTACTAAACCTTTTTTTTTATAATAATTAATTATTGATGAGATATTATCTTTTGAACCATTATCAGAAATACAGACCTCAAATTTTAAAGATGAAAATGATTTAGCTATCAAAATTGAATTTAAACAATTACTTAAATATTTGCCTCTATTATAATTCGGTATACAAATACTTAATAACATTTTCTAAAATTTAAATTTCTCATAAAGATTTTTTGCATTTTCATAGGTATCTTTGGAGTAAGCAATATTTATGTCTTTTTTATTAGAATTTTTAAAATAACTTAAATTTAATTTAAATTTTTCGTTTTTAATAAAATTAATTTTTTTTATTAGAATTTTTAAATAATTTGGATCAACTAATTCTTCATAAATAACAAAAAAGCAATTATCGTACGATTGATAATTATTTAAGATATTTTGATAAAACAAATACCATTGCTCTAACCAGTAATTGATATTCCTTGTATCAGTAAAATTTTTAGGTTCATTCCAAGGTTTATGATTAAGTCCAAATTCATTGTGACCAAGGTAATTCATATATCGTTTTATAAAATCGTCTTTTTTTTGTAATCGAATAAAATGTAAATGTTGATTTAAAAGTGAATAAGCATGTTGCAGGGGCTCTCTTATTGGAATGATAAATTTAGAATTGGGTAATATAGATTTGATTAAATCTATTCGTTTAAAATTTAGATTATTTTTACTTAGATACTGATCTTTTTTTTCTGAAAGTAAAATTAATTGAATATAATTAACTAACTCATTTTCAATGAAATCATCATCATAATTAAAAAATATTTCATCTAATGCTTCGGGGCTATTAATATCAAAAGTTATACCATCTCCATGCAGTCTTTCTTTTGCAGGAATATTTTTTTTATTAAACAATTTTGAAAAATTGGGAGATAATATGAAAGGCATATTTTTATAAGTTAAAGAAGCATACTGCTCAGATGAATATATAAAATTTAAAATACTTGTAGTCCCAGATCTTGGTAGACTTGTGACAAAAATATGTAATTTATTTTTTATATCTTTATTTTTTAAATAGACAATTTTTTCGATTTCAAACAATGATTTATTAATAAATCTTTTACTTAATACAAAGTCGTGTAAAAATTTTTGAATATCACTGTAGTTTTGCATTAATTTTTTTTTTAAATAGTTTATAAATTATAAAAATTACACTTATCTCAATAATTCCAAAAACAGAAAATACTAAATCTAAAAATGACTCTGATAATAAATTTAGGGATAACATAAAAATAAATATAGTAGTGAGTATAGCAATTATTTTTATTGAAACAATAAATAGTGATTTTGAATAATTAAAAATTAATTTTTCTTTTCTAAAATCAGAAACTTTTTTTAATTTAAATAAATTTAAAATTTTTTTATAAATTTTTATGTTAGATCGAACAATATTTATAAATTCCACATAATTTATAAATTCATAAATAATGATTGCGCTACAAATTAGTAAGAATTGGTTAATCAACTTTATTTCGATTATTTTCTTTTTTTTCTTTTCTTTTTTTAAGAAGTCTTTTTATTGGAAACCATATTAAACCAAATAAGGCTGCCAAAATTGCTACAATTAATCCTATCGTTGCTGCAATTACCCCCCCACCTACTCCCGGACCTAAATAAGCATAAGATGAAGTATTTAAGAAAAAAAATAATAAGATTATTAATATTAATTTATACATTTTTTATTCTCTACTAGTGATTTAAATTTTTCAATAAATAGTTGGTCTTCTATAATTCTAAACCAATTAATATCTCCAATATCTCCATTTTTGTCTTTATTAACAAATTCCCATTCTTTTTCACCTTTGTTGTTAAATAAAAGTATTCGTCCATGATTCTGTTCTTCAACCATGAGTGCGCCATCTTTAAAGATATGATGCAGTCCCCCAGAATATGTTTTAAAATTTTCTTTTTTTAATTTATCATTAAATAATTTTTTAAATTTTTTAGTCTCAAAATTATATATTAAGATTTCAGAATATTTGTTATCCACAACAAAGTTATTATTATCAAAAATTGAAATTTCTGAATTTGAAATAATATCTACATCATGTTGTTGTGCAAAAGGACCGGTTATATAATTAATAACTTTATTATTACTTGGTCTGTAATGAATTATTGCTGATTGATGTCTTGGACTTAAAAACACATCTCCTTTTAGCCAATATTTAGTATCACTAAATACTGGTTCGATATCGTTTAAATGTATTGGGTCTGTCACACCAGATAAATATAATTTTAATGCAAAGTTATTTGGGACAATGTTATTTTCAATTAAAATTTCAGTCACACTTTTATTAAATAATATTTTTCCATCTTTATTAATTTTAATAATTGAGTCATCTGAATAATCTTTAAGTGAATATTTTTTAATATATTTAGATTGTGGACTCATTCTGCCAGCTACCCAGATATTTTCCTCATGATCTAGCATTTTACTATGATGAAATGTTTCTTCATCATTAATCCATTCAAGGTTTGAACAAAAATCAATTTTATGTAAAATTGAATACAATCCCTCGCTTATAAGTGATCCATCATCTAAAATTAAAGGATGAAAATATCTAAATCTTATTGGATGGTTGTCGATTTTAATTTTTGGAAATTCTTCAATATTTTTAATTTTTTCATTCATTTCTGCAATATCATGCCTGTAGGTATGTATTACTTCAAAATTATTTAAATCAATGATATCAACTATCGATCTATTAATGCTATGATCGTATCGAGGCAAAACCAAAAGAGCGTTTCTTTTATTAGGTATAAAATTCTCAAATCTTTTTTTATCTTTATGTTTTTTTAATTTCGGAGGTGCATTAATATGCTCACCTCTAAAATGAGCAATTACATTAATAATATTCCTGGGAATTTCTGATACAATTATCATATTATTTCTCAAAAATTCAGGGGTACGATTTTTACCCAAGTAGGCATCTCTTAAAACAGCTGATATTAATATTATTAATATAATAAAAAATAATACTATAAGACCTACTATCCAGATTTCTATTTTTTTAAACATCTTTTAATATATAGATCATTTTATATCATTTAAATTTTATTTTAAGAAAGTAAAATTCTTTTAAGTTCTGACAAAGGATTGTGACTTGTTTTAGCATAAAGTTCACAAAATTCTTTCCTTGCTTTTTGAACATGGTTTTGACTCCACCACCCATCTACATCATTCCAAATATCATTTACTTTTTTTGCAACAGAGTCTGGGGATAAATGAATTATTCCAGCATCAGCTAACGCTTGATAATGTGGAATAGCGCTATTTTCTAAATGATCAAAACCATTTTGCCAAAAAGCTAAAGTTGGGATATTTTGAGATAAAGTCTCTAACATGCCTGTCGAATCATAACTATGCACTACTATTCTACTTTTTGAAATTAATTTATTTATGTTAATTTTACCAGTTTCTAATTTTAATAAAGGGTCAAAATCAAACCACCTTTTCTTTTCACTCCACCTAAAAATTTTATAAGATGAATGTAATCTTATAGTAAGCTTTTTTTTGATATCATTATTAAGTTTTTTTACAAATTCTTTTTGATCATTAAAATAATTTAAGTGTTCAATTTCAACGTCTTGTGTCTCATATGAGCCAGGGTGACAAATCTCAATTAATATTAACCCACCTTCAGAATTATAAATCTTTTTTTTAAACCCTGTAGTTTTAAATATAAAAGCAGGTTCATGACATGGTAGCTTATTGTACCCCCAGGTAATAAATTTATCTGATGTCAACATCTCTATTCGGTGAGAATAGTTTTTTTCTGTACCATAGTTATTTCCATGTTGGCCAACAAAATACTTAAATCCTAACTCTACTTTAGACGCAGTCCATAACTTAAAAACTTCATCTGTATCAAAGTTATTACTAGTAAATATAAATTTTGGTGATTTTGGCCATGGTTGTTGGTTTGCTAATTTTTCCAACCCTTTAAATCCTTCTAAATAACATATTGGTAATAATTCAAATAAAAGTGAGCGCACAATATTTTCAATGTCACAAGCAGATTTATAAGTAAATTTTTTTGTTAATTTCTCACGTAGCAATTTATCAGATACCTTAATAATCTCCTGTAAATCATGATCTCTGCGTTGAAGTTTCCATATCTGTGGCGTTTGCTTTAATGCTAATTCTAATTTAATTTCCATTCTTTGGGGAAGATAACTATTAATGATAAATGCATCATTATCATTTAAAAATCTTCTTGAAATCTTATTATAGTAATTAAGACACAAATTAGAAATTCTCATTTTAATAGATTGGTTATTCTTTAAAGGTCTATTGCTAATATCTGAATTAGCTTTCGGATTATGTTCATCTTGTAAAAATTCTACTGGAAAATCAACTTTTAAAAGATCAATAATACGAGCATTTAATGAGATGTTCCAACTATCATCTATGCAAGCAGAATTAATATGAGTACTATCTATTGATGCTAAATCAGCAGCATGTTTATAAACAGTAGTCCCAGAAATTTTATACAACTCAAAACATTGCTTAAGTGTATTAATACGATTAATAAGTAATTCTAAAATTCTCCTTAACCAATGTCCTAAAAGAATTTGCCAAAATCTCTCGTTGTGAAATGTGTTATGATGATGATTTAATATTTGAGAAAATTCTGCAAACAATTTTTGTTCTAATTCTCTTATCTTAGAAAAATCAGCTTCTTTTTTTGACTTATCTAAACCATAGGGTTTTGCGATTAAATCATCCACTTTTTGCCATATATGCTTTCGGTCATATAAACGACACCACTCTCCTAAAAAAATGACTGGCTGGTCATATTTCCATGTTTTTTCATCTGCAGTGGTGATTAAATATCGTTTCTGTATTGTCAATTTAATAAATACCTAGTTAATAAAGAATTAAATTTTTATAGATTTTACCCTAAAATAAATTTTTTGTAAAAATTATATTCAGGAAAAGAATTTAATACTACAAATTTTGAGTTTATACCTTTAAATTTCTTTTTAAACTTCTCTATATTTTTTTCTTTATCTGTAATATCATTTTTATTAAAAATTGTTATTGCACCTATATTAAAAAATTTACATTTTTCTTTAACAAAATTTATTGCCATCCAGAGGGTTTTGTGATGCATATTTTTTATTAGCTTGTAATATTCTCTGTCAGAAACACTAGAAAAATATCGACAGGTAATCTCATTATAGAAAAAAAAACTATAAGACACAAGTTTACCTTTATAAGTAACCTTGATTAAGAAACCTCTATCATTCATTATCATTTTTTCATTTTGTTTCCATGAGTTTTCAGTTCTTGTTTTTTTTCCTGAAATTTTAATATGAAGACTCATCATTTCAAAAATTTGATCTTTTTTATAATTTTTTTTATCAATTATTTCATATTTTGTATCTTCATAGTTTCTTTTAATTTCATTTCTTGTGTTTGAGGAAAAATTACTTTTTATTTTTTCAATACTCTCTAAAAGATCAATATTAATTTCATAAAATATTTGCTCAATTTCTTCTCGGTTATTATTTATTAAATTACTTTCATCTTTAATTTCAAAAATAAATAATTTTTCACTTTTAATTTTCTCAAAATAATTTTGTATTTCTAAGTAATCTATTTTTGATATATGATTATCTGAGATAATTTTTATTGGATTACCATAAAAAGAATATTTTTTATTTTTATCTTCCGTAATTGGAATTAAAATTTGATTATCATTATTTAAAGTTACTGACTTATTTATATAATTTGTTTCATGATAAAGTTCTTGGTATTTCATATATAAAGGATCAACCAAATGGCTTAAATATTTGTTTTCAGAAATTTTTTTATCCTTTATTAGGTCTTCAGTATTTATTTCTTTAGGAACCATTATTGTGATGTTTTGGGTTACATTATCCTTTAAAATAATTCTTAATAGTTTTTATAATTTTATTTTGTTGTTGAATTTTTAAGTTTACAAAAATTGGAATACTTATAGTGTTTTTAAAATATTTGTTAGTTCCTAAATAATTATATTTTTTTTCTTTATAAATTTTAAATTTATAAATTGGAATATAATGTTGCTGAGCTAAAATATTATGCCTTACTAGATATTTCAAAAAATGATCTTTATTTTTTTTTAAATTATTAAAATTAATATTTATTAAAAATAAATGAAAAGAAGGTTTAATAGTTTTGGGGTATTTTGGTATTATTAAGTTTGTATTAAAATTTTTTAATTCATTAAAATATTTTTTATAAATAAAATTTCTTTTCTTTAAAAATAAACTAATTTTATTGAGTTGTGAGCATCCTAGTGCACAGTTAATATCTGATAATCTATAATTAAAGCCATTTTTAATAACATCATACGTCCAATAATTGCTTTTATTCCGAGATATTCCATGGCTTCTGTAAAGTTTTATATTTTTGGCAATCATTGTATTGTTTGTTGTTATTATACCACCCTCTCCAGAAGTAATTGACTTTAATGGATGTAAAGAAAAAGTTGAAATATCTGCATGTTTACAAGAACCAATTTTAAAAAAAAAATTTCCACTTTTATATTCTGAACCTAGAGCATGACATGAATCCTCAATTAAAAAAAAATTATATTTTTTTTTTAAATCGTAAAAATTCTTTGCATATAATGGATACCCCCCATGATACATTACTATAAGGGCATTTATTTTTTTAAGCTTATTTTTTTTTATACATTCTAAAATTTTATTTGGAGTGATCTGACCAGTATATTCGTCAACATCTACAAGATAAATCTTTAGACGCATATTCTTTGCCATATTATATGATGCTATAAAATTTATTGCTGGCATTAAAATTATATCATCTTTTTTTAGACCAGCTGATAGCAATGCCAAATGAATAGCAGCGGTTCCACTGCTACATACATAGCTATATTTACACTTGAGATATTTTTTTATTTGTTTCTCAAACCTTTCAACTAAAGGACCAGTCGTAATTAGATCATTTGATAATGCCTTTAATACTGATTTTTTATCTGTATTATCAATGAACTGTCTACCATAAGGTATATATTTCATAATTTAATTTATTCGTTTAATTGGCTTAAAGCATACCTTTGATTTAAGAATATTTTTGATTTTTTTTTCTGAAATATCCTTAAAAACTTTGTCTAAAATTTTTACATATTTTTTAATATTATCTTTGTTGTGAAAAATAGTAATATAAATCATATTTGTTGCTAAAATTTTATTTTTTAACATCTCTTGCGTAAGAAAGGTTTTTTTCTTTGAGTGATTATCATAAAACTCAAATGATATTATTGCATTTGTGCCTATTATTTTTATTGGAATATTGTATTTTTTTGATAAATCTTGCCAAATATTCTTTATTAATTTTCCATTACTTTCAATTTTTTTAAAAACATTTAATCTTTTAAATTCTTTTATAGAGGCAAGCGCAGCTGTATACCCAATGCGTTCACCCCAAAAAGTACTGCTTATAAAAGTATTCTCAGCTTTTTTCATTAATTCTTTTTTGCCAATTATTGCATTAATCGCATATCCACTTCCTAAAGCTTTGCCAAATATAGCAATATCTGGATTTACTTTAAATTTAAGATGTATGCCACCCATATTTTCTCTATAACCTGATGTGCATTCGTCAAAAATTAAAATTATCTTTTTTTTATCACAAATTTTTCTAACTTTTTGAAGGAAGTTATTTTGTGGTTTCATATTTCGCATTACTTCCATTTTAATAATTCCAATTTTTCTTTTATTTATTAATTTTAAAAGATAGTCAAAATTATTGTATGGAAAAGGAAATGCAGTATTTTTTAAATTCTCAGGTATGCCATCATAATTCAATCCTGACATCAAATGTTGGTCTAAATTATTCTTAGAATTAATATTTGATGATAAATACCAATCATGCCATCCGTGATAACCACAAAAAGCAACATTTTTTTTTTTTGTAGAAGATCTTGCAATTCTTATTGCTAATGCGTTTGCTTCACCGCCTCCTCTCGTAAACTTTGCCATAGATGCCCATGGGTGATGGTTGATTATTTGTTTAGATAAATAAATCTCCTCAGGACAGTTTAAAGTCGTCATAGTTCCTTTTTTAGTGATATCTATTACTGATTTACTTACTTTGTGATTACTATATCCCAATACACTTGTTCCTACAGCACAAAACATATCGAGGTATTTATCTCCTTTTAAATCCCAGACATTTATTTTTTTTGCTTTAGTGAAATATGCTGGCCATTTATTTGGTAAATGAAGTTCTGATCTTTTAGAAAATAGAGTTGTACCACCTGGAATTATGGTTTTTGCATATTTGTACAAGATTACACCGTTTTTAATTTTCATATTATCGCCAATTTCTAGGGTCTATTAGTTTTGTATCACTTATCTTAAAATTTATCATTTTATTTTTATCTATAGTTTTAAAATTTATTATTTCTTTTAAGTTTTTAGAATTATTAATACCAATTATTATTTTATCAAAATCATGGTTTAATAAATCACTCAAACAATAATCAATTGGTGTAATATTATTATTTTCTAAAATTTTGAACCATTCAAAAAAATGTTTTTTCCACTTTTTAAAATAATTTAGCTTATAAAATGATTTATTAACTAACAAACCCTGTAAAAATATAGATCTTATATGAATTTCTATCCCTAGACTTTTTAATTTTTCAAAGCACCCGATAGATAAGATCCTTTTGTCCAAAATATTATATGGGCATTGTATTACATCTAAATTATAATTTAAAATAATTTTATTTAGATAATTCATATCATAAATTGATAATCCAATTTTTTGAAAATACTTTTTTTTCTTTAATACCTCCAAGTTTTTGAAAATTTTTATACCGTTCTTATCTAACAAAGGTTTTATATCATGAAACAGTAATGTTTCGACCTTATGATTATTAAACATCTTAAAATGTTCTTCTAATTGTTTTTGACAATACTCTAATGATATCCATCTAGAGTCTGGTGTTACTTTTGTAAAAAATTTAAATTTTTTATCTATGTTTTTAAAAATATTTTTATCTACTAAATAAGATTTTGCGGTATCAATTTTATAAATTCTATTTTCTTTAGCTAAATTTAGAATTTTTTTTTTTTCTTTATGATTTATTTTATTAGAATCTGCTCCATATTTTTGTGTAAAATTTGCAGATCCAATTACGAGTCTAGATTTTAACTTAGTTTTATTCACTGAATCTCTCTTTTATATTAATTAGAGATTTATCAATTTTTTCAGCTTTAATTAAATCTGTCCAAGAAAAATAAATTTTGGGCCAAAAATATTTAGCAACTTTTTTTAAAAATAAATAATCTTTTAAATTATCCAATGTCCAACGTCTATTAGAGTAATTAATATTATTCTTATAATTATTTTTTTTAAACAATTTTGACTTTCTTATGAAAAACGTTACATGCTCTTTATTATACTTACTTGTAGAAATTTTTTGTGATTTAATAAGTGTATCTAAATTCATAATTTCTACGTCCAAACCATCTGGAAAAGTAGGCTTCAATGTATTTGAAGTGTAGTCACTATTTTTATAAAAATGTAATTTTATACATTCATCTATAATTTTTGGATCTATTATTGGACAGTCAGCTGTTATTCTAATAATTGTTTTAATATAATTTTTTTCAGCACAATCAATTATCCTTTTTGCAACATTATTAGTACTTCCTCTAAATAATTTAATTTTATGTAGCTTGCATACATTTTTAAATTTATCATCTTCTTTTTTTTTAGTTGTACATAAAAAAATTTTTTTAACTAGTTTTGCTTTTTTTAATCTTATTACACATAAATCTATCATTCTTAATTTAGAATTTACTTTTAAAAAATGTTTATTTGGTAATCTTCTAGATCCAGACCTTGCAGCAAGAAAAATTGCAATTTTATATTTATTTCTCATTATTTAAGAAAAAAAATTGTACATTTAAATTAATCTTTTAAAATATATGATTTAATTTTAATGGAACGCCTTTTTTTTTATTTGTTTTAAATTTTTTACCTAATACTTTTCGGAAGAACTTTGGGTGAAGACCTGCTGATGGTCTAATAACTGCAATATTGCTCTTACTAACAATATCGTTTTTAAATACATTCTTAGATATAAAAATTGATCTACGGTGTTTTTTACTTTGTCCTTCCAAATTTTTTCTGTTAAAATTCTCACTTCCCATACTATTAAATGAAAGATTTATGCTATTCACATAATCCTTAAATTCAGAGGAATTTGTAGAAAACTTGGAATCTAATCCTTTTTGATTATCTAGTTTTATATGTTTTTCAAAAATCCTCACTCCCATACCAATAGATGAAACTGCAACGATATTGCCAATAGTGTGATCAGAAAGTCCAATCGGTAAATTAAATTTTTTAAGTTTATTAATAAATTTTAAGTTGTAATTTTGTGGTTTACTAGGATAAGCACTTATACAATGAAGTATTGCAATATCTTTTGAACCATTTTTTTTAAGTGTTTTTATTGCCAAGCTAACATCTTTAATATCTGCCATACCTGTTGATATAATAACTGGTTTTTTTGTTTTTCCAATTTCTTCTAACAATGGTATGTGATTAATCTCAAAAGAGGCAACTTTATACAATTGTACTTTCAATTTTTCCAATAACTTAACTGCTTCTATGTCAAATGGAGTGCTAAAACATAATATCTTTTTTTTTTTAGCATAATCAAAAATTTTTTTATGCCATGAGTATGGAGTTGAACCTTTTTTATATAAATCATTTAGATAGTTGCCTTTCCATGGACCTTTATTTATATAAAAATATTTATTTTTACAATCAAGCGTCATTGATCCAGCTGTATATGATTGAATTTTTATTGCATTTGCACCACTCTTTTTAGCTTTGTTTATTAATCTATAAACATTGTTAATTTTACCATTATGATTTGCGGATAATTCTGCAATTATAAATGGTTTTTTTATTTTATCTAGTTTGATACCCATTTTTTATTTTTTTTTAATATTCCATGAATTAATGAATCATAAATTTTTTTATTTTTAATTATATGCATTTTCATTGCACCCTCTAATTTAAAACCGCAATTTTCTAATATTCGAATTTGTTTTTTTCTAAAAGAGTACGTTTCAGTATATAATTTTCTTAATTTTTTTTTTTGAAAAGAATATTTTTTTATAAAACTTAAAAAGTTGATAAATATTTTCTCATAAATTTTGGAATTATGATTAATTTTATCATTTAATAAAAATGATACTTCGGCAGTTTTGAAATGACTTGAAATGTTTACCAGGCCTCCATATCCAACTAATTTTTCATCAAAATCTATAGCAAACAATTTAAGTTTTGAATTTTTTACAAGAATATTTTTTTTAAAGTATGACATCTGTTCATGTTTTTTTATTTTTGTAGTTTGTCTTAATATCTTTAATTGATTATTTCTCCATTTTCTAATTTTTTCAGCATCAATAATTTTCAAAGATCGGTATTTAATAAGCATATCTATTTTTATATTTATTTTAATAATTTATAAAATTTAAGATCTTAATCATAAATTTAATGTTAACTGTAAGTTTTTGGGATTTTTTTAAACTTAATTATTGTACTTGACCATGATAATCCAACTCCAAAACCACATAAATTAACTTTCATGTTCTTTTTTAATATATTGCTTTTAATTGTCTCTGCTATTGCTATAGGTATTGAGGAAGATGTAGTGTTACCTTTATCTTTCAAATTTATATAAAAATTTTTTTTATCTATGTTAAGTTTATCTCTTATATTTTGTAACATTTGAGCATTGGCCTGATGTAATATAAATAAATCTACTTCTTTAAGTTTTAATTTATTTTTTTTTAAATTCTCTTTTATTAATTTTGGTACCATTGATACAGAAAAATCAAATAGTTTTAATCCATTCATTATAAGTTTTTTTGATTTTATGTTTTTATAATTATCAATATTTATTTTTCTTAAACCGCTATTAATGACAAATAGATCGTGAATTCCTGATCCATCAGTACCTTGGGAAAAGTTCATAAAATCTGTATCAGATTTTTCTAATATACATGCAGAACTTCCATCTCCAAAAATTAATCTATTTGTTAAATCTCTGTCATCAATATATTTGCTATAGGTATCGGAAGTTACTAATAATATTTTCTTACAAGAATTAGATTTTAGTAATCCATTTGCTAAAAATAAAGAATAGACAAAACCAGAACAACCTAAACTAATATCAATCGCAGGAATATTTTTGTTTTTAAAAACTTTTTTTTGAATAAAACTTGAGCCAGAAGGAAGTACAAAATCAGGTGACTGACTGCAATAAATTAAAAAATCAATTTTTTTTTTTAAATTAACATTTTTTTTTAAAATTTTGTTAATTGCCTTGACCGCAAGGTCTGTAGCATACTCATTTTTTTTAGCTTTAAATTTTTTGTCTATACCTGTTTTTTGAATTATTCTTTTTATACCTTTAGATTTTATTTGAGATGAGTAATATTTTAAAACAGGTATGTGATAAGAAATATGTGAAATAACAGTCATTAGTTTATGTATTCGAATATCCTCCATCAATGACAATATTAGAGCCTGTTATCCATTTAGACTTTTTAGATAAAAGTAACATTATAATGTTTTTAACATCTGAATAATTTCCAAATCCATTTAAATGATCAGATTTTAACTTAATGTATTGTTCTTGTGTTAATTTCTTTTTTAAGTTCTTTAAAGTTTCAGAATTTATAAGAGAAGGAGATATTGAGTTAACACGAATACCTTTTTTAGAAAATTCTTGAGCCAGACATTTAGTAAGGTTAATTAATGATACTTTTAATGAAGAGTAAATGGAAAGAGAAGGTGAAACTTTTAAAGCTGAAGCTGAGGAAATAAATATAATATTAGAACCTTTGCTTAAATTTTTTTTAGCAATCTCTTGAGTGAGTATTATTGGAGATATTAAATTTATATTTGATGATTTAATTATATCTTCCTCTAAATTAAGAGTTAAAAAAGGTTTAGACACATAATTTCCTGCACAATGAATTAATCCCTGAAATTTTGTTTTTTCACTGAAAATATTTAATAATTTTTTTTTCAAAATAAGTGGCTTATTAAAATCCATATTAAAATATTTGTGTTTATATTTGAGTTTTTTTCTTAAGATTGAAATTTTTTTTGTATTTTGACCAAATAGATAGAGTTCATTACCAGGTTTATCTAGTGATTTACTTATTTCTAATCCTAATCCCGATGTAGATCCTGTAATTATAATTTTTTTTTTCAAATTAATAATCTATTTTAAAAGTCTATATAAATCATCCGTAGTTTTACACTTCAATAACTTGTCTGGATCAACTTCGGTCTTAAATTGTTTTTGCATAATACTTATAAAAGTCATCTTTGATAATGAGTCCCAGTCTTCGTTTGTTTGTAAATTTTTAGTATTTGAAAGTGAATTTGAAGGTAATTCTAATTTTTTTTCTATACTATTTATGAATTTTTTTTTATCTATTTTATGTTTCATGAAGTTAAATTATATCTCTTTTATAATATTTTTTAAGAAAAAATTTAGTTCTTTTTCATAATCCAAAAATGATATAGCTATTCCATCTATTCCTGTTTTCTTTATTCTGTTTATTTGATTTATAACCGATTTTGGCGAGCCTATTATCGAATAACTACCAATTCCTGCTGCCATTTTAATTTTTTGATCTTTTTGAAGTTTCGAAATTATAGATTTTTTTCCACCACTGAGTTTTTTTATGAAATTTTCAATTGCTTTTTGATCAGATAATTTATCAAAATAATTTAAATAGTTTTTTTTAGCTATCATGTCAGTTTTTGCACAAGTAATATTTACAAGCGCATAAATTTTAAAATTAGAATTAAATTTTTTTGCTTTTTTTTTTAAAATCTTATTTTGATTTTTTAATGCCTGAAGATTTGAAAACATTGTAATTAACGACGAACAATTCTTAATTGCAAAATCTCTACCCGTGGTTGAGAATGCAGCTGATATACAATTTAAACTTCGATTTTTATATAATTTTGGAGATGTTGAGGCATTTTTAAATTGAAAATATTTTCCTTTAAAAGAAAAAGGTTTTTTGTTTTTTAATATTTTTTTTATACTACTAAGCCATTCTTTACCTTGAAGCCATCTATCAATTTTAGTTTGTTTATCTAGACCAAACATTTGAAATTCATCTTTGTTCCACCCACAGACAATATTTAAATTAATTCTTCCTCTTGATATTTGATCTATTGAGGCTAGTGATCTTGCTACATAAGTAGGATGTAATATAGGAACATGCACAGTTGCAAATAGTTTAATATTTTTTGTTATTGATGCTAAAGCCGAACAAAAATTTAAAGAATCATAAGTTAATCCTGCTGGATCTGTCTTTCCCTTAAACCCAAGCCACCTTTGGACTGAAAATATAAAGTCTATTTTGCTTTTATCAGAAGCAATCGCCACTTTTTTAATTTTATTCCACTCAGCTTTCCACCTTTTTTTTGATTTTGTCATTGTAATTCCACTGCTAGAATTTAAAGCAAACAACCCTATTTCAAATTTCTTAGACATTTTTTTTAATTTTCTTAGAAAGTTGAATTATATTCTTATTTCTTTTTGAAAGCTTTTTGGCAGGTATTCCCATAAAAAAATGCCACGGCTCCAAATTTTTAGTAATAAGCGAGAGAGCACCAACTGCAGATCCTGCTCCTATTTTAACTCTTGGAAGTATTACAGAGTTACTCCCTATATTTACATACTTAAATAATATTATTTTACCACAGAAATTTTTAGTAAGTTTGGCTGGTACAGTTGGATTGGTCATAAATTCACCGTTATAAGTATCACTGGTTGTAAACAATTTAGTTCCAGATGAAATGCCTACAAAATTTGATATATCTACACCGTAGGATCCATTAATGTAGCATCCAACGCCAATATGAACGTAAGAACCAATTCTAATTTCTTTATTTGTAGTTGAGATCAATGATAGTGCATCTATTCTAACATTACTACCAAGGGAAATATTTTTTGTTCCAAAAAAAATAGCATTTCTTGAAATTTTAATATTTTTTCCAATTTTCTTAAATTTTAAATTTTTTATCTCTTTTATAGTTAGGAAATCGTTCATTAAAAATTTATTGTTGATTATAACTTGCCTATAAAATCTAAATTAATATCAATCCATTTTTTTAATTCAGCTTTTTTCATCCAATCTTTATTATTATGACTATCATAAATAAACCCTTCTGATACTTTTTTTCCATTTTTTATACGCAAACTATCTTTTCCCCATTCATTTATCTGAGGTAAAATCTTATAATAATCAGTATATTCATATGTTGAATTACTATCATCACTACTAATCATTTGCTCATGTAACTTTTCACCAGGTCTTATTCCAATAATTTTATGCTTTGCACTAGGTTCTATAGCATTTGCAATATCAATCAATTTCATTGAAGGAATTTTTTTAACGTAAATTTCTCCTCCCAACATGTCTTTAAATGCTTTCCAAACTAATTCAACTCCTTGCTCAAGAGTAATCATAAAACGTGTCATTCGTATATCTGTAATAGGAAATTCTCCTTTTTCTTTTAGAGAGATAAAAAAGGGTATTATAGAACCTCTTGAACCTAAAACATTACCATATCTTACAACAGAAAATGATGTTTTGTGGCCACCTGCATAAGATGAATTACTTGCGACAAATAACTTGTCTGAAGCTAGCTTAGTTGCGCCGTAAAGATTAATTGGACTACTTGCTTTATCAGTTGAAAGAGCAACAACTTTTTTAACTTTTTGATCAATACAAGCATCAATTAAATTCATTGCACCATTAACATTAGTTTTAACGCACTCAAATGGATTATATTCTGCAGTTGGTACTATTTTAGTTGCAGCTGCATGCACAACATAATCAACTTTATGTAGGGCTCGATGAAGTCGATCTTTATCACGTACATCTCCAATGAAAAACCTTACTCTTTTATCTTTTTTGAATAATTTTTCCATTTCCCACTGTTTCATTTCATCACGAGAGAAAATAACTAAACGTTTAGGATTATATTTTTTAAGTGTTAATGGAACAAAACTATTTCCAAAAGAACCTGTGCCACCAGTAACTAATATAGATGAATTTTTTAACATAAATTTATAATTAACTACTACCACTATTACAAAAATTGTCATTAACTTAAAATTATTAAGACTAATAAATCAATTAACATCAAATTTCATAAATCATGTCATCTACAATATTACTTAAGTTTAAACTAACAATTTAGTTCTTAAGAGTAATTTAAATATTAGTTATATTTTTCTAAAAAATTTACTGTATTTTTTATAACTTGATCAACTCTAAAATTCTTAGATAATTTTATGACATTATCATGAATAGTTTTAAGTCTTTCTACGTCATTATTTAGAAGATCCTCAACAAATTTTTCTAACTGATTTATATTATTTTTAAAGTCAAAGCCTACATAATGCAGCCCCTCATAAATATTTAATTCTTCAAGAGTTGGATCTATATTTGTTATTACAACTGTACCACAAGCCATTGCTTCAAAAAATAATTGCGGCAATACATCATAAGAGTCTGGAGGGCATATAAGTAACATATAAGAATTTAATTTCTCATTTAAATCGAAACTATAATAATGACTAACTTTAGTGATAAAATCTTTTTTTGAAATATTACTGCGTGAACGTTCACTAGTAAAATTATCTATCACTTTTGAATTTGACCCTATATTCTTATCAATCATATAACGATAATGTTGACTTCCATTTAGTTTATTATTCGTAAAATATGACTGCTCTATTTGATTACGTTTACGATTTAAACTATATGATCCTATAACTATTGCTTTTTTTTTCTCTCAAAAAATTTTCTTTTATAGAAAAAACGATCTGCAATTGTGTATCCCATGATTATCTCACTATTTTTATTTGGCAAATAATCTTTATAAATTGGCTTTGAACGAACTGGTAATTCTGAAAGTAATTCTATTTCTCCTTTAAAATTTGACAAAACATTTTTACCTGTATCTGCATGATGACAAAAGTGGTTTGTTAAAAGCAAAATTTTTTTTGCTTTGGTATTTTTTAAAAATTTGGACATTTTCTTGTATTTAAGATCTTTTGCATTTAAAATAATAGTGTCTTCAAAACTTACTTCTCTCCAAGATATCATTGGTTTATTTATCTTAATATCATTAAGTTTCTCCCACTGCTTTAATTGTCTTCTAGAAAAAAAGATTAAATAAAATAATTCAAGTAAATTAAAACGATACTCTGGAAATCTTTGTTTATCTATTAAGTATTTACTATTATTAATTTTTAAAAATGCTTGTAAAAAATAGTTAAGTTTTGGAACATTACTTTCACCACTATTTATTCTCTGTCTTACTTTTCCATATAAATGGTTTTTATGGGGATTTAGAAAAACTAACATAAAAATAAATTTATTTTATATTAATCACTGATAGCCGACCAAGTTTTATATTTAAAAAATTATTTTTATCACAAAAATGATCTACCGCTGAATTTAGCCATCCTCCATCTTGTATTATAAACGAACCTTTTTTAGCCAACAAAAGAGACTCTTCTAATAGCTTAATTCGTGATTTTTCATCCTTCATTGCATCAAGTAATATAATATCATAATAATTATTTGGTAATTTCTTATAAATATCACTTACATTTCCAATAAAAAGTTTAGAATTAATTTTTAACTGCAAATTAATTGGAACCAACCATCCACAATATTTATCATCAGGTATTACTCCTCCTCGCCACATATTATTGGGTCTACTTTCTTTATCTGGATAGACTATTTTTTCTAAATATCTGTGCACTTTCAATTTCATGAGCCCAATAAAATTATCAGATTTACTTAGGTCTCTTTCAAATATTGGCATATCAATTGAATGAATACAACCTGGTGATTTACTTCTAAAAAGTATTTCGTGAAATATTGATGTCGAATAACCATTTGCAACTCCTACTTCTAATATTTTGGGTGCATCAAAGAATGAACTAACTGCAACTAAAATCTCGGTATGTTTTTCAAGCCCACCTAATCTTAAACCATTATGCTTCCATTTTATGTTAATTTTTGAAATACTATTCTCAATTTCTTTTATCTCATTTTCATTAATCTTGATTTTCTTGCTACTACTAGAGTTATGATTTTCTAAAACTTCTAAAATTTTTTTGATATTGCCTTGATACTCATTTTTGTAAACTTCCAATAATTTATCTCTTTCATTTAATAAAGTTGTATTTATTTTAATTCTATTACCTTTGATTTTTTCAAAGATTTTTTTTATTACAGTTTGAAAAATATTTCGCAAAATTTTACTTTTTAAAATATTTTTTAATTATAGATAATGTTGCAAAATTGCTTTCTCTTATATTATTACATTCTTCAAAAATATCATCAACAAAATCTAATTTTTTAATAAAATTAAATCCAAATATAGCATCACGATTTTTAATACCTGTTAACATAGAGCTTCCTCTTGGTATTTTATCATCATATTTATTCAAGAAGTTATTTTTCACAACCATTTTACCATTATCCTCAAAAAAAACCCCAGCGGGTTCAGTAAGTGGAATAAATTCTTTACCTAAATTGTTTGCCATTTTGCAATTTAAAGCATTTAAATCTACCCTTATCCCAATTTTTTTTAGTATATCATCATTAGATATAAGATCTTTTAAATATTTTCGATAGAATTGAATTTTATCTGAGTCCACATTTCCACCAAATCTAGATGTATTTATAAATAATCCCGGTATATAACGGGCTGCAAATATATAACTTTTTGATTCATCATAAATGCCATTACCAGGAATTCCTACTCTACTTTTATTTTTCAGAAATTTAGATGATATAGGTTTGTGAAAACTTATGGGAATAATTTTCTTTAAAAAATTTTTAGATAATACTCCAATTTTTTTGGTTATAGATCCTTTTTTTATTAATCCCACTTTTTCAAGAAATTTATTCATATTTACAGAATAAACTCTTTCTTGTACCCCGTGATCAGATATTAAGATTACACCCGCAGGTTTAAGCTCGTGTATTATATTGTTTATAGCATCATTAAATGCTTTTAAATGTTCAATCAAAAATTTATTATTTTTTAATTTTCCTTGACAATATAATTCAATTTCACCCATACAAATCCATGCCAAATGTGCAAAATATTTATCAAAGAAAATATTTACATTAGTAGAATATTTTTTTGATAAAAACGTGAAAAGTTTTGATCTATTGATTAATCCAGATGACTCATCTCTCAAGAAATCATTTTTACTGGTATATTTCCCATTTGAAAAACGAATTTCCGGAGATAAACCACCAAAATCATTTATTTCATGGAGTAATTTTTTCGGATTAACTGCTTTTTCAGAAATTCCACTGCTCTGATCAAAACCAGCTCCTGATCCTGATATGCAATACCCCTTTACTCTAGGTGCTGGATAAGTGGTTGGAAGCCCAAACAAACCTACGCTTAAATCTAGTTCGTTTAATAACTCCCATATTGGTTTCGACTCATTTTTTAAATAATCTGAAATTTCATATTTTTGAGTAAATGACCAGTTGTTACTTCCTTGAGGTTTACTGTAAAGGGCATTGATTTCGTAACCACTTTTACCACTTATCCATTCAGCCCAACCTCTAGAAAGTAAATCTGCATCAATATTTTTTAAACTAAAGTCTTTAAAATAACCTTTATCTAAATAATTTAATTTTTGCATTAAGCTAATAGACAACCCGTCTAGTGCTAATATGAGAATATTTTGTTTCATATATTACCTACTAAATATTTAAAGAGTTTTTGTTTTTCATTCGATTCTATTTCATTTATTCGATTATGTCTTTTTCTGGCAAGCTCATTATCCCAATTTCTTATCAGCTCAACTAAAGTTAAACCTCTATCGTTTTTTAAATCTTCGCTTCTTATAACATAATCCTTTAAATCTAATGAGTTCATTAACTCTCTGCCCTTACTACCCAAACTAGGATACTTAGTTTCACTCTCCAAAAATATTACTGGTGCATCTGAACTTTTCATCATTAAAATTGCACGATGAAACCTATCAGTTACTAGACCTCCAAACCTAGTCATTTCTTCAACTTCTTGTTTAATTGGATTTAATTTCCAATTAATATCAAATGGTTCTATACCCTTAAATTCTGTCTTTGATAAAGTTGAAGATATCATTTTATTTTGCAAATTCTGAGACCAGATTAAAATCTTTTCTCTATTTAAATTTTCATAATCTATATAATTAATTTTAAATTCATCTTGATAAGGATATATTAATGCTGGATCAAAACTCAAATTTGTTATTACTTTGGGTGCAACTTGTTTAACCATACTTTCAGTATTTTTGTCTCTAACGACAATTCTATCAAATCCATTTAAAGCTCTTAACAATTTTTTATTTGAAGAGGCAAAATGACTATTATTATTTCTTGTGGGATCCATCGAAACACAGATGGCTCTTCTTTTAAAATTACCCATTTCTATAGGTAAAAAATATATATTAGGGATATTGGGAGAACGTTTCTTATTGTGCATCCAAACTGTATCACTTCCAACATAGATATAATCATATCCTAACTTTTCTAAAATATTAATTGGTGTAAAAATTCCATGAAAAAGTCCAACATTCTTTAAATTACAATTAGTTTTTAAAAATTTCCGACTTGATAATTGTTTTTTTAGTGATGCAACGTTAAACAATTTAAATTTACCAGATCTTATGCCGGTAGAAGGATAAAGCTCTCTTAATCGAAAAAGTGACCTTTGATACATCTCATAATCTAACAATTCTACTTCACAATCTTCATGTAAGTTTTTAACTAATTTAAATGTACAATATGCTTGTATCAAAGTTCCTAAATTAGTAGTTTGAAAAAAAGTAATAATTCCAATTTTTTTTCTAATTTTCATAAATAGTATTTTTTTAATAGACTATTTAACATATAAAAATTTTCTTGTTATTGCTTTTAAATAATAAATTTAGGCAACATTTTTTTTTACAAATTTGTATAGATCAGTTTCTTTAAAAAGATATCCTTTAATATTTGCTTTTTTTGCAAACTGAATATCCGTTAATTGATCTCCTATCATAAATGAATTTTTTTTATCAACTCTCCATATCCTATTAATTTTTAAAAACATGCCTATTGCTGGCTTTCTGAGACTAGATTTTTTTTTATATTTTTTTACAATACCATCTTGATGAAAAGGACAAAAAGCTATTTTATCAACTTTTGTTCCAAATTTTTTTAATTCTAATTTTATATATCTGTGTAATCTGTAAACATCAAAAAGGGAAAAATAACCTCTAGCGACTCCTGATTGATTGGTTACTATTACAATTTTAAAGTTTTTCTTTTTTAAATATTTTACAGCTTTTTTAGCACCAGGAATCCATTTAAAATCATCAACAAATCCAATATACCCTTTATTAATTTTTGAAGAATTTAATACACCATCTCTATCAAGAAACGCTATTTTAAATCTTTTTTTTGTTTTTAAAGTTAATTTTTTTTTTATGATTTTCATTAATTTTTTAAATATAATTAAGATAAATATTTTAAAAATTTTCTAAAAAATTTTTTAATTTGTAACTTATATTTTCTTTTCTAAAATTTTTACTTATTTTTAAAGCTTCTTCATGGATTTTTTGCATATAATTTTTTTTAGTTAGTAAATTTTGTAAAAAAGTGTCAAGATTATTTAAATTATTCTCAAAATCAAAAGCTACATAATGCACTCCCTTAAAAATACCCATTTCCTCTAATCCTTTGTCTTCCATAGTTACTACAACCACACCACAAGCCATAGCTTCAAAAACTGCTTGAGGAGTTATTTTTAAAGAATCAGGCACCAATAAAGCTAACTTATATGAATTTAGCAATTCATTGAGGTCATAATTGTGATAATTTTGAGTTAATTTTTGATCCTCCTTTTTTGATATTTTTGATACGTCACGGACATTAAAAAAACTATCTATGATTTTTGAGTCTTTAGAATAATTATAAAGCTGTGTTCGATAGTATTGAGAAATAAGTAATCCATTATTATTTAAATGCTTACGCAGCGCAATATTTCTTGGTAAATCAAGATTAATAGTTCCAAATGTAATGGCTCTTTCTTTTCTGTTCATAAAATTTTCATAACATTTAAATTTTTTATTTACACAATAGCCAAAACTATGTTCTGCCTCTATCATTGGTAAAAAATCTTTTACAAGTGGTTTAAATCTCATACTAACTTCTGATATTAAATGAAACTTACCTTGAAAATTTGAAAGAGCCTTATATTGAATATCTGGATTAGTATAATAGTGATTGGAGTGAATTATTAGTTTACGAACATTTGTTTTTTTTAATTTTTTTTCAATTTTTTTATATTTTAGATCTTTTGCGCTTAATATGATTGTATCTTTATCAGTTAATTTATCCCATGATATTATTGGTTTTTGAGTATGAATTTTGTTTAAATGTTCCCACTCTTTCAATAACTTGGTTTGAAAAAACTTTGATTTAAAAAAAAATTTTAAAGATTTAGGGGTTTCAGGAAAAAATTCTTTATCAACAAGATATCCAGTATTTGTAGCCATTATAAAGGATTGTAAAAAAATTTCTAGCTTAGAAATATTTTTTAACCCCATGTCTATTCTCTGCTGAATTTTACCGTATAAATGATTTTTATGAGGATTTAATAAAACTAGCATTATTTATGCTATTTACTTCCCAGGTAAGCTGTTATTTTTTTAATTTTTTTATCTTTATCAAATTTTAAAATATCTAAAACTAAAAAGTTGTTATTGTCCATTTTAATTTTAAGTTCAGCTATCACATAGTTATCTGAAATAAAAGTCTTGACAGTCTTTACTTTTAAAATTTTGCAACTATCAAATATATTTTGATTAATCTTTAAAACCTTTTTAATACCTTTGGCTGATATATTCCAATCTCTTAATTCAATATCTTTTGCAAACATTTTTTCAAGGTTATGCAATTCTTTTTTTTGAAATATATCAAAATATCTAAGTGCTAATTTTAAATTATTCATTTTTATTTATAATTAAAAAATATTATATATTAACATAAAATCTTTACAATCCTTGCAAAACTTTAACATGAATAATTTTAAATAAATAAATTTACTTTTTTAATTGTATTATTTATTCAGCTCTTTCTTGAGCATTTTTTTACCTAAAGCATATAATAATAATGAATAAGGATAGTGGTGCAAAGAAGCTATATTAAGAAATATAATAGCAGTAATTATTCGCAATTTAGATAAATCAAATCCATTAACTACACACCATTTTTCGAAATATTTTTCACATTTTATTAATGTTTTTTTACGTTGTAGTTTAAAAGTTATTTTTTTAGATGACCAATTTACTGAAAATTTATTCTTTAAAATTAAATCATGTGAAACAATTAATCCATGAAGTAATTTTGCAAGATCATAATAAACATCTCCTACTTGAAGATTTCCCCCAAAATCTTGTCTCCAGTCAAGAAAAGTAAATTTTTGTTTATTTTTATTCCATAAAATATTTTCAAAGTGAAGATCTCCATGAAATTGTCCTGGCAAACCACTTGAAATATTTTTCCAGTCAATACGCTCTAATAAATCAGATAGATAAGGCATTTTTTCTCCATTAATATTCTCTTTTTTATCTTCTTTATCAAAATTTTTATAAAATTGATAAACCCTATCTTTGGTTTTGTTTTTATAAAAATATTTACAAGTTTTTATAAAATTACTGTTCTGATGTTTTGTTAAATTTTCAGTTTTCCAGAATAACTTACAATGTTTAAGTAATTTATTAAACAAAGGTAAACTAATTACATCAGAAAGAATATGCCCTTTTATTTTATTGTAACTATACATATTCTTTCGTTGGCAAACTACTTTAGGAACAAAATACTTTAAAATATTTGATCTATGAACTCGATTTTTAATAAATTTTTCATCTTGTGAAAATTTTATTACACGCTTTCCTACAAACCAAATTGCCTCTTTTTCTTTATCAAGAATATTTGGATCATCCTTTTTTTGATATTTTGCTCTAGTAGAATTTAAGGATTTCAAGTCTCCAGTGTCATGCCATGTAAAAGCCTTTGCTTTAATAGACTTATTCTTAAGAATAGAGCGCAATCCGTAAACTTCGCCTTGTTTTACTGCTTGATTTTTTCCTTTATTCATTGCTTTCCAAAAAGTTGAATAATCCTTAATTCCTGCAAGACCTATATAAGCGCTAAGATTGTGACCAGAATATTTTTTTTTTTCGTTTATCTTTTTAATTTGATTATCAAAAATATTTAAAGAACGATAAGAAGAAAGATTAACTTTAGAAGCATACCCCATCCAATTATGATCTGGTGGCAATATATATTCTTCTACAATTGTATCACATGAAAGAAATACAAAAGGCTGCTGTAAATATTTTTTACTACATAATAAACTTTGGCCTAATCCTGATCCAATTCCTACAAATGGTTTAACATTTACAAAAAAAAATTTTCGATCTGGGTAAGCTAATTCAAGGAAATCTTTCACAAGCTTACCTTTAAAACCTAATGCAATAATAAACTCACAGTCTCTAGGAAATTTTTCTATCAAATGACTTAAAACCGGACGATTTGCTATACACAACAATGATTTATTCAAATACTTCGTCATTTTACCAAGCCTTGAACCTGTTCCTGCTGTTGGAATAAAAACTCTATATCTCATTAGGGTTTAGTTCGATTATAATCATCAGATAGCCGAACAACATCATCCATCTCTGGTGTACTTGCTTCAAGGTATTCGCAATCTTCTACACCTTCCATTCGATGAATAGTTCCTGGTGGCAAAGTAATAAATTCATTAGGGCCATAAATCTTTGAAGTTAAATCTTTTTGTGATGCACCAATATAAATACGAAGTTTTCCTGTTAAAATATAAATCGTTTCTTTTTTTTTGTTATGATATTGCAGACTACAACGATGTCCTTTCCACATTGTCAGCTTCTTCACCATATAAGTATTATTTATTTCTACAACTTCCTCTTTTCCCCAGGGTTTATTTATAATTTTAATCATCAATACTTATAGTTTATATTTTTTAAGCTCAGGATGATGTTCAAAAAATTGATCGTATAAAGTTTTTGTATATTGATGCATTGACCAATGACTACTAAAACCATATTTACTTTTAATCCATCGTCTACCTTCTTCAAGGTATAATTTTAAGTTTTCATCATGTCCTTCTGTACGAATTAAGTCAGATTTTTCTAAAAGATAAGACTCGTTCTCTTCTGCATTTACCTCGTTAGTTATAGCTGCAGCCCAATCATTAAGATAAGCCTTACCAATTAACTCACTTTCACTTAAATAACCACGAAAATTACTTCCATCAAAAATAAAATTCATAAAATTTGGATCATTCGTTTCCATAATTGACTCTATAAATTTTCTTCTTAATAAGTAGGCATTATTGTGAATAAACCAGAAATATTTAGTTGTTTGTTTTTTTAACAAAAATTTTTCACCCCATTTTTTGGAACAAGGTGAGATAATTCCTAAATTTTTTTGTTTATCCATTAAAGACATCAATGGATCAATTGTTTTTTCTGAACTTAGCTCAGTGTCATTAGTTATTAAAAAAAATGCATCATATTTATTCCAATTATTTTCTTTAAAAAGTTTAAGCAATGCATAATTCATGCCTCGATTATAACGTAATCCATTTTTCATTATATCTGGCTCATTTGCATACCAAGTATAGTATTTTGAAAGATTTTCTTGATCTGAACCTGCTTCTAATACAAAAATATCTGTCTGATTTTGATCATATTTTTTTAAATGCTCATAAAGATTATTTGTTACCTCAGGAAGATTTCTATTTAGAATAATTGTGGCTACTCTACTCATAAAGTAGATATTAATTTAAAATTTAACATATAACGTAAAATAGCTTTTTTAATAACTTCTTTCAGCTCAAAGTCTATGTCTATCCCCTTTTTAATAAGAGTGCTTTGAGCCTCTTTTTTTATCTGTTGAAATTTTGGGTTTGAAAAAACGTAGTGTCCGGCAATAATTGAACGATCACGATCTGTTGAGTCACTATCCTTCAACATCCATTTCTCCCACTTTTTAGATGCAAAAGATAATTCAAAAAACTTTTCTGACAGATTATTTAAACCATTAGATTCAAAAATTGAAACTAAAGCCTGTGTCTCTACAACACCAAATTCTGGTGCTACATTAGCAGCATGTATTCCTAATCGAGGATGCCATTTTAAAGCTTCATCAGAAAGATAATCAGTGTTGTGCTCTTTCATAAAGATTCCATGTTTATTACACATCTCAATCATTCTTGGTATCTGTATTTCAGAAGGAATTTCATTATTAATACGTAAAGGCGAGTCAAATGTTCCTACATTTCTTTTTTCCATTACTTTTGTTCCAGTTTGAATCACTACAAATGTAGGTGAAGGAAAATGATTTTTATTACAAAAATGATTTATTTTTGAAAGTATATAATCAAGTTCTTCTCCGGTATCAGTGCTACCACTTTGTTCTTCAGTGCCTATTTCCAAAATTATATCTTTTCCTTTTTTTTTTGCATATCCACAGCAGAATTCATATAATTCAAAAATTCTATCTAATATCTCTTCAGTAGAAGGGGATTTGTGAATATCAATACTAGGATCTATATGCAAAGCATGAAATCCAGAATCAATATCTGCCTGGAAAGAATTTTTTGCCGATTGCATTGCTTTCTCAAGATTTAACTTATTTTTAATTTCTAAATCATTTTGCCATGGACCACCGTGGTCTCTAGCTATAACTATATTCTTTTTTTTATCATGTTTAACAACATATTCAGCAAATTGTTCTGTTGTCCAACTATTAACATATCCACCACCAAATTCTTCTGAGTCTATTTGTCGGCGAGAAGCTATCAACATCATCAATGCATTATATTCTTTGGATAATTCTATTGAAGCATCTACACAATTTAGTGACATTGGTCCGATGCACAATAAGGTTTTTCTTGGTTGTAAAATATAGTTTACAATTTTTGATTTTATCATTTTGTAATAAAATTCTTTTTTATATTAATTATTTCATCAAAAGAACCTTGGTCTATAAGTTTACCATCATCAAGTTTGAAAATAATATCACAATTTTTGACAGTGTTTAAACGATGAGCAATTAGAATAATAGTCATATTTTGACTAAGATTATTAACAGCATCCATCACTGCCTGTTCAGTTTCGTTGTCTAATGCACTTGTTGCTTCATCTAAAATTAATAGTTGTGGGTTGTTATACAAAGCACGCGCAATTCCAATACGTTGTCTTTGCCCACCTGATAATCTAACTCCACGTTCACCAACAGTGGTTTGGTAGTTTTGGGGTAATTCATCTATTACAAAATTATGTAAATTTGCAATTTTAGAAGCCTTTTCAACTGCTTCTTTATCAATATCTTTGGGGTCTATACCAAAAGCAATGTTACCTTCAATAGTATCGTCAGAGAGATAAATATATTGTGGCACATAGCCAATAGATCGTTGCCAAGATCTTGAGTTTTGATTTGTTATTATTTGACTATCAACTTCTAATGTGCCTTTTTGTGGTTCAAGTAATCCTAAAATAATATCAACTGTAGTGGTTTTACCACTTCCAGTGGCACCGACCAATCCGATAGTAGCTTTTGCTGGAATATCTAAAGATACATCTTTTATCGCTGCACGAGATGTATTGGGATAATTATACTTAATATTTCTTAATGAGATTTTTTTATTAAGAGATAAAATACCTTGATCTTGATTTTCATTTAATGCTCCAATGTTATTTTCTTTAAGGTCACTGTATAATTTATTCAGTGAAGGACTAAGAAAGCTAATCGCTGTACAAGAAGCATAAATCTGTTGTAAAGCTGGCATTAAACGATAGCCAGCAAAAACATATAAACTGAGGATTGGTAAAGCATCATTAAAATTACCTGATTGAGCCATTACAAAAAGTATTATTAATAAAATTCCCCCAAAGGCTATGGCTTCCAATATAAAGCGAGGTAAATGTGTTATAACTTGAGCGGAGGCTTGGGTCTGAGCAAAAGTAAGTGCGGAGTCAGAAAACTGCTTACTATAAACTTGCTCTAACCCACCAACTTTAACTTCTTTTACAGCGCCAAATGCTTCACCAATCGTTTTAAACCTTGACTCATTTTTTTTTAAACGCTCATTTCCAATTCGATTAATATATTTACGTATAAAATAAAAAATAAGAAGATAAGTTCCACCAAGAAAAACACTAACTATCATTGCAAGATTTGGATCAGCTATAATTAATAAGGTAATAAGTGCAATTGTAACCATAGCTTTAGCTATCACTTCCAGCATTGGCCTCATACCTAGCGCAATTACTTGTCCTACCTCCGACAAGATAGTTTTTCCAAGTTCAGAACTATTACGACTTAAAAACCAGCTATAAGGTTGACGTAAATATCCTTCTACTAAACGTTTACTTATGCTGTATTCACGCATTTGGACAAATCTTACTTGTGCATAAGTTGTAAGGGCTTTAAAAATGATTGAGATAACTAATGTTACAAATACAATTATACCTAAAACAAAAAGAAACTCTTGATAACTTTCCACTCCAAATATAGTTGAAACTTGAAATATATTATTTAAAATCAAGTTAGTATCGATAAGACTTGGGTTTGTCAGGACAGCTATAAAAGGTAAAATAGATGCTACACCTATCATATCAAGTAATGCCATTATTAACATCATAAATAACAACAGGCCTGCTCTTTTACGCTCATGAGAAGAAAGTAAAAATAAAAATTTTTTAATATTTTGCATCAGAATTTTATATCATCATTCAATTTAAATTAAATTTTTAAAGCAATTCAGAGATAATTTTTTTTAATTTTGAATTATTTTTATCTAAATAAAATTGATCTTTGATAGTTTTATAGTATTGCTTTTCCCAATTAACCTGACTGCATTTACTAATACGATCTAAAACTCTGGCTATTTCAATATAAGTAAAGTTTCTTGGTGTAAAAAAATTATAATTTTTTTTGTAGGTTGCTGGCCATCCAAAGTGGTATTTGTATCCTTTAACTCTATTTGGTGAAAATGCTACAATTTTTTTTTTTCTTGCAATCGCTTCGTATCCTAGTGTTGACCACATAAATATTATATTTTGAAATTTATCCAATATTTTATAACTTTCTTTCCATTCAGAGGATTTTTGAAAAATACAATTAGATTGAAAAATTTTTTTATAATAATAAATCTCTTTCTGTTGCAAAAAAGTGTTTTTGCTTTTTAAAAGGATGTAAATTTTTTTATTATTTTTTAACATATATAAGTTAATGAAATTGAATAATTTTTTATTATTATTCATATATATCTCATTATTAAATCCAAAACCTAACTCAGAAATAAGAAGAAAATTTTTATTGTTCTTAGTTTTATTAAGCTCAACAATATTATTTTTAAAGTTGCCCATTACATGATAATTTGAATCTATTATTTTCTGATATTCTTTTAAGTAATGTTTATTAAAAACAAAAATATGATCACACTTTAGATTTTTTGATATTTTTACCCTTTTACTTTTGAACCAATCTAGTGTCCGAACTCCATTCTGAATTGATATGAATTGTATATTCCTAAAATTATTTTTTAATATATAAAAATCAATATTTGTATCTATTAAAGTAATTAAAATTTTTGGTGAAATAAATTTTATATAATTCTTACAATAAGTATTAAATCTAAAATCTAAAAAAATTATTTGCTTTAAAAAAATCCAAAAATAAATTACTTTATCATCACGTACCTTGAGTATATCAAAATCTTGTTTAATAATTTCTCTTAGAATGTCAGAATGAAACCCATCAAAAAGAAGAATTTTTTTTTTTATCGGAGTTTTAAAGCTAAATTTAACTTTTTTAAACTGATTATATAAATTTATAGTTTTTTTTAACAATTTTTTTCTTTAGTAAAATTTTTCTTGATAAAGCGCTTAATATAAATAATAGTTAATTATAGAATTAAAAATCACCATATTATATACATAATGTCATCAAAAAAAATTTTTCTTATAGCTGAAATTGGGATTAACCATAATGGAAGTATTAAAAAAGCAAAAGAATTAATTTCTCTCTCAAAAAAAGTTGGTTTTGACGCGGTCAAGTTTCAAAAAAGAACCCCAGAGATAACAACACCAAAAAATAAAGCAAATACAATCAGAGAAACCCCTTGGGGAAAGATTACTTATTTAGAGTATAAAAAAAAATTAGAATTTAATAGAAAAGAATTTAATGAAATAGACAAATTTTGTAAAAAAATTGACATTAAATGGTTTGCTAGTCCATGGGATATTGAAAGTAATGACTTTTTAAATTTTTACAAGCTTAAATATAACAAAATTGCATCCCCAATGCTTACAAATCTTGATTTACTAAATGCTGTAGCAAAGCAAAGAAGATTCACATTTATTTCTACCGGAATGAGTAAAATGAATGATGTTGAAACTGCTGTTAAAATATTTAAAAAACATAGATGTAAATTTAATTTGATGCATTGCGTTTCGGCTTATCCATGTCAAGATAAAGATTTAAATCTAAGTTTAATTCAAATTTACAAAAAGAAGTTTAAGGTTGATGTAGGATATTCTGGTCACGAAAAAAGTGTAAGTCCTGGTCTTATGGCTGCTTGTTTAGGTGCGACAAGCATTGAAAGACATGTCACTTTAGACAGAACTATGTGGGGAACTGATCATGCCGCATCATTAGAAGAAGATGGCATGAGAAATCTAGTTAATATGATAAGAAAATTTGAAATTAGTCTTGGTGATGGTACTAAAAAGTTTTTAAGTTCAGAAAAATCGAAATTAAAAGAAAATAAATATTGGTAAAAAATTTGTGATTAAAAAACAAATTCAAAACTGTAAAATTTAGTAATGAATGAAACTTGTATTATTGGGTATGGTAAGTTGGGCAGAAAAGTATTTGAGGCACTATCCCTAAAAGAAAAAATTAAAATATATAATAGGACTAAATTTAAACTACGAAACATAAAAAAAAATAAAAAATTCAAAGATATAGATGAATTATTTGAAAAAAGTAAAATAATAATTTTTTTAGTAAAAAATGAAGATGCAATTAAATTTTATTTAAATAAATTAAAAAATAAGAAACTTTTAAAAAATAAGGTTTTTGTAAATTTATCGACTATATCATATATCGAGTCAAAAAAGTTTAGTGGGTTTGCTAAGTCGTATGACTCAGATTGGATAGAATGTCCAACTCTCGGCAATCCAGAAGCTCTAGCAAAAAATAATATGCCCTTTTTGTATGCAGGTAAAAAAAATAAAAAAGTAATCAGAATACTTAAAAATATTGGAAATATAAAATTTTTTAAGAAAATAGAACATCCTCAAATTTTAAAAATTATTCATAATACAATTTGTGCAAACATCATGGTTTGTATGGCAGATGCTTTTCTTATTTCAAAAAAAAATAAGATAGAAGATAATTTTCTTATAGATATGTTGCTAAGTAGTGGTTTTGTCTCAAATTTAATAATAAATAAAATTAACAAAGTAAAAAAAGGATATTCGGTATCTTTTTCTTATTTAAATATGCTTAAGGATCTTAAAATATTTAGTAACTCAAAACTTAATTACACAAAAATATTATCACGTGTATATCCTATATATAAAAAATATAATATAAAAACTGAACATAAAGACAGTTCATATATAATTCAAAGAATACTTCTTGGATAATGTTAATTTATGCACTAATTCCTGCAAGATCAGATTCCAAAAGAATTAAAAATAAGAATATACTTAAATTAAATAATAAAAATCTTATTGAAATATCTGTGGAGCAGGCATTAAAAACTAAAGAAATTGATAAAGTGTTTGTCTCAACAGACTCAAAAAAATATCAAAAAATTAGTATTGCCGCTGGGGCATTAGCTCCATATTTAAGAAAAAAAAAGATTTCTAAAGATTTTTCAACAGATTTAGAATGTTTTAAAGATTTTTTATACCAATTAAAAAAAAAAAAAATTAAAATACCAGACATAATAATTCATTTAAGAGCAACATATCCAATCAGGGAACCAGGACTTATTTCAAAATGTATTATAAAATTTTTAAAATTAAAAAACAAAGCAGACTCACTCCGAACTATTTTTAAATTAAAAGAGAATATTCAAAAAATGTGGTTGTTAGATAAAAATAAAATGCTCTACAATCCAATTACTAAAAATACAGAGCAGCATAGTATGCCAGGACAAAAGTTAAAAAAAAGCTATATTCAAGCAAATTGTATAGATATTTTAAATGTTAAAACCACGATTAATAAAAATTCAATGACTGGAAAAAAAGTTTTTGGATATGAAATTAAACATAATTATGACATTGACACTATTGAAGATTTTAAAAGATTAAAAAAAATCAATAAAATTAAATAATTTTTACCAAAGATTATATCCGCCCTCTAAATTTATATTTTCTCCTATAATATTTTTACTTTTTTCTGAACAAAGAAAATCAACTAAATATGCGACGTCATTTTTATTTAACATTTTTTTATTTGGAGTTCTTTTCAAAAAATTATTTTTAAAATCATCTGGTTGATGATTTTTTACTCCTCCAACTCTTATATTATTAATTCTAATATTTTTTTTTGCATAAAGTGCAGCATAATATTTTGTGAGACCCTCCATTGCATGTTTGCTTATACAATATGATAGTGACTTTCTTTTTTTATACATCGGATGATAAGGAGATTTAACACCATATAACGAAGCGAAATTTATAATTGATTTAATTTGTTTACATATTGTTACTGACTGCTCAATCAAATTTTTTGGTGCTATTACGTTTTGATAAATATAGTCTATCAAAATTTTATCATTTTCAAAAATTGTCTTTTTATTTTTAGTGACATGATCATTTTTTCCACTTGCATTAATAATATAATTTAGATTTTTATTTTTTTTCAAAAAATTTGAAACAAGATCTTGTTTTGATAAATCAAAATCCTTACTTTTATCAACACATACTAATTGAACTTTTTTATCATTTTTATAAAAATTTACTAAATGTTTGCCAATCAAGCCTTTATAACCAACAATTAAAATATTTCTTTTTTTCATTCTAAAACTTTTTTATCACATCTAAAATACTGCTAGAAGATAAATTGTAATAATCTAAAATTTCATCATTTTGACCACATTTTGGTAGTTCATTAACTGAGATTGATTTGAATTTTTTTATCTTTATAGAATTTTCTAAAATCTTTTTTGATAAAAAAGTATCGTAACCACCATATTTGAAGGATGATTGAAATATAATAAGTTTTTTATCATTAAGTTTTAATAATTCTTTTTTATTAATTTTATTCAACCAAACTCCAGAAAATATTGATATATCTTTCAATAAGTTAATTTTATTTTTTATTTTTAGTATTTCATTCAAAACATCTGCACCCTGACAAATAATTATTATTTTATTTGTTTTTTTATGACTAATCTTTAGTAAATCACCTATTTTTGGAAGTTTGTATTTTTTAAAATTTTCAAAAATTAAATTAGAATTGTTTATTTTTAAAAATATAGAATTTGATATCTTTTTTTGATATTTGAAAAAATCTTTTATCATCAGTGGAGAAAATAATTCTACTAAACACATATTAGGTATAGATCCAATCAATGGTACATCTCTTATCATTTGGTGAGAATGACCTGGGGCCGATGGTGTTAAACCGCTCAAAGCACCAACAAAAATACCCTTTCGCTTTTCAGAGCAAAAATTAAATATTTGTTCTTGAGCTCTTGTAGATAGAAAACATGAAAAACTGTGAAATATTGGCAAATAACCTCCGGCTGCTAAACCTGATCCAAAAGAAACCATGTCTTGTTCTGCTATTCCAAATTCAAAAAATTTATTTGGAATTTTCAACATTACTTTTGAATTACCCGCATCTTTAGTTAAATCAGCATCTAAAACTAAAGATTTTGTATTTTTTTCAACAAATTTGTAAAGTTCTTCGGAATAAGCTTGGATAAGATTCAAGTTTTTATGTGTTTGAATTTTTTGTATTATTTTTCTTTTTTTCGTTACTGGCATATTTATTTTTTTAATTCTACTAAAAATTTTAATTTTTAATAAAATTTCATCTATTGCGCCTAAGTATAATTTTTGGGGAACAGGTCCTGAGTGATAAGGATAAAAATTTAGGTCTTTGGTAAATTTTGATGACTCAAAATAAGAAAAGCCTTTGCCTTTAATTGTCTTAGCCAAAACTACTGTAGCGCCATTATTTTTTATGAAATGTTTATTAATCGTTGACATTATTTGTTTTTTATTATGACCGTTGATTTCTTGATAATTTAACTTAAATGATTTTATTTTATCTCTAAGATTTGAATAATCTTTTATTTTTTTTACCCAAGTATCAGATTGGATACCGTTGTAATCAATAAATATTAATGGAGAAATTTTTTTATGATTCTGAAGGTACATAAAAGCTTCCCAATTTTGACCCTCTTGCAGTTCACCATCACCTAAAATTACTATATTTTTATTTTTATTTTGATCAAGAATATCTGAAGAACAAAGTCCATTAATTTTGCTAATGCCCATACCAAGTGACCCGGTATTAAAAATTATATTTTTGGTATCAACGTCTGGATGTCCCGGCAATCCATTTAGTTTTCGTAACTTGTGCAAATTATTAAATCTTAATTTTTTTGCATTAATCAAAACATTATATAATGCTGGCGCATCATGTCCTTTAGATGAGAAAAAGTGTCCATTATTTTTTTTTAAAAATGTATCGCAACACAAAAAAATATCTAATGATGACAAAGATGAGCCTAGATGTCCACTTCCAGCCATTTGTATTGAGTAAAGAATATTTAATCTTAATAATAAGCTTTGTAGCTCTAACTTTTCAAAAAAGTCTAATTTTTTATTCTTATTTATTCTACTTAGTTCGGTTATTGGAAAATATTGATGATACATATGTTTAAATCTTTTTAAACATTTAAATATTTTGCTAAATAATAAAATACAGTAAAATTAATTAATGTTCAATTGAACTTAAACTAATAGATTGAGCAATCGATTGTCAAGTTTTATGTCGAATATTTAAATTATGTTAATAAAACTTAATCATAGCTTATCTAAAACTAATATGAAAAATTGATTAAATAGATACTTAATCTAAATTATAGTTAAATTTTTATATCAACTTATTAAATTTTTAAAAAATCTTTTAAAACTAATTGGGATAAATAATATTTCCATTAATATTAATTTTAAAATTACATAGGAGAAGTATAATTTATTTTTAAGTATCATTTCATAGTTGCTAGCTTTCATGCTTAATGAATAAGTTGCATCATTTGTTTTTTCAAAAGTTGCTACAGCAGAGTTATAATTTTCTTTTGATAGAATCTTATGCAAATTTGGTTGTAACACTGACTCCCATTTCACTTTTGACTCATGTATACACTCTCCTTCTGAAAGATCTTTTCTTTTTGCTGATACTGGAAAAAAATCAAAAAATAGTGATAATTTTGTTTCATTAGATTTTCCAGGTAATCGACCATGCCATGTTCTATTTAGAAAATAATAATAATTTCCCGCATGTCCACTAGCTTTCATTAAAAAATGATTTGTTATATTGCTTAATTTTAGACTGTTCCATGAAACCTTCTCTGCAGTATGTTTTTCTGAGGGTATCAATTGAGTCCCAGGAAAAAAGAAAGTTGATCCATTCAATTGATCATTTATTAAAACCACCAGACTAACCTCCCCAATTGAGTCTTGGTGTAACGCAAGACCTTTATCATTTGGCTTATTATATCTAGCAGATACATGTCTTAGAAAATAATTTTTATCTAATATTTTTAGTAAGGTATTTTGCACCTCTGGGTTAGTTAAGATCTTTCCTAAAAGGTCATCAATTCTTTTATTAATACCAACGATATTCTGAAATACTTCACCTTTTTTAAGGTGTTCATCTTTACTTTTTAGAATCAGGGTTTCTAATTCTTTAATTTCAACATTAGAAAGAATTTCAGATTTACCCTTAACAATGCCTTTTTTCAGAAGATTTTTTACTATTGAATCCACTATCAGACAGATTAAATATTTTTCAGAGAGTGTAAACTCCTATTAGCAAAAATAACCTTCATCTAATTTTATTTAAATGGGTATAGAATATTAATTAATTATCAGTTTATCTTTAAAATTTAAATTAAAAATTTTTTTCAGTGCATAAATCAAGCCAATTGAGCTATTAGTACTGGTCAGCTGCACGCATTACTGCGCTTCCACATCCAGCCTATCAACGTG
>Ga0209335_10000219_pt1 | contig 66110 bp, 50 predicted proteins | sample COG_09_FD_184753 | JGI IMG/M metagenome (GOLD analysis project Ga0209335, IMG submission 184753) | Pelagic Microbial community sample from North Sea - COGITO 998_met_09 (SPAdes) (version 2) | ecosystem: Environmental > Aquatic > Marine > Neritic zone/Coastal water | place: Helgoland, sampling...
ATTGAGCAGCACGCTTGACGTTACAGGCGCCACGGGCGTTGACGGTAGTTTCGATGTGAACACCAATAAATTCACGGTGGACGCTACCACGGGTAACACGGCTGTAGCTGGCACGTTGGGCGTTACGGGTGCCGCAACGTTGAGCAGCTCATTGGACGTTACAGGCGCCACGGGTGTTGACGGTGACTTTGACATCAATACGAATAAGTTCACAGTCGCTTCATCGACAGGCAACACCGCCGTTGCGGGCACGTTGGGCGTTACGGGTGCCGCAACGTTGAGCAGTTCATTGGACGTTACAGGTGCCACGGGTGTTGACGGTGACTTTGACATCAATACGAATAAGTTCACAGTCGCTTCAGCGACAGGCAACACCGCCGTTGCGGGCACGTTGGGCGTTACGGGTGCCGCAACGTTGAGCAGTTCATTGGACGTTACAGGCGCCACGGGTGTTGATGGTGACTTCGACGTAGCTTCGACGATGTTCACAGTTGCTTCCGGTACAGGAAACACAGCCATTGCTGGCACATTGGGTGTCACAGGCGTTGCGACCTTAGCCACAGTCGATATCAATGGAGGTTCAATTGACGGTACAACGATTGGATCATCAACACCGAGCACGGTTGGTGCTACGACCATTGATGCAAGCGGTGACGTGACGTTCAATGGCGACAACTTCGTTTCTTACGGTGAGACTTCAATTCACAACAATTTGATTGTTCTGGATAACACAACAGGCACCACTACGCAATTCTCGGTTAATGAAGCCAATGGCAATACCATGATCGCGGGAGCGCTCGACATGACCAATTTTGACGTTGATGCTTCGGGTAACCTAGATCTGGATGCGAACCTGGACATGGATGGCACAACAGCTGATTTCCAAGCATCAGGTGCAATTTCATTGGATGCTGGACTCGCCTCAAACTTTACTACTACAGCTGGTGCGTTGACCCTTGAGGGCGCAGGTGGCGTTACGGTCACGTCTACTGGAGGTACGATGGCACTGAATGGCGCAGGTCAGACAGTCGATTTAGATGCAACCACGTTGGATGTTGACGCTACTACGATTACAGTTGACGCCACGACAACCACCTTCACGGGCGACGTCAAAGGACCTCGCTCGACGGGTGACGATGAATTTGTGACGTATGCCCAGTTGGATTCGATGGCGAACATGGCACCATTCAATGAGACTTACAAAACGTTCAAGTATCCAGGTGGCACTACTCAAAGCTTTCCTGGTTCCGTTGGCGGTACAACAACGCGCATGACTCTTTCGAATGATGCTCCACTGAACTTTTATTATACTGAGTTATCTGATCCAGTCACCAACCCTGCAGTTCTGGGTGACCCACCTTACAGCGTCCAGTCGACTCCAGGGGGATGGCACTTGAATTTATCAGATGCAGGTATATACCAATATTTTCTTTCAATTGAGTTTGAAAATACGAGTACTGATGATGCTTTTGTTGTTGTTGAAGTGAAGAATTATGATGTTTCTGAGACATTCTTCATTGCCAATGGAAATACACGCGTTGTTTCGAGTGAATCAGAGAATCTTTACGGTTCTAACTCGTTGTCATTGTCTGCCGGAAAACCAATTCATCTGAATACGTCTATGACTTTTGAGACTGATAATGACGATGAGGATCTCTTTGTTGATGTTACGGTTTATGATGCTGCCGGTGGCTCGACTGTTGTGCTCGAGTCTATGAGCTTCTCAGTTTCTCGCATCGGAGAGGAGTAATGAAGTCAAGAATTTAAAGAACAAAAAGCCCCTCCAAATGAGGGGCTTTTTTTTGTCTGTAAAATCCATGGGTCGCTCCCGGTCAAATTGGAGGGGCTCAGTTTCGCTTCATGCTCAGCTTGGCCCCAAGTACCTCGAGATCGTCAAAGAATTCAGGATAGCTCTTGGCGACGCATTCTGCATCCTGAATGGTGATTGGAGCACTGCCTCGAAGCCCCATAAGGGCTGCAGCCATGGCGATTCGGTGATCGCCGTGCGTTTGAATCACGATGTTTGCTTGGTAAGGTTGCTTGTTTGGATGAACTGTCATGGTGTCGGTGGATTCATCGCATTCGATGGCCACGCCGAATTTGGCCCATTCGCTTTCCAGCACCGCTGAACGGTTCGATTCTTTGTGAACGAGCCGGTGGACACCTTTGAGCCGGCTTGGTTTCTTTCCGAAAGAAGCGAGAGCGCACAAAACAGGGAATAAATCGGGTGTATTGGTCAGGTCCACTGAGAATGCACGTACCGGACGCTTGGCGACTTGGATGCCTGTTTCAGTGCCAGAAAGAGCCCCACCGGCAAACAACAATGCTCCCCGTATGGCTTCATCTGCTTGTGTGTATTGGCTATTGAGCCCGTCGATTTCCAGGCTTTGTTCTGCGCACAACATGCCTGCTACCGCTAAGGCCGCAGCTCCTGACCAATCGCCGTCGATGGCAGATTCTATGGGCTGGTATTGCTGACCGCCTGGGATGTTGAAGTGTGATAACGCTTCGTTAGATTCAATCGTGATGCCGAAGTCCTCCAATATTTCGAGCGTTAGGATCACATAGGGCTTGCTGACCAAGTTGCGCACCGTGATGGTCGAATCTTCTGCCGCGCAGGGGAGAGCCATGAGCAAGCCGGTCAGAAATTGCGAGCTTGTTGCCCCATCCAATTCCACATGACCGCCTTTCAGGCTCTGTTTGATGACCAAAGGAAAGGTATCATTCGGCCCCTCGAGTCGCCCACCTAGGCTGTTAAACGCTTCGATAATTTCGGCCATGGGGCGGCCACGCAAACTCCCTTCGGCGATTATTTCGATGGCGTGTGAGGCCAATCCGGCGATAGGCGCGAACAACCTGGATCCGAGACCCGATTCCATGGGAGTCAACACGCCTTCCCTGGATTTCGGCTGGCCATTGACACCTGCGATGGCGACGTGGTTTTCTCCCAATTCCACTTCAGCTCCGAGTTGGGCGGCCATGAGCAAGGCCGCGGTGCAATCATCGGCCTCAGAGAGGTTATGCAGGGTGGAAGTGCCTTGGCCGAGCAGTGCGCCGGCGACCAATCTTTGCATCACCGACTTGGAAGCTGGAGCGTGCACGGTTCCGGCAAGTTGCGACGGCCATACAGTGATATTCATTTCACGCCCGTATAAATGCTCGCGATTCCACCCGTGAGCGCGATGCATTTGCAGTCTCTGTAACCACAGGATTCCATGATTTTCAAAAATTCAGACCCTTCAGGGAAAGCCTGCACACTTTCCGGCAGGTAGGAGTAGGCGGCGGCGTCCTTTGAGACGAGTTTTCCGATCGTTGGCATGATGAATCGGAAGTAAAAGGCAAACAATTGCTTCATGGGGAAGTGGCGTGGCTTGGAAAACTCGAGAACAATGCCGAGACCTCCGGGTTTGAGCGTGCGGTGCATTTCGGTCAGCCCTTTGGCGAGGTGTTCAAAGTTTCGCACCCCAAAAGCGACGGTATATGCGTCGAAGGTGTCCGTTTGGAACGGCAAGTTGGCACTGTCTCCCTCCATCAATTCAATTTTTTCAGTCCAACCGCGCTTTCGAATTTTCTGCCGGCCGACGTCAAGCATACCGGGCGAAATATCCACTCCTGTGATGTGTACGTTTGTCAATCCCATGCGAACGGCTTCGATGGCTAAATCGGCAGTGCCGGTGGCCATGTCCATTATTTTTGCATTTCCATTGGGTTTGTGCGCGGACAAGTGCCTTTTCAGGATTCGAATGGATTTTTTGCGCCACAAAACATCAATGCCGAAGGAGAAGAGATGATTGAGGAAGTCATAGCTGTGCGCAATGTTGTCAAACATGCGGGCAACTTGCTCCTTTTTCGATTCCTCGTCTGGAGCGGTGTAAGGCGTGATACGCGTTCCCATTTTTCGTGCTTATCCGACCATCGTATGGCCTTCGGGGTATTTGATGTGCGTCTGTGTCAATTTTCCGCCAATGGCATAAGCAACAGTGAGCGTTCCAACGCGCCCCACAAACATGCTGACCATGACAATTACCTTGCCGTACGAGCTGAGCATGGGTGTGATTCCCGTGCTCAGGCCAACGGTGCCAAAGGCGCTGACTTCTTCAAAAATGAGGTCCAAAATGCTATGTCCCGGTGTATCCAAAATGTCAGCTTCAGTAATGGTTAACAGGAAAATGGCAACGGTGTTTCCGACTAAGAAGAAAAGCAGCACGCTGTAGGCTCTGGAGCGCAAAACATCTGGTATGGTTCGCTTGAAAAGCTGCACGTGATCCAAGCTTCGAACCGTTCGCCATACATCCGCTAAAACAATGGAAAGCGTGGACGTTTTGATTCCTCCTCCAGTTGAACTTGAAGATGAACCGATAAACATTAATATAATGAGCAAGAATAACATAGGTACTCCTACTTGTCCGATATCAACGGTATTGAAGCCGCTTGTTCTGGTGGCACTTTGAAATACAGACGTGGTCAATTGTCCGAAGGGACTCATGCCTGCGAGGGTGCCATCTTGCTCGAGCAACCAATAGCTGATCGTTCCAATTCCAACCAAGCCAAGGGAAAAGTACAAGGCAATTTTGGTGGCGAATGAGATGTGTTTCCACGGTTGTTCCATTCGCTCCCGCAAGCGATCAAAACCGAACAAGTCGAAAATAGCTACCATTCCCAATGCACCGAAGAATACCAAGGCTGTTACAATCCAATGAATACCATAATTGCTTCCAACGGCAGGGTTTGCCAATCCATCTGTGAAAAGTGAGATGCCGGCGTTGTTGAATGCGGAAACCGCATGGAACACCGAATAAAACCATGTTCGGCCGTTGCTCAACCCGGGCAGGCTATCGCCCCACGAGAGATACATGGCCAAGGCTCCTGTGGCTTCAATTCCAATGCACCAGAGTAGAACACGTCCCAGCAGTCCACTGCTTGCGTTGAAGTTGTCCCGATTTACAAAGTCTTCGATGACTTCATGTTGCCTGACGCCAACTCCAAATTTCGAGGCCAGCACTAAGAAGGAACCGAATGCGATCAAATTCAATCCCCCAAGCTGAATCAAAAGCAGGAGAACAACCTGCCCTTTGTAACTGAAGAAAGTCACGGTATCGACAAGCATGAGGCCTGTCACACAGGTCGCGCTGGTCGAAGTGAAAATCGCATCCAGGAAATGCATGCTGCCGGGAGCTGTCGTCATTTCGGGCAGCATTAGCAGCACTGTGCCTGTCGTAATGATTCCCAGAAAACTTATGATAAAGATGATGGCAGGATTCAAGCGTACACGGGGCAACATCGATCCTTCTCGGATCAATTCGGCGACGACAACGGTAAAGAAATAGCCTTGGATGAATAGCGTGCTGAAGTCCGAAATCGATTCAAATCCAATGGAGGTTGAAAGGCGACTGATGAACAATTCACCGGTCAATAAATCACTGGCACCCTCGATGACCAGCACGGACATGACGGCTGCTTCGAACCACGTCTTTCGAATGTATCGAATCGGGTGATAATCGTAAAGAATGCGCGTGATGTACTGCAGGACATAGAAGGCGAACGTGCCTTTTACAAACCCCAAAAGCTGCGTTGCGGTATGGCTTTCATTGGGGTAGCCATAATAGATGGCCAAGACGAATAGGGCTGCGGTAGAAACCATCAAGTTGAACAGCTTCAATGCTTTCAGCACGCGCTCTTTCGAGCCGTACAAGAATACATTGATGCGCTCCCTGATTTCTTGAAGTTTCATCTTGATAGGGGAGCAGGCGCAATGGATTCACGATGCTGAACCCATTCCGCTTTGAGGCGTTCAAGTTCTACCGGAACAACCCCCACCTTTTCACAGACCAATCCACCAGCAAGGTTGGAGAGGGCTGCGATGTCCATAATGGGAACCTCCAATGCGAGCAGAAAAGAGGCGACAGCAATGACGGCATCACCGGCACCACTCACATCCATGATTTCGCGCTCAAATGCAGCAATCCGGCAATAGGCCTGCTGTGCTTCTGGCCCGTATACGCAGATACCTCGCTCACTCAATGTCACCATAGAAAACATCGGAGACAGCAGTTCATGCATGCGTTTTACTCCTCGTTCGATGCTTTGGTCACTAGTTTTTTCGATGGCCATTGCCATGCCTTCGCCCAATTCCTTGAGGTTTGGCTTGAACAAGGTCACTCCGCGGTAACTGGAGAAATGAGCGAATTTTGGATCCACGGTTGTTTTGATGCCACGGCTGCTGGCTGCAGCAATCAGCGATTTGATGACCCGGTCGGTCAGCACGCCTTTGTCGTAATCTTCAAAGATGACCACATGGGGTCGTACGGAATCGAGCAATGCGCTGCATTCCTTAATCAGTTGGTTTTCGAGTGCTTCAGCGATGTCCGAAGTGACTTCCTCATCTACTCGTACCAATTGTTGTCCGTTGCTAATGACTCTGGTTTTTACGGTCGTCGGACGCGTGTCGCTGCGCAGCACAGCTGAAGAGCCAACGCGCATTCCGTTCAAAAGCGAGGCGATCGTGTCACCGGCAGCATCACTGCCAATAACGGTTCCGAGGTGCACTTTGGCGCCAACGGCGAGCAAGTTTTTCACTACGTTGGCGGCGCCGCCGAGTCGGGACTCCTTGGCTTGCACATCGACGACAGGAACGGGAGCTTCGGGCGAAATGCGATTGACATGCCCCACCATGTATGCATCCAACATAACATCACCAATCACAAGGGCGGTGACATCTTGACCGGATTCAAGGGCACTGAGGGCATCCATGTTACGAAGGTAGGGCGCGCGAATCAATCAAGCGCTTCAACTGCTTTTGAAATTCGACGAATCGCTTCTTGCAGTTGCGTTTCAGATGCAGCGTAAGACAGTCGAATGCATTCCGGCGTGCCAAAGGCACCGCCGCCGACAGTGGCAACGTGTGCTTCCTCCAACAAATACATTGCGAAATCTTCCGCATTGTTGATATGGCGTTGACCAACAGACTTTCCGTACAATTCACTTACATCGGGAAACAGGTAAAACGCCCCCATGGGCTTGTTGACCTTCATGCCTGGAATCGCGCTGAGCCCTGCAATCATGATGTCTCTACGCTTGAGAAAAGCGCTCTTCATTTCGTCTGCAATGGAAGGGTCAGCGGATACGGCTGCTCCTGCAGCGACTTGGGCAATGCTGCAAGGGGCTGAAGTAACCTGGCCCTGCACCTTCGAACAGGCCTTGGCAATCCAGGTGGGAGCGCCGATATAACCCAATCGCCATCCCGTCATGGCAAAACCTTTGGATACCCCATTCACGGTGATTACACGATCCTTCAGCGCTGGGATTGTTCCGATTGAGGCGTGCTTTCCGGTAAAATTAATCAGCTCATAGATTTCATCGCTAATGATGTAAACCTGCGGATGACGCTGCAATACTTCGGCAAGTGCATCAATTTCGGATTGGGTATACACCGATCCCGATGGGTTGCACGGCGATGAATAGATCAACAAGCGGGTTTTGTCCGTAATGGCCGCTTCCAATGCTTCGGGCTGAATTTTAAAATCATGTTCTATGGAAGTGGCCAACACCTTGGAAGTGCCACCCGCCAAAGCGACCATGTCCGCATAGCTCACCCAGTATGGAGCCGGTAAAATCACCTCTTCGCCGGGATCGACAAGCGAAAGCACGACATTGGTGATGCTTTGCTTCGCCCCGTTGGAGACGACGATTTGATCCGGTGCATAATCGAGTCCATTGTCTCGTTTGAACTTCTGGCTGATCGCTTCACGGACAGCCAAAATCCCCGGTACGGGCGTGTAATGCGTGATGTTTTCTTCGATGGCTTTGATTCCTGCGGCCTTGAGTACTTCGGGAGTATCAAAATCGGGCTCTCCAAGCGAAAGCGAAATTACGTCGACACCCGATTTCTTCAGTTCAGTTGCTTTCCTCGCCATGGCAATGGTGGCGGACTCCGAGAGTCGATTGAGCAGTTGGGAGGTACGTTGCGTCATGGCAAGCGGTCAGTTCATTTTTTGTTATGCTTCAACGAAGCCGCAAATTTAAGTTTTGTGGCAATGCGAAAAGTCGGAGAACTCATTTTTTGCCAGAGGCGAGGGCCACAGCCCCAAGTCCAAGAAAGGTAATCAAACCATTCACAGGCAGCAGGGCGAAGCCAAAACTGAAGCCATGGACAGTCTTCAAGTACGATTCAAGGACATAGCAGATCACGGGAGCTACAATGGCCACGATGGGGATGAATGGGTCCGCGGGACGAAGCGATGTTGCGAGACCAAACGCGAAAAGGCCTAGGATTGGACCGTATGTGTAATTGGCTGCGGTGAAAATAGCAGCTACCACGCTGGTGTCATTCGCGGAGCTAAAGGCCATGATCACAGCAAAAAGCACAATGGTCATCCCAAGGTGTACCTGTTTTCTGCGTTTCGTGGCTTGCGTTGCCTCCATTTGCTCGGTCCCAATCAAATCCACACACACAGAGGTGGTCAGCGCGGTCAGTGCGCTGTCAGCTGAGCTAAAGGCAGAGGCAAGAAGGCCGATCAAGAATACCATCCCCAGTCCGATGCCAAGCCCGCCATCCAAGGCAACTGTAGGATATAGGCTGTCGGCTCGGTCGATGGAAATCCCTTTCATCGCAATCCAACTGTACAGTAGCGCACCAAGGACCAAGAACAAAACATTGACCAAGACCAAAACCACGGAAAAACTGCCCATGTTCCACCGCGCCTCTTTGAGGTTCCGACATGCCAGGTTTTTCTGCATCATATCTTGATCCATCCCGGTCATGGCAGTGGCAACAAATGCACCCGCCAAAAGATGCTTCACCAGGTGATTGGATGCCTTCCAATCTTCCCAAACCACCCATTGATTCCAGCGCGTCGCAGCAATTTGTTGTGGAACTTCTGACCAGGTCCAACCCAATGCGTTGACAATGGCGTGGCCGGAGTAGATCACCGCAATGAGCATAGCCGCAGTTTGAAGGGTGTCCGTCCATACGATGGTGCCCAATCCCCCTTCTCGGGTGTAGCTCCAAATCACGGATAAAATGATCGCTACGGCCGCAGCATATCCCACAGGCACTTCCCATCCGCCAAACGCGGCCCATGCAACATCCCATCCCAAGGGCTGAAGAACAAATAAATCCAGCACGAGGGCGATGAGAAACAAGCGAAACGACGCCCCAATGGTGCGGGAAAGAATGAAAAACGCAGCGCCTGTTTTGTAGGCGCGGCTGCCAAAGCGTGATTCGAAGTAGCCGTAAATACTCGTGAGCCCCATGCGATAATACAGTGGCATGAGAACGGCCATGATAAAGCCATAGCCGATCAAATAGCCGAATACCATTTGCATGTACGTAAACCCTTGACTTTCGACCCAGCCCGGAACGCTAATGAAGGTCACACCGCTCAAGGAAGCGCCGAGCATGCCGAATGCCACGGCGTACCACGGTGCTGATTTATTCGCCGCAAAAAAATGGGCGCCTCCATCGTTTGGATTGCTTTTGCGATTCGTCCAGCGAGCAATGCTGAGCAAAATGAGTACATAGACCAAAAAAACACCAATGACCATCTGCGGATTCATGTGCCAAAGATGGGACAACATCGTAAATTCGCCACATGGAACTTCCTTCGCGCCTCATAGAAGCTGCCGTGGACCAAATGGCCTCCCTGCCCGGCATTGGCCGAAAGACTGCACTGCGGTTGGTTTTGAATTTATTGCGGCGTTCGGACGAACAGGTGGAAGCATTTTCAGAGTCGTTTCAATTGATGCGTCAAGGCGTCAGAGGATGCGCTACCTGTCACAACCTAACGGAATCAGAACGCTGCTCCATTTGCATCAATCCACTCCGCAAGGAAAACCTCATTTGTGTGGTGGAAGACCTGCGTGATTTGTTGGCAATCGAGGCCACCGGCCAATTTCAAGGCCGCTACCACGTATTGGGCGGGGTCATAAGCCCCATGGAGGGAGTGGGACCCAACGATTTGAACATTGAATCGCTCGTGATACGCGCCGGACAATTGACCCAGGATGATGACGGCGAAATCATTTTTGCACTTCCAGCCACAATGGAGGGAGAAACAACGGCATTTTACCTTTTTCGGAAATTGAGTTCATTCAATTTGCAGGTCACTTCCATCGCTCGTGGCATTGCCGTCGGTGAGGATTTGCAACATGCCGATGAGGCCACATTGGTCCAGAGCCTGAGGCAACGTTTGCCATATACCAATTGAAGCCATTATCTCGTTTTCATTCGGTTGATCCCTTGGTTTGGCTTTAAATTCACAGCGTGGACTTATCCATCATTATCGTCAATTACAATGTTGAGCACTTTTTAAGCCAGTGCCTTTTGTCTGTGCGCGCCGGTGTGCGCGAATTGGAGGCCAAGGGCTTTCAAGCCGACGTTTGGGTGGTTGACAACCGGTCGGTCGACGGAAGTTGCGCGATGGTCCACAGTCAATTCCCGGAAGTGCATCTTTTGGCCTTGGATGAAAATGTGGGATTCTCCAAGGGAAACAATCGAGCGATTGAGCAGAGCAAGGGACGATGGGTATTGCTGCTGAATCCGGATACGGTGATTCCAGAGAATGCCTTGAGCAAATGCCTGGAATATGCTGATGGCCATCCGAAGTTGGGAGGGATGGGGGTGCCGATGGTAGATGGCATGGGACGGTTTCTTCCCGAATCCAAGCGCGGAATGCCGACGCCATGGGCGGCATTCTGCAAAATTTCAGGCCTGTACAAACTGGCCCCGCGATCGGCAAAGTTGAACCAGTATTACATGGGCCATTTGCATGCAGATGACAATCATCAAATTGAAATCTTGAGCGGTGCCTTCATGTGGATGAGACGGGAAGCATTGGATGCGGTCGGTTTGCTGGATGAGTCCTATTTCATGTATGGTGAAGACATTGATCTCAGTTGGCGCCTGCTCAAAGGTGGTTGGCAGAATCATTATTTCGCTGAGACTTCAATCATTCACTACAAGGGAGAGAGTACCAAAAAAGGCTCGCTCAATTACGTGCTGGTGTTTTACAAGGCTATGCAGATTTTTGCACGCACGCATTTTTCGGGTGGAAATGCCCGTGCGATGCTTGGGTTGATTCAATTGGCCATCTATTTCCGAGCAGCGCTGGCCATTTTTGCCCGCGTGCTTCGAACCATCCAATTGCCCGCACTGGAATTTAGTTTATTCTGGGCGTCTTTGGTTGTTTTTCTCCGGCAATATGGCCTATTCAAAGGCATTCTTTACGATTGGAATTGGGCGATTCCAGCGACGGGTATCTATGCTGGATTGTGGCTATTGAGCCTAAAATTTCAAGGAGCATACGACAAACCATGGAAACCTATGGCGCTCATCAGGGGAGTGCTGGCAGGCGGGCTCGTGTTGTTTGCGGGCTATGGCTTACTCCCGGAAAACATGCGTTTTAGCCGAGCGCTGCTTCTATTTGGCGCGGTCATCTTACCTGTGATTCTGCTCGTCATTCGTTGGCGTTGGGACAAGGGAAGGGGATGGAGTGGCAAACGCCAAACGAGAAGGTTGTTCATTTCGGGTCCAAAGGAACTGTTGGCCATCAAAGAATTGATTTCAGAACATGAGCCGCAACCAGTGGATCCTGCAGAGACGGTTCAAGTTTTGCACCCTGCCAACCGAGCCGATTCGGACGGACAGAGGCAAATGGAAGGAGTGAAATACCTCGGCGGGCTGAGTGATTTGAACGAGGTCATTCGCATCAATCGCATCAATGAAGTGATTCTCAGCGGAAGGGAACTGACGGCTTCGCAGATGATTTCCGCCATGACCGGTGTCGCCAATGCAGCGATTCATTTCAGAATTGCTTGGACGGAAGGGGGGCACGTCGTCGGCGTTGGAGGTCCTGAACTGGGTTCCATTTCCGATTGGCCCCGGGCCATTCACCTGCCTCGAGCCAAGCGTGTCAAGCGCACATTTGATGTGTGTGCTTCAGTAATGGTCTTCGTGTTGAGTCCCATTTTATTGGCATCGGGACGGCACAGTTGGATACCTTCAGCCGCCAAAGTGATTCTAGGAAAACGCACCTGGGTAGGCATCTCAGCAGATTTTTCGAACGGTTCCAAATTGGAACATTTTATTTTCTCTCGTTCCAATTCCGACTCGAATCGGGCGCGTCAGAGAACACTTTTGACATATGTTCGAGATTATAGATGGACGGTTGACTTCGGAGTCATCCGCGATGCCTTAATTTCGCAACGCGCAATACATCGCCATGGCAACAATTGAAATACTTCTTCCAAAAATGGGTGAGAGCGTAGCGGAGGCTACGATCACCAAATTCATTACGCAACCTGGGGAACGAGCAGAAGCTGATGAACCGTTGGTTGAAATCGCGACCGACAAGGTTGATAGCGAAGTGCCAGCCCCTGAGGATGGTACGTTGATCGAATGGTTGGTCGCAGAAGGAGACACCGTAGCCGTGGGACAGGCAATTGCACGGTTTGATGTGGAGATGGAGGGCGCTAACTCGGGGACACCTGCCGCAGCACCTGCCGCAGCGCCTGCCGCAGCCCCGGCCGCAGCCCTGGCCGCAGCAGAAGCGCCCATTCCCGCGCCAACTCCAGCTCCAGCTCCAGCTCCAGTGGTGGATGCGTCTCCTGTACCGGAAGATCATATCCTGGAAACATTGCAATCGCCGTTGGCAGAGCTGCCCCCTCGATTGGGTGCGTCGGGAAGGTTTTATTCTCCCTTGGTTCGCAGCATTGCCCAGTCCGAAGGAATCTCTCCAGCAGAATTGGAATCAATCGCTGGCTCGGGCTCAGAAGGAAGAGTTACCAAAAAGGACATACTCGAACATGTAGCTCAGCGCGGCACGAATGGTGTTACCTCTGTAACGCCTGTTCAAGCCGTCTCCGCCAAGGCCATGCCTTCGGCCGCAGCGCCTGTTAAACAGAGCAATCCTGCTGTTTCTGTTTCTGGGGAGGATGAAATTGTGGAGATGGATCGGATGCGAAAAATGATTGCAGACCACATGGTCCGTTCGGTGCAAACAAGCCCACACGTCACAAGTTTTGTGGAAGCGGATGTCACTCGGATGGTGGAGTGGCGCAACCGAAATAAAGCAGCATTTTTGGCAGCGCATGGCACAAAACTCACATTTACGCCCATGATTGCGGAGGCGATTGTGAAGGCCATCCACGATTTTCCGGGTGTGAATGCGAGCGTTGATGGCGATCGAATTGTGATCAAAAAACAAATCAATTTGGGCATGGCTGCAGCCTTGCCATCAGGCAATTTGATCGTGCCCGTCATTCGCAATGCAGATCAGTTGAGTTTGGTAGGACTTGCCAATCAGGTCAATGACCTTGCCGGCAGAGCACGTGCCGGTAAATTGAAGCCCGACGATACAGCAGGAGGGACTTACACCATGTCCAATGTGGGCACTTTTGGGAATGTCATGGGCACGCCAATCATCAATCAACCACAAGTGGCGATATTGGCTTTGGGAGCCATCCGAAAGAAACCTGCGGTAATCGAAACGGAGGAAGGGGATGTCATCGGCGTTCGTCAAATGATGTTTTTGAGCCACAGCTATGACCACCGAGTCGTTGATGGAATGATGGGAGGAAGCTTTGTGCGTCGTGTCGCAGATTATCTGGAAGATTTTGATTTTAACCGATCCATTGTTTAACGAGGAAAGGAAAGCGAAGCAATGAATTTGAGCGCATTAAAACTGAAGAAGCCATTGGTCATTTTTGACCTCGAAACAACGGGCACAGACCTTTCCAAGGACCGCATTGTCGAAATTGCGATGATCAAGGTTCATCCCGATGGAACTGTCGAGAAGAAGCCTGAGGCACGCGGAGAAGCACACCGACTTTTGATCAATCCGGGTGTGCCTATTCCCCTCGAAACCAGTTTGATTCATGGTATTTACGATGCCGATGTCGCGGACCGTCCGACATTCCGACAGTTTGCAAAAAGCATGGCGGAGTTTCTGGAGGGGTGCGATTTGGGTGGATACAATTCCAACCGATTTGACGTTCCATTTTTGGCAGAAGAATTCTTGCGCAATGGAATTGACTTTGATCTTGAGGGCCGAAACCTAATCGACGTTCAAAACATCTTTCATTTGATGGAACAGCGGACCTTACGAGCCGCTTATCGTTTTTATTGCGGGAAAGAATTAGAAGGTGCCCACGAAGCATTGCCTGATACGGAAGCTACATTGGAGGTTCTTCTAGCGCAATTGAAGAAATACCCGGACACCACTGTTCGGATTTCTGATGACGACGTGGTCGGTCCGGTGCCCACAGAGATGGATGCGCTTCATGTTTTTTGTCAACGCCAGCGTTTTGCTGATTTGGCCGGGCGATTTGCGTACAATGACGCCAATGAAGTACTTTTCAATTTCGGCCAGCACAAAGGAAAGAAAGTGACGGAAGTCCTCAGTGCAAACCCGGGTTATTTTGGGTGGATGATGGGGGCGGATTTTCCGGAATACACCAAGAAGGTGCTCCGTCGGGTTCATGCCGAAATGAATGGTTGAAGCAACTCATTCTCCCGTACAGAAAAGAATAGCTGTTCTGGTTTCCAATGATCTCAATCACGATCAGCGGGTACTAAAAACCTGCGCCACCCTGCAGGAATTGTCTTGGATCCCCTTTTTGATTGGGCGAAACATGCCGGGGTCTGCGGCACTTTCCGTTCCGCATGGAGGAAAGCGACTTTCGGTTTTGTTTGCTCGCGGGTTTCTCTTTTATGCGACGTGGCAATGTGTTTTGTTGGGGGAATTGTTACGGACCCGTTGTGATGCCATCTGGGCCAACGATTTGGACACGCTGTTGCCTGCTTTTTTGGCCTCGAAATGGCATGGAATCCCGTTGATTTATGACAGCCATGAATTTTTTACAGAAGCAGCGGGCTTGACCGGAAGGCCCTTTCAACGTGGAGTTTGGTTGCGTCTTGAGCATTGGCTGTATCCTCGGCTCAAATCGGTGATTACCGTCAATGATTCCATCGCGAACGCCTATGAAAAACGCTACCCAAAGGCCCTGTCGGTTCGACCACGGGTGGTGCGGAACATGCCTTTGAAACGCGAATTCAAAACGAAAAAAGTCCAATGGCGTGAGGAGTTGGGCATCCCCAAAGAGGCCGTTTTCGCCGTATTGCAAGGTGCTTACCTCGATAAGGACCGCGGGGTAAAGCAGGCCGTCGAAGCGCTCCGAGAGAACCGTTCATGGCACTTGGTGGTGGTAGGCGCCGGTGCCGAATTTGAGTGGGCGACCCGACAAGTCCCATCGAGCGATGGCCGCCTTATCTGCCTGCCTAAGATGCCGTTTGAAAAGCTGTGCACCCTCACCGCAGCTGCGGACTTCGGATTTAGTTTGGATCGCGGCGTACACGGCAATTATTGGTTCAGCCTTCCAAACAAATTGTTTGATTATATCCATGCAGGGATTCCTGTTGTGGCGAGTCCCATGCCAGAAGTGAAAAAGGTCGTGGAGGAATGGCAGATTGGTGCGGTCATTGATGATCACAGTCCGGCTGCAATTACCAAGGCTGTAGACGCGGTGTTGCAAACACCATCCGTGGAATGGGAACGTCGTTGCTCCCATGCTTCGGAATCGTTGAATTGGCAGGCTGAAGGAGCAATGATTAGGGAAGCCATGAAGGCAGCAGATGCGGAGCTTTAAGCCGCTCCAGTGCGATGGATTCCGGATTTTTTGAAGCCGAACTTGATCAGCAACCAGAAGGGTTGAACGGCCCGTTTCCACCCCCGAATCGTCCGGCGTTTCAATTTCCATTCCTGCCAATAAAGGCGGACACCGAAGTTTCTTGAAACGCCGCCGGTTTCAATGAGGCTCCATGTTGCGTCATGCAAAGATGCTCGGACGCCAGCTGACCAGAAATGCAAGTGCATGGCATAATCGGCGAGAATGCTATATGCGGGCTTGAAATCTGTCGCCTGAATGATTGCGCGTGGGTAGATGACCCCTTGGTGGTGTGTGGTATTGCGCCAGATCAACGACTCATCCCAGCGAGGAGGATATTGAGAGGGGACACCAATTTCGCGTTCATTTCCAAGGTCAACGCCAAAAACATGAAGTTCATCCGGTGCCCAACCTTTCATTTCTGGCAAGAAGGCAAGCCAAGTTTCTTCTACGGGCAAATCTCCAGCACCGCAAAACCAAACCCACGGAGCAGTTGCGCAGCCTTTTCCATAGTTCATTGCGTGGTAGATTCCCGAATCAGAAGCCGAACGTATGTGATGGATTCGATGTTGATTTTCCAATAAAAATTGCTTGGTGTGGCGGCAACCTCCGCCATCGACAACAATGAGCTCGATTGATTCAGTCGGTTGATTGAGCGCGAATACGACGTCCAGTGTTTTTTGCAGGCCGGACAAATTGTCCTTCACCGGAATGATGATGCTAAGAAGCGGTTGAACTTCTTGATTCATGCAGGAATATTTTGGAGTTCTGCAATTCCTCCGTTGACGCATTCGATGACACGTCCGGGGTATTTGTTCCAAGCTTGATGGTCATGCGTGGCCATGATTACCGAACGTTCTTGTTGCGCTAAATCATGCAGTAATTGCAAGATTCCATCGGTGGTCTCAGGATCTAAATTGCCGGTGGGCTCGTCCGCAATGATCAAAGGTGGCTCATTGAGCAAGGCACGCGCAATCGCCAAACGCTGTTGTTCTCCTCCGGATAAGGAGTGAGGCATTTTGTAGCCTTTGGTTTCCAACCCAACCGATTTGAGGCACGCTTGAATGCGATTCTCTAAGGCAGCTCCTTTGCTCCAGCCAGTTGCCAGCAGCACGAATGCAAGGTTGGCCTCGGCTGTTCGATCTTGCAACAAAGCAAAATCTTGAAAGACGATGCCGAGATCTCGGCGCAGCAAGTGCATGTTTTTGCGATTGGTTTTCGCCAGGTCATGCCCACAAACTTCGCCTTTCCCGGAGGCGATCGGAAGATCTCCGTAGAGCGCCTTGAGCAACGAGCTCTTTCCAGAGCCCGTCTTGCCAATGAGGTAAACCAATTCGCCACTTTCAATGGTCAGATTGACATCTTTAAGCACCGCATGTTCCGCTTGCTGGACGGCAATGGATTGGAGTTGGACAAGTGTTTTGGATTCCATGAATATCAATATCGCTTAAAGGTGTCCGGACTGATTCGGATGTTTAAATCCATCGCTTCGGTGATGAATTGAATCGATCGACCATTGGTGGTTTGGGTGATCACCGTTGGGAAAGCCAAGCCATCATACAATTGGTATTGGTCGAAAGCGTAGTGGGTTGTGTTCACGCCGCGTGAGCTGGAACGTTTTACCGCAGCTGCGATAAGTTTGGAGGAAACCGAATCAAAGAACAAGGTTTCTTCACTGCCATCTGCGTAATTGATGCGCACCACGTATTGGCTTGTTCCATTGGTTGCGTAACTGCCGAGCACTTCCGCGGTGCCTTGCAGTTCTGATAAGTGAAGAAGTCGATCGAGATAAATTTGAGGCCGCAGGCGATCGTACTCGCTTGTGCTCATTTTTTGATTGATGCCCATTTGGCGTTTGAATCCATCCTCGATTGTCACAACATTTTCCATCATGACTTGACCATTGGCTTCATAAGACGCAACGAATCCTGTGCCGTAAAGGCTCTCTGTGGTGATGGTATAAACCGTGCCTCCTTCTGCATCCATGCGTGTCACTGCCCGCGAGGATTTTGTGGTTTCGAATGCTTTCGCGCCCCCACATGCCTCGTAATAAGCATTGAAAACACTTGCGGCTTCCAAGCCCGGAACCGGCACGTAGGGTTCAATCAGGTTGCCTGCGTCATCGTACCAATCAATATTTCCATCGCTATCCAGTGCAGTGCCTAAATCCAGACCAACGCCCTTCGGTCCATTCCCCAAGAAATTGAGATTGCGAGGTCGCAAGCGGTTGTTGGCAACACGTCGTATTTCATTGGCACTGGCATTGTCCAGACTGCGTTGAACCGAAGCAGTGGACCATGACATCAAGGACTCTGTGCCCTTTGCTGCGTGCGTTGCGATCCAACGCGCGTCGCTAGCATTGGAATGATGGTCCAGACTGACTTGTTGTTTCGCGGTATTGAGCTCAACCTCAGTCACCAAGTCATCGGTCATACGCTGGAGCTCCTCCTGGAGCTGGCTCATTCGGTTTGCCAGCGTCGAATGATGCAATACACCTTGTGCGATGAATTGTCCAGTGTTGGCATCGGATTTAAAATGAACGGATACGTTCTCGTCCTCGGCAAGTCCGTCATTCAGACGTTGCTCAAGGATTGCTGCAGCGGTCCTCAAAACCCAAGCTTCGCTATCTCCCGGCTTCAACCGCATCACATGTCCGGCCCGAAACGTTGCAAATTTGCGTTCATCGGATTCAATCCAAGCAACCTGCGTGCTGCGGCTTACGGCTGGTCGCGAAATGCTTGAAGCCGGAACAGACCGTGATGTCCACTCGTCAAATTCTGAAGCCCATTGGTCGGCGCTGTTTTCATCGGCCACTTCTGGAGCAGAGCAGAAGACAATTCTGCAGTTGTTTGGCCGGAAATATCGGCGATGAAATTCAATGATATCGTTCAACTCGATGGCTGAGAGGGAGGTGCTATCGGGAACCTCACCATACGGATGCTTGGCCGAAAACAAGATCTGATCCATGATTTGCTCCATTGGGTCTGTGCCTGAAAGCGCTCCATGGGTTTCAAGCTCTGTCTCCATCTCACTTCGGAGGTCCGACCAATCCGCAGCGTCGGGCTCAAATGAGACCACGGTAGCAGCGAGCGCGGAAATGACTTCTGCTACCCGTGCATTCGGAGGGGCAAAGGACACAGTATGCTCTGTGGCTTGGATGCCAAGTGAGTCCCAATTCAGCGTTGTTTTTTGCACATTCTTCTCGAAGAGCTTCACTACGCATCGCATGTGGGCGTCTGCCAATCCCGCTTGTTCTGTCTGTAATCCGCGGTTGTAGGACCAGTTTATGGCGATTGCACTCTGATCAAACAGGGGGCTTTCGATCCTGGCAAGTGACAACCCATTGTCACGTTCGATATCTGCAATCGCATCGAAAGTGAGGTCACTTTGCGCAGAGGAAGGGGATTGGGCTTGCAATGCAATCGGCATGAATTGCATGAAGAAAAGGCCCGTGCTCAGGCAAAGAGCAATCATTCGAAATGGGATGGTCATGGAAGTCGTTTTATCTGGTTCGAATATAAGAAGCCTTGAACGGTGACAATGGCATTATATTCGAAGGGTGAAAGTAAATGAACTGAACCTCGATCACTGGTCCCTCGAATCCGTGTGGGACTGGGTAGAATCTACCAACGATGTAGCCCTTTCTGCGGAAGCAGAACAATCCATCCAGGATTGCAGGAAATACCTCGAAGCACGTTTGAATGATCCTTCAGAGCCCACCATCTATGGCGTCAACACCGGATTTGGTGATTTGGCACAGACCCGAGTGGGGTCGGATCAGTTGAGTGAATTGCAACGAAATCTGTTGATTTCACATGCTTGTGGAGTGGGCGATGATGTTCCGGAGGAAATAGTCAAATCGATGTTGTTGCTGAAGATCAAAGCCCTTTCCAAAGGGCACAGCGGCATCCAATTGCAGACGGTTCAGCGCTTGATCGATCATCTCAATGCACGCGTTTACCCAGTGATTCCAAGCCAAGGTTCGCTTGGAGCAAGTGGAGATCTCGCGCCTCTGGCGCATATGGTTTTGCCATTGATCGGGGAGGGAGAAGTAATGTTGGATGGTGTTTCGGTTCCTGCGCTAGACGTTTTACACGCGAAAGGTTGGAAGCCATTGACATTGGGAGCCAAAGAAGGATTGGCCTTGATCAATGGAACGCAACTGATGCTGGGGTACGGCGTCATGGCTGTGAAACGATTGGAACGTATCGCACATTGGGCAGATGCGTTGTGCGCATGGTCACTGGAGGCATGGATGGGCCGGCCAGAGCCGTTCGAGGCGTGCATCCATCAAATCCGCAATCAAGTGGGGGCGGAAACGGTGGCAGGAAATGTTCGCCAATGGCTCGAGGGGAGTGAATGGCAGAAAAAACCTCGGGAGCAAGTGCAAGATCCCTATTCATTTCGCTGCACGCCTCAGGTGCATGGAGCTTCAAGGAATTTCCTGCAGTCCGCTCGAGCTGTATTCGAAAATGAGGTGAATGCGGTAACCGATAACCCGCTTATTTTCCCGGCATTGGATCAGATTTTGAGCGGTGGAAATTTTCACGGCCAACCGCTGGCCTTGCATCTGGATGCCCTGGCGCTTGCGGCGCATGAGTGGGGAAGCATCTCAGAACGCCGGACATTCAAACTGCTTTCAGGCAAGCAAGGCTTACCCGCATTTTTGTCCGCCAATCCCGGTCTGAATAGTGGCTTGATGATTGCCCAGTACACTTCGGCGTCTTTGGTTTCACAGAACAAACAATTGTGCACGCCGAGTTCATCAGATACCATCGATAGTAGCAACGGTCAAGAAGATCATGTGAGCATGGGAGCAAATGGTGCTTTGAAGCTTTGGAAGGTATTGGACAACGTTGAACAGGTGCTGGCGGTGGAATGCCTCACGGCTGCTCAAGCAACGAGCTTGCGCAATGAGCCGGGAATGGCCCCACGGCTGCTCCAATTGCAAGAGGCCTTTCGCGCAATTGTTCCATTTTCGGGGACCGATGTATTCTTGCAGCCGCAAATGCTAGCTGCACGCGAGTGGATGTTTTCACAGGATTTGGATTCTTGACCGCCGCCGCGCAGCCCGGCCAACTTATCTTCGAAACGTGATTACGCTCAAAGGCATTCGGAAATCGTACCAGACAGGAAGTCAATCTCTTGAAGTGCTCAAGGGCATTGACTGCGAGGTGTTGGAAGGCGAAATGGTGGCGATTATGGGGTCAAGTGGATCGGGAAAATCAACCTTACTCAATGTACTTGGGTTGTTGGATGATACGGATCACGGTTCCTACCTGTTGGATGGCCAAAAGATGAACGGATTGACCGAGCGCATGGCGGCGCGGTATCGGAGCCAGTTTTTGGGCTTTGTGTTTCAAAGTTTTAATTTGATTTCCTTCAAAACAGCGCTGGAAAATGTAGCGTTGCCGCTGTATTACCAAAAAGTGCCGCGAAAGGAGCGCCAGTCCAAGGCAATGGAATACCTGACACGCGTCGGGTTGGCCGATTGGTCGAGTCACCTTCCCAATCAATTGAGTGGCGGGCAAAAGCAGCGCGTCGCGATTGCGCGAGCCCTTATTGCGCAGCCGCGATTGATTTTGGCGGATGAGCCCACCGGTGCCCTCGATTCAGTGACTTCCAATGAGGTGATGACCCTCTTGCGCGATATCAATAAAGAAGGCATTACTATCGTCATCGTCACCCATGAAAATGAAATTGCGGACCTGTGCGATCGTGTCATTCGGCTCAAAGATGGTTTGATTGAAAATCCGCAAACCACGAACCATGTTTGATCGTGATTCGTGGTTGGAAATCGCCAATACCGTTTTGAGCAATCCTCTGCGCACGGGGCTCACCGGATTGAGTATTGCATTGGGGATTTTCATTTTAGTCGTCATGCAAGGCCTCGGAACGGGACTCGAAAACGGTGTGCAATCCACCTTTGGTGACCGCGCCTCCAACTTGATTGAAATTCGAACAGGGCGAACCCAATTGGCTTATCGCGGTCGAAAACCCAACCGACAGGTCCAAATGCACAATGCCGATGAAGGCGCGTTGAAAGAACAGTTGGATACGATACCCGCCTGGTCGCGTTTGCTTTTTCGATGGGGCAGTACTGTTCAATACGAGAACGAACAAGGTTCTTACGGTATGCGGGGGGTGGATCCGGACCAGGAATCCATCGCAACCGTCAATGTTACCGCAGGGAGATTCATCAATGCCCGAGATCTAGCCGAAAACAGAAAGGTGGCTGTCATTGGAGGGCAAGTGCTCAGCGATCTTTTTCCCAGGGGGACGAAACCCGAAGACGCGGTGGGGTCATTTGTCATGGTACGGGGAATTCAATTTGCAGTAGTTGGAGCCTTTGATCAATCGGGTTCACGATGGGAGAACCGCAGTGTCTATGTGCCGTTTACCACGGCGCAGCGCTTGTTTCAAAATTCAGATGTCATCAGCCGCATATCGATGGGGACGGGGACGGCGGAAATTGAGGAGACGAGAGCGACGTCGACCGGATTGCTTTCTTGGTTGCAAAACCGACTGGCGGTGCATCCCGAGGATTCGGAAGGCGTTTGGGTGGAAAACCGGAATGAAGATGCGGAAATGTTCCGTTCCATCTTTCAGGGAATCAACTTGTTTGTCTGGTTCGTGGGCTTGATGACCTTGCTTGCCGGTGCGATGGGAGTCGCCAATATCATGGCCATTGTGGTGCGGGAACGCACCAAAGAAATTGGGGTTCGAAAAGCACTGGGAGCCACAAGCGGCAGCATCGTTGGGCAAATCGTTCAGGAGTCGGTGGTCTTGATGCTCGTTTCGGGCTGCCTTGGATTGGTGGCCGGTGTTTGGACCCTCCAGTCGCTCGCCCCGTATGCGGATCACGAGTTTTTCTCGAACCCGCGCGTTGACTTCTCATCTGCAGTTCTGGCCTTGGGAATCCTCATCGCCGTCGGCGTTGTTAGCGCCCTTGGTCCTGCCACTCGAGCCGTTTCCATTCGTCCTGTAGAAGCTTTGCGCGATGAGTGATCAATTGAAACGTCTCTTCGATCGAGATCACTTTTTGGAGTTGATCCAAATACTTGTTCAAAAACCGCTCCGCACGGCACTGAGTGGATTGGGAGTGGGATGGGGGCTGTTCATGATTATTCTCACGATTGGATCAGCCAACGGTTTGGAAAATGGTGTTTCGCAGGACTTGGGTGATTCAGCGCGCAATAGCATGTTCATGTGGACCCAGTCCACCAGTATGCCCTACAAAGGTTTCCAGCGCGGACGAAGCGTTGATTTGACCATCTCAGATGTTGAATACCTCAAGGCAAATAGTCAAACGTTGGTCGCTACTGCTCCGCAAAATCAGCTCGGCGGGTGGCGCGGTTCAAATAACGTTACGCGCGGGATTAAAACGGGAGCTTTCACGGTTTTTGGTGAATATCCTGAGCAGCGACTGATCGAGGCAAAACCCATTCAATCAGGCCGTCACATCAATAACCGGGACATTGCTGACCGGCGAAAGATTGCTGTAATTGGAAAGCGCGTTCAAGACATTTTATTTGCGAAGGATGAAGACCCCATTGGGAATAGCATTCGCATCAACGGCGTAAATTTTGCTGTGGTAGGCGTATTTGGTTCCATGCGGGATGGCGAAGATGCTGAAGAGGATTTACAGAGCATTTTGATTCCTTTTTCAACATTCAATCAAGCCTTTCATTACGGAGATGAAGTCGGCTGGTTGTGCCTGCTGTTTGATGAAAATGTTCATGCTGACTCGGCGGCAGCGGAAGTCATGGCTGTGCTGAAGTCACGGCTGTCCATTCATCCGGATGACAATCGCGCATTTGGTCACTGGACAGTGGCCGAAGAATATGAACAAATCCAATCTGTCTTTCGGGCCATTCGTTGGGTGAGCTTCGTTTTTGGCGGATTGGCGCTTTTAGCTGGAATCATCGGAATCATGAACATCATGCTCATCACAGTCCGAGAGCGAACCAACGAACTTGGTGTGCGTCGGGCATTGGGAGCATCGCCCGGTATGATTGTTCGACAAATCATGGGAGAGACGTTGTTTCTAACGTCCCTTTTTGGCATCATCGGAGCCGTGTTGGGAGTTGCAACCATTGAAGGTGTAGATGCTATTTTGCTTTCCAGTCCAGGCATGGAGGGTGGAAGTTTTCGCAATCCAGAAGTTTCAGTAGATATCGTATTAAAATCATTGGCCATCATGGTCGTAATGGGTGCTGTTGCCGGCATTTTGCCTGCAATCCGAGCAGTATCCATACGGCCTGTAGAAGCCATTAGAACGGAATAATTCATGAAAAAGGGAAGAGTAATTGCCTTGTTGGTTTTCATTGTTTTGGTGCTGGTGGCTGCCGGTTACACCTTGAATCATCTCTTTCAGCAGGAGAAGCAAGAAGCCGCATCCTTTCGCACGGAACAACCCCGCATGGGCGACATCGTTATTAAAACCGTCGCTGCGGGCTCCATTCAACCGCGGCAAGAAATATTGATCAAGCCACAGATTTCGGGAATTGTGCGCAAAGTACTGGTGGAGGCAGGAGACCAAGTGCGCACAGGGGATGTAATTGCCGAAGTCACAGTCGTACCCGATATGGGAGCATTGAGCAGCGCCGAAACCCGATTGCAGCGTGCCCGAATCAACCTCGAAGATGCAGTGATGAATGCGGATCGGAATCGGTCATTATTGGAACAGGGCATCATTGCGGCCGCGGACTACCAAGTGTTTGACATTGCCTTGAAACAGGCCAAGGAAGAGGTTTATGCTGCGGAGGATAACCTAAAGATTATCCAAGATGGCGTTGCAGCCCGCAGTGGTAGGACGTCCAATACCATGATTGCGGCGACCATCGATGGAATGGTTTTGGATGTTCCTGTGAAGAAGGGCAATAGCGTCATAGAAGCCAATAATTTCAATGAGGGCACTACCGTGGCGGCAGTTGCGGACATGCAGGACTTGGTTTTTCTTGGCAAAATTGATGAAAGTGAAGTAGAGAAACTCTCGGTAGGGATGGACATTCAATTGACCATTGGCGCCATTGAAGGGCTCACCATACCCGCCGCGTTGGAATACATTTCACCGAAAGGAGTGGAGGAGGCCGGTGCAATCCAATTTGAAATTAAGGCGGCTGTTCAGCTCACCAAAGGTCAATTCTTGAGGGCTGGATATTCGGCAAATGCGAATGTCGTTTTGGACGAAAGGAAGGAAGTGCTCGTCATTTCAGAGTCGTTGGTTCAATACGAAGGCCAGGCGTCATACGTCGAAGTTGCTGTGGCGGAGGGTGTGTTCGAGCGCCGGGATGTGGACCTTGGGCTTTCCGATGGGATTACCGTGGAGTTGCTCTCAGGCATCGATGCAGACGCCTCAATCAAAGTTTGGAACCAACCGCAGTATCGCTGATTCATTCGAGGTTTCGAATTTTGGCTTCAGGTTACCGCCGCTTTGCGCACAATCCTGCGCATGAGATTGGGGGCCAATCGGTTCAGGTAAGCTCCAACAATTTCGAAACGTCCAATCAGCACTTGCGCTTTTCTTCGTTCGATGGCGCGAATCATTTTCGTGGCGCACTCGGCGGGGCTCAATCCTTGCCCTGTTTTGGCGTCCATGGTTCCTTGGTGGCTTCCATCTCCAACGACAGCATTGAGCGAGATGGAGGTGTGGATGAATCCGGGACACACCATTGTCACGCCGATACCATCTGCATGATGCTCAGCTCTCAGTGATTCGAAGAAGCCGTGCAGGGCATGTTTCGCCCCACAATAGCCAGATCTCAAGGGAGACGAAAACAAGCCCATGAGGCTTGTGACGACGGCGAAGTGTCCTTGCTTCTTAGCCACGAAGTGGGGCAGCAAAGCTTTGGTGAGGGCGACCGTACCGAAATAATCGATTTCCATGACCCTGCGATCCACTTCCAATTTGGTGTCAATCGCCCGAGAACGCTGGCTTATTCCACCGCAATGCACCATCACATCAACTTGGCCTTTCCACGCAATGGCCTCCGCCACGTGCTGGGGCATGGAGTCAGAATCACTCAAATCCAAAGGCAACACGAAGCTGCGCTTTTGCGCTGAATGGCTCCAAGAATCGACAATGGATTCCAAAGCAGTTTGTCGTCGGCTGGAAAGAATAACATTAGCACCTTTTTCCGACCAGGCTTGGGCTGCAGCTAAACCAATGCCGCTGCTCGCACCTGTGATCCAAACGCACTTGTTGCTCCAGTTCATTGCCGTGTTTGTCAACTGGAATCAGATGTCGATGTTCGCGTATTTCGCATTCTCTTCAATGAATGCGCGTCGCGGGGGAACCTCGTCACCCATGAGCATGGAGAAGACGTGATCACAAGCAGCAGCGTTGTCTATCGTTACCTGCCGCAACGTTCGGTTTTCCGGGTTCAAAGTAGTATCCCAAAGTTGCTCGGCATTCATCTCTCCGAGACCCTTATAGCGTTGAATTCCGATGCCGGAATCATTGCCCGAAGCTCCTTTGAACTGTTCAATCAACCGATCACGCTCGTCATCGTCCCACGCGTACATCTGGCGCGAGCCCTTTTTCACCAAGTAGAGCGGTGGTGTCGCGATGTACACGTAACCACTTTCGATGAGTTCTTTCATGTGCCGGAAGAAAAACGTGAGGATCAATGTTTCAATGTGGCTGCCATCTACGTCGGCGTCACACATGATGACGACTTTGTGATAACGGAGCTTGGTTATATTCAAGGCGCGCTCATCTTCTTCCGTACCCAAGGTTACACCAAGGGCCGTGTAGATGTTTTTGATTTCTTCGTTTTCGAAGATTTTATGCTGCATGGCCTTTTCCACGTTCAAGATCTTTCCACGCAATGGCATAATGGCCTGGGTTGCACGATCACGCCCCTGTTTCGCTGTACCACCGGCAGAGTCACCCTCCACCAGGAATAATTCGCAAATAGCGGGGTCTTTTTCGGCACAATCGGCCAATTTTCCGGGCAAACCAGAACCGCTCATCACCGTCTTGCGCTGGACCATTTCACGCGCTTTACGCGCCGCGTGCCTGGCCTGGGCAGCCAAAATCACCTTGTTGACGATGGTCTTGGCTTCGCCTGGATGCTCTTCCAAGTAATTTTCGAGCATGTCGGAGACCGCTTGGCTTACAGGAGCGCTGACCTCGGCGTTTCCAAGTTTTGTTTTGGTTTGGCCTTGGAACTGAGGCTCTGCAACCTTGACGCTGACAACGGCGGTTAGTCCTTCTCGGAAGTCATCCGCCGAAATGTCAAATTTGAGTTTATCGAGCATTCCGCTTGATTCCGCGTACTTTTTCAATGTAAGCGTTAACCCGCGTCTGAATCCAGTCAAGTGGGTTCCTCCTTCATACGTGTTGATGTTGTTCACGTATGAGAATAGATTTTCTGCAAACGACGTGTTGTACGTCATGGCAACTTCCACGGGAACGCCATTTCTTTCACCGCTTACGTGGATGACCTCTGAGATCAGCGATTCTCGGTTCGAATCCAAATAGGTAACGAAGTCCTTGAGGCCTTCCTCTGAGTGGAACGTTTCAATCAGGAACCCTTCCTCTTTGCCTTCTTCGTCGTAAACCACTTCACGCTCATCGACCAATGTAATCGTCAAGCCATTGTTCAAGAACGCAAGTTCGCGCATGCGGTTGGCTAAGGTCTCATACGTGTAGATGAGGGTTTCGAAAATTTGCTCATCGGGCTGAAAAGTGACTACGGTTCCATTTCGATCGGATGTTCCTGTTTCTCGCACGGGGTAGGATTCCTTTCCCCGGCTGTATTCCTGCTCGTATGATTTGCCATTTCGATGCACTTCAGCCTTCAAGTGGCTGGACAAAGCGTTGACGCATGACACCCCTACACCGTGCAGGCCGCCGGAAACTTTGTAGCTGTCTTTGTCGAATTTACCTCCGGCACCAATTTTGGTCATGACCACTTGGAGTGCCGAAACACCTTCTTTTTCGTGGATGTCCACCGGAATCCCTCGTCCGTTGTCCTCAACGCGAATGCCATTTTCGGGCGTAATCGTCACTTGTATGGTGTCACAGTGCCCCGCTAGTGCCTCATCAATGGAATTGTCGACTACCTCATACACCAAGTGATGCAATCCACGTACGCCGACATCACCGATGTACATAGATGGACGCATCCGAACGTGCTCCATTCCTTCGAGCGCTTGGATATTGCTCGCATCATAGTTGCCGCTGTTTTTGTTCGCATCTGCTTTATTTCCTTCTGCCTCGTTCAGGTTTTCTTCCGCCATGGTTTCCGTCGTTAAAATTTGGTTCGAATGCAACACTCGAATTAGATTTTAAAAATAGCATGAAACGCCTGTAATCACTTGTTTTAGCCGGATTTTTTGCCCCTCAGTTTTCCACAAAAAACGAGGGTTTGCTCACAACTTCGAAACGCCTTAAAATGCGATGCTTGCACCCAATTGGAATCGAATGTTTTGGCTGGCGTATCCTGAGAAATATGGATTGGCCTGATTCAGCAGATTATTTACGTGCAACCAGCCACTCAACCGAGCATTGTAGAGGTATTCTGCTTGGAAATTGATCAGGGTTATGTTGCTGAGGTCTTGGTCAAATCCAATCAGTTCGTTGTTGGATTGCAAGGCGACGGGCGCGCTGGGACCGTTATCAGGCCCAGCATTCGTTAACCCTTTCCGTCCTGCCAGCATAGAGAGGTTGGCCTGCAGCCTCAGTTTGTCTTTGATGGTATGGGATGCAGTAGCTGCTAGTTCGAGTTGCGGAAGAAACCAAGCTTGACTGTTATTGGTCAGGCTATCGCGCATGCGATAGGTGTGTTGATTCATCTCGGCTTGCAATTCGGTTGCCTCTCCCAACTTCCACGTGACATCGCCGTGCAGGGTGGTGATGGAAAGGTCTTGGTAAAATGGGGTGAACGAGCGTCCATCACTGAAAGCATTCTCCTGAACCCAGAAAAGATGCTGATTGTTTCGCTTGAATGCTGCGTTGATGTTGAAAGAGAAACTGCGGGTAATGGAGCCTCTCATGCCTGCAACGGCGTGGATGGTTTCGTAGGTGTTGTGCCAGACTTTGCTGCTGTCCAAGAGGCCCGTGGTAGGCATGGATACAAACGGATTGGCTTTCAATGCAGTTTGGTAGCGGTTTTGGCGAACGCCACCATCAATGCGGATATACGGAATGAATAAGTCTCGTAAAAGACTCACAGAGGCGTCTAATTCGGGAGCGAAGAGAAACGGTTGGTTGCCTTGTGCATCGATCCACAGGCCCAAGCCAAAGGATGTTTTGATGGGACCAAACGTTTTTCGAATGGACGGGTGTATATCGAAGATTGCTTGGCGCTCGTTGATGGCTGATAAGCCTTCTTCCAGCCGATTGAGCCGATCGATGTTCATGTGCACATCGAAATGAATTGGGATGGTGTCTACGAATCCGGATAGGCCGATGCTGAGATCGAAGTTGTGCTCTTGAGCAAGGTTGCTTGCCCAGAGGAATGAGTGGTTTAACCTAATTTCATGCTGCCATGAGGCCGATTTTGCATGCCGGTTTGCAAGGTGGAGTGAGTTGGAGAATACTTGATAATGGTAATCATCACCTGCAATCACCAATGCGCTATCTTGATTGGTGGAGCGCAATCCTCCATATAGGCTGATGTTTTCGCGTTGGTACGAAGAGCCAAAGGTCAGGGCTTCGTCATTCCAGAATTTCCGGTAGAAGCCACCCAAGTGGTTGGAGCTGAAGCCTTGTTCAATGGAATCGTTGTCCGCGAAGCCGCCATCGGTTGATTCGTGTTTGAATTGAACTCCCCATGACTTTGATCGTGAGCGCACATCCGAGTAACTTACGTGAAGCAGTGGGCTGAGATAGTTGCCCATGCCTGCATTGACATACCCTTTGTAAAGCCGGGGCAGGGGATCATTGATTTTCAAACGAACGGGTCCGTTGCGCGTCCAAACGGGCTCAACATTGAGCATTTTGGGAATGACCGGGTAGGCAAAACTGGGTTTCTCATTGCCCATATTCGCCGCCTCTGGCCAATGAAGTTGCTTGTGCGCGTCTTGCAGAAAAACTTCCCGATCGCCAATGAATGTGACATCCAAATCCAAGGTGTCAGCTCCAAGTGCAGATTCGGCAGTATGGGCTTGGCCAATAACCGCGAAACCAATCGCAGCAATAGCCAAGAAGTAGGAATGGTAGGTAATCGTCATAGGATCAAGGGGCTTCAGGCGTGATTTCTTCTGTGGAGGTGCTGTCAGCGCTGACGTTGATCATCATCGCTGCGTCTTCCAAACGTTTGATTTCAATCAGTCTTTTTTCCGCTTCAGCGCGTGTAACGGGGTCCTGCACAAACTCAAGGATGCTTTCGCCGGTGGTTTTCGCTTGGAACCAATCTTCCATGCCGATGTAGGCATCGATGAGCAGCAAAAAGGCTTTGTGTTTCCAAGTGTCGAAGGCAGCGAACTGATCAATCAGCTGAAAGATTTGCGATTCGGTCTCCTTGTATGATTGATCTCGGTAGGGGTAAGTGCAGAGCAAGTAAGCACACTCTGCTCCACGCTCACCGCCGAAGGAAGCGATGTGCATCAGGTCGGCTTGTGCGGCATCAAACTGTGCATTGGCAAAGTTGATTTTACCTTTCCAGTACCGCGCTGTTCGCCGAATGTCTTCTGGCGTTTGATTGTCTGAAATAACTTGATCGGCGTAAGCTTTTGCTTGATCAAACGATTCCAAGCTAAAATAGCATCGCATCAGTCCGATGCGTGCCTCAAGTTTGTTTTCCTTGAGAACACTGACGGCCTCTAACGCCTGATAATGAGCCAATGCTGACGATACATCTTGTGCGTTCCACGCAATGGTGGCGGCTCCCAATGCTGCGGGTTCGGTAAAGTCACTGACGGGCTGCTGCAAAACATATTCAAAGGCGCGGCGCGCTTCTTCGACCTCCTTCAGATCATATGCGCAATTGCCCAAGAAGAAGTGGGCCTCAGCTAAGAATCTGCCTTGGTCGTAATTTCGGATGTACTCGCTCAATCGGAGCATGGCTTTTTCGCAGTTTCGCTCCAAGGCGAAATTTCGTGCGGCGTTGAAAAAGCGTTCTTCAATTTGATCTCCGTCCAAGCCAACGCCTGGAGGCAAGTTGTCGAGAAGGCCGCGGTCAATCAAGATGGGCTCAACGACATTGAAAGCATCACCTGCAATGGGGTCTTGACCGTATTCGCTTCGGACGATATCCCACAATTGAAGTACATCTTCTGCTCGGTCTTGCTTGACACCGATCAAGCACAGATCGACCAGCGCATATTTCGTTCTGGGCGAGTTGGGAAAGTCGCTCCGCAATTGCTCGAGCACGGTTTTGGACAAATCCAGCTGATTGGTCTCAATGCAGGCCCTTCCCAAGGCATATAGCCCTTCAGGCACATAACTTGACGCGGGGGCCAATGCGATCAATTCTTGCAAGGCAGCAATTTCGTCGGCCTTGCGGTTGAGGGAACCGAAGCAGTCCGCGCGTTGGAAACGAGCATAGTCTTCGTGGTTTTCACTTGCGTCGATCACTTCGCTGTAAAAGCGAGCGGCGGATTCAAAATCTTTGCTTGCATAATAGCAATCTCCAACACGCAGCTTCGCGTCTCGGGTTTTTTCCGTGCTCATTTCGCCCACCTGCTTCAAGTACGACCGAAATGCACTCAATGCATCCACGTATTTTTTGCGCTTGAAAAGCGCGTACCCCCTCGCATAAATGCCATCGTTGTAATGCGCACTTTGATAAGCCCCAGGTGAAGACTCAAATTTCGCGTAATAGGCGGTTGCTCGCGTGTACTTGCGCAACAAATAGCTCAATTCTCCTTGCCAGAAGTACGATTCTGCGGTCATCAGTCGATCCACAGGGTATTCGCGGACCCGTTCAAAATATGCGTGGGCATCCGCATAAGAACCGCTGCGAAACAACTCAACCCCGCGGTTATAAGATACGAGTTGGTAGGCGGATTGAACTTTGGGCGACTTGTCCTCGATCAGTGAAAGCGCGTCCAATGCCCGGTCGTAATCTTTGGAGGATATGTACACTTCCAAAAGAAAACCATAGGCTTCGTCGCGTCTTTTCGATTCGGGATATTCTCGGAGATAGCGCTCTATGGCCGTAATGGCATCGTCGAAGGGATTGTAGGTGAGTTCGTAGGCAAGCTTGGCATAACTGAACAAGGCATCTTCACTGACCTCCGCATCATAATTCAGCTCGGATGTTTTCTTGAATGTGGTCCGTGCTTTGTCACGTTCACCCAATCCCAAATAACAATCGGCCATATGGTAGAGGGCTAATTGTCCCATTTCATCCTGCTCGCGGACCACGATAGAGAAACAGTTCAGTGCTTTTCGATACGCAGCGGCCCGATAATAAGTGAAGCCCATTTGGTAAGAAAACGCCCTTGTCCGATCCCGCCCACGGCTGTAATGATAAGCTTCTTCGAGGTAAGGCAGCGCCTCTTCAAATTGCCGCAAGCGATAGAGCGCATCACCAACGAGACGTGCGACATCTGCGCGCTGGGCTTCCCGAATTTCAAAGTCGGGATTAATGACTTTGGGAGCGTACTCGATGAGTGCCTGGTACTGCTCGGTTTCATGCAGGAGTTGAGCAATGTAGATGGGAACCAGATGTTGAAAACGCGGTTCGCTTTCCAAAGATTGAAATCCCTCTAACGCCACTTGGGGCTGCCCTTTGAGGTAGGAAATATGGCTGAAATAATATTTTGCAGGCATTTGGTATTGGCCGGCATCCTCTCCACCTTCCATCACCGTGAATAAATCGAGCCGTGCTTCTTCGAATTGTTCCAATTCAAAATGGGAATGGCCTCGCTTGAATTTCTTTTCTAGTTTTTCAGCCGGTTTCATCCGAAGCGGATTCAGTCCGTTGAAGGCATCGATGGCGTCGTTCCAATCCCGTTTTCGGTAAAAATAATTGGCCAGTTCCCACTGGATTTTTTGCCCCAATGGATTCTCCGGATAGTCGGTAAGGAAATCTTCCACCCGATTGGCAGCGTCCGCCTGTTGGAGTTGAATCGAGCAAAAAGCCACACGATAAAAAGCAAGCGCGCATTGCGTGGATGCGAGATCTGTTTGTTCAGCAATCCATTCCTCATAACTGAAAAGTGCATTGCTGTACTTCTCATGTTCCCACAATTCGGTGGCGTTTTCCCAATGTTCATTCGCTTCATTCCAAGGCGTTGGTGTTGCGTCTTGAGCGAAACTCTGTCCGCAAATTGCGATGAGCAATGCTCCTAAAGCAAGCAGTTGGTTGTGGATGTGGTGCATGAGAGGCTTCAGATATGTCCCACCGAAGGTCGTTTTTTTAGTCGCTTCGGCAGGAGCGCGTGTCCGAAGTTCTCAACGCAGTGCTGTGCCTTTTTCTTCCTTTCTATTTCACAAAAAAAGCACAGGCTCATGCATGTGCTTTTTCAACAGAAAGAGGAGATGAGAATCATTCATCTCCAGCCATTGGTGCCCCTTCAGGCACATCAGCGATCATCACGCCAGCCGCCTCAAAAGCGAGTTCGTAGACGGGCACGGTTACTGCTTCGATTTCTGCTGCGGTGGCTCCAGCGTCTTCCAAAAGGTGCTTTTGCAAGTCCACGGAAATGGTGTCGTAAAACGCTTCGCCGTAGAAGTAGGATTTTTTGCCTTGAACGCTGTCTTTCGGGACAAAAAAGGCATGGTCTTTCATGAAAACACGAACGGCCTCGTCCTCTGTGCCTTTCACAGTCATCCAGCATCCCATTGTCTGGCAGCTCTGTACGATTTCCGCTTCAAAAATTCCGACTGCACTGCCTGATTCTGCAATCATCGCTGCTGCATCTTTGACCGCGAAAGTTGCTGCACCTTCGGGAATGTCTTCCCCATAGTAAGACCAGTCAGGGGCCGGTTGTCCGGCATCATTGGAAGATTTGGTTGCGTCGCAACCCACAAAGAAAAGAGGCGCGCTGAGGAGTAAGAATTGAATTTTCATGCTGTGAATTTCGGAGATAAGGTGCAAACTTCGGTCACTATTTGAGCCGAATTTCAAACTCGGTTCGACGGTTGCGAGAGCGTCCTTCATCTGAGTCGTTGCTCAGGATGGGGGTGGTTTCGCCTTTTCCTTCGTAGCTGATGCGCTGGCGTTCGACACCATTGCTGTGAAGCGCTTCAGCTACAGCTTTGGCTCGCTGTTCAGAAAGCAGCTGGTTGGCTTCCCGTTCGCCGCGGTTATCTGTGTGGCCAATCACGTGAACGCCGATCGCTTCGTTCCGAAGAAGGTAGGCCGAAAACAGTTCGAGCATGAGCAGGCTGGTCCGATTGATGGAAGAAGAGTTGGTCTGGAATTGGATCTCCCCAATCTCGAATGCTTCGCCATCTTCAGCCGGCTCCAGATCAATCATGGCCACCGTATTATTGACCGGTGCATCGCCCTTTTCATGATCGTATAGTACCTGCGCTTCAAAAGCAATGCCGTCGGCCTCGGCAATGAGCAAAACATCTTCTTGATCGCTCATTTGCACAACCGAAGCAAATCGTCCGTCTTCTGCATTGATTTTCACTTCTTCAATCCGCCGCGACTGCGCGTATTGCAGATAAAGTTTGGTGCCATCTGGAATAATGCCATTGGCGTCGTTGATGGTGCCTTTGACCACAAATACCGGGTCGGGTTGATAGCCTTCAGGCAGCGGGAATTGCAGGATGTCAAGTCCTTTGGTGCCTGATCTTCTGCTCGAAAACATGGCTTCCTTTCCATCGGCGCTGACCACCAGTCCATGTTCATCACCCGTGGTATTGACGGGTGCCCCAAGGTTTTTAGCGTCTCCCCATGTCCCCGTGGAATCGCGTTGACACATCCAGATATCATAGCCGCCGCCTCCCGGACTCCTGTCACTCGCAAAGTAAAGCGTGCGGCCATCCGGATGCAGAAACGGTGCTTTGTCATTGGTTGCGGAGTTGATGGGAGCCGGAAGCAGCTCAGCCTCCTGCCAAGTCCCATTCGAATCCAGCGTAGTCTTCCAAATGTCCATGGTCGCATTGCCGGAGGCATCTGTGATGGAACGTGCGTTGACTGAGCTGAAAAACAACTCCGTGCCATCGGGACTCAAGGCAGGCTGCGCTTCCCAGCCATCCGGAGAATTGAGCGCAGTAAGTGGCATTAAATCACCCCAGAAATAGATTCTGGTGCCGTCATCGTTGCGGTCCAGTAGCTGGTATTTGGCAAGAAACAAGTCAATGTTATTGGGAAAGCCAGCCACGGGGTTTTGTGCGGCGATGTAAAGATCCATGTTGTCAACAGATATACTCACCCCTCCGTAATTCAACCCGTCTCGAAACGGATGGTCCAATGCGTGGCCGGTTCCAAATGGGCTGTCATTGATTCGTTCACTGAGCATGAACGTTTCGATCTCCTTCGACACGACGTCCCCTTTTGCCTTGACCAATCCTTTGCGGGTGAAAAACAACATGGATCCATCAGGCGAAAGTCCGGGCAAATACTCATCGGATGACTCACTGATTGGAAGGATGGACGAAGGGGTGTAGGCGTCTTTGTTTTTCCAGAAAGCGAGCAAAAAATCGATATTGGGCAAAACGCCCCTGACCTCTTCCGTGTGCTTCTGATAACGTTTTCCGAGTGCTTCTTCCGGTTCCTTTGGGAAGCCCAAAAAATCATCGAACCAATCTTTGGCTTCCTGGTATCTCCCGTCGCCATATGCCATCGCTCCCAGCATGTAGTTTACATCGGCATTGAAGAAAGGACATAGGTCGTGCAGTTGGATCAAAGGCTCCTCTGCAGCCCTGAAGCTGCCGCGCGAACGTTTTACTTCATTGAATTCCAGCCGACCCCATTCATAGAGGCACTCCATGCAGTTTTCTTCGCGATCAAACGCTTCTTGAAGGAATTCAATCCGCTGAGCTCGTTCGTATTTGGAGCCATTCTTTCCCTTTTCAAGCAGCTTCTCTGTTTTCGAACTCAATGTTGATTGGCAGGGATCATCCTCATCGGGATCATCCTGTGCCAATAGCAGAGCCGAATGAAAGGCAATCATGCACAGGGTCAAAAGGAATTGCATGCCTCGGATGCTTTTCGAAGGGTGTGAGACACAAGGCATCCATTCTTCAGTTGAGTTAGCCGATTGCGAGGGGTCGCTCATGATGCTATTGGGCAGCAGCAGCTTCAGGTTGAAGCTCATTTTCTGATGCGGCAATCATGCATGACACGGCGCCATCACCCGTCACATTAACCACCGTTCGGCACATGTCCAAGATGCGGTCAACTGGGAAAATTAACGCAATCCAAGCGGGGTTCAGTCCCACGCTTTCCAGCACGATAATCATGAGCACCAATCCCGCAGATGGAACCGCGGCGGCTCCGATGGATGCCAATGTGGCAGTGAGCACAATCACGGCTTGCTGTGACCAAGCGAGATCTACCATGTGAAATTGTGCCAGCGCTACGACGGCGATGGCCTGGTACATGCTTGTGCCGTCCATGTTGACGGTTGCGCCGATGGGCAGCACAAATGAGGAAGTCCGCGAACTGACGCCGAGTTTTTCGTGAACCGATTGCATCGTTACCGGCAAGGTTGCCACGGAGCTCGAAGTCGAGAAGGCCGTTAATTGGGCATCGCGCATTCCGGATGAAAAGCGCTTCCAACTCAGTTTTTTTACCGTCAAGCTCACCAGCATCGGATAAAACACGAACACCATGATCGCCAAACCAAGAACGACCACGAGGCTATATCGGAGGAGAAAGCTGAGCAACTGCTGCAGCATTTCGGGTTCGGTTCCAGCGGCTTTGACCACTTGGCCGGCCATCAAGGCAAAGACGAAAAATGGCATGGCACGCATCACGACCCAGACCATTTGTATGAAAACTTCATTCAGCGAATCGATGGCACGTACGAGCGGCGATTTCTTTTCTTCCGGCAGGCCAACGATAACGACCCCGAAGAAGATGGCGAAGAAAATGATCTGCAGCATTTTCATGTCCACCAGGGATCCAAAAATATTTTTGGGCACAACATCGACCAGGGGCTGCAATGGGCCGCTGTTTTTGGTGGTGGTGGCTTTGTTCAATTTGTCCGATACCCAATCATTATTTTTCGCTTCTTCCACTGCAATCGCTTGCACCAGCTCTTGGCGTTCGGGGTCCTGCGAAAACTGAATGTCATCCAAGGCCTGAATATCATTCGCATCGCGCCATAGCTCGTAACGGATGCGATTGGACTCCAATAAATCGGGGTGAGCGCCACTGCCCGGTGAAAAAATATTCACCAGCGCCAAACCAATGAGAACAGCAGCCATGGTGGTAAGGACATACGTGACCAGCGTTTTCAATCCGAGCCGCCCGAGCTTTTGGATGTTTCCGAGGCTCGTGACGCCACTGATAATGCTGAAAAGCACCAACGGTACGGCGATCAGCTTGAGCAAGTTGATGAAAATGTCACCAAACGGTTGAATGTAATTCAGGGTGAATTCATTCCAGCCGAGGGTCACGCTCAACCAAGCATATCCTACGCCGAGAATCAGGCCGATGATTACCTGCCAATGGAGTGCCAATTTCGTCATGGTACGAATTTAGTTCCATTGCAGGAAGTTTTGAAGGCTTTAGTCCAGCCGTGTGGTGCGGTTTTTCAACCATTCATCCACCAATACTAACATTGTCATTGCTTCGACCAGAGGAACTGCTCGAGGCAGAACGCAAGGATCGTGACGGCCTTTGCCCTCAATTTCAATTTCGTTTCCGTCACGGTCAATACTGGGTTGCGCCTGCATGATTGTTGACACGGGTTTAAATGCGACGCGCAGCACGATGTCTTGTCCATTCGAAATACCGCCTTGAATTCCACCGCTGTGATTCGTTTCGGTGCGCGCTTTTTCTCCAGTTTTTTGAACCCAAATGTCATTGTGTTCGCTGCCGCGCATTTTTGAACCTGCAATGCCGCTTCCGATTTCCATTGCTTTCACAGCAGGTAAACTCCACATGGCGTGAGCCAAAACGGCTTGTAACTTATCAAATACCGGTTCTCCCCATCCGGCGGGCACGCCGGTTACCACGGCAGAGACGCTGCCGCCAACGGTGTCTCCGTCAGCTTTTGCCTCGTTGATGCATTTTTCCATTGCCCGAGCAACGTTCGCATCGGGACACCGCACTTCTGTTGCGTCAATGCGGGAGCGTTCGAAAAAATGCGGTTCCGCTTCGAAAACAACATCTTGCACGCGGTCCACATAAGCACATGCTTGAATCCCCTGCTTTGCCAAAATCAGGCGGGCAATGCCGCCAGCAACGACGCGGCATGCCGTTTCTCGGGCAGACGATCTGCCGCCGCCACGGTGGTCTCGAATGCCGTACTTGGCATTGTAGGTATAGTCGGCATGGGAGGGGCGAAAGGCCGATTTGATGTGGTCGTAATCGGTAGGGTTTTGGTCGGAATTTCGAATGAGAAAGCCGATCGGCGTGCCGGTTGTTTGGCCTTCAAAAATGCCGCTTAACCATTCGACGTGATCCTGTTCTTTTCGACTGGTCGTCAATTTTGATTGTCCCGGTTTGCGGCGATTGAGATCGGCCTGAATGGCATCGAAGTCGACTTTCAATCCCGAAGGACACCCATCGATGACGCCTCCAATTGCCGCTCCGTGTGACTCGCCAAAGGTGGTTAGCCTGAAAATTGTTCCAAATGAATTGCCCGCCATGAGGTAAAGTTACGATAGCGGCTTGGCGATTGCTACCTTGCGTCCATGCGCATGTTATGGAAGAACATCAAAGGCCTTGTGGGGGCATATGAGTTGCCCCCAGCTTATTTGAAGGGCAAAGAGATGCGGGGTTTCTCCTGCATTGAAAATGCCTGGTTGGCGATTGAAGATGGTAAAATTGCGGATTTTGGGGCCATGTCCGATTTTCCAGGGATTGTGGATTGGTCGGGATTGGAGGTGGTGGATTGCACCGGCCGTTTTGTGTTGCCCGCTTGGTGCGATAGCCATACACACTTGGTGTTTGCCGCGCCAAGGGATGGAGAGTTTTTGGCACGACTCGAAGGAAAAACCTACCAGGAAATAGCCGAAGCCGGAGGGGGTATTTTGAATTCGGCAAAGGCGCTGGAAGCCCTGCCTGAAGAAGAATTGCTGAACAGCGCTCGTTTCCGTCTCGAGCAGGTCATCCGTCAGGGGACGGGGGCCATCGAAATCAAAAGTGGTTATGGCCTTTCGACGGAAGCAGAGCTTAAAATGCTCCGCGTCATTGCGGCGTTGAAAAGCGAGTATTCCATTCCGATTCGGTCTACCTTCTTGGGCTGCCACGCGGTTCCAGAGGGCAAATGGACGGCGAAAAGTTGGACGGCCCATGTGATTGCTGAACTATTGCCCAAGGTGGCAGAGGAACGCTTAGCAGATTATGTTGACGCCTTTTGCGAAACCGGATATTTCAGTGTGGCCGACACTGAGGCGCTTTTGAAAGCAGCGCATGCATTCGCGATTCAAGGGAAGATCCATGTCAATCAATTCAATGCAATTGGAGGGGTGGCTATGGGCATTGATTGTCAGGTGTTGTCGCTCGATCACTTGGAGCAATTGAGTGCCTCAGATCTTTCAGCGTTGGCCTTGCGCGCAGATTCAGAGCAAGCTCCGGTTTTTGCGTGTGCATTGCCGGGTTGTTCCTATTTCTTGAGCATTCCTTACACACCGGTTCGATCGCTGATGGATGCGAATGTACCGGTGGCATTGGCAACGGACTACAATCCCGGTTCTGCTCCCTCGGGCAACATGAGCCGTGTGGTGCAGATGGGAATGGTGAAGATGAAAATGCATCCGCTCGAGGCAATAGCTGCCGCAACCATCAATGGCGCAGCTGCTATGGGAGTATCTGACGTAGCGGGCACCATTGCGCCGGGTCGGTCAGCCAACCTTGTTTTGACCAAGCCGATGAGCGGTTTGGAGACCTTGGGATATGCTTTCGGTGAAGAACCGGTTGAAAAAGTCTTCATTGACGGCGTGCAACAATAGTTCAAACCCACCTTGGGCGGCATATTTTAGGGGGCACGAAACGACGCACCAAAGAAGACGATTATGCAACAACGATTAGTAGAATGTGTGCCCAATATTTCCGAAGGGAGAAGAAATGAAGTGATTGAGGCCGTCTCCGCGGTTGTCAATCAGGTCGAGGGAGTCAAACTTTTGGATGTTGACCCGGGCAAATCAACAAACCGCACCGTGATTACGTTCGTAGGTCCACCTGAAACCATAGGTGAAGCGGCCTTTCAATTGATCAAGAAAGCGGCAGAGCTGATTGATATGCGGCAACACCGTGGGGAGCATCCGAGAATGGGAGCCACAGATGTTTGTCCTTTTGTTCCGGTAAGCGGCGTGAGCATGGAAGAGTGTGTTGACATCGCTCGAACATTGGCCAAGCGAGTGGGAGACGAGCTGGGCATTCCTGGATACCTCTATGAAGCTGCGGCGCTCACCAAAGAACGGCAGAATTTGGCCACTTGCCGCAAGGGCCAATACGAAGGGCTCGCAAAACTGGAGACACCGCAGGGAAAGCCTGATTTTGGTCCAGCCTCTTGGAATGAACAAACCCAGCGTTCAGGAGCTACAGCTATCGGAGCACGGGACTTTTTGATTGCTTACAACATCAACTTGAACACAACGAGTTCGAGGCGCGCCAACGCCATCGCTTTTGACATCCGGGAATCGGGGCGCGTGAAGCGAGAAGGTGGGCCAGGTAGTCCAATTTTGAAGGATGCGAATGGAGAGCCTCTGCGTCAAGCGGGCTCACTGAAAGCTGTCAAAGGCATCGGATGGTACATTGAAGAATACGGGATTGCGCAATTGTCACTGAACTTGACGAACATCAGAACAACGCCCGTGCACATTGCTTTTGATGAAGCTTGTGCACGAGCCCACGATCGGGGCATCCGTGTTACCGGCTCAGAGTTGGTTGGTTTGCTTCCATTGCGCGTGCTGACCGAAGCGGCGGATTACTTCTTGAAAAAACAGGAGCGTTCCTTGGGCATATCGGATGCAGAAAAGGTAAAAATCGCTGTCAAGTCGCTGGGATTGGATGATCTTGCTCCATTCGATCCGTCGAAAAGGGTCATCGAATATGTCATTACAGATGCCAACAAATCGCCTTTGTTGGATATGACATTGCTCGCATTTGCGGAAGAAACGGCTTCAGAATCACCTGCCCCGGGTGGAGGTTCGGTCGCGGCATATGCCAGCACCATGGGAGTAGCACTTGCGACCATGGTAGCCAACTTGTCCGCGCACAAACGCGGTTGGGACGAGCGTTGGGCAGCATTCAGCAAGGTCGCAGAAAGAGGGGTTCAACTGCAGGCTCAATTGGCGGCACTTGTGGATGCAGATACGGCTGCATTCAATCAAATTATGGAAGCATATGGATTGCCTAAAGCAACGGACAACCAGCAGAAAGTTCGGCATCAAGCGATTCAAGATGCGACGCGGCATGCCATCGAAATTCCACTGCAAGTGGCCCGTTTGTCGATGCAAGCCATGGAAGTTGCGAGCGAAATGGCTTCCATCGGAAACCCCAACTCCATCACAGACGCGGGCGTTGGGGCAATGGCGATTCGAACAGGGGTGAAAGGAGCTATTCTGAACGCACGCGTGAACCTCGCAGATCTTGAAGACGTCGATTTTGCAAAACGTGTTCGAGTCGAATGCGAGGAACTTTGGTCCGCGAGTGATGCAGCAGAAGCTGCGGTGATTGCGAGGGTGGACGAAGTGCTAGGTTCTTGAGCGCGGTATCGCACACAAAAAAAGGCCCAACTACGGGCCTTTTTTTGTGTTCCATCGCTTGAGCGATGAGCAATACTATTAGCTAGCGGTATTCCGGCGCTCCTTGATGCGAGCGGCCTTTCCAGTCAATGCACGTAAGTAGTAGATACGTGCTCGGCGCACCTTACCACGCTTGTTCACTTCAATGCCATCGATGAATGGAGAAGAGAGTGGGAAGACGCGTTCTACCCCAATTCCTGAAGCCATTTTGCGCACGGTGAACGTGGCTGTGTGGCCTTTGCCTCGGCGTTGGATGACAACTCCTTGGAATTTTTGCAAACGTTCCTTGTTCCCCTCGCGGATTTTGATGGTAACGGTTACGGTATCTCCAGCACCAAATTCTGGCCACTCTGGCAATTCCACTATCTTATTTGCGATGTCCTGAATCCGGTCCATTGTCTTGACGTTTTCTACTCCCGTGAATTGGGGTGCAATATTACGAAGAATTGCGGTAGGATTTGAACTCTCAGTCAGGAATCTTTTTCAAACAAATCGGGACGTAGGGCTTGGGTGCGTTCAACGGCCTGTTCTTCGAGCCATTCATTGATGGCTTTGTGGTCCCCAGACCTTAGTATTTCCGGTACTTTCCAGCCGTTGTACTCCGCAGGCCGGGTGTATACAGGCGGGGCAAGTAAGTTGTCTTGAAAGCTGTCTGTGAGCGCACTTTGTTCGTCTCCAATGACCCCTGGAATCAAGCGGACGATTGCATCGGTCAAGACAGCCGCCGCAAGCTCGCCACCGGAAAGCACATAGTCACCGATCGAAAATTCCCGAGTGACGAGATGCTCGCGGATGCGTTGGTCGATGCCTTTGTAGTGCCCACAGAGCAGAATCAAATTTCCTTGCATGGAAAGGTGGTTCACAGCGCCTTGTTTGAGCGGTTCGCCATCGGGGGTGAGGAATATCACTTCCGCATAGGTCCTTTCCGATTTTAGGGCTGCAATGGCAGCGGCAATCGGCTGGATGGTAAGGACCATGCCTGCGGAACCGCCGAAGGGCTCATCATCAATTTTCTTGTGCTTGTCGGTGCTCCAATCGCGGATATTGTGCACCACGATTTCGACCAGTCCCTTTTCTTTCGCACGCTTCACGATGCTGTCGGAAAAAGGCCCTTCCAAGAGACCTGGAACGGCTGAGAGGATATCAATGCGCATGGCGCGAAGGTACGGGGGACATCGCAGAGTCCGTTCGATTTGGCAATTTCCGTGCAATCAAGTGCGCGAAGCGTCGTAAATTTGAAATCCACCTTGAAGAGGAGTTACGAAAACTGAGCAATGAAGGATCGAAAAGACTATCGAACGGTTGTGAGCCATCCGTTTCACGTGTTTAACGGCATATTCCTAACGTTGCCATTGGATGGAATTCGCCAGACGGGTTTGCGTGTTCCCCTGTTGCAAGAGAGTTGCGATAAAGGGCTAGCGGAATCGAAGGAGCCAAAAGAAATTCTGGGTGATTTTTTCAAGAGTCAAGGATTGAGCTCACCATCGGATCAAGCCGACTTGTTGTTTCGAATCATTCAATACGTTGAGCGCCAAGTGGTCCTTGTTGATGCACTAGAGGATGCGCGTTATGCGCAGTTGAATGATTTGGGGGGAGTGGAATCATTGCAGAGCTTTATGCAGCGCATTCGACGGCATGGGAAGGAGTCGGAATTGAAGGAAATCTTGGGCGATTATTCGGTGCGCGTGGTGCTGACGGCGCATCCAACGCAATTTTATCCAGGCAATGCACTTGCCATTATCACAGATTTGGCGAAGGCAATGGAAAACAATGACTTGGTGAGCATTCGCAAGTTGTTGCATCAGCTGGGTTTGACGCCTTTTTTCCAGTCTGAACCGCCTTCGCCCTATGACGAAGCCGTGCGTCAATCGTGGTACTTGGAGAATGTCTTTTATCATGCGGCACCGGAACTTTATGGCCGTGTGGCCCAGACCTTGGACGATGCCTCAGCAGAGGCGCTCAGCGAGCAACTGATATCCATCGGCTTCTGGCCAGGGGGAGACCGGGATGGCAATCCCTTTGTGGATGCGAAAACGACCTGGCATGTGGCGGAGCGATTGCGAATGACATTGCTTCGATGTTACCGCCGAGAGATCAGAGATTTGCGCCGACGCATCACGTTCAAGCATGTTTCGTCCCAATTGGATCTTCTTCAAGACCAAATCGAATTCGCCATGTTGCATCCCGACGATCAGCGGCTTTCGGTGGTGTCTCTCTCGGAAAAGCTGGAAGAAGTAGCGGTTTGGGTGGAAGAACACTCGAATGGGTTGTACCTCAGTAAGATTCGTGGATTTCAATTCAAATTGCGGCTGTTTGGTTTGCACTTTGCAAGCTTGGACATTCGACAGGACAGTCGTGTGATCCAGCATGCATTGCGCAGTGCCTTGTCCGCCGGAGGACAAGATTTGGCTGTATATGAGGCCATGGCTCCCAATGAAAAAGTTGATTTCTTGCTGTCGGCAGACTTGCCTGCTGACGTGGACGGCCTGGATGAAGAACGCCACCAAGATGTTCTTGAATCGCTTCGGGTTATGGCGCGCATACAGGATTACAATGGCCCGCGGTCATGTCATCGTTTCATCATCAGCAATTGCAGAGGAATCATTGATATCGCTGCCGTTGTTGGCTTGGCCAAAATGGCCGGTGTCTGGAAGAAGATGGAGTTGGATGTTGTGCCGCTGTTTGAAACCATTGATGACTTGGCCAATGCCCAATCGGAAGTGCAGTTGATGTATGCGCACCCGGTTTACCGGGCACACGTCAGTACGAGAAAGGAAAAGCAGACGGTGATGCTTGGATTCTCAGACGGAACAAAAGACGGGGGGTATTTGCAGGCAAACTGGTCCATTTACCAGGCGAAAAGGCGCTTAACCGAACTTTCACGATCTGCCGGTGTGACGGTGCTCTTTTTTGATGGCAGAGGGGGGCCGCCAGCGCGTGGAGGCGGAAATACCCATCGATTTTATGCTTCGTTGGGGTCAGACGTCGAAAACACCGAGATCCAAACGACGATTCAAGGCCAAACGATCAGTTCCAATTTTGGCATCCCCAAATCTGCGGGCTTCAATTTGGAATTGCTTCTGACCGCCGGTTTGCAAAGTCGCCTCTTCGAAGATGCGCAGACCGAATTGTCTAGTGCACAATCCGATTTGATGGAGGAGCTGGGACAATTGAGTTATGAGCATTATTCAAAGCTGAAGGCGCATGCGCAATTCATGCCTTACCTATCGACTTGGGGAACGCTCAAGTATTACGGTGAAACAAACATTGGTAGCCGTCCAACGAGTCGGGCGAAAAAAGGCGAACTGACATTTGGCGATTTGCGGGCCATCCCATTTGTGGGGTCATGGACCCAGTTGAAACAAAATGTTCCGGGATTTTTCGGACTTGGCCAGGCATTGGCTCACTTGGATTCACTTGGGCGATTGGGCGAAGCGTCTGATTTGTACGCGCAAAACTCCTTTTTCAGAGCCCTGGTGGAAAACAGCATGCAGAGCATGGTCAAGAGCGATTTCAGGCTTACCGCTCATTTGGAGCACGATGCCCAATTCGGTGGAATCTGGCAATTGATTCATGAGGAATACGAGCGCACAAAGCGCTATTTGCTCCAAATCACAGGGCAATCTGAGTTGATGGAGCGCAACCCACACATTCGAGAAAGCATCGCATTGCGTGACGGCATCATTCGTCCTTTGTTGGTCATTCAACACTTTGCCTTGGGAGAGATTGAACGGGGACAAAGCAAGGACGGTTGGGATGAAGACGTGTTGAAGCGATTGGTGATTCGATCGATGTTTGGCATCATTAACGCGAGCCGCAACGCAGTTTGAGGCGGAAGCAAGCGCATCGGCAGTGATGGCATAAAAAAGGCGGGCCGCAGGGCCCGCCTTTTTTGTTCGTATCAGCGAACTTAACGGAGTCCTTTGACCAAGTCCATTTCGTTGATCAAATTGTCGGCTCCAGCAAACTTGTCCAAAATCCAGAGGACATAGCGAATGTCGACAGAGATGGTACGTTGCAATTCATCTTCGAAAGCGATGTCTCCGCTCATGGCCTCCCAGTTGCCGTCAAAAGCGCAGCCGATCAGGTCGCCATTGGCATCCATGACGGGCGAACCGGAGTTGCCACCCGTGATGTCCGTTCCGTGGATAAAGCATACCACCAATTCGCCAGACGCATCTGCGTACTGACCGAAATCTCGGCTGCGAATCAAGTCGTCCAAAGCATCGGGGACGACGAATTCAGGGTTGGAGTTGTCCTTCTTCTCCAAAACGCCGTTCGCAGTGGTGATGAAGTCATAATTGACGGCGTCAGCCGCCTTGTATGGCGCTACAGCTCCGTATGTCAGGCGCATGGTGCTGTTGGCGTCCGGTGCAATGGCACGGTCGGCATCCATTTCACGGAGTCCCTTCACAAATAGTCGATAGCCACGGTTGAACTTCGCTTCGGCGGGATCGGCCATTCCTGCGAAATAGGTTTGGATCGCACTATTGCCTACGATGATGGCGAGGTCCTTGTCCATGGCCTTCTGGGAAGGATTGGCAATGAATTCGGCGCATCGATCGGCATCCACCAAAAAGCTCTTTGCGTACATTTTGTCGGCATAACGACCGAAATCATCCTTGTACTTGTCCGCTACCGTTGCGAAGAAAGACGGGTGATAGGCAGGGTCAATGTCATTGCGAAATTTGGTCATCAAGTTGACAAACAAATCTCGGTCAGTGGCTTGATCATATTCTCTAAAATGTCCGTTGATGTAATTGGTCATCGCGGCCTGCGTTCCGGCAACTTCCTCAGGATCTTCGCTGAAAAGACCGGCAGCCATTCGGTAAAAACGGAAAGCGAACAATGAAATGTCGCAGCCGATGAGCCCGGCCTCGAGGGCATAGACTTTTCCGCGCACAGATGCATCGGTTTCATCGTAATAGGTACTGATCATTTCGAGCGTTCCTTCGTACTCTTTCGTTCGTTCCGGGTCCTCTGTCATCCATGTACGGAAACGGCTCTCAAGCTGCTGTTTTTTGGTTTGAACATCCAATCGCTTCAGTCCTTTGGATTGGCCAATGTAGTACTTCCAATAATTCGCGGTTTGAGCGTATTTCGCCGCGTATTGAATCCGCACAGCGGGATCGGCATCCATGTGCATCTTCATGGTCTTCAGCTTCAAGTCACGGACTTCCACCACCGACGGATTATATAGGTCTAGCGCTTGTTCGATGCCCCAACTGCTGAGAAAGCGATCGGTGCTTCCGGGGTAGCCCATGACCATGGTGAAATCGTCTTCCGAGACACCATCCATTGAAATGCGCAGGTGGCGCTTCGGCTGGAATGGAACATTGGATTCACTGTAGTCTGCGGGCTCATTGTCTTCATTCGCATAAATCCGTAGCATGGAGAAGTCTCCGGTGTGCCTTGGCCACATCCAGTTGTCTGTGTCACCTCCATATTTCCCAACGCTTTCGGGAGGAGCCGCCACGAGGCGAACGTCTCGGTACGTTTTGTACTCAAACATGTAGAATTCGTTGCCGTAGTAAAAACTCTTCAGATCGAGTTCTTTATTGCCTTCTGGATTCATTTCTTCCATCAATGCTTTGCGCGCTTCCCCGATGGCGGCATCGCGCTCATCTTCGGTCATTTCGTTGGTGACATCAGCGAGCATTCGCTCAGTAACATCGTCAATTCGCACCAAAAAGCTGATGACAAAATTGTCAATGTTCATTTCTTGGTCAAATGCCTTGGCAAAGAAACCGTCGGTTAAATAATCATTTTCGGTGGAGCTGAACCCTTGGATTGCATCATATGCGCAGTGGTGATTCGTCAAGACCAGCCCCTGAGAAGAGATGACTTCTCCCGTGCAAGAACCGCCGTTGAGTCGGACAATTGCATCCTTCAACGAGGCATTGTTGATGTCGTAAATTTCTTCTGCTGTGAGGTTCAATCCCATGCCTTGCATTTCCGCCATGGTGATTCGATTGAGCATGTTGACGATCCACATGCCTTCATCGGCTTGTGTTTTCAATCCTGGAAGCATCATGCCAACAGCTAGGAGTATGAGGGTGATTTTTTTCATGTTATCGATTTGGTTTCATTCAATTTCAGTCCACTGGGTTTCGTCTAAGACGGTTTGGAGAGCGGTGTAGAGGTTGTTCAGATCGGGACCTCCGTAGCGTACTTTGACCCGCTTGCCATCGATCTCGGTGATGGTTGCAGGTAAGTCAGTAACACGCGGATTGTCGTATTCACTTTGCAGGGATGAATAGGCCGCCGCTTCGGCAGCAGCATGAATTGCTTCTGCGTACTGAGCGGCTTTTCCAAGCGAAAGCTGTCCGGAATAATGGCCGAGTTCTAATGAGGCAAGCGGGCCATCAGAGAAGGGTCGAATCAAATGGAGCGTCAACGAGTTGTCTTCTTTCCAATTGAATTTGAAGGCAGGGCATCGGCCAAAACACGCCGTCTTTTCGAAGCAAATGGGTGCATGAATGACTTCCGTCTGCATTTGACTTTCGCCATTGCCCGCCAACGCGTTGTCCAGTGATTTTTGCATGCGATTGCTGATACAGCTGGTCGCGCTGATCAGCGACAAAAGCAGCAGAACATTGGAATTCAACTTCATTTCTTTCGGCCTTTCTTGGCTTCCTTGATGTCCTTGGTCTTGGCCGCTTGTTCTTTTTGCATTTGCTCGAGACGCTCTTGGAATCCAGACTTCTTCTTGGGCTTGGCCTTGTTCTCCTCAATCTTCGCTCGAATTTTATCTTCATCGATCAGGAATGCCTTTATGGCGAGCATTTGGCCCATGCTGATGATGTTGGCGGCGAGATAATAGAGGCTCAGGCCAGAGGCAAATCGATTGAAGAAGAAGAGCATCATGAAAGGAAACATCTGCTGGATGACCTTCATGTTTGGCATGCCAGGTTGTTGCGGTTGTGGCGGTTGGTTCGCCATCGTCATGCGCATGTAGAAGAATGTGGAGGCCGCCATGAGAATGGTAAATCCGCTGACGTGAGCTCCGTAAAAGGGTATGCTAAAGGGGAGGTCCAAGATGCTGTCAAAGGCTCCAAGGTCATCGGCCCACAGAAAGGATTGTCCTCGCATGTCAATGTTGGCCGGAAAGAACCGGAACATCGCATAGAGAATGGGCATTTGCAGCAGTCCGGGTAGACAACCGGCTAGCGGATTAACGCCTGTTTGGCGGTAGAGTGCCATGGTGGCCTGTTGTTTGCCCATGGCATCGTCTCCATGCTTCTCGGTAAGTGCATCAATTTCAGGTCGGAGCACGCGCATTTTGGCGGAGGACATGAAGTTTTTCCAGGTGATGGGAGTCAAGGCCAATTTGATGATCAAGGTGATGATCAGGATAATGATCCCGGCGGAAACAAAATGCTGGCTCAAGAACTGGTAGAGCGGCAGAATCGCATTCCGGTTCACCCATCCAAAAATCCACCAGCCGTAATCAATGATGCGATCAACTTCCGTCCAACCCGTGGCCACCAATGTGTTTTGTTCATTGGGGCCGAAATAAAAATTCAACGTTGCTCCCGATTGGCCGCCCATTTCGGTGGCTTCAAAAGGCAAAAGGGCGGCATACTGCATCGTAACAGTAGAATCTTCTTCTGGTACCGTTGTCGTGAGCTTTGAGCCTGCTAAAAACCCTTCAGGCGTTGAGACAATGGCCGAAAAGAAGTTTTGTTTAAAGGCAACCCATTCAAGGGCAGTTTCGGCTTCAAATTCATCCGCTCGACCGTCGCTCAGGTAATTTCGGCCTCGGTCGTCTTCCTTGTAATAAATGCTGCTGTGCTGCCGTTCCCATTCGAGGCCTTTTTCGTTGGTCACACCTTGGGCGGTCCATGCTAGTGCAAATTCGTCTCCAAGGTCGTAGCCAAAGCCTTCGAAACTCAAGTCAGAATCTAAGCTGTTTCCAATCAGGGTATGTTGCCAGCGGATGGATTTGCCGGCGTCGTTGGAAGCTACCAAAACCAATGCGTCTTTCGTTTGCCTCTCCACTTCAAAGTGGAATTCGTTCAGTGATAGGGGACGATTGACTTCGTTAAAATCGAACAGTACGCTCACTTCGCTCTGGTCGGGTTCCCACAAGGTTACGGGTTCCTCCGTGCCGTAACGGTTGTACTTTGGAAGCAGAGCAACGTAGGGTGTTCCCCCTCGGCTGGTGAATTGAACCGTTAAGTTCTCATTGCCTAATTCGAATGTTTGGTCTTGGCCAACTGCAGCCATCGCCAACGAACCGAAACGTTGTTCCAACTTGGGATCCATTGCCTCGGTATCTGCGGTTGACGGGGCCGAGGCCTCTTCTTGACGCAGCGTGGCTTGAAATGCTTCCTCTTCCACCAGCAGCAAGCTGTCTTTTCGTGCTTCTTCGACCAGCCGTTCTTGTTCAGCAATAGCCGCGTTGCGTTCTTCCTCGGAAGGGGTGGAATACCAGATGTACCCGACATACAGGACCACCATCAAGATGATTCCGGTGATTTGATTTTTATCCATAAGCGAGGGTGAAGATAAGGGGATTCAAATGGAAGTGAGATGGATTGTGGATGGAGTGTTTACCATTGTTCATGCCCGGGTGCAAGCCACAGACCGTGATGCTTCATGTAGGATTCCACGACGTCTCGAACGCAGCCTTTTCCGCCACCCTTGGGGCTGACATAGTCACAAGCTTCAATCACTTCTGTTGCTGCGTCTGACGGGCAGCAGGAGAGACCGACGTTTCGGAGGACGGGCAAATCAGGCAAGTCGTCTCCCATGTAGGCTACTTCTTCCATCGAAAGGCTCATTCGCTCGCAAATGCCATTCAGCACTTCCATTTTGTTGTGGCTTCCCATGTGCACCTCCTCAACTCCGAGGTACCGCATTCGCGTACCGACACTTTCCTCTTTTCCGCCGCTGATGAGTGCGATGTCAATGTTTTGTTTTCGTGCCCATTGCACGGCGAAACCATCCCTCGCATTGGCCGATCGGAGCATGTGTCCTTCGGTGGTGATGATGATTTCTCCATCAGTGAATACCCCATCGTAATCAAAGGCGAGCAATTTGATGGGTTGGAGTTGTTCAGGGGAGAGGGTCATGGCTTTGGTTGCTTAGAATCGGAATGGAAAGATTGGATGCTTGCGCTCAGCGCCCGATAGACGGGCTGAAATTCTGGGTGCTGGTCCAGCAATTGGTGGTGTGCATCGAGCACGGAGTCATCGTTGCGAATGGCGGGGCCGGTTTGATTCTTTCCGGCGGTTCCTGCGATTCCCTGTTCCACTATGCGCGCCGCAATGGGCTGAAACAAGTCCCACGAAAGCGAGGCGCGCTGACAGAGTTCTTGTGCAATGGCGAAACAATGGTTTGTAAAATTGGCCGCGAATACAGCCGTTAAGTGAGCCGTTTGGCGCTCCGTTTCGTTGAGCTCGTGTATCTCCGATGCAATGAGCTGACCAAAGCGGAGCATTTTATCGCGCACGTCAAGGCTGCACGAAAGAGCCATGGGATAGTCTTTTCTGGATTCATCCACCTCGGAAATGATGCTTTGAATGGGCCACAAAACGCCTCCCGGTCGACTCGGGTTGGGAAGGCATCCGCTGAAGTGGATCGCCAATGGACCTTCGGGCAACCTGCGGATGGTTTCAAGAACGGCATCATCTGACACGGCGACCAGTATGGCGTCAACATGCCTTGGGATTTGAGCTACATCAGATAACAGCAGCGCATTTTCATCCGCGAAACCAGCAGGCAAAATAGCTGAGCGATTGCAGAAAGCAAGGATTTGAATCCCTCGCTTTTGCCATGCCGTGCCGAGTGCCGTTGCGACATTGCCTTTTCCAATCAGTGCGATCGTTCGGATGCCGTCCATACCTGCTTTAGATTGGGCGTTTTGGATTGGATTTCTCATCCCTTGTCCATCGGGCATAGACGGCCATGCCGGAACCGATGGCCATCAGAATGCAGCCCAGCCAAAGCACATTGATCAAAGGAAATAACACGGCCTGCATGACCACGAAGTCCCTTCGCACGGATAAGTGCTCCCAGATGGTCATTTCCAGGGTTTCTTCATTCGGATCAAACGACTCAATGCGCATTTTGATGCCGAAGGCTTCCGCCTCGAACATGTCGGGAATGACCAAGCTATCGCGAACGATATAAAGCGGTTCAAAGTTGGACTGTTCCGTTTTGTTTTTGAGCTGCACACAAGCAGCAATAGCCAAGTCCTTGAGAAGCAGTCCCCGATCGGGCTTTTCATCGTCTGCAATGGCGCGCAGGCTATCCACGGTGAGAAGGGAATGACCGATGAGCATGCTGTCGCCAACTTGCATGGTGTGAGACCTTCCGCCCATCCAACCTTCTTCATCGGTTTCAGGTGGTGTTACGCGTCCCCATTTGATGTGGGTATAGAGGTCCCGGTGCAACCAATGCCGCGTATCCGGTTCGGGTGCATTGCCCATTTGTTCATTGAGCTGAATCCGAGGTTCCAATGTGAACTGCTTCGTTCCCGGCACCCCAGATTCCCAGAGCTTCGCGGATTTTGCCTGGCGTTCGTTTGGAAAAGGAATGAACATCCAATGGTCCTCCATGTCATCGGTGAATAACTCCGAGGCTTCATGGGCTTCAAGTGCTTCGAATACCATACCATCAAAAAACACGACTTCCCCGGGAGCGTACACCCGCGGCAGTTGATCGAAGTAATCCATTCGAAACTTGACATGGATTCCCTCGGTATAGCGATCTCGGTAACTGACGAAGTATTTGCCCATTTTGAGCGTGTCTCCCTCCATGATGAGCAAATCCTCTCGGTTGTTGAGCGATTCGTTCAAGGTGCTGATGTCACCAATTTGATTCTGGGAAATAATGTTTTTCTGGCTCGTACTCAGCACGGCGCCAAAAATGACCAGTCCAAAGCCCACATGCGCGAGCGGAGAGCCAATTTGCTTCCATTTTCCTCTGCCCAATTGCAGGATGTAATCCGCGTTTGATGCGGTTGCAAAGAGGGCCGCGAACAACAATGCGACGCGAGGAAGTTCCCACCATTCAAAGGCAAATTGCCAGAGTAAACCGGCCGTCAGTAATACCGCAACCAGCAAAGGAATGAACAACTTGCGCAGCACGACCTGCATATTCGTATGCTTGTACTTCAGCCATTGCGCGAATCCGACTCCCAGCATAATGAGCACAGCCAATGGCACTTGCACCAAATGGTACGTGCGATCCAAGTCGGTGCCAGGAGCGAGGTTGTGCGCGCTGAGGTCCCGAAGAAAATCGCTGTCGAGGCTGTCGCCCAAGCTGGCCAAAACACCGCTCCAAGGTTCCAGAAATGCGTTGAAAACCGGGAGGCTTGTTTGCCAAGTGATGTGCGCAGCGCTGACGAGCAGGAGCAGTGCTCCTACAAACATCCAGAAATCACGGCTCCAAATGGAGTCTTCTTCCTCGGTGCGTTCAATATCCTTGCGATAGGCTTTGACTGCCGCGACACCAAGGACCAGTAGGAATCCCGTCAATGCTTCAATGACGTACCCTTTAAGGCAGATGAGTCCTAGAATGGCGATGGCGACAAGGGCGCGTTTCCTCCACACGCCTGGGCGCAGGAGCATCAAGTGTCCGAGGGCCAAGAAGGACAATAGATAGACCAGGAGTTGGGGCAAGATGCCGCTGTCTACAAAGCTGTGTACAGAGGTGTCTCCTAGTATGCCTGATTTGGTCAGGAATGTGCTGTAAAGCACCAGCAAGAAGGAAATGAGAATGAAGTAATAGGTGCTAAAAAGGGCTAGCGGTTTCTGACGATTTCGATTGATCAACAGCAAATGGCCGCCTGCTACGGTGGTCAACCAAGGAACGAGGGAGGAATTTTCGACCGGATCCCAAGCCCAAAACCCACCAAAGCTAAGTGCTTCATAGGCCCAAGCACCGCCCATGAGTATGCCGGTGCCGAGAATTCCGATGGTGAAAAATGACCAACGCAATGCGGGACGCATCCAGGAGCGGTCTTCTCGATCTGCAAGACCTGCGATGGCATAGGCGAACGGGACAGAAGTCGCCGCGAATCCGAGAAAAAGAGTAGGAGGGTGGATGGTCATCCAGTAATTCTGGAGCAGTGGATTCAGCCCTTGACCGTCTGCGAACAGAGGAAATGCCGTGAGGTAATCCGCTCGTGCTGTCCACGGCAATCCCGCGTATTGGGGCGCATCCCGGAGCAGCAAAAATGGATCAAGTCCCAATTGGAATTCGCCGAAGTAAATGCCCAAAATCATAGAGGTCAAGAAGACTTGGATACCGCTCAATGTTGCCATTGCAGGGCCAGTCCATTTCGTCGTCTTGCGAAGCAGTATCAGCCCCAACACGTTGTGCCAAAACATCCACAAGAGAAACCCACCTTCTTGTCCGCCCCAAAATGCGCTCAAGATGAAGCGCATCGGCATTGCGTTATTCAAGTGCTTCCAGATGTACTGGAACTCATAGCGGTGGAAACCAAACAAGACAAAGACCAGAGCGATCACGGCGAAAGTGGACACGGCGTGAATTTGAAAAGAGCGTTTGCCCCAATCGTTCCAACCCTTCAAGAATGAGATGACTGCTGCCAGTGCAGAGGCAAATGCTAGAGCGACCAAAAACCGGCCTGTCCAGGCGAGCAAGGTCCATTCTCCGATGTAATCGATGTCCATTATGAGCTCGAATCGCCTGCCTCATTCATGAGGACATGATTGCTTTCGTTGTATTTGGAAGGGCATTTCATGAGCATTTCTGTGGCGTGAAACGCTCCATCGATCATGGATCCATACAAGTCAATGGATTCGCTGTTCTCGAGGCCCGTTGGCTTTGCTTTTTCCAAAATGATTCGGCATGTTTTTCCGTCGCGATCTTCCATCCAGAACACCGTTTTCCCGGGGTCGACGATAGGATCATAAATGACGGGCTCTTCGCGAACAAGTGTGCCGGAGATCTTACATTCTTCACCCGGTTCTTTGAGAGCTTCTGCAAACCCCACCGAGCGGCTCGTGCTGGTGAATGTAGCGATAAAGGTTCCGACCAATATCGCGACAAACAACAAGCTCATGATGTGTGTCCTCTTCATGATAACTCTGTGTTTTTCGAGTCCAACTTCGCCTCCAATTGCTTGAGTCGCGCCTCAGCCCGCCACATCCAAAGGCCAAATCCAACCAGAAGAATCAAAGCCACCGCGAGCACGACCAGTGCTTTTCCACTGCCGAAAAACCATCCTTCTAGGGGGTGGCTCTGAACCAGGATAAGATTCAATGCGTTCATTTTAATTTTTTGTTCAAGCGGGTAATGCGCATGTTGATTCGGTGCATCCACAGGCCAATGAAGATCCAGCCGATGACCGCGGGATAGAATGCAGCGCGCAGTGCACTGTCCAAATCATACGAGTTGAAACCAGGGTTTCCTCCTTTGCCGGGGTGCAGGCTTTCCGTGAATCGCGGCAACACCATGAGCAGGATGATGAGGATGACAAAGGCGAATAAATTGTACACAGCACTCAAGCGAGCTCGAAGGGCAGCACTTTCGAGGCTGTTGCGCAAAACCATGTATCCAGAATAGACCAACACCGTGACCAAAGCACCGTTGAGTTGCGGATCATCAACCCACCAAGCACCCCATGTGAAACGCGCCCAAACGCTGCCCGTCACCAGCCCTAGAAACCCAAAAAGCAAACCGACCCTGACAGCCGACTCCGCTTTTTCGTCCTCTGCCGTCGCTCGAGCAGAAGCCAGCTGTTTGATGGAGGCGACAAAAGCGATTCCCATCAAGACAAACATCGTAAACCACATGGGAACATGAAGCATCAAATTCCGGATGGATTCTAAAATTCGGGGTTGATAGGGGAAGTGAAACGGCAAATCAGCTTCGTATTCCTCAACATCAATGTCGGCAAGGACGATGGACTCGTCGATAAATCGATCCGACAAAAACAGGCCGTTTTCCAGCAGCAACGTGCCGTCAATAGAATGGTTGGTCAACACATCCCAAGATTTTGAAGGCACGGAATAGGGGAGGGTTAGACCGATGCGAGCGTGCGTGTCATCCAAGACTTCAATCACCTCCAACCGAGCCAGGTTGGCTTTGGAACGAACCAGCACCTGCAAATCTTCCGGATTTTTGCTCCAATGTGTGCCGAATCCGGTCAGAAAGTACTCGGGCGTTTTTCGATCCAAGTCGTTGGACATGGTAGTTTCGCCAGTATCTCGGAGCTCCAACAATCCAGGGCCCATCGGGACCGCGAATACAAGAACCAATACACAGGCAATCAGGATAAAACCTCCAATTTTCCAAACGTTGTGAGCCATCTGCTTTTAATCACTCCAAAGATAAGGGAACAGGATGAAGCCCAATGCCCCAAAACCGCCACTTAATGTTCCCAAAAAAAGCAAGTTGTGCGCAGTGTCCGCAAAGGAAATTCCATGAAGGATATCCATGCCGTAACGCGTTGCAATCAAGATGACGGGAATGATCAGAGGCAACCCGAGAACCGCGATCAATCCAAAACCTCCATTCGCCCGCACGGCCAATGCTTGAATCATGGCGAGGAGCGAGGCCAAGGCAACGGAAGTCAAGAGCATACCAATGAAAAAATAGATCGCTTGCATTCCGCTGAAGTGTTCAGTGCCCAAGAACAAGGTGAAGGCGATGAAAACAATGCTGCTCATTCCGCACAGAAGTAAACTGAAAAACGTGATGCGTGCCAAAACCCATTCTTGCGGACGTACCACATGAATCAAATAGGCACGTATTTCCGGGGCATCTTCCGGCCATGACTTTGCGACGGCATTGAAGGCTGAAAACAACAAAACTACCCAAGCCAATGCATTCCAGGCTTCCGCCTCCGCTCGAGATCCAGCGACTTGGTAACACGTGTAGACCGAGGCGATCGAAAACAAAATCAATCCGGCCAATCCGTTTTTTTGCCGAAATTCCATTTTGAAGGCATGACGGGTGAGCGCGGCATAGCGCGACCATGCGGATGACGCAGGCGCCGAGGAGGCATTCATGATGTTTTCCATTGCTTTCATGGCTCACCCATTCAGATTCAATAGGTTCATGGGCTTTGCAATGACTTGAAAGAGCCGCGCCATGTTTCGGGCATCTTCAATGGCACGGTGCTGCGTGCCACTGTAACTCAAGCCCTCTAATTCCATGGCGTTTTTCAGGCCGATTTGGTTCTTGCTTTCCTTCCACTTGCTGTAGTGGTGTTGCAAACATGCATGGTAGCGCAGCCAAGGCAGCTCCATTTCATGGAGTTTGCTGTCGATGAGGAGTTGTCGTTTATCGAATTCTCCCCAACTCATCAGTACGGTTCTTACCTCGCTCGGGTTCATCCAATCTTCAAAGGCTTCAATCGCCTCATCAAAGTGCGGTGCACCCTCAATGTCGCGCTGAGTGATGCTAGTCAATTGGGTGCAGAATTTGGAAATTTCGGGATGCAACAAGGGGCGAATGAACAAGCAGAATTCAGAAATCACGTCTAAATTCTCATCTACTTTTACGGCGCCAATCTCAATGATTTCCACTTGTTTGGGCGCGCGGCTTCGCCAGCACGTAGCCTCCAAATCGTAGATGATGAAATGCCTTTGGTCCATGGTTTGCAAAGATAGGCTTTCCCTTCGAGTGTTTCTTGTAATCCGCTGAGCAGGCGCGAAGGTTATGGTTATATTCGGGCATGGAGCGTCCCGAGAAATTGGTGGTTTTATCAGGTGCGGGCATGAGCGCAGAGAGCGGAATTCCAACGTTTCGTGGTGACGGTGGTTTGTGGGAAGGGCAGCGTGTGCAAGATGTTGCGACGCCAGAGGCTTGGGCGGCAGACCCGGATCGTGTTCGACGGTTCTATAACGAGCGTCGAAAGCACCTCATGGCATGCGAGCCGAATGCCGGGCATCGCACCATCGCACGCTGGGAATCACATTGTGCCGTTCACGTCATTACCCAAAATGTCGATGATTTGCATGAAAGAGCAGGCTCTACGGATGTTTTGCACTTGCATGGTGAGCTGATGAAGGCGAGAAGCTTGGATGCTGCGGCAACGGCTTGGGACATGGCTCATTGGGAAATGCAATCATCGGATCGATGCCCCAATGGATTTCACGTTCGGCCTCATATCGTATGGTTTGGTGAAGAAGTACCCAATATGGATCGAGCCATTTCGATCATTCAATCCGCGGATTGCTTGCTGATTGTTGGGACATCTTTGCAGGTTTATCCCGCAGCGCAACTGGCATACATTGCTCGGTCGGGGGTTCCGGTTCACGTCGTAGACCCCTCTTCAGCCGAGCTGCCTCTCGAGTCGGCTCATTGTTGGCCATTAGCCGCTTCGGAAGGACTTGCGCGTTTAGATGCCCAGTGGTTTTCCTAAGGCTCGTTGGGCATTCTGTGGCAAGGAATGAATCAGAAATTCTTCCGATTCTTCCAATTTGAGGTGCGCTTGGTTTCCGCAGAACTTGCGGTTTTCTGAGGGGTCGGATTGGATCGAAGCATCATAGCAACGGCAAGTTTTGCGACGTCTTCATCCTCCATCGGCACTTTGCGGTCCAATGCTCCTTCGTGAAAATGTTCGCTGACAAAATGCGTGTCAAATGAACCGCTTCGAAAAGCGGCATGGTCTATCGCGAAACGGCCGAAATCCAGGGTAGTAGAGACTCCTGTGATTTCATAGGCATCGATGGCCGTGATGGCGCGTTCAATCGCTGCGTCCCTGTTGTGTCCCTGCACGACCAGTTTGGACAACATCGGATCATAATGAATGGGGATTTCTTGTCCTTCTTCGACTCCATCGTCGACGCGAATGCCAGGTCCTGTGGGTGGTGAATAGCGCTGCAAGGTTCCCGTTGTAGGCAAGAATCCGGCTCGCGCATCCTCGGCGTAAACTCGAACTTCGATGGCGTGGCCGCGGATCTTGAGGTCCGCTTGTTCGAAGGAAAGGCGATGTCCCTCTGCAATGCGGATTTGCTCCCGAACCAAGTCGACATTTGTGATGCATTCGGTTACGGGGTGTTCCACTTGCAATCGAGTGTTCATTTCGAGGAAATAAAAGCGATGTTGATCATCGAGCAAGAATTCCACGGTGCCGGCTCCTTCGTAATCGCAGCTCTTCGCAACTTGGATGGCACATTGTCCCATTTCTTCGCGCAATTCCGGAGTAAGGACTGCCGACGGAGCTTCTTCAATCACTTTTTGATGCCGCCGTTGGATACTGCATTCGCGCTCAAAAAGATGAACACAATTGCCATGTGAGTCCGCTAAAATTTGAATCTCGATATGCCGTGGAGAGGTGACAAAACGCTCGATAAAGACCGAGCCGTCTCCGAACGAATTCACCGCCTCTGAGACGGCACGTTCGAAAGCGTTCGGAAGGTCCTCCATTTGATTGACCACGCGCATGCCTTTTCCGCCTCCGCCGGCACTGGCTTTGATCAGCAGAGGGAATCCGATTTTTTCGGCAACCTCTTGCGCCTCAGCAATATTTTCGATGGGGTGATCCGTTCCAGGAACAAGTGGAACCCCAAAAGGCTTCACGGTTTCTTTGGCGGCGAGTTTGGATCCCATGGTCTCAATGGCCTTGGCTTGGGGTCCAATGAAGGTGAGGCCTGCGTCACGGACAGCATCTGAAAAGCCTGCATTTTCGGATAAAAAACCATAGCCGGGATGAATGGCATCGGCGCCCACGGATTGGGCAGCCTTGATAATATTGGCCCCAATCAGATAGCTTTCGGAAGATGGCGCGGGACCGATGTGGATGGCTTCGTCTGCGTAGCGGGCAAAAACGGCCTGTTTGTCTGCATCAGAGTAAACGGCGACGGTTTTTATGCCCATTTCACGCGCAGTTTTCATGACGCGCAAGGCAATTTCACCTCGATTCGCTACTAAAATTTTTTGAATGGGTCGGATGGTGGTGGCTTTCATTGCTGGGGGCTCTTATCCGATGAAAAAAAGTGGGGCAAGCGGTTCCTATCGCACCGCTACAACCGTCTACCCTTGCTACCTTCCGGTCCTGGGGGAGTCGACGGGAGCTGGTCGTAAGAGACTTGCCCCGTGCGAAGATACCATAGAAATTTCGGGTTGTACTACCTTGCAGCCATGAAATTGAATCAACACGCACTGAATCAAGGGGCAGCAGCAGGCGCTCTGGTGGTCGTTATGAAATTGATTGCTTACCTACTCGGAATTACTGCGTACATGAGCACAACCGTTGCGATTGGATCTTTGGTGTTCGTGATTGCAGGCATGTGCATTGCTTGCATTGCTGAACGGAAGCGTGAAGGGGGGCTGACTTTTAGGGATGCATTCAGAACTGCATGGGTCGCAGCTGCGGTTTCTACCTTGTTGGTTTTGGTTTTTGAGCTGTTGCTTTTTGGAGTAGTGGACCCTGAACTGGCCGGGAATATTGCAGAAATCACAATGGCGAAAATGGAGACTGATTTGTCCGGTTTGATGGAGCTTCCCAAGGAGCTTCAGGAAGAGACAAGAGCAAGCATCGCTTGGTGGTCTGGCGGCGTGGGGAAAATAGTAGGTTCTCTCTTTAGTCTGCTCTTTTGGGGCGTCATCGCCGCGATTGTTGGAGCAACTCTGAAACGAGATACGGCGAATACCATTCGTTGAAACAAATCATCAGTATTGCCGTAAAACGTTTGCAATGAGCGAAAACACTACCGATCTGAGTTTGGTCATTCCACTCTTCAATGAAGCTGAGAGCATTCCTGAGTTAAAGCGGTGGATTGACGATGTGCTGCGCGAGCGAAGTTACGAGGTCATTTTTATCGACGACGGTAGCCGCGATGATTCGTGGCAGGTCATTCAGGAATTAGCGGAAAAAGATCCGACGCGCGTCGTGGGTTTGAAGCTGGCCCGAAATTATGGGAAGAGTGCAGGATTGCAGGTGGGCTTCGAAGCTGCAAAAGGCAAGGTTGTGATAACAATGGATGCTGACCTTCAAGATTCTCCAGAAGAGATTCCTGAATTGGAGCGCAAAATCAAGGAAGAAGGATACGATTTGGTGAGCGGTTGGAAGAAGAAACGGCACGACCCGCTGAGCAAAACCATTCCCACTCGACTCTACAATGCAGCAACCCGGTTGGTCAGCGGCATTAAACTCAATGATTTTAATTGCGGTTTGAAAGCGTACCGTTTGGAGGTCGTCAAGTCGATAGAGGTACAAGGAGAAATGCACCGGTACATCCCCATTTTGGCCAAAAGCGCTGGGTTCGAGAGGATTGGTGAGCAAGTCGTCCAGCACCAAGCACGAAAATACGGTTCGACTAAGTTTGGTTTGGAACGGTTCATGAATGGGTTCCTTGATCTGTTGACCATTGGGTTCATGTCGCGATTTGGTCGCAAGCCGATGCACATTTTTGGTGCCTTGGGCGCAATGATGTTCATCATTAGCGCTTGCGGTTTTGGATGGATTGCCATGGGAAAAGTCATTTCCATTTTGGACCAAAACCCCACGCGGAACATCACTGAAATCTCTGCCTTTTACATTTCGCTCACGGGCATGGTCATGGGGCTGCAGTTCTTTTTAGCAGGATTTTTGGCTGAAATGACGTCACGAAACGATGCCAACCGCAGCAATTACAAAATAGCAGCCAAAATAAATCGGCCCCATTAAAGGAGCCGATTAAAGAGCAAGCTCTGGGAGTAGGGCTTGCCGAAATGAACTTAGTCTTACTTTACGACAAACGGCGCTTTGGCGGAACGATTCCCCTGGCTTCCGATGATGAAGTACATTCCAGCTTCCCACTGGTTAACAGGAATGATCCAGTTCGCCGGATTGTCGTTGGGGACAATTTGCTTGCTCCAAATGGTTCTTCCGAGAACATCTTTGATGTCAACAATAACCGGCAAGTGTTGGTCGAATCCGTCACCATTGACATTGACGTAATCTTCTGTCGGGTTCGGGTAGGGAGCAAAAGCGATAGGGTCCCAGAAATCGAAAGGAGCCCCTCCGCCATCTGATTCGGAGCAGTCAGTCCCGATTCCCAATTGCATCGTACCTGCGAATCCTTCTTCGAGGGTTGCGGTGGTGATCAGCGTGCTGTCCATCCACACTTCCATCCAACCGCCGTTCCATCCGTTGGCATTCCAATCCCACATGTCCACCGTGTAGCAATCGTCACTTAAGCAAGCCGTATAGGTGTGGGTGCTGTTGCTGGCGAATTGCGCTCCTCCGACTGCGTCAGCTTCATCGCTGGCATTCAAATTCCAGCCCATGCTCAATCCATCTTCCAACGTTACCGTTACAAATGTGACTTCGTTGGTTGGGCAGAACGCAAATTCACAGGATCCATCATCTTCTGTTGCATTCGGATCAAAATTGATCGCGCCGCCATCGGTACATCCGGCGAATGGATCTGGCTGATCGTCGCAGTTCTCGCCAATGCCAAGTTGGAAGGAAGCGTAGCCTCCGTCTTCCATGGTGAAATCCGTGCCTGTGCCTTCCCAGAAAAGCGTCAGTACGTTCTGGTTCCATCCATCACCGAACGAATCGACAAGCTCAAGGGTGTAGCAACCTGCCGGCAGGCAAAATTCATATGCGCTAAGTGCTCCATCGTATGCGTCGGTTCCGAAACCTTGCCAAACGGTCGCGCCCGACGCGTCGCTTAGCGTCCAGCTAATTTCTTCCGCCCATGATCCAAGCGTTAGAAAGCCTGTGATCGAAATCAGCCCTTCACAATCCACCACGTACAAACACGAGCCGTCGTCAATGGTCGCATTCGGGTTGTAGTTCGAAGCCGCTTCATCGGTGCAGCCCAAAACATCTCCGCAATTTCCGTCCAATGAAAACAGAAGTGAAGCTTCGGCCGCATTGTCGAGCGCGCCGTATATGACTTGCACGTTTTGGCTGTTGATGTAAAAGTAGCCACCGTACCACCCGCCATCCGAGTCGTCAAGATTTGTCATCGTAGCGGTGTAACACGCCGTGGGATCCAAGCAAATGTCAAGGTACTCAATTGTCATGTCAGGAAAGCCTTGTTGGTCATAGACGACATTGCCATCTTCATCAGCAACGGTGAGGCCTACATTGTATCCCTGACTGAACGTGCAGATGTAAAGGGAAGCCGAAACGGTTTCATCAGTGCACTCAACAGGGTAGGTGCAAGACCCGTCATCTTCTGTCGCATACGGGTCAAAATTTAGCGCGTAAGGGTCAGTGCATCCCGTAAGATCATATTCGCAACCTTCTACGTTCACGCCCAAGGCGAAGACAGCTTGCGCTTGATCAGCACCAATGGTAAACGTTTCGATTTGATCGCCCCAAGTAACGCTCATTGTCGTGGCTGCATCAGACCATCCACCATTGAAAATGTAAAGGTAATAGCAACCATCAGGCACGCATCCAACCGAAGTGGATTCGTCGATGTATAAGAAGTTTGGCACATAAGAACCATCCTCATCTGTGAGATAAAATCCCGCACTTCCGAACGCGTCATCTCCGAAGGACTGGGTGACAGTTATTTCGTTACTGCCTGTGCAATCCAACGGGTATAAGCATCCTGTGTCATACGTGGCGAGTGGGTCATAATTGAGCGCCTCGGGGTCGGTGCATCCGTAGATCGGTTCGTCTGCACAATCACCGTCCCAGTAAAAAAATGCACCCGCACATTCCAATTCGCACAAGTTGTTGAATGTAATCGTCTCACCTGTTGTCCACATCAATCCACATACCGGCTCATAGACGTCGTCACATACGCAAGGCTCAATGCATGAGCCATCATCCAACGTCGCATCGGGGTTGTAATTCAGAGCTTCATCATCAGTACACCCGAAAACATCGCCGCACGACCCATCGATGGAAAATTCCAAGCTCCACTCCGAGAGATCATCGGGAAGCGATGCGTACACGATTTGACTCCCTCCGTTATTGATGTAGAAATAACCGCCATACCAACCACCTTCTCCGGCGGAGTTACTCAAGGTTGCTGTGAAACACCCATCGCCCAGGCACAGGTCAGTGTAAACTATGTCAACATCAGAATAGTCCGTCCCGGCGTATACCACTTCGCCGGCTTCATTTGTGATTTCGAGCTCCACATTCGTTCCTTGGCTGAAGGTGCAGACGTAAAGCATAGAAGCACTAAGTCCATCTTCGCAGGGGTAATCACAAGATCCATCATCATCCGTCGCATAAGGATTGTAATTTGCTGCGGCTTCATCCGTACAACCCCAAATTTCTTGGTTATCTGTTGGGTCTTCCCAGTCAAAGTCAAACTCATCGCAATCGGTGCCCACAGAAATGACAAAGGCTGCAAACGACCCCGATTCAATCGTCAGACCGTTCAGCATTTCGCCCGTTTCTGGAAAATTGATATCGATGCCTCCGCCGTTCCATCCATCTCCGAACGAATCAAACAATATCAATCCGTAGCATCCGGTTTCGAAGCAAAAAGTGATTGTATCTGAAAAAGCGCTCGGGTATGGCGTGCTTTCCAGTACGCTGTTGCCATCTATGTCGATGACCGCCCAAGACATTTCTTCGCCCCAGATGTCGCTGTAGACATGAATGATCGCTTCATTGGCACAATCCTCTTGACAATTGACAATGCCTGTAAATGAGAGGCATAGCATTAAAACGGAAGTTAGTTGCTTCATTTTCTATTCTTTCTTTAACAGAAACAAATATAAGCGCGAAAGGTTGCGCGTAAGATTTTTCCTTGTCCTCAACAACCGTAACTTGGAAATTCCCTTGAAACGGCCTAGTCAATCGGATATGACGCCCGACCCAACGCATTCATCACCATCATACCACGCAGCAAATTGACCCGCCGCTATGCCCGTCTGAGGTTGGTCGAATGTGATGGTCATAAAATCACCGTCGTGCTTGAGGGTTCCATTTTGAAGCGGTTGCCGGTAACGAAAACGAAATTCGTACGTGCGCGCAGATTGGCCTGAAGCCAAAGAGCGATCTTCTCGAATCCAATGCACTTCGTTCATTCGCATGCGCAATGCACTTCTTACAAGTCCAGGGTGGGATTCGCCTTGACCGACATAGAGTACATTTTCGTCTACGTCTTTGGCAAGCACAAAGAGCGGCTCGGGTTTGCCGCCAACATGAAGTCCACGGCGCTGTCCAACGGTGAAGAAATGCGCGCCTTGGTGCTCCCCAATAACCGAGCCATCTTGCCGCGTCCATGCAATCGGTGATGCCATATTCGGGTCCGTTGCTTTTTTGGATTCAAGGCATTTGACGTGGTCTGCCGGAATCTCAATAATATCGCCTTTCTTGATTTTGAGCTGCTGCTGCAAAAAATCAGGCAGCCTCACTTTTCCGATGAAGCATAGTCCTTGGCTGTCTTTCTTCTCGGCTGTAGGCAATTCGATGGTTCGCGCCAACGCCCGAACCTCGGGCTTGGTCATTTCGCCGATGGGAAAGATGGCCTTGCTCAATTGCGCTTGATTCAGCTGACAGAGGAAGTAACTCTGGTCCTTGTTTCCATCAATGCCGGCTTTGAGCTGATGGATGTTTACGCCCTCAATTGATTGGGTGCTTTTGCGGCAATAATGGCCTGTAGCCACGGCCTCTGCCCCGAGTTCCTCTGCTGCTTTGAGAAATAAGTCAAATTTGATTTCCCGATTGCATAGCACGTCTGGATTGGGGGTGCGTCCTTGTTCGTATTCGCGAAACATGTAGTCCACAATGCGTTCACGATACGCATCACTTAAGTCAAGGACTTGGAAGGGAATGCCGATGTGGGCCGCAACAAGCATCGCGTCATTGGCATCATCTATCCAGGGACAAGCGTTGTCAATCACCACCGATTCATCATGCCAGTTTCGCATGAACAGACCAATGACATCATGCCCGGCTTCTTTGAGAAGCCAAGCAGCCACACTGGAGTCAACACCACCTGATAAGCCTACCACTACTCGCATGACGCAAATTTAATTCAGCGGGATACGCTGTAAACACATCATTTGTGAAATCTATTCAACATAAACCAATGAGAATGTTCGGTTTAAGAGTAATTTGCAAGGGAGGGTGAGTTGTCTAGGCAACTATTCAAAAATAGAAGCGTCTTAGAATCGGCGAAGGCCATGTCGGAAAACGAACTGATCAAGCATATACAAGGCTGTAAGCGGCAAGATTCGAAGTCCCAGAAATGGATTTTCGAACGTTTTTACAGGCTGATGTTTGGAGTGTGTATGAGGTACCATTCAGATCACGATCGGGTTCAGGACATTGTTCAAGAGGGATTCCTGAAGGTGTTTTCGAATATTGAAGGGTTTACTTCGAAAGGTTCTTTTGAAGGTTGGATGAAACGAATCATGGTCAATACTGCCATTGACTTCATTAGGAAGGAAAAAGCTTCCCCTGAAGAATTGACGGCAGAAGGCACGTTGGAATTCTCCGATGATGGAGAAGAGATTTCCTTCCTGGAAACAGAAGAGGAAGAAATCACGATACAACACGTATTGGCTGCCATGAAACAACTGACACCTGTTTACAGAGCGGTGTTCAACTTGTATGTTTTTGACAACCTGACCCACCAGGAGATTTCTCAGCAATTGGGCATTTCCGTTGGGACTTCAAAATCGAACCTCGCGAAAGCCAGGCGAAATGTCAGGGCTGTTTTGTTGGGTGTTATGAATGAAAAAGTATCGAAATGAACGAGAACTTAAATAATTGGGAGCGTTTGAAGAAAGCGTTTGAGGGCTTTGAGCCAGATGTGTCAGGGAATTGGGAAGC